>JADMIO010904368.1_pt1 | contig 50194 bp, 25 predicted proteins | sample 8958161 | NCBI WGS metagenome assembly JADMIO01 (sample SAMN16585339, study PRJNA669376) | soil metagenome | isolation source: Crop rotation soil | place: USA: Cullars Rotation, Alabama | collected 2011
CGGCCGCGCTCCTGGAGAACCCGCCGTCACCGGCCGTTTTCAGCATCCCACGCCTGGCAAAGCAAACGGGACGCATGGTCCTGGATTCGCGCCGGAAGTGGTGTTTTCCCGGGGCAGCGGGACCTTTGCCGGCCCCATGAGCATTGAGCTATCCTGCGGAAATACCAATGCCGTGGTTCGTTATACAACCAATGGCAGCCTGCCCAACGGACGATCGCCGATTTATCAGGGCCCAGTGTCCGTTGCCAAAACGACGCACCTGCGGGCGCGAGCTTACCAAGACGGATTGCTCCCGGGCCCGCCCCACAGCGAGACGTTTGTTTTGCTTCATCCCACCCTGCAACCGTTCACATCCAACTTGCCTGTGCTGGTGATGGATACCCTCGGCCAGGACCTGCCGAATTCAGAGGTCAATTCGTTCGCGCAACTCACGTTGTTTGAGCCGGTCAATGGCCGGACTTCGCTGACCAATGCGCCCAGCTTGACCACGCGGGCCGGGTTTCATGTGCGTGGATCCAGCAGCATGAACATGCCGCAAGAGAGTTTTGTGGTCCACTTTCTCAATGAATTCAACGAAGAACAACATCAGCCGATCCTGGGCATGCCTGCCGACTCCGACTGGGTGCTCTATGGGCCCAATCGCTACGAGCCCGTGATGATACATAATCCGTTTGTGCACCAATTGAGCCGCGACATGGGCCGTTACTCCCCGCGCACGCGTTTTATCGAGGTTTATCTGGTGAAGAATTCGGGACCCGTCAGCCTTCGGCAATACCAGGGCGTCTACGTGTTGGAAGAGAAGATCAAGGTTGGCAAACATCGCGTGGACATTGACCGCCTGGGCCCAGCGGATCTGAAAGGGGCTGAGGTCACCGGCGGTTACCTAATGAAGATTGATCGCTTGGGCCCGAATGAAGGCGGGTTTTGGGCCGGAGATGCGTCTTTCGTTTATGTGGAACCTAAAGAGCGGGTCATCGAATTGCCGGAGCGCGCCCCGCAAAAACAGTATCTTGCGAAATACTTTTCCGACTTTGAGCGCGCCTTGCGCGGGCCGAATTGGAAAGATCCGCTGCTGGGCTATCGGGCCTACATCGATGTCGATGCCTGGATTGATTATCACGTCTTGGAAGTGCTGAGCGGCAATGTCGACGCTCTCTTTTTCAGCACCTATTTCTACAAGCCCAGGAATGGAAAGCTCGTCTTTGGCCCCCATTGGGACTTCGACCGCGCGCTCGGTTCAACGGACGGCCGCGACGACAATCCGCGCCACTGGAACACGGGCCGTTTCTTCGGCGGCGCCTGGTGGTGGCAGCTTTTCCGGGATCCGGATTTTTGGCAGCTTTGGGTTGACCGGTGGCAGGAGTTGCGGCAGGACCAGTTTTCCGGGACGCACCTGAACGGCCTGATCGATCGTCTCAGCGACGAATTGCGCGAAGCTCAGCCGCGGCAATTGGCCAAGTGGGATCTCCAGCCGCGCGGCGGCACTTACCAGAGTGAAATCGACTGGATGAAAGAGTGGCTATCGAATCGAGTCGATTTTATCGATGACCAACTCACGGCCAAGCCAGCCATCGCCCTTTCGGCTGGTGCCGAAGCCAATCAAAGCACGGTCACGCTGGCGGTTCCCAACAACGCCACGGTCTATTATACGCTGGATGGCACCGATCCGCGCCTCCCCCAAGGGGCTCTCTCCACCGCAGCCCATCCTTATTCTGGCCCCATTCTGCTGCAATCCGGCGCTCGCCTGATCGCCCGCGCACGCGACCCCGCCAAACGTCAAATTGGGGGCCCGCGACTCTCCACTCCGTGGTCCGGACCGGTGTCGGTCACCGCCAAGAGCAATCCAGCCCGAAACTGAATTGGTAAGTATTCGGCAAACCCAAGAACACGGGGAGGGTGAGGCTCCTGCCGAACCCATTTCCAGCAGCAGGCTTCAGAAGGCCAAGGTTCGGCAGGAGCCTCACCCTCCCTGGCCTCCTGGTTTGCCTAGTATTTACCTGAATTGAACCAAAGGAGAGTGGGAAGCAGCTGAACAGCAGTTGCCCGGGATTTGGTCACACCGATTGTTGATTATGCAGAGCTGGCCTGGTGAAGGTTCCCAGCGTGGTTGTTCTGATTTAGGATACGAAAACGAAGGCTCGCTTGTCTTTGGGGCAATGACCCATTAGGATGGTCCCGATTTCAGAAGAGTGGAGGATCGCCTTCAACGCAAGTTGGGGGAGGAAAGTCCGAACACCAGAGGGCGGGATGCCGCGTAGCTTGCACTTCAGTGCAGGGTACACGCGGGAGGTTAAGCCGCGAGGCTGGCCGACAGAAAGTGCCACAGAAAATAAACCGCTCCGCTTCGGTGGAGCAAGGGTGAAAAGGTGGGGTAAGAGCCCACCGCCCCAAGAGCAATCGCGGGGGCACGGAAAACCTCATCCGGTGCAAGGTCAAATAGGAAACTGCGAAGCGGCCCGCTTCTGTGCTGCTTGCAGCACCAGTTTCGGGTATGACCGCTGAGACAAATGATTCTCTCCGTTCCGCAAGGGGCGCAGACAGAATTCGGCTTACAGCTCTCCTGAAATCATTTAACTTTTGGCGCTTGCGCCATGTCTGAGGACAACTAAGCTACGCTTGTGTCTTGGTTGACCGATCGTCAATGCTTCGCTCTGGCCGTGGTCCTCTACGGATTGAGCACTGTTTATTCGGTATTCCTGTGGCGGAAAGGGTTCCAGCAGGATAATCGATTGAACTACGGTCTTCTCCTGGCCGGGTGCGGTGCGAACATCCTGGCGATGCTGCAGCGCGGTCTTTCGTTTTCCCGATGCCCGGTGAACAATTTGTACGAAGCGGTGGTTTTTATCACCTGGGCCATCGTCTCGGTCTATCTGGTCATCGGGTTTTGGTCGCGGTTTCGTTTTCTGGGAGCGTTTGCCTCGCCGGTGCTGCTGGGGATGGGAGTCTTTGGGCTGATGCCCGCCCTGGATACGTCGACCGTGGCCCGGCCTGAGTTCATCAATGGCTGGTCGAGTCTCCATGCGGCGTTGATCCTGCTGGCTTATGGGGCTTTTGGGCTGAGTTCGATTGCCGGGTTGATGTATCTGAGCCAGGAGCACAACCTGAAATTTCACAAGCTAAAGGCGGTTTTGTCCTTGTTACCGCCCATCGAACGGTTGGAACGGACGATTGGGCGCTTATTGATTGCGGGTTTCGTGCTGTTCACGATCGGGTTAGGGGTGGGCGCCATTTGGGTGAAAAAGCCGCCTGGAGTCCATTTCTTTCAAGACGCCAAGGTGGTTTGGTCGATGTTCCTGTGGGTGGTTTACCTGGGGCTCTTAATCATGCGCTGGCATTTTCGGCAAGGGGGACGGCGGTTTGCCTGGGGGGCGGTGGGGACTTTTGCGTTCGTGATGCTGACGTTTTGGGGGACAAACCTCCTTTCCTCAATTCATCAGCATTAGCCGTAACTTCCATGCCCCTGATCGTCATCGGCCTCAGCCACCGCACGTCGCCCGTTGAAGTGCGGGAGCGGTTCGCTTTTGCCGAATCGGCCATCCCCCAAACCCTGCAGCACCTTCGTCAGAGTGGGCTCGCTGAGGAAGGGGTCATTCTTTCCACCTGTAATCGAGTGGAATTTTATGTGGCGACGGTGGATGATGCCAGGCGCGCGGCTGCGGCATTGCGCCAATACTTGGTTGAATCACGCGCCGGTGAGAGTCCCATCCATCAAGAGATTTACGAGTTGCACGAACCCCACAGCATTGAGCATTTGTTTAAAGTGGCGTGCGGCTTGGATTCGATGGTGCTGGGCGAGACGGAGATTTTAGGACAGCTCAAGAAAGCCTATGACCTGGCCCTGCAACATCGCTGCACCGGTGGGTGTCTGAACAAAGCCTTTCAAAAGGCCTTTCAGGTAGCCAAGCACGTGCGGACCCACACCAATATTCAGCGCGGGAATATTTCAATTGCGTCCGTAGCGGTAGAGCTGGCCGAACGGATTTTCAGTTCCTTGTCCGACCGCATCGTTTTGGTTCTGGGCGCGGGCGACACCAGCGAGAAGACCGCCAAAGCCCTGGTCAGCCGCGGGGCACAAGAGATCCTGGTCTCGAATCGGTCCCATGACCGGGCGCTGGCGCTGGCCGCAACCCTGGGGGGGAGGGCGATCGAGTTTGATCGCTGGGCCGCTGACTTTGAGGCGGTCGATATCGTGATCAGCAGCACAGCCGCTCCGGGCTATGTGCTGGATCGGGCCAAACTCGCACCGCTGCTGAAGATCCGTGGGACCCGGCCTTTGTTGCTGGTGGACATTGCGGTTCCTCGGGATATCGAGCCGGAAGTCAACTTCCTGGAAAACGTTTATCTGTATAATATCGACGATCTGCAATCGATCGCGGATGGTTACCTAAAGCAACGGCAGGAAGAGATAGGGCGTTGTGAAGCGATCATTCGCGACAAGGCCAAACCGCTCCTGTCGGCAGCAACCACCGTGCGGCCATTCTCCAGTCCGGGATTATGCCCGGACTCTTGAGGGTCCACGAAGCCGATGCCCATTTCCTTTATAAGTTGAGTTATGGCCAATTCAGACCAGCCGATCTTGCTTGCCACCCGTGGCAGCGCGCTCGCCCTGACCCAAACCCACATGGTTCTCGCCGAGTGCCAGGCGGCTTTTCCGGATCTCACCTTCGCGATTAAGATCATCAAAACGACGGGAGATAAGCTCCAGACCGCGCCGGCGGTCCAGCCGGGAATGGACGGAACGAAAGGCCTCTTTACCAAAGAACTGGAAGTCGCGCTTCTCAACGGCGAAGCAGATCTGGCAATCCATAGTTTGAAGGATCTGCCAACGGAAGTGCCAGAGGGGCTGGCGCTCTGCGCGGTCCTGCCCCGGGCCGATGTGCGTGATGTCCTCATTTATCGGGAAGCGGCGGAAATGAGCGGACGCGCCGCTGGATCCAATTCCGGAGAGCGGGACGCGAGCCGAGGAAGCAAGCGCGGGCTGAAAGCGGGGGCGCGCCTGGGCGATTTTCCGACCGGATCCATCATCGCCACAAGCAGCACGCGGCGGCAGGCCCAGTTGCTGGCGGTCCGTCCCGACCTCAAGGTCGTTCCTATCCGGGGAAATGTCGGGACGCGGTTGCAGAAGCTGGCCGATCGGGATGATCTGGATGGATTGATCCTGGCTTCGGCCGGGTTGCTCCGCTTGGGATTTACGATCACACCGGAAGGACGCCTGCAGCGCGAGGCGGCACCCGATAGGAAGGACCCGGTTCCGCCTCATTTGCTCGCGACCTGGCTATCCGTGGAAGAAATGCTGCCCTGCGTGGGACAGGGAGCGATCGGGATCGAAGGCCGCCAAGGGGACGTTCGGTTAACACCGATTTTTGAACGACTGAATCACAAGAATACCTGGCACTGTGTGACTGCGGAACGGGCCTTTCTCCAAACAATGGGCGGGGGCTGTTTAAGCCCGGTGGCCGCGTATGGAGAGGTTCGTGGCGACCAAATTCGGCTGCGGGCAGTTTCATTTCGGCAAGAGCCAGCCTGCCGGAGCGATCAATCCGCCCCGCTCCACGAAGCAGCTCAACTCGGCGTGCGCGTCGCAAAGGACCTGCAATGATGCACAGCCGGTTGGCGGGAGCGAACCAGTTGTTCTTAGTGGAAAATTTACTATGACTGCGAAAGGCAAAGGCACGGTCTATTTGGTGGGCGCTGGCCCGGGTGATCCGGGACTGCTGACCCTGCGCGGGGCGGAACTGCTTCGTCGCGCTGAGGTAGTAATTTACGACGGATTGGTCAATTCAGACCTGCTCGATTTGGCTCCACCCGCGGCCGAGAGGATCTACGGAGGCAAACGGTTGGAACGTCAGACTCTTTCGCAAGAAGAACTCAACCAGCTTTTGATTCGAAAAGCCAAGGAAGGCAAATGGGTGGTCCGGCTTAAGGGAGGCGACCCGTATATCTTCGGGCGGGGCGGCGAAGAAGCTGAGAGCTTAGCGGATGCGGGAATCCCTTTCGAAGTAGTGCCAGGGATCTCATCGATGGCAGCGGTGCCCAATTACGCCGGGATTCCTTTGACGCACCGGGAGCATTGCTCGAGTTTCACGGTCATAACGGGCCATGAAGATCCGGCGAAAGGCGAGAGCACGATCGACTGGAAACAGGTGGCGGCAGCGCCTGGCACCAAAGTCATCATGATGGCTTTGAAGCGAATCAGACCGATCACCGAAGTCTTGATTCACCATGGCATGGACGCCGTAACGCCGGTTGCCATGATTCAATGGGGAACCACCGGCCGCCAGCGTTCGATCGAAGGAACCCTTCAGACCATCGCGGACGTGGCCGAACAATCTGCTTTTGGCGCGCCGAGCATTACCGTCATTGGCGGCGTCGTCAAACTTCGGCCGAAATTGGACTGGTTCGAAAAGAAGCCCCTTTTCGGCCGCCGCATTGTCGTCACCCGCAGCCGTGAACAAGCCGGGCAATTAACCGAACCTTTGCGGGAATTGGGCGCGGCCGTTCTGGAGATTCCGACCATCAAAATCGCTCCGCCTATCAACAAGGAAGATTTGAAGGACGCCATTCTGGGGCTGCACGAGTACGATTGGATCGTCTTTACCAGTCCCAACGGGGTCACGACCTTTTTTGACTACTTCTTCAAGGCGTTTGATGATCTGCGCGACATTGGCGGCGTGCGAATTGCGGCAGTGGGACCGGGGACAGCAGCCAAGTTGCAAGCTCTCCATTTGAAGGTGGATCTCATGCCGGAAGAAGCATTGGCCTCGAAAATCGCAGCTGCTTTCGAGAAGTTTCAGAGCATCGAAAACCTTCGCGTCTTGCTCATGCGGGCCGAAGTCGCGAATCCGGAACTCCCTCAGGCCTTGGAGAAACTGGGAGCAATCATCGATGACGTGGCCTCTTACCAGACGGTTGCAGAAACCGAAGACCCCCACGGCGCCGCCGCCGATTTCCTGGAAAACGGAGCGGATTGGGTCACCTTCACGAGCGCTTCCACCGTCCAGCATTTCCATGCGCGCTTTAATCTGCAGGAATTGGCCACCAAATTTCCCAAGCTCCGATGGGCCACGATCGGTCCGGAGACGAGCAAGGCATTGAGCAAACTGGGAATTCGCCCTTCCCTCGAAGCGCGGTCCCACACCATTCCAGGTTTGGTGCAGGGAATAGTGGAGGCGGCGCGCACGGCCCCCTTGGACCAAGGCAAAGGAGATCACTCCTAACGCCCCTGGCGACGGCGCATTCGATTGTAACGGGGGAGATCCCTCACCCTGCCCTCTCCCCATCCGATGGGAGAGGGTATGCTGGCGGTGCTTTTAGGTTCAACGTCTGCCGCTTTTAGAATGGCCACACCCCCCACTTGGGCGCCGAAGCTTCACAACCTTTCTCTCGACCGCGATCCGTCAATCCGTCCCCTCGCCCATCGGATGGGAGAGGGACAGGGAGAGGGGAATTCCGAATTTCAAGTATCTTTGGCTAGGCGTTACAACTGGGTCAAGAGGACGCGAAATTCAATGGCTTGAATTTCCTGGAGCAGACGGGCGGGAGCCTCGTCCTTGGCTGCCCATTGCTCACACAAGTCGACAAAGCCAAAAGGATCCCAAGCGCCGCCTTTGAAGAGGGAAGCCGTGAATCCGGCGCGCTCGAGGACGTCGCTGCCCAAGCGATTGACCTGGCGTGCCATCTCCGGATACGCCGGATGACGGCCCACCTGGCGGAACCAGTACTTGGCGTTGCTGTAATCCGGTTCCCGACGATGCATGATGCCATGGAGGAAACTGCCGTTGCTGTCCGGAAGGTCTTGGGAGAGGCGATGGGATTCGTCGAGGTGATCATGCCAAAGCAATGCCGCCGCGCGCAAGGCGGCTTCTGTAGACGGAGCAACGGATCGGCCGGCAAAGAATTGAGTAAGATTCTGCTCAAGTTTGGAAAGACTTAAGGCTTCTCGACGGCGCTTGGGTCCCAAGGCTGGCAGCGTCGCCACATCGATCAAGGCGTGAAAAGCGGCCAAGTCTGGAGCATTCACAGGAACTCAACGATCCGGTTTATTCCACCGCGAACGAATCTGGCAAAGCCTGTTGCCTCGGACAAGAATTATCCGGGTTCGGTTGCAGGGCAAACACATCAAAATGCCCAATTAGACCGAGGCGCTTTTGTCCTGCACTTGATCCTGCACTTAGTCGAAAGCGTTCATTTTCGACGAAGTGTAAGCTCAAGTGCGGGATTAAGATCCGTAGACAAAGTCCGAAAGGGCGCCTCGGCAATTCCCAATCACGGATGCTGCATTTTTCTGTGGTTTGATTTTGAGTGAAAATCAAGAGGCTGAAATCCAAGGCCACCTGCTATACCATTGAAACGAAAAGGTGCCAACCAAGCTTGATGACGTGCCAGCGAAAGACGAAGGACACCGGTTTCCGCCGGGGCTGCACAACGCTTTTTTGTTTGCGATCTTCAATGCCTTGTCTTTCCAAATCGTCTTGGGCAGCCCCATGATTCTTTATGCCAAGAGCCTGGACGCCAGTGCCACGGTGCTTGGAATTATCACAGGGATGATGCCGCTGCTGGTCATTTTCCAGATCCCGGCCGCCAATTATATCGATCGGGTCGGCTACAAACGATTCGTCTATGCCGGCTGGGGCGCCCGTGTGTGCGTCATCTTTTTGATGGCCCTGGTGCCCATTACTTCCGGATTTCTTAATACGACGACGCGCTTGGCATTGATGTTGATGCTCCTGTTCGTTTTTAACCTGTCCCGTGGGATTTCCAGCAGCGCGTGGCTCCCGTGGCTCTCTTCGTTAGTGCCCCCCTCAATGCGAGGGAAGTATTTGGCTCGGGAGGCGGCCTGGGTCAGTTTCGGGAGTTTCCTGACGCTGGCGTTGTCGGCGTTCTGCATCGGCCCAGCGCCGGTGCCGTGGCGATTCGCATTGGATTTCGCTTTCAGCGCTCTCAACGGCGCGATCAGTTTGACCTTTCTCAAGCGCATTCCCGATGTGGAGATCCCTGAAAAGGCACGCACCTCCCGGACCCCGGTTCCCTTCCTGGAAATGGCGCGCTATGGACCGTTCCGAAAACTTTTATGGGCTGTGGCTGGGTGGTCAGTGGCGTACGGAGGCATGAATACGTTTACGGTAGCCTTCCTTAAGGTGCAAACGCACTGGGCGGATAACCAAATCCTGCTCGTCGTGTCCACCTCGTTCCTGGGCGGTTTGGGCAGCTTTTGGTTTCTCGGATCGCGCCTGGATCGATTGGGCAGCCGGCCGGTTTTGCTTCTCTCCTTTTTCATTTGGATCTTTGTCACTGGGGGTTGGGCAGCGATTGCGGGCCGTGCCTTTCCCCCCGCCTTGGAATTGATCCTGATCCTGCAGTTGGCCATGGGGCTGTTCGCGGCCTTGATCAATATGGCGAACACGCGCTTGGCCATGGCGGTCATTCCAAATATGGGGCGCAGCCACTTCTTTGCGATCTATTCGGTGGTGCTCAACGTAACGCTGGGGCTGGCTCCGATCGGTTGGGGCCTCCTCATCGACGCCTTGAACTCTGTGGCCATCCGGCAGAGTGGATTCGAATGGAACCGGTTTAGCGTCTTCTTTACCGCTGTCGCATTGGTCTTCCTGGTCACCTTCGGTTTGGTTCGCCGTCTGGAGGAACCCGCCGCGGCGCGCATGGACGAATTGCTGCGCGAGATCCTGATCGAGTCACCGCAGCGCTTTTGGCTGCGAGTTTGGCCGCGGGGCTGATGGCCAGCGCGTCCGCGCGCGGGCTCTCTGGCCGGAATGGAACTATTTCGTCGATTCTATCCGGGAAGATGAGGCTCCTGCCGAACCCAATTTCCAGCAGGATGGGCTCGAGAAAGCCAGGGTTCGGCAGGAGCCTCACCCTCCCTGTGTTCTGGGGTTTTCCCAATGGTTACGTCGTAATCCTGTTTTAGGGGCGCTGCAACGCGCGCAGTTGCTCCAGGCTCGCCTCCACGCGCGGGTGGAATTGGCTGCTTTCCAAATAGGCAAAAAGACTTTGGCGAAACTGGCGAGCGACCGGATCTGCGTCCAGGTTATGTTCCAGGTCGATGCTGCAGATGGCGAGCGCCCCTTTCCCTACTTTAACCTCTACGAATAATCCCAAGCGGCGGGCCGTGAACCAATCATCGATGACCTGGATTGGCGGTTGCACATCCACGGAGAGCGGTTCGAGCAGCATCGGGGCGGCCCGATGAATCAAATACCACCATTGCCAATTGCTATGGGAATCGGTGGGGAACTTGCCGAAGAGTGGATGCTTTGGATTGCACACGATGCCCAAGGTGTGGGGGGCTTGGCGCTTTGTCCACGCGGTGTTCCAGAAAATGCTGGAAAAGCCGAGAGCGATGGGACCTAACTTGGGATCAGGAGCGACCTGGTCCGGCGGAAGCAACCAGAGCATGGTCGCGCCCGCCCGCAAGGATTGCCACGCGGATTCGTTCAATTCGTGGAGAACACTCACCTTGGGAAGAGGCGCCATTTTAGCCATCGGCGGATACACCCAAACGTCCCAGTCGTTTTCCGCGATCGGCGTTTTGCGGTCGGATGGGGATGCGAGTCCTGCGACCAAACGATATCGAGCCGGCGCGGGCAGCTGGTCAAGATGTGGCTGCCAGCGGCCCAGGGAAAGGCCATTGCCAACGGCGATCGTTTGAGGCTCAAGCTGGCTCGAGAGGCGGACCTTGCCGGAATCATCCACAAGCTTAAGGATGGGCTGAACTTGGACGAGGGGCGCTTTGCCAAAATGAGCCACTTCCAGTTCAATGGCCGGGATTTCATCTTGCGTAAAGACGCGTTTCTCGAGTCGCGCCAAGGGCACGGTGGCGCCACAGAAGCGATGGTACTGAGCGGCTGTGACGTATCCTTTTTCTTCCCAAAACGGATCGAGCACTCCGACGAGGGCAGTCCCTTGGCCCGGGAAATCGTGCAGGTCGAGGAGCTGAAATCCTCCCATGCCCGGGGTGCGCAAGGCGGATTCAATTTCTTCCTTATAGCACAGGGTCTGGAGTTTGCCCGATGCCAGCAGGAACGATCGCGCCATGGGCCCTTGGTGATGGGCGTTCAAGGTATCGCGAAAGATCTCAAAGTTGCGCGGTTTGAGGTATCCCGTGTACTTCTTGATTTCATCAAAGTTCGGGTAGACGCACCATTCACCGATTTCATGGCTGACCACCGGCACGGTCCGGTTGGTGATATAACTTCGGTAATCCGTTGTTGTTTCCGGCGGCAAGCCGTTGATGCGGCTCTTGAGTCCTGCGCCCCATCCTTGAATGCGCGGGTCAGGTGTCACGTGAAACTGGTTCTCGGGGATTTGGGGCCATCCGGCGCCACTGCTAAAAAGGCGTCGCGAATCCAGGGCTCGGTAATGGGCCACCCACTTGCTGAGATACTCGGAATAGTGCTTTCCGCCAGGCTCGTTTCCGTAAAGCATCATCACGAACGACGGATGATTTCCGTAAGCGCGCAAAATCCGATCGGCTTCGTGATAGATCCAGTCGTCCACCGGTTTGCCGTCGCCCAGGGTGGTGGACGCATTTGCCCAGGAAGAACACTCAATATGAAAATAGATGCCGAGCTCATCGGCAGCGCGAAAGGCCGCCTCCGGCGGGCACCAGGAATGGAAGCGAAGGTTATTTAATCCGAACGATTTGGCCACACGAATGAGCCGCCGCCACGAATCCAGGTCGGTCGGAGGATGGCCTGTTTTTGGGAAGATACTGCATTCGAGAGTGCCCCGCAGAAACGTTTTCCGGCCGTTAATCGTAAATTGGGTTCCCTCCGTTCCGAACTCACGCATGCCAAAGCGAACGGTCGTGATCGATGAATCGGTGCGCTCCTGGCTCGACGCATTGTCTCGAGTCGTTAACGCCGTGGCGGAATGGCTCGGATCATCCACGGCCGCCTGCAAGTCGTAGAGGGGTTGATCAAATTCGTCCCAAAGCTGGGAGTCAGGAACGGAAATCTCCCCTTGGAAAGAAGTCCCCTGGGCGTTCCAGGAGACGGGCAACTTCGTCCAGGTGCCAGGATTATGGGATCGGCCTTTTCCAGTCGTTGCCGGAACGACCCGCCAGCGCACGGTTCCTGCTCCCGGGAGGCCCGTCGCGTTGCCAATGCGGCCGCGGACGGTGACCGAACTCATTTGGACATGTGGATAAACCTGCAACTCATCCAGCCAAACCCGCGAGGTCAAACGCAGGCCAATCTGGCCAACAATCCCATTCCAATTGCCTTGGGTGTGATCGGAGACACTGTGAGAATCGCGCCCAACATCGACGATCATGCGGTTATCAACTCGAATGGTCAGGGTATGACGGCGGGGTAGGAGCTGGCCGAGGTCGTATTCATGCGGCGTTGCCAAGCTCGCGTTTGTCCCGAGCAATTGCCCGTCAAGCCAAACGCGCGTTTCCCAATGAGGCCGTTCCAGCACCAAGACCACACGCTGTTCCTGCCATCCTGAGAGGGCCTCAAAGTCGCACTGAAACCAAGCCGCGCCTTTGAAGTATTTCTCCGGCTGCAGCCAGAAAGGGACCTTGAAGTTCCCCGGTTGGCGATAGTTGGCATATTCCGGTTCGGTAAAGAACGACTGATCGACGATTCCACCAGTCCAAGGAGTATCCAGCGAAACTTTGTCACCGACGTCTTGGCCGGGCAATGATCCAGGCAGTTTGATCACGCCACTTAATCCGCGATTGAACCAACTCTCACGAATGCCGGCATCTTCGCGGTCCAGCGCGAATCGCCAGGTGCCCGCCAGCGATTTGAACTGCTCGGCCCGGACGGATAGAGGCAGAGAGAACAGAAGGCAAAGCCCGGCGCTGCTGCTCATCAGCTTGTTCCATGCGCTGGCGCCGCCGGAAGTGTGAGCCATCAGGACGCGCCAAGGACGTTGGGATGTGAGCCAACGTCGAAAGAGGGGCAAGGCTGTGAATAACATGATCTGATGTTAGCAGGATAACGCCAGGAGCAAAACGAATATTGTCGAACCCAAAAGTAATTTTCCTTTCTGGGCAAATTCTATTCCGGGCGCAGCTCACGGTTTCCGGGTGGTGGATTTTAACAATCATAATGTTAGGCAAAGATATATTAAATGCCTGGAAGGAAGAGCGAAGGGGATTAGAAGAAGATCCTGGCGAAGAAGAACCTTCCCACTGGCGGTAGATTTGCTTAGGATAGGGGAACGGGAGGGGTTGACCATTCTAAGGGTTGAGCTATGAAGAAGAGTCTCGCTACGATCAGCCCAAAGGGCTTCCACTCATCAGCCCAGGGCAACGCCCTGAGTTGTATACAGATGGTTTCCAGTGAGAGTTCTAATCCAGGGTGCTGATTAAATTCTGCTGGACACAGCCGCGGGTGTTTGCTAGATCTCCGACGTGCTCAATGAGAACGGCCATCTTGCTCCGAGGGAGTTGCTGGGGCGAGCCTTTGGACGCCTCGCATTGGAGCGAGTGCAGAAGGAGGTTGCGGCGGCGGGCGGATGCCACCGGGCTGAGATCGCGCGCCGGGTCTGTGAAAAGTTAGGTTGGGTCAATCGCAGTGGACGTTTGGCGCTGATGAGCGCGCGTGTCGCCTTATTGAAGCTACACCGCGCTGGGTTGGTTTGTCTGCCGCCGCCGCGCAACGGTAACGGAAACGGCCGTTCCTATCGCCCTGATCCCTGCTTGGTGGAGCCCGAGCCGATTGACTGCGCCCTCAGAGAGCTCCAGCCGGTCGGTTGCGAGTTGGTGGCAGGCCCTGAGCAGTCCAAGCTCTGGAACAGCCTGATCGAGCGCTATCACTATTTAGGCCATGAAAACTTGCCCGGAGCTCAGGTGCGTTACCTCTTTTATGACTCGGGCCAGCGCCTCCTCGGAGCGATTGGTTTTGGGGCGGCCGCTTGGAAGCTCGCCCCGCGTGATCAATGGATTGGCTGGAACTCAGAGCAGCGCCGCCGCGGTCTGGACTTCGTCCTTAACAACGCGCGATTTTTGATTGGCCCCTGGGTTAGGGTTGCAAACTTGGCCGGGCACCTCTTAGGCCGATGCGTGCGCCGGCTGCCCGAAGATTTTCAGCAGCGCTATGGCTGGCGGCCGGTTTTGCTGGAGACCTTTGTTGAAACACGGTTTGAAGGGCGCTGTTATCGCGCGGCCAACTGGATTTGGCTGGGGCAGACCCAGGGCCGGGGCAAAAAAGGGGCCCATCCGGCGGACGGGAAAAGCCCTTTGCCGGTTAAGCAAATCTGGATCTACCCTCTGCGGGCGGATTGGCGAGCTGGGCTGGGTTTGAGGGAGGAAGGCGCGGATGGGTAACTGGCCTCAGCAGGAGTTCAGCACCATCGATCTGGGTGATCGCCGTCGCAACGCCCGCTTAAAGCAAGTCGCTGCCAGGCGATGGGAAGCCCCGGGAGCCTCCCAGCACGCAGCCGCGGAGGATTGGGCGGAAGCCATGGGCGGTTATCGGTTGTGGAAGGCGCCCTTGGTGACCGATGAGGCGATCCTCAGCGCGCATCAGGATTCAGTGCGCCAGCGTGCCCAAGGCAACCGGATGCTCTTGCACATTCAAGACACTACCGAACTGGATTACACCAAGCACAAGACGGTGCGAGGCTTGGGCCCGCTTGGTGAGCTGAGCCGTCGAGGGATCTTTGCGCATGGGGAATATCTGCTCCAAGAAGATGGGCTGCCGCTGGGGCTGTGGCACTGTCACATGTGGGTGCGTTCGGACCAGGAGCAGGGACAGAGCAAGTCTCGCCGCCAAAACCCCATTGAAGAGAAGGAGAGTTACCGATGGCTAGAGGGCACGCGTCGAGCGTGCCAATTGCAGGAGCTCTTTCCAAAGCAATTGGTCATTTCTCTGTCCGATCGCGAAAGCGATATTTACGAGAGCTTCGACCAATTCAATCGCCGACGCCAGGCTGGAGAGCCGGCCGCGCATTGGATTATTCGCAGCAAGCATGATCGTAAGATCAACCCGCCAGAGCAGGAGGATCAAGCCCAGGCCATCCAGATCAAAGCCGCCGTCGCGGCCGCTCCGCTCTTAGGCAAGACCCACTTGGAAATCCGGAGCAAAGAGGAATTCAAAAAGGTCCAAGGAACGCGCAAACGGTCCGTGCGCCAGGCCCGGAGGGCCGAATTGGAAATTCGCGCCTGCCGGGTGGCGCTGATTCCGCCTCCGGGCAAGGAGGAGCTGAGCTCGATCCAGGTCTGGGTCGTCTTGGCCAAAGAGATCAATGCCCCGGCAGGCCAAGACCCGATCGAGTGGATTCTCCTGACGGATTTCCAAGTGCGGACGTTCAAAAAAGCACTCCAGATTCTTGAGCTTTACAGTCGGCGCTGGACCATTGAAGTCTTTCACAAAATCCTGAAAAGCGGCTGTCAAGTCGAAGACCACCCGCCCGAAGACATCGACCGACTGCGGCCGTATCTAGCGCTGCAAATGGTCATCGCCTGGCGCATTCATTATGTCACGCTCCTGGGCCGGGACTGCCCGGACCTACCTGCCGACGTCCTTTTCGAGGAATGGGAGTGGAAGCCTGTGGTCGTGGTCTTTTGTGGCAAGCAAGCGCCCCTGATGGTCCCCACACTCCAGCAAATGATCATTTGGATCGGAAAGCTGGGCGGGCACATCGGCCGCAAGGGGGACGGGCCCCCTGGCCCGAAAACGATCTGGAAGGGCATGGCTAAGATGTTCGCTTATGGCGAGCTTTGGAAAGCGTTAAACCAACCTCCCTAAAAGGATAGGCGCTCACCGGGCGCTTCGAGAGCCCATCGGCCGCGTCTCTAAGGCGATGGACTCCTGCGGACTACTCTGCCCCACCTCCGCGCGTTCCCACGGTTCCTCGGGATCTTAGCGCAGCGGCCGTCCCCCCCACCAATAGTTCGGGGAGCCCTAGCTCCAAAAAACCTGCCCCAATGCAGCCGTGCTGTCCATTAGACTGCCCAATCAACAACATCTGTATACAACTCAGGGCAACGCCCTGGGAACTCGTCAATCAAAGATTCTTGCGCCCTGAAAGGGCCGCACACCCATGCCCCAATCACTCTCCAAAGTCCTCGTGCATCTGATCTTCAGTACGAAACATCGAGAACCTCTTATCTCAGAGAGCATCGGTCCACGCCTGCATGGCTATATAGCCGGTATTTTGGACAACCTCAATTGCCCATCGCTTCGAACAGGGGGCGTTACTGATCATGTCCATTCTCTCTTCGCCTTGAGTCGAACTGTCTCACAGGCCGAAATCGTCGAAGAAGTTAAGAAAAGCAGCTCAAAATGGATGAAGGTAGAGGGTGGTATACCCGGATTCTCCTGGCAGGCAGGATATGGGGCGTTTTCGATTGGCGAATCGCAGGCTGAGACAGTGATTGCCTACATTAGAAACCAGGCTGAGCATCATCGCAAAATGACTTTTCAGGAGGAGTTTCGAAAAATTCTGGAGCGTTACAAGATTTCCTATGACGAACGGTATGTCTGGGATTAGAGCCACCTTGTAAAGGCGACGCGCGCTTGGGTCGCGGGGAAGCGCCGCCGCCGAGTGCAGCCCTTTCAGGGCAAAGAAATGGCTGGATGATCAAACCCAGGACGTTGTCCTGGGCTGATGAGTCGTTGCGCCTTTGGCGCGAAAAATCGGTTGTCCGGAAACCATGAGTTGCACTCCTGCCCCCCGGGCCCGAGCGAATGTGCTTTCAAACGGCTCCATTCGAATTCAAACTGTGCGCTGGCCACTGGGTTTAGGATGGTTTCGAAAACAGCTCCCTTGCCAATAGTTCAGGTGTATTCTGGAGGCCATTTAATGCCCTGCTGCTGGATGGATGACTTTGCTGGCGAATGCAAAGAGGGGTGCGGCCGGACTGCAAGCTTCCGCTATGAACGATTTTGATCAGAAAATTTTAAATTTGCTCGGACAAAAGAATTATGTCCCGGCCAATGTGCCCGAGTTGCTCCGGCATCTGCGCCTGCCGCCCAATCGGCAGCAGGAACTGCAGGCGTCTCTTCGCACCTTGGAGCGGACCGGCCAGGTGGCGCGCATCAAAGGCAATCGTTACATCCAGCCCCGGGAAGCGGACTTGATTCCGGGCCGCATTCGCATTAACCGCCAGGGAAAAGGTTTTCTTCAACCGGACGATCCTGGTCTTAAGGAGATCACGATTGCGGAGAGCGCCACGGGCACGGCCCTGCATGAAGACCGCGTCTTGGTCCGGCAGGATGTCCGTCCGCAAGGCTTGCGCGAACGCGAAACCCAGCCCGGGACTGGCACCGTCGTGCGAATCCTCGAACGTCGTCGCAGCCAAATTGTCGGAACGTTGCAGCGGGGCCGCGAGGTGCTTTACGTCATCCCGGATGATCCGCGAATTCCCCACGATATTTACGTTCCCGAACCTCGGGACGTGGGCCGTCCGGCGCGGCTAGGCGACAAGGTCGTAGTGGAACTGAGGGAATGGGTGTCGCGCCATACCAATCCGGAAGGGGAAATTGTGGAAGTCCTGGGGGCTCCAGACGAAGAAGGCGTCGACATGCTTTCGGTGCTTCGCCAGTACAGCTTGCCGCTCCATTTTCCCAAGCCGGTCCTGAGCGAAGCCCACGCCATTGGAACGATGGTCGAGGCGGGGGAAAAGGCGGGACGTGTCGATTGCCGCAGTCATCTCGTCATCACGATCGATCCGGATGACGCTAAAGACTTTGATGATGCCATCTGTCTGGCGCCAGTTTCGCAAAATCAATGGCGCTTGTGGGTGCACATTGCGGACGTTTCTCATTATGTAAAACCAGGGTCGGCCCTGGACCGTGAAGCCCGTCAGCGCGGCAATTCCACTTACCTGGTCGATCGCGTCATCCCGATGCTGCCCGAAGCGCTCAGCAACGAACTCTGTTCTCTCAAGCAAGGCGTGGATCGCTTGACGAAATGCGTGGAGTTTCTGATTTCCCAGGAGGGCGAAGTGCTCCAGGCCAAGTTTTACTCTGCCATCATTCATTCCCGCCGCCGCTTCACCTATGGCGAGGTGCTCGGAATTCTTGGGTCTGCTCCTTCTTCCGATCCCATCGAGCGCATGCTTCACCAGACGCATGAACTGGCCCAGCGCATCCGGCGCCGACGCTTTAAAGCGGGTTCTTTGGATTTGGACTTTCCGGAAACGAAGATCCGCCTGGACGAGAACGGCCGCATCGTGCGCATTGAAAAGGTGGTGAATGACGTCTCTCACCAGCTGATCGAAGAATGCATGTTGCTCGCCAATGAAGCAGTCGCCTCGCGCTTGATGAGCACTCATCAACCCGCCGTTTATCGCGTGCACGAGGCACCGGACGAACGCCGCTTGCGCGAGTATCGCGAAGAAGTTCTCAGTCATAACGTGCCCTGCGGCAATCTGACTCACACGGCGGAAGTGCAGAAGTTGTTGCACCGCCTTAATTCCCTCCCCATCGGCCAGGCGCTCAAGATTGGCTTTCTCAAGTCATTGATGCGCGCTCGATATGCGGTCGAGCCGTTGGGGCATTACGGGCTGGCCAAGAAGAAATACACCCACTTTACCTCGCCGATCCGGCGTTACGCCGATCTGATCGTCCATCGAGCCCTCTTCGAAAAAGGCCGGTCCGGAGAAGCCAGCCTCAAAGAGACGGCAGAGCATATCTCCGTGACCGAGCGAAACTCGGCAGATGCCGAACGGGATAGCAAAGAGGTGAAGCTCTTCGCTTTTTTGAAGAAGCAGCTCCAGTCTGGCCAACTGGAACGTTATCCGGCGCTCGTCATCGATGTCCGCAATTTTGGATTCTTTGTCGACGTCCCCGGGCTTGCTCTGAGCGGCCTGGTGCCGCTATCAGCGGTCCAGGACGATTTTTTCATATTCGAGCCTGCGCGCAATCAGCTGGTGGGCCGGCGCACCCGCCGGATCATTCGGCTGGGCGATAACGTGGTGGTCCAGGTCGCCAAAGTCGATTCCTTCAAAAAACAGGTCGATTTCCGGCTCGTTGAGGATCGAAAAAAGGCGAACCGCCCCCAATCCGGTCCGCGAAACGCGCTTCCCGTTAGAGGTTCCAAGCATTCAACCAAAAGAAATCATCGGTCCAGGCGCCGCTAAGGCGAGGTTGGGGACTGACTCTAAGGCCTGGAACGCGGGATAAATCCTAATGCCATTCGGTAATTGCCGATGGTAGCCTTTGGTCCCGGAGGGACCTTGCGAAAATAGCCAGGCATTGAAACGCCGGGCTAGTGTCACGCTGTCCCTCCGGACGCATCGAGCGGATTAAGGAATGGCAGGGAACTTATTGCTTCGCCTGAGTGATTTGGACGGTCCTGTTGATTGCCGGGGCATTGAGGACGCTGTCGCGTCCCGAAGGCCAGTGGACCGTGACCGATTCGATCTGGCTGGCGTCGCCCAGGCCAAAATACAACGGCAGCGAGCTCTGGGAGAGGTAACCGGATTTGCCGTCGTGGAACTGGGTCCAGACGCGGCCACCCGCCCGGACCTGGACTTGCGCGCCCAGGCCGTCGCGGTTGGAGACCGTCCCGACCAGCTTGACCTTCAGAAAGTGGATCGATTTCTTCTCGCTTAAGTTGCTCAAAAGCACTTGCGGACGGTCGTTGAATTCGTTCGTGACGATATCGAGATCGCCATCGTCATCGAGATCGAACATAACGGATGACCGCGTGCTGAGTGAGCCAGACACCGGCAACAAGCCCGAATGTCCGGCGCAGAGCGCATTGGTTTTATCGACTCCATCGCAATCCAGCGTGAAGGCGGTTTTATGGGTGCGGCGATCCCCGTGAGGCTCGATGCCCAACAGGAATTCACTGTCATAAAACCGATGCCCCGCGTCATTGAGCAGCAGCGAATTGATCGCATAACGGAACGGGTATCCCATGCCCGCGGTCACAAAGATATCTTCATAGCCATCGGCGTTTAGATCGCCCACGCTGACGCCCCAGGGCCAGTAGGTTTCCACGTTGAGCTGGCTGGAGACTTCAGCAAATTTGCCACCACCTAAATTCTGGTAGAAAGCGTTCCCAAAGACGTTGTTCGACGAACCTTGGAGATACGCTTCGGTCCATTGCACCGAGCAAAAGGCTTCGCTCTTGGTCTTTTCCATATCCAAACCGAAGTTGGCGGCCCGCGTGGTGTGATCTCCCGTCATGTCCGAGTGCATATCGGTGACGAACAGGTCCATCAAACCGTCCTGGTTGAAATCGAAGAACTTGATGCCCATCGCTCCCCACGGCGTTTTGGGAAAGTAAGCAGCCGTTTTCTCCACGAACTTCTTTCCTCCCTGGTTTTCATAATAGTGGTCGTCTCCTTGCATGTTCAAAACGTAAAGATCCGGAAAACCATCCTGATTGAGATCCACAAACGTGGCGTCGCCACTCCAGCTTCCATCGCGGAGATTCACCTCCGCGGAAACGTCTTTAAAGCGGTTGTTGCCCAGATTCCGATAGAGAATGCTGTTCTCTGTTCGATCCGGGAATAGATGCCCGGAAAACGCATCTTCCCGCGCGACAAAAAAGCCGCCCCTGCCCCGTTCTTCCGTGGTGTATTTGCCGACATTGACCAGAAATAGGTCCAAGCGCCCGTCGTTATCGAAGTCAAAGAAGACAGCCGCCGAGGAATGTCCGACATACTCGAGCCCGGCGGATTGGGTAATTTCCCGAAATTGGCCGCCCCCTAAGTTTTCGAAGAGATGGTTTCCATGGCGGACGGTAGTCACGTAAAGGTCGGGATCGCCATCGTTGTCGATGTCGGCAAAGGACGCGGATGCCACAACCTGATCGGGCAACCCGACACCGGCCTTGGCGGTGATATCTTCGAACTTCCCATGACCCAGATTGCGCCAGAGTTGGTTGGTCCCCAATTGGGTTGTGAAATAGAGGTCGGGCAGGCCATCTCCATCCACATCACCAACGGCCAGCCCATTGCCATGATCGTAATGGGCTGCTTTGTAGGTCTTGCCTGCATCATCCACCATATGATGCTCAAAGCGAATCTGGCTTTCCTGAATTCGATCCGTGAATTGGAAGTCATGGAACGCCTGCATCGATTGCGCCGACTGGATCTGCTGTTGTTTGCGCTTCTCCAGCAGGCGCAGCGTCAGCCGATGGTCCGCGGTTTGGTCTGCTCCCCAAACAAAAGTTGAAAGCGTAGCGAGAAGGCACGCCTGGAGAATGAAGCCGGCGCCAAGCGCCGAAACGGAAAAAGACTTCTGGATCATAAGGATACGCCTACCAGGCACTTGTATCATCGGCCCGAATGGGTCGCAACACGTTTCCGAACCCGGAAATCGGACGGGTGCTCTCTAACAATTCTACCGTCGCCATCGGAGCGCCACTGTGTCTCCCCGGCCATTCGCAGTCCTTAGATATTCGGCCTGACGGAGCGCGGCTGTGCCCGCCAGGGTCAGCCGCAGAATTTCTCTTTTTCCACACCCTCCTCCCTCCGACCTCCCCGCTTTTTCCGACCCTTAATCCCGTTACGAAACAAAACCGAAAAGGCGAGTTAGGCGCGCGGCGACTTTGGGAAACAGCTGATTATGAAGCGTTTGGCAATTCGTCCACAATTCAATTGTGGACGCGCTCGAGAATCCTGGGATAGAACCGTCCAAAGGGAAACGCGCTCAGCCCGCCGACAGGTAACACCGGTTAACGATCGACCCCCAATTACCATTGGAAAATTAGCCATGCTCAATTCCCGATCATTGGGAACTGGCTATTAATTGATTATCGCTCATTTCGGTGGACGCCGGGCGCTCCTTGCTCCTTGCTGCTCCGCCCCGTTGTCCGGTCGCCCTCCGCTCATGCACCGCTCATTCTCCGCTCGCGAGCGGTTGATGAGCGCTGGTAGGCCGAAACTATCAGCAACCGGAGGGCCAGGATCCTTAACCTCGGGAAATCGATGGCGCTTCTTAGGCCAAATCGTTATCCGCACTTGGTTCGCACCTGCTTCGGTGCAGCTTCGCTCCCGCTTCGGTCGCGACCGAAGAACGATCGAAGAACCACCGAAGCTGCACCGAAGCTGCACCGAAGGAAGTGCGGATGGCGGTGGAAGTCGAAGTCCCTTGGCCCACTAGGAAATGGGAGCTGTTTGAGCTGACACCGTCACTTTGGATCGCCGATCCTGGTCCGACGTACTCAAGCCCGCGGTAAACGACTCACTCATTTAACCATCCGGATGGCTATCGAGAGCGGTTTTGCTGAGGCGAGAAGGAAAGGGATAAGATTCGAGGCAATTAAACGTTTCAGAATGAGCACCTTGTAAAAGGCTCCGCAATTGCGGAGTTGTAACAATTCAGAAAACCGGAGCACAGGGAGGGTGAGGCTCCCGCCGAACCCATTTCCCGCATCAGGCTTCAGAAAGTTAAGGTTCGGCCAGGGCTGGCAATCTCTCGTCGGCGTCGGATTAGCTTTGGCTCGCATAAGGGACTACGGGACTACAGGACAACGGGACCACGAGATGCGGGGGGAGGAAAACGACAAAGCAGAACCTCGCCTTCAATATACGACTGGTCGTTGCACAAACACAGGTTAGCTCCGTGATCGAGGCGCTCCTTGACCGGGTTCGCGGGAGCCTTAAGCTGGGCGGATGACAGCAACCGCGATGCTGGATTTGAAACAGCGCTTGTCGATGCTTTCTGAAGCGGATCGGCGCCACATATCGGTGTATTTACTCCGCCTTAAGCACGAATCACCGTCAGGTCGGCGTGAGGCCACTCGCATCATGAAAGAAATGGACCATGGCAAGAAGACCAAACTCGCAGAACTGGCGAAACAGCTAGGCCATGCCTAGGTCCTTTGCTTACGAGCCGGTCCTATCGAGCAAAGGTGCATCATTCCTAATCGGGCTATCGAAGTCGAAGCAGCGGACAGTCATCGCCTTGATGTTCCAGTTGGCAGAGCATCCATACAACTTGGAGATTATACCACGCGAGAAGAAGACGGACGCGAGATCCAACACCTAATGGTGGGTGACTGGCATTTCAGTTTTTGGGCAGACCACCCCGTCCGTGAGCTGCGGATCACTGAGATTGCTGAGCTTTGAAGGAGCTAGCCACCGGCTGGAGGGAACGCCAAGTGAGCGCTTCTGGTCCATGCGATTACGATTGGCTGGACGTCCCTCAGCCGGGCCGTTAGCCGGAACGAAACCATCCCACGTGAAATCAGGAATATCGCCAATGTTCGCAATCACTGCTGGAGCACTTGTTCTGTGGTGCGCATGCACTTGCAGGGCGGCGACGGCTAGTGGTTGGCTTAACCCCGCTGCACCCATTGCATTTACGAATCAGGTTGCCGCCTTCAACAACGGGCGCACAATCCTCACCGCGATCAAGTCCGCTGCCGCAATGGACAAGAAGCAGATCGGTGCGTTAGTTGGCTCTCGGGTGATGTTTCACGCGATGGGTGGCGGGTTTGAACCACACTCCAAATTGAAACTCGAAGACAACGTTGTCCTCGAAGTCGAGGCGGATCCATTGATTCATTGGGAAGCTGCAATATGGGCCGTCGAGCGGATTTCTTCCGGCAATTGTTGTTGCGGGTTGGCTGCGAAAAGTGAGTCAGCGCCTCGAAAACAGGTTTGGGGAGACGCAAATTACACTGACCTTTGTCGCCATCGCATTATTCCTCGTGGCCCTTCCGTTTCAGTTCCTTCGTGCTAAAGGACGCACCTTTGGAATTCGTGCCTTGACCTGGTCGCTGACAATTGCGACCTATTCGATGTTCTTACGTCATTCCATTGTGGTCATAGCGGTGCAACCATTCCGTTCATTTGCGGCATCGCTGACGTCGCTCTTGATCGCGCTGGCCGTGACTGCGTTTATTTCTGACTGTGTGAGGCAAAATGCAAAAATGCCGAACCACCGGATGCCGTGAGCCTCGCGATGACACTGCTGTTTCAGGTCGGCGATCATGCGCGCAGGGTCACTGATCTGGACTGTGGGCGTGACGCGATGCGCCTGACGCCAGGCCCAGCTCGCGGTGAGTAATCGCCTTTTACGGCAAAGTTTTCTGGGAGCTTCAACTCAGCGTCTCCGTCTAACCTCGGGTGAATCGAAGAAATGGAGATTTTATGCCAATGAGGCCCACAATTACAGTTTCAATTCTGGTTGCGATGCTCTTGGGCGCTGCTTTTGCCCAGTCCACAACCACAGCGCCCAAGGACGCGAGCGAAGCTCGATTAGGTCTGATACGGCAGTATCTGACTGCAATTCGTCAAGAAAAGCCCGTGCCGTTCATGCCAGGCGCTGAGCCGAGTTTGGAGGCCCAACTCGTGCCCGTTCTCGCGCAAGAGTTGTTAAGCGAACACGAGGAGATCATGAGCCTGAAGAGACAAATCGATGAATTGAAGGGGAAGAAGCCGATGAACCGCTAGCGCCTGAGACGAATTCATGCCGCCAGAGCACTCGCGATAACGGCCGAACAAATCACTGGAGCAGACGCAGGCAGGCCACTGAGCTTGGCCGATTCAGAAGCCCCAGAGCCCCCCCGCGCCGCTCAGTTCTATCGTTAGCGCAAAACCGATTCAAGGCGGCGTCGGAATCGGAATCGGAATCGGAATCGAAAGGAAATGTAGGGGATTTGGTCATGAGCGGTGGGATGTGTGGCGAGCTGCGATTGATGACGTGGGCTCGGCCTATCGATTCTGTGAGGAATTCAGAGGTCGCCGCGATGCTGACGGAGCTCGGACAGCGTGGGTATACGATTCAGGAGCAATCGGATGAGAACAGCGTATCCAGGAACGATACCGATACCGATAGCGACCCCGACTCCGGCCGCAGCCGGAAATAAGCGCTCACAAAATCACGCCAGCGAATGCAGGCGGGGCAGGTCCTTTGTGAATTCGAGCACCATGATTGCCGTTCTGGTTCCGTTCGGGACGGCACTTGCCGGTGTGAAAATAAGGAAATACTGCCGATCCTGGGGCACGCATGCACCGTTCAGATTGAACATTCCAGTAACGCCTGCTATGTGAGATTGGAAACATGATTTTCCGCCGGCTATCCATCGTCCTGGTCCTGAGCATCGGCCTGTGGGAATGCTCGGACCGTTGGGCGGCGGAAATTCCAAGTCCAGGCAAGACCCTCCAAGCCGACGGGATTCACGTCTTTCCCGGACAAGAGATTCAAGCGGCGGTGGAAGCGGCGTCTCAGAACCCGACTAATAAGGTCGTTCGTGTGCACGCCGGGGAATATCGGCCCAAAAGCAAAGGCCAAGCGCTGGTTTGGTTCAATCGGCGGCATGAAGGGGTGCGCCTGATCGCCGTGGGCAAGGTCACACTGACGGCCGCCAATCCAGAGGTTGCGACACCTGGAAGCGACAGTTACCCTGCGGTCGTCAACCATGTCGTCTATTTCGGAGATGGCATTTCCTCAAATACAATGATCGAAGGTTTTCGCCTGACGGGGGCTAATCACTTCGTGACCGACAAACTAACCCAGCGTCTCGAACCGGACAATACCGTGCCAAAGAACCTGTTCTTTTTGACCGACGGTGGCGCTGTCAAAGTCTTTGGGCGTTCCTCGCCCACGCTGCGAAACCTCGTCATCGAAGATAACTATACGAGTCCTTGCGGAGCGGGAATCTCGGTCCAACAACAAGGATTTTCGACTCATCCGGTCTCGATCGAAGATTGCGTCTTTCGAAACAACCGGGCGCAAGTCACGGGGGCGGCAGTTGATTTGCTGGAGGGAAGCGCCGCGCGCCTGGTCAACTGCCTATTTGTCGGCAACGCTTCGAATATGGGCAAGGATACCGTGGCGCTCCGAGCGGGAGAGGAGCCTTTCACCAATTGCGGAGTTCTGACCATCTTCAAAGCATCACGCGCATGGGTGGAACGCTGCACCTTCACGGGCAACCGCAACGCCGTGGATGATATGGGGGGAGAGAGCACCTACTTGAACTGCATTTTCTACCGGAACAATCTCGAACAAGGCCTGCCCAATACGCCCCGTTACGAACTGGACCTGGCCAAAGGAGCGAAGGTGTCAGGATGCTGGATATCCGATCCTAGCAAGGATCCAAAGCAAGCGATTGCCTCGCCGGCCAACACGCTAGAGGCGCCCGATCCCCAGTTTACGAAAGACTTTGTTCCGCAAAATCCCGCTTACCAGGACGCGGGATTTCGTCCTCGGTAATTACTTGGTCCATTCAATCGAAAACCATGAGATGGGGACGGTCGCGATGCGGGCCCTTCGTCCCGCACGTTGGCGCAAACTGCTTATGCTACGCGTCTGCGAGAAGGCAGTTTACGCTAAAGTTTACGCTAAAGGCTTCAGAAACGGCCGGTGACCCGGGTTTCTGGCGGTTTCGAGTTGCCGCTAAGGTTGGGGTGGGCTTGGCTTAGGCCCTTGACTGATCCGCTCTAACGCCGCCTTGGCCGGAGGGAAGTCGGGTTGCAAACGCAGCACCGTGTTAAATTCGTCGCGGGCTTCTTCCATGCGCTTTTCGCGGAGGAGGCTCGTGCCCAGATTAAAATGGGCCTGCCAATAATTGGTGTCCAAGCCAACTGCTTTTTGGAAGTATTCTTTAGCCAGGTTGGTCTGCCCGCGTTGCTGCAAAACATTGCCGAAGTTATTCCAAGCGGACGCATAATCGGGCATGATCTTGACGGCTTCCTCGAATTGCTTAAGGGCCTCGTCACTTTTTCCCATGCGGAGCAAGAGATTGCCCAGATTATTGTGCACCTCGGCATAGTCAGGAAACAGACGCAATGCTTCCTGGTATTCCTGGACGGCTTCCGGGTATTTTTCCAGCTTGGCCAGGGCAATTCCCAGGTTGTAGTGAATGTCCTCGTCATTTGGGTTCAACCGTTCCGCTTCCTTGAGCACCGCGACCGCATCCTCTGGTTTGCCTTCCGCCAATAATTGATTGGCTCGCTCAACCTGCTTGACCGAGACCGCGTCTGCATCCTCTTTCGCGGCCACCGGGGCTGGGGCTGCCTCAGTCGAACTGGGAGGATTTGAAGTGGTCACAGCCGTTTTGACCGCAGAAGGCGCTGGGGAAGCCGGCGTCACATCTTGAACATCGCGGGATCGATGGTTCAAAGGCAGGTTGACCAGCCAGAATCCCAAAACTCCCACAATGATCACGGTCCCAATGATCCACGGATTGAGTTTAGCCGCCGCCGGGCTTTTCCGATTGGCCTGGGCCGATGCCGGGCCTTGGGGCCGGGCTCGGTTGTCGCCCGGGCTATTTTTGGAATTGAGTCGCTTCCGCTTCATGCCGCAGTTGGTAACGGGAATATACAGGCAGACCCACTCGAACAGCAATGACTAGAATCCTTGGACTCTGGATTTTGGTGCATTTGAATCAAGTTTTTCGGTCCCCGGTCTTTGACAAGGATTCTATTTAGCGAGGCGGCGGAGAGGATGCTCCCTCGAAATCGAGAAGGAACAATGAAAGAGAGCTGCCCGGTCGGAACTCCGCCTCGCTAGAATCCTTGATGCTTTCTTTTCGCGCTCGCCATCTCGGACACAGAATCGTAATTCTACCTCGAAATACTGAAACCAGCACCCGTAACGGATGGACAAGGCGCAATACCTTTTTTTCAAGACACCCTTGGTTGTCATTGGCATGGCTGCTTTCCACACGGCGGCATTGGCGGCGCCAGGCGATGCAATCAGCCGCACGGACTTACTGTGGGAAAATCATCCAGGATATCGTTCTGCCCCGGTGCGCGTGACGCCAGGTCCGCCAGGCTTCACGCTGCTGTCCGGCACGGCCACTGGCATCCTCTTCACGAATTTGTTGACGGCCGAAGCTGAGTCGCTCAATCAAAACTTGCCCAACGGTTCGGGCCTCGCCTTGGGAGACTACGACAACGATGGGCAATGCGACCTGTTTTTGTGCAACTTGAATGGCAGCTCTGCCTTGTTCAAAAATTTGGGGGGTTGGAAATTCACCAATGTCACTGGGCAAGCCGGACTGGCCAACACCAATTGGCTGGCGCGCGCCGCGGTGTTTGCCGACGTCGATGGAGATGGGAACCTGGATTTGCTCCTGACGCGTTCAGGCAAGGGCGCCCGGCTCTACCATAATGACGGGCACGGACGTTTTCAGGAGTCGGTGCAAGCGGATCTGACCGGCGAGACCGGCAGCCATTCCGCAACCCTGGCCGATGTCGACGGGGATGGAGCGCTCGACCTTTACGTGGCCAACTACGGCGAGAATACCATTCGCAGTGGGATGAAAATTGCCACTCGGACGGTGGGTGGCAAAGAACAGGTCATGGGACGGATGCGCAATCGCCTCAAGATCATGAGTGGGCTGCTCATGGAATATGGAGAACCGGGAGTCCTTTATCACAATGACGGACGCGGCAAATTCACCCGTGTGTCCTGGACGGAAGGCACCTTCCGCGATGAAACGGGCGCTTCGTTGACGGCGATGCCATGGGATTTGGCCTTGGACGCTGTTTTTCGTGATATCAATCAAGATGGATTCCAGGATCTTTACGTGTGCGATGATTTTCACACGCCCGATCGCGTTTGGCTGAACAACGGCCACGGCCAATTCCAGGCCATTGCCCGGGAGGCAATCCGGCTGAGTTCGCAATTCTCCATGGCGGTGGATTTTGGCGACCTGAATCACGATGGTTTCGACGATTACATGGTGGTGGAAATGCTGAGCCGCCAGCATTTCCGCCGCATGCGCCAGGTGGAAACGCCAACTCCGACGCTTGAGCAAACGCTCGAGAAGACCCTCGACCGGCCTCAAGTGCATCGCAACACGCTTTATGTCAGCCGCGGCGATGGAACCTATGTAGAAATCGCCAATTTCGCCGGGGTAGCTGCAACGGATTGGTCCTGGACGGTCAATTTCCTGGATGTGGATTTGGATGGGTGGGAGGACATTTTAATCGGCAACGGAAGTCATTTTTACGACACCCTCGATTTGGATCATCTCGAGAAGACCAAAGGGGCGCCCCGTTCCCAAAAGGGCTTGTCCGGGGCCATGGCCGAAACGGCTCCGCCCGTTCCGAATTTGGCATATCGCAATCGGGGCAACCTCACTTTTGAAGAAGTAGGAAAGGCCTGGGGTTTCAACGCGCTGGATCTCTCCCAGAGCATCGCGTTTGCCGATCTGGATAATGACGGCGACTTGGACATCGTCGTGAACTGTCTAAATTCGAATGCCCTCGTTTATCGGAACAATGGAGGAAGCCCACGCCTTGCCGTCACTCTCCGTGGGACGCCGCCCAATACCAGGGGCATCGGGGCGCGGATCACCGTTCTGGGGGGGGCCGTTCCCGAACAAAGCCAGCAAATCGTTTCTGGCGGCCGCTACTTGGCAGGAGACGCGCCCATGCGTGTCTTTGCCGCAGGCCAATTGACCAATGAGTTAACACTTCAAGTCGATTGGCCGTCCGGCAAACGCAGCCTCATCCGCGGTCTCAGGCCCAATCAAATCATTGAAGTCGACGAACAAAAGGCCGCTCCTGCCCCGGCGGGCATGGCCGGCGCGCTCTCTCGTCCGCCGCTGCCCAAGACCGAGCTGGCATCTTCGAACGCTGCCTCCGCTCTGCGCGCACCGCTCTTTGAAGAGGCCAGCACCCAGCTCAATTACCGGACACACGCGGAGCCTTTTGATGACTTTGCCAGGCAACCCTTGCTTCCGTGGAAGCTGAGCGTGCCAGGTCCTGGCGTGGCGTGGCTCGATCTCGACGGGGATGGCCTCGAGGATCTCGCCGTTGGCGGGAGCAAAGGAGGCCAGATCGCGGTCTTCAAAAACCTCGGCCAGGGACGATTTAGCCCTTGGCCGGGAGGATTGCCCGGGGTCCTTCCCGACGACTCCTCCGGATTGGCCGCTTGGCCTTCAGCCCAACAATCCTCAGCACTGCTGGTGGGGATGGACAACTACAAAACACTCCAATCCAACGCGGTCTCGCAGGTCCAGTTTGCGAAGGGAACACTGACCATGGCTTCCCTGGGGCTGGGGAATGGCTCAGCGCCGGGACCGGTAGCACTCGGAGATCCCGAGGGCACCGGCACGCTCGAAATGTTCATTGGCGGCCGTTTGCTTGCGGGACACTACCCGGAAGCCGCTTCCTCTCAATTATTGCGCAACGCCGGCGGTCGATGGGTTCCGGATGAAAGTGGCGAACGTCTCCTGACAAAGATCGGGCTGGTCCGCGGTGCGGTATTCACCGATCTGGATGGGAACGGCAAAAGCGAACTGGTCTTGGCTTGTGATTGGGGTCCGGTGCGAATCTTGAGCTGTGCCGCAGGAACGTGGTCCGAGGTAACGTCACGCTGGGGGCTGGCCAATCTAAACGGTCTTTGGACAGGCATTGCCGCTGGCGATTTCGATGGCGACGGCCGCATGGATCTCGCCGTTGGCAACTTAGGACTCAATAGCGCCTACCAGCAGATGGCTCCGGGCCCCTGGTTTCTTTACGCTGGACCGCTCAATGGCGATCAACAAACGCATCTCGTCGAAGCGTACCTGGATGCCGAACTCAAACAAATTGTTCCGTGGCGTCAAATGGCCTTGCTCGAAAAGACATTGCCGTGGCTGCGGGCCAAGTTCGCTTCTCATCAGGCTTTTTCGGAAGCGACGATCGACCAAATTCTGACGGGTTCCCTCGGTCCGGTGCGTCCGGTCTCGGCCAATCATTTGGCTTCGACGGTTTTCCTCAACCGCGGCGATCACTTCGAGGTGAAACCCTTGCCCGCGGAAGCCCAATGGGCACCGGCCTATGGCGTGACCGCTGCTGACTTCGATGGAGATGGAGCGGAGGATCTCTTTTTGAGCCAGAATAACGAAGCCGTGCGTCCGGACGATGCTCCGTTAACGGGTGGACGCGGCTTAGTCCTTCGCGGGGATGGCCGAGGCGGTTTTACTTCACTTTCCGGAGCTCAGAGTGGCGTGATCATTTATGGAGAACAACGAGGTGCGGCCGCAGCCGATTACGACGGAGATGGGCGGTTGGATCTTGTGGTTGCCGAACCGAACGGACCACTCCATCTGTATCGGAACAAAGGGGGTCAGCCAGGACTGCAAGTGGAACTGATCGGCCCGCCTGGAAATCCCGGTGGAATTGGGGCAACAATCCGGTTGGTCTCCGCCGATCGCCGGGGACCGGCTCATGAAGTCCATAGCGGCGGCGGCTATTGGTCGCAAGACAGCATTCGGCCGGTGCTGGCCACGCCGGCGGCTCCGGCCATGATCGAGGTGCGGTGGCCCGGAGGGAAAATTACCCAAACCTCCGTTCCCGGTGGATCCAAACGAGTGCAGGTGCACTGGTGAATCGGACTTTACACTGTGGGCACGAGGGGGCACGGTTTCGAGATGAAACGGCTCCTGGTGCGGTTGATTTTACTCGTTCTCGTTTTGGTCGTGCTGGCCTTTGTGGCGGCCAGTTTCATGATGGGATCTCTCATTAAGAAAGGGGTCGAAAAGGTTGGCCCGGCTGTCACGAAAGTGGATGTGAATTTGCAGAGCGCGAATTTGGCTCTCTTTTCCGGCCGCGGCGAGCTTCGCGGCTTGGTGGTGGGCAACCCTCCTGGATTCAAAACGCCCTCGGCGATCAAGTTAGGCTCGGTCGCCGTTGAGGTGGTTCCTGGCTCCGTCTTTGCCAACAAGGTTGTCATCCATTCCATCAAAGTGCAGGCGCCCGAAGTCACCCTCGAAGGCGGGCTTCAAGGAAACAATTTGAGCAAGATCCTGGAAAATATCCAGGCCACGAGCGGACAAGGCCAATCTGGAAGCACCCCGTCGAGTTCTTCGGCAGGCCGCAAGATTCAGGTGGACGATTTTCTGATCACCGATGGCAAGTTGAATTTGAGCGTCAATTTATTGGGCCAACAATCTGCAACGGTGCCGCTGCCTGAAATTCACTTGAGCGGTTTGGGTCAAAACGCCGAGGGCATCACCCCGGCCGAGCTTTCCGAGAAGCTTTTGAAAGTCGTGCTCGAAAGCGCCACGAAAGCCGCTGCTTCCCAACTCACCTCCTTGACCAAGGGCCTGGGTGGTGCGGCGCAAGCGGCCGGGACGGGCACAGTGCAGCAGGTCGAAAGCGTGACCAAAAGCCTCGGCAATCTCTTCAAGAAAAAATAAAGGGAGCGAAGCGGGCCTTACGCCATTTTGCGAAACCGGCGAGCCGACCAGAGGAAAAGCGCCAGGACGAGCAAGACACTGCCCAGAATGACGCTGCGTGTCCTCGGGGATGCGGTTTGAGTGGCATTGGCAGCCAGGTGCACGCCCAATTCGGCCCAGGTATCCACCACCACTGCGCGCCGGAAAGTCAGCAAACGGCCTTGCTCCGGGATGCTCGCGCGGATGGCGGCGGGACTGCTGACGGCCGCGTCCTGCTGTTGAATGAGTCGTTGCGCCAACCGCACAAAAGCGGCGTTTTCTTCAGTCGTATTGCGATCAATAATCGCCTTGGCATCTTGCTGGGTGTAATTGGCATCTTTGCGATTGCGCAACTCACGCACCTTGGCTGCCACCGCGTCGGCGGGCCCATTCGCCGCCTGCCGGACATTCAATCCGACCAGGGCTTGTTGCAGCTTCAGATTATTCAGTTGTACGCGTGCGTCTTCATTAAAAGCGTCGTCACCCTGGCTCAGTCCAAAAGCAGCGCGAAACGCGCGGCGGGCTTGTTGCGGATCCCCCTTTTCCAGCGCCGAATTTCCAAAAACCAGCATTTGTTCGGCTTCCTTGGTTTTTTCGCGCTGCACAACGGCTTCGTTTTGGAGGTAACTTTGAAGATCAATCGAGACGGCGCCGGATGCGATTCGTTGCTCTTCCAATTGCAGCGAACCGGACCAGTCCTGGAGCTGCCATTTTTCGTTCAAGTAGACTTGCCAGGTAATATTCTCCAGCGGCAAATCAAATTTAGGAGCGAGCAACTCTAGGTTCAGAGCTTGGGCCCGATTCGCGCCAATCTGGCTGCTGTAGAAAAACTCGACGGGAACGGTTCGATCTCCCCGCGATGGTGGGTCCAAGGGAATAAGGATTCGATCCTGTTCCCGCCAGGGCCAAACCCCATTTTGATTAACGAAAGCGAACCAGAATCGAGCATCTTTGGGCAACGTCAGGTATAGCATTCGCTTGTCGCCGACAATCATCTCCAGGCGAACCTGAGTCAGCATCACTCCGTCGTCTGAAATCGCCGAAGTCAACGTGAGCTTGTTGATCTGGCCAGCCAAAAGCTTGGCCGCCTGGTGGCGATCGATTTGCAGCGGCAGGACAAAGGCGGGTTCAACAAGGCGATAAGAGAAGTTAGCGCCAGCTGTGGGCATATCTTGCTGGAGGTTTCGTGGGATTCCTTGCCATTCGGTGGCTTGCAAAGCCGGGGGCAAGCGATCCAGACGCAGTTGAAGACGTCCCCCCGGTTGAACGGTGACAAAACCTCGCTGCAGATTGGCGTCGAGGGCTTGCACACCTTGCACGGCCGTTTCGGTCGCCTGTTCGGGAACAAGGGTTTGGTAGCTGGCCTGCAGGAGATACGCGCCAATCATGCGCCGGTGCAGCTTGATTTCCCACTGTTGCAAGCCGTTGGTCGATGGAGCGCCCACCGGTCGATAATCGGCGATTTGTTCTCCTTGAAAGCGGACGCTCTCGGCGTTGGTGGAAAGCAGGATGCGGAAGGATTTGAGTCCGGTATTCTCAATTTGGTACTGCAGGTTGGCCATGACTTTAACGAGGGCTTCACTGACCGCGGCGTGCTGCAAACTCGTGACCTGGATCCACGGATCCACCTGTTCAATATCCAAGGCCAGGTTCCAAGCGGTCGGTAATACCCGAAATGCGAGGACGCCCTTCTGCCGGATCCCGGCTTTTTGAGGATCCAATTGAGTCACTCCGGTGCGGGCGGCCGCCTGCAAACGCATGCCTTGTTCCGGAACTATCACCACGGTGCCCTGTTGCTTGCTCGCTTCCCGAATGATCAATTGCGGGACACTCCAAGCCCGGGCCGGTTTGATTCCTGGCCCAGCCAGACTGATCGAAAACTGCTGCTGGCCTTCGGTCTTGCCGCGCAAATGAAGCGTAATTAGCCGCGCCTGGCCGGTTCTCGATTCGGTCCAATGGCTTAAGGTGTCGCCACTGACAGATTCGACATCAAAGCTCGTGGGCAGGGCGAAGCTCAATCGAAAGATGCCAGCTCGAGAAATGGACACGGCCGCATTGCCGGCCAGGACGGTACGATCTTCCCCCAGTGAAAGGGTGCTTTGCATTTCTACGCGCACATCCGGTTCGACCGCCGAGGCGCGCAAGGACGCTTGCGCTTTGGTTTCGGCATAGCGGTAGGCGCGGCGCAGCGTCAATCCAGGGAATTGGGATTGGAGCGATTGCAGCACGCCGCCTGGAAAATCCTCGAGGTTGATTGGAGAAAAGGCGTCCGCGCGAGCCGTGTCCAATTGCACCTCATTACCAGTCGCCAGGCCCAGCAACCCAATTTGGCCAGCGGCGCCTTCCAAGCTGATCAATCCCAGCGTCTGATCAAAAGGCAGTGGACCGGTCGCGATCTGCGAACGAAGCAACAATGCAAAAGGCCGCGATTGGGCAGGCGCCAAAGAGACTCGTAATTTGTGCGTATCTGGGTCAAAGCGCCAGAGCGAGACGAGAGGTCCGGCTTGGTTCAATTTCGCGGCGGCCGGGTCTTGAGTTGGGCCTCTCGCAGGGTCGATCACATCCGTGATCGTGGCGCCGTTGGGAACATCGAAGGTCAGTTCGGTAAGTTCGCCTTGAGCGGGGCGGATCGCCGCGTAGTGTGCGCCTTCGATCACTCCGGCCGAAGGAACATAAAGTTGGAAGATCTCCGCGTAATACACGGACTTTTCCTTCCGGGCATCGCGGCTGCGTGGTTTCCAGCTAATCCAAACATCCGGCACGGGCGAGAGAACAAGGTGAGAGACGGTATTACTGCCGGCGTTGCTCGTTTGAATGGAAACGGATTGTTCCGAGCGAACATCGACGTCGAGATTGACGACGGTCAAGTCGGCGGTATTGATCAGCCCAAACGGCATGGGCAGCGTAAACCCACTTTCTTTGTCGGTTTTGGTAACGGGAACCTCATAGCGCACATCGGCGTCGATAATCCCGCTCTCGAGGGCAACCCACTGTTGGACACGCTTGGCCCCCGCGCGGCTTTGCAGAAGTTTGAGGGCGTTGGTCGGGAAAGAAAGCTGGGTTAACACCGCCGGTTCGCTGAGAAAGGACAGGATCTGGCCTTTCACAGCGCGCCAGCGGAGATGCGCTGAATCCTGCACATAATTGCCTTCCACGCGGAGTTGATGGGTCACTGATTCCGCCAGGGGTGGGGCCTTCGCCATCGCGGAGTTGGCCGGTTCGGCAACCGCTGCCGGCTCAGCAAGGGACGCATCATTCTTTGACGCCGGTTCCGCTTCGGCTCCCAAAACGGAGTTGAAGCTGCTGATCGATAGACTGCTCCAAGCGATGAGCAGCAGGGTGGCAATGGCTGTCGCTGGCCCACTGGATGAGGATGGAGGAAGATCTGCCATCACCTTCCGCGGTAATCGCGCCAGGCGCCGCATAGCCGGCCAGACCACATGGATAAAGAAAAAGAGGCAGAGCACCACCAGGAAGAAAGGAGCCCCGTTCGGGGAGCGGAGCGTGGCCCAAGCCAGAAGCATCCAACCGGCCAGCCAGGCCAGCGGGCCGAACCCGCGAGTGGCCGCATAAATCCAAATCAGAAACGCGAGCGCTCCGGGCCATGCGCTTTCGAAGAAGTCTGAAAACCAGGGCCGTTCATCCATATTTCTGACTTCGGCCGTGAGCGCGCTTTCGGGCTGCTGCACTGGCGCAATAAAGGTCACGTTCCGGGACAAGGGGACGTCTTGCCGCTGCAGCAAGAAACCCAATTGCGTGAACGTCATGGCGGCCAGGCCGCACGCACTCACGCCCAAGAGAAGGCTTAGCCAAAAGCGGGCACTGAACCGATACACACCCTCCCGGGCGGTCCACCGCCATACCAACACCGCCAAAGCGGCCAGGAGAAGCCCGCTGCTGAGCAGAGTCCAAGCCCTGGCTGCATTTTCTCCGGCCAAAGCACGGGTCAGCCCGGCGAAGCCGGAGCGGTCAGACCGGCCCCCAACCGGAGTCAACGATCCGGATTGATAAACCAGGCGCTGGCCAGTGTCCGGTTCCAGACGCCATTCCGCCAGCATGACTGGCGCAAAGACCATTGGACCCGCAATACTGACCTGTTCCGGCCGGATGGCACGAGCCGCCAGTTTGAGGTCGATAGTTAAAACCGCATTCGGATCCGCCCGTTGCGGCAATGGGATCAGGTTCTGATTCGTATCGGCGACGGGCACAACCGCCGCGCCATTCACGGTCGCCGACCATAATTCAGTTCCCGCGGGCAACCGAACCCGGAAATGGGGATGGCCCCGGTTTTTGACGAAGTAGCGGGCGTCTGTCAAGACCTGGCCAGCTTTGGAAATGCGGGAGACCAGGGAAGCACGATCGACCACGAGGCTGAGAGATTCCCCTTGCGCTAGAGGGCTGAGAGCCAAGCGCAAGTTAAACGGGCGCGATGCATACCGATAAGCGGCCAGGATGGGGGCGTCAAACAGCAACCGGTATTCCGCGGGAACCTCGCCCGTTTCCAGCGGGACTAAACCGGTCGAAACCTCCACCGGTTGCACCTGAATCTGATAGGCGCTAATTACCAGGGTATGCCCTTGTTCTGATTGGGCATCGAGAGGGCGGGCGCCAGTGAACGTGAGCGTTTCACCCTGAGCCCGGAACGGCCGTTCGTAGGTGGCCAGTAACGTGTAGGCGCCCGACACCGGCGAGTGCAATTGCACCAGGTAACCATTAGTTGTCTTTTGCCAATTCCGAATATCTTTGCCGGTAAACTCGACGTTAAAATACTCACCCGACAATTCGATCTGAAACGCAGACACAGGTGCGCCGGAGACGACGTAATTCATGACGCTGCTTCCATAGGCGACTCCTTCACCGATCGAAAATAAATGCAAGCTGTCCGCCCCAACTGTTTGCGGCAACCGCTCCACACGCAGGGTGGCTTGCCAGGCCGGTTCGGCCATTCGGAAGGCGGTTTGAATCCCGGCTAGTTTGCGCGGGAAAAAAGCCGTGGCAATTTCGGTCAACCCTTGCGTTCGTTCCGGCGTCAATCGAAATCCGGGATCGGCCGATACGGCAAGGTGCCCGCGCACAGACTTGGCCCGTGAAACTTCCACATTCGGCAGAATCCAATTGGTCGCTCCGAGGGCTTGATTCCGTTCGAGCCGGAGTTGGATGAGCTGGCGGCCAGTCACCGGTTGTCCGTAAACCAGTCGCAACTCGGCATCCGCTTGATCCGGTTGATCACGCAGAAAGTAGTCGCTCAACCCGGAAGCCGTCATGCGCGCAATCGCGTAGCCTTTGGGCACGCGCAACAGTAATTCTCGCAGGTTGGCTTCCCGAACCTCCAGCTCCATCTCCGCCTCAACCGCCAGTTCCGTTTCCCCCAAATGATACGTGAGCAGTTGCGAGACGGTCAGCTCGGGCAACACCTGGTCCGCTTGAATCTTCAATCCGAAGTCACTGCCGGAAAAGCGATAGGCGAATCGCTGGCCGCCCAGCGCCCGAAAGAACGCTTTGGTGGCGTCGCTCTCGGGAAATTGTTCGGGTGAGATTTGCGACAATCCTTTGGCGTCCGATATTTCGAGCCGGACCGCCCCTTCATTCACGACGCGGAGGTATCCGGCAAAGCGGGTCGCGTTCTCGGGCCGCAGTTGCATGGCCTCGGCGGTTTGCGGAAACGCGCCCAGGGCCGTTTGGAATTGGAGCTGGAGCGTGAATTGGTCTTTTTGGCTTTGGTTGAGTTGCACCACGAGCCGCCGATCGGTAGAGTTCGGAACCGGTTCCAAGTTCCAAGCCAGGACTTGATCGCCTTGCACGCGTGTCACTTCACCGGTGCCATGCAGGAGAATAGGAATCCGGCTCAATTCGCCTTGCATCACTTTAAAATCCAAAAGAGCCGCTTGGCGCATTAATCCGGGACTGACCGTGATTTGGGACAGCATTTCGGCCGCATAAAACAATTTGCCTTCGGCCTCCGGGCGAACTTCTTTCCAGGACAGTTGGACTGCACCGTTCGGGGGAAGAAAACTGGCGAATTCAGCCCCAGCCCGGGCTGGCCGCGCGCCGCCGGGAAACTCAAACTGGGTTTCGGCGGCGAGCCCTTGCAGCACCACCGGCTGCAAGGAGGCGGGCGCTACTTGAAAGTCGACCCGGTTCCAGCCGTTGCTTTGGCGAACGGTGGCGTTGAATTTGAGCTCGATTGGAAATTCGCCATCGCGCTCGAACCAAAGCACGAACTGGCCGCGGTCGAACCGGACTTGCCAATCTGGCTGGGCTTTAAGCTCGGTCAACGCCAAGCCTCCGGAAAGCACGGTCAATTTGCCGCCTTTGGGATTTTTAACCCGGGCGGTCGCGGTCAGGGTGAACGCTGCCGATTGATTGGTCATGTGTCCGATCAGCTTAAAGTCTCGGAGCACGACCCGGCGCATTTCCGGATCGGCCCAGCTCATCCCTAACGCCATCGAATAGGCCGAGCCAAGAAACCGAAACGCCTGCGGCTCGGAGGATTCCGAGCTGGCTTTAACGCGCATTGCCTCCGGCAAATAGGGCGTTTCGATCGGGATTAAGCCGGATGGCTTTTGGACTTTGACCTCCAGATCAGCTGCCGCTTGGATTTTGACATAGCCGTTAAAAAGAGCCGGTTGCGACGGAGCCAGGCTCAACGGCAGAACGGGCATGACTGCGACCTTGGCCTCCTGCTCCGCCGTGATCTCGACCACGAGTTGAGTGAGTGGAACCTCTTTCTTGAACGGGCGCAGCACCAGGACCCTGACTCCATTGGTTTCTTGACGGACACTCCAATCCTGCAGGCCGCCACCTGTAACTTGGCGGATGACACCGTCGCCAGTAAGAATGAGCGGCAGTTCCTTGGGTTCGCCTTGGACAATGTCGATCGTGGCCGTGATGGCGTGCGTCAGCTTGTCGCGCGAGACCTGAATGGAATGCTGTAACGTTGTCGCGTACATCAGTTTCTCATTCGCACCGGACAATCCATTCAGCACGGCGTCGACGGTCAGATGCGCCTTCCCGTCGCCGAGGCCGCCATTGATCGAGATGTTCTTCAACTCGGCTTGGGCCTCGGCCGCGCGGAGTGAGCCTTGGCCCGTCCAAATCGGGACGAGCACGCCCAGGAGCATCATTAGTGCGGAGGTAAACAACTTCATACTTGGATCATTCTATTGTGGGGACCCGAAAGAGTAACACGCGCCGACCCTGCTGACCTGGCGCCAAGCGCCCAAACTAACCGCAGAGGCGCCAATGACGCGAAGAGCAGAGAAAACGAAATTCCTCTGCGCGAATCACGTCTCGGCGGTTTCATTGATCGCGTTTTCGCCACGGCTCGTCACTTTCCCGCGAGGCTTTTAGCCTGGCGAATCATCGTTTCCAGCTGTCTGGGCCTCGGATCTGCCCCAAATGCCTCGGGGACACCGCGGAGAAAACCCAGCAATCGATCGGGCGCCGCGTCTGCCGCATAAGGACTGGAAACAAGCCACTCGGAGAACGCGCTGGCTGCCGTCGCCAGACGCAACGCCGGTGCGGCTTGTTCCAACGAAATTGAAGCCCCGCTAAACGGCACCGGCCATTCGTGTTCCCGATATTCACCCGTCGACGGCACTTTATAGCGGACGCGGACCCAAGCCAAGTCACCTTCGCCTTGCGAATTTACCTGCACGACATAAAGGGCATTGCCAGACTCGGCGGCACCGAGTTCGGCCGCATCCACCGTATTGTCCCGGAATTGTTCCTTGGTCAGTTGATGTTTGGCGTATCCCAATTGCCGGTAAGCCGTGATCCGCTTGGGATTGAACTCGACTTGCACTTTCACATCCGCGGCTGCCACCCGAAGCGCGCCTGCTAATTGTCCGGCAAACCCCGCTTCGGCCTCTTCGGGTGAATTAAGAAAGCCGTATCGTCCATCCCCATGGCTGGAGAGCGTCTCGAGAATCTCGTCATTAAACCCTTCCCAGCCAATCCCAAAGCAGTCGAGGGCAACGCCCTGTTTTCGGTTGGCTTCTACTTTTTGTTGAAGCGCTTCCGGGTCGATGTTGCCGAGATTCGCGGCCCCATCCGTCAGCAGCACAACTCGATTCCCGCCGCCCTGGACGTAATTCTTCAGAGCGGTTTGATACGCGAGGCCGAGGGCATCTTCCAGATTGGTGCCGCCTTCCGGGGTCTGCCCTGAAACCTGGTCGATCACCTGGCTCGCTTGGTTCCCGGGAACCGCATCGGCCCAAAGTCGCGCCGTGCGCGCAAAGGTAATGACGCTTAGCTTGTCCTGCGGCTGTAATTGGCCGGCCAGCACACGCAATGCTTCCCGGACGGTCTGCACGCGATCCGCGCGTTCCATCGATCCCGATTTGTCGAGGAGCACCACCAGGTTCAAAGGGTAACCGGCCTGCCGGCCTTGCGCGGCCGTCTTGATTGAGAACCGGAGTACATCGCGATCATGGCTGAATGGATAGCGCGCTTGTTCCCAGGTGAACGCCACGGGCACCCCAGGCGCCGGCGCTGGATCATGGTAATCAAAGGCATTGATGAACTCCTCGGTGCGCACCGTCGCCGGATCCGGCATCAAACCTTTGTCGAGATTGGCCGCCGCCAGCTTGAACGAGACGTCCGCGACATTGAGTGAAAACGTCGAAAACGCGTTGCTGCTCGTCTCCACCTCGGGTTGAGGGATGGGCGCCGTGGGTGCGAGCTTGGGTGGTGGTGCGTCTGCTTTGGGCTGGCTTGAATCTGGTCGAACTTCTTGCTTCGGCTGGTTCGCTTCCAGCCGCGCGCGCATCCCCGCTGGCAATGACGCAAGTACCTTTTGTTGGCGCTCCGTTGGCAACGACGCGAGCAGCTTTTGTCGGCGCTCATCTTCAATCGCTTCCGCCCTTTTTTTCTCGTCCCGCATGACATCGCCATAAACTTCGGCGATGGTGTTGGCAATGCGAGCCGCTACCTCTGGATCCTCATCGCTCACTCGGATTTCCATGAGCGAAGTATTCCGGCTTTGCTTTACATCCACATTTGAAACCAGGCGTTGATACGTCTTTTCGACGCTCAGTTTTTCACCAGTGCCATATTTTCTCGCCCAAGCGTCGTTGAGCGCAAGTTTCTCAATTACCTTATATAGAACCGTCTTGGATTTGATCTTCTCAAACTCGGTTTGGATAAAGTAGGGGTCGAATAGGACTTGCGTTTGAGCGCCATACAAGAGAGGAGCAATATCAGGATTGTCCTTGCCAACTTCGACGCGCACCGTTCGCGCCGTCGTTCCAGTCACCGCACGCTTTGCCCGCTCCCAAAATGTCGGTGCCCCCCAGGGCTCCGCTTCGGCGCGCTCAATGATTCTTACCGGACTTGTTTTAGGCAACGCATGATCGAATGCGGCTAACTGGTTTGTCGATACCAAGGAAGCCGAATTTTGAGCGGCAACATTCGCGTCCAGATTGGCCGGTGGCGCAATGGTATAAGTTTGTCCAGCCTCTGGCTTGGCTGCCACTCCAGCCAAAGTTCTTTGCTTTGCTTCGGCGCCCGTCAAACGACTTTGATCGGCTTCTCCCTTAGTCAGCAAAGCCATCGCATCCGATAGATTATTGGCTGTTGCTGTCTGGGCGTTCACTTGCGTTTCGATTCCTCGCAGGATGGCGCTGGAGCGATCGGCAACCTCTCTCCTCAACGTGGTCAATCTCTCGTTCACATCATTTAAAGGCGCCCGAACTGCTCCTGCGTCCACCTGCGCTGCTTGATCCTCAATTTGCTTGAGCTCAGACAATGATCGAGACAGAGCTTGATCGGGAACTGCCTGAGCCACTGCTCGTCCGAACGCTTCCGGCCCTTTTGCTTGTTCCTGGCTCAGGTTTCGATAAAGGTCGTCGTATTTAGCCGCTTGATCTTGCGCGACTTGTTTCTCGCGTAACAATCCCTCCGCAGTTTCCGGAGCCAGGGTTTGCACAAAACCCTCTTTCTGAATGGAGGAAGCGGGCGGGATAGCTGGAACGACAGGCGCCTGTGCGGGCGGCAATGGTTGACTGGTAACCGGATCAATCCCTCCCTGTGTGCGAGTGCTTTGAACCGCGCCGGAATGGGACTTCATGAAATCAAGCCGGCCGTCACCGTCATAGTCGGCCCAAGCGACCTCTCCGAGCCGCTTCTCCACTTTGGTTGGTTCCGGCACCTTGGCGGGTGCCAGCTGGGAGACCGCTTTTTCCTTTTCTTTAAAATCAGATTTGGGCCGCAACCCATAACGGCTCATCAGCGCTGGGTCCATGCGATAATAATCGACTTTCCTTTCCGCCTCGACCGAAGGAGCTGTCATTTCCAGCACCCCGAAGAACGGCAGGTTGTCGTTATTGGACGGCTTGTTTTCGACGGCGATCTCCGAACCACGCTGAACGCTTTGCTTCTCCCTGCCTTCGTTTAACGGCTCCGGGCTTTTGAGTGCCAAACCGCTGGAGGCTGGAGCCAGCGTCGAACCAAGCGTGACTCCTGCGACTGACTGCGCGGTTGGTTCCATCGCGAGTTCAACGTCTTTTACCCCTTTTTGGATGCTGGTTTCAGGGAGCGCAGCCGCCGACCTATCAGATGGAACCCTCGTTGAATCACCGAATCCCAACGCTGCGGTATCGGATAAAATCAACCCGTTTTGGACGGCGTCTTTCTTGGCATCGCCACTTTGGGTCTCACTGTTTGCCTCTCGACGAAAGAGTTGCCCGAGCATTGGCGTATCGCCAATCGACATAACCGGGCTGGACTCGGTAGCGATTCCCCCACGCTTCTCTTCTTCGACTGTCGTTTCCCTTTTGCCAAGCGTGTCGGCGGAAGTTTGAGCGGGTGCCGCGGGTGCCGCGCCTGCCAGCTGTCTCCCATCCGGACTGAAAGCCCAGGCGGTGCTTAGATCCTTGGAGGGAAGTTTAGCCATTCGCTCTCTCTGGTTCCTTGCATCCAAGACCGTGGCGCCTCCGCCTTGGGCGGGCTCCGCATCGGCGAGCACGGGCTTGTCCACTTCGACTCCAAAATTCTTGGCTAGGATTTCCTCTCTTTTTGGGATCGAACGTCTGCCCGTCGTGACATCAACGTTCGGGATATTGCCTCCAAAACCACCGCCGCCACCGCCAATGCCACCTCCAAAGCCGCTGCTGCGCTGCAATTCGAGTTGCTTCTCCGTTGCAGCCCTTCCCTCAGATGTCACGTCCAGTCCGGGCAACGCCAAGCTGCGGCTATTTTCCGCAATCCCACTTTTGAAGTCGGATCTTAGAGCAACCACCGCCGCTTCGGTATTCATTGCTGAAGGGGCAGCTTCACCCCGCGGGAGCAAATCTCGCCGAAAGCCGCTTTGGGGGCCGGAGCTGGACCGGACGGCAGGGGCGGAGCCGGCGGTTCATTTGGCGAAGGTAGAGCCGCATCTGCTTTGGCAAAGTATTGGCGGGATAAACCTCTGCCATTCCCTTCGATCCGGTCTTGAAAGTGATAGCCTTTCGACTTGGCGGAACTAAAGGCCAGCCATTCGCGCCCGCTCACTCCCACAAATTCGGGGAGCAACGCGACCGAGCCCGCCATAGCCACAAGGACGGCCGCGATGCTCACGGGGATCATCCAATGAAGTTCTTTTCGACCTTTGGGGAAAGGCTCGATCTGGAACGTTCGGAGCAACAGTTCCCGCCGACCCGCCGGGAATTGGAGCGGTTTTGCGGAAGGTACGACGGCCGGTTCAGTGCCAGACGCCGCATCTCGCACCAGTCCTATGGCGCGGGAAAGTTGCTCATGCAATCGCGCCAGGTTAGGATCCTGGGCCATCGCATTTCGAACCGCGGCCGCTTCGGCCTCGGACAGTTCGCCAAGCAAAAGAGCCGTAATCCGAGCTTCTATCTCCTCGGCTGAGTTTTTCGGGGAATCAGAGTTCATGGCATGCCTCCTCCGCGGCTAAGTTCCGCCGCGACCGCTTTGAGGGCGTGATGCAGCAGGTAACCGACGTTGCTGACTGTGAGCCCAGTGCGCTGGCTGATTTCCTTGTAGGACAGATTCTCTGTAAACTTGAGCCGGATCAGTTCCCGGCTGCGCTCGTCGAGCGTCGCCAAGGTTAAACGGACGAGCCCGATTCCTTCCAGGCGCGCGATCTGTTCGTCCGGGAGCGGTTGCGGATCAGGAATCTCAATGCCGTCGGCAATGGGATGATCCATGGACACCACTTTCCCGAGGCGGCGCTGATGGTTTAAAGCCAGGTTATGCACAGTCCGATACAGCCAGCGGCGGGGGGCTTTCACATTCTGAAACTCCGCCTGTAATCGCAGAAACGCTTCCTGCACGATATCCTCGGCTGTGTTCAAATCCCGGACCAGGCGCAAGGCATAGGTCAGGAGCAGCGATTCCAAAGCGTTAAAAAGCTCGGTGATCGTTTCGGCTCCGGGCGATTCCGCACTGGGTTCGTCTGGTTGAGCCACGGCCATGGTTGGCTGAGTCATTTCATCGCGTCACGATTTAGTTCTGTCCGGCCCCATGCCAGCAGTTGCTGCACTTCCTTTATGACACGGGAAGCCGCCAAATCTTAGACGAAACTTTCAATTCCATGCTCCCAGCCTGTCTTTTGCTGGGTCAAGATCGTTTGGTCTGGAAACGACGGCTTGCGGGCGGCAATTACTCTCGGTTTCAGTTCGGAATTCCCGTGTAACCGGTCCATTCCTTCCCTGGTCATGGCTAGTGAACCAGAGCGTTAGCGAAACACCATGAAAAACACTTACCACTACTTCGTCGCCGGCCTGTGGGCGGCGGCTCTTTCGATCCAAGCGGCTGACAAATGGGATGTTAGCAAGGCGGACGTGAGCAAACTACCGGCCGCAGCCAAGCAAAAAGGCCTCACCTACACCAAAGATATTCGACCCATTCTGGAGACGGCTTGCTTCCGCTGCCATGGCGAAGAGCAGCAGAAAGGCGGCCTTCGATTGGACACTCTCGACGAGCTTAAAAAGGGGGGAAAAGATGGCCAGGTCCTGGTTTCCGGCAAGGGCCATTCCAGCCTCCTTGTCATTGCTGCGTCCCAAATCAATGACGAAATGGCCATGCCACCCAAGTTTCGCCCGCGCGGTCCAGGCGGACCCGGTGGACCGGGAGGTCCGGGTGGACCGGGAGGCGGTCCTGGGGGCGGTGGAAATCGGCCTCCTGGTCCTCCGGGAGGTGGCCCTGGCGGCCCCGGGGGTCCTGGTGGCCAACGCGGCCCGGGCGGCCCTCCGCCCAAGCCCTTAACCAGCGAACAAGTTGCTCTCCTCCGAGCTTGGGTGGATCAAGGCGCAAAGTAATCCCGCGCCACTTCGCTTTGTTGTTTCTTCCTGCGACCAACCTGGCAACTCGCTGCAGGGTTGGTCGCGGTTCCGGTTCGGAGAGAACAACTCGAGATGGAACACTGGCTTAACTAGCCTTTCGCGTGAACTTTGGCGTAAACTGGTTTGGATGGGGCCAGCGGAAAGAAGTTTACGCAAAAGTTCGCGCTAAAGTTTTCCGCTAACCTTCGATTCTTATATAAGCGTAAAACTTCTGCCGATACTGCCAAGTCATTCCGCGGCAGGGCAAACGCATCAAAATGTCCAATTAAATCGAGGCGTCTTCGTCCTGCACTTGAACCTGCACCTAGTCGAAAGCGGTTCATTTCGACGAAGTGTAAGCTCAAGTGCGGGATTTAAAGGTCCCGAACAAGGGTTTTAGATGCGTCTGCCCTGCATTTCGCGGCCCTTGCCGTCAGAACCAGCTCGGATACTCACAGATCCTTTCACTCACTTGCCCTGGAGGTGGTTTTGTTGCCATTGCCGCAGTTCCGTTAAAGCTTCCTTTACGGTGGTGTCATTCGGATCGATCTCGACCGCTTTCAGGAAAAAGTTTTCGGCTTCCTTGGCCTGGCCAAGGGAAGCATAGACAAAACCAAGATGCCCGAACGCACGGCCATTGCCTGGATTCAGGCGCAATACCGTTTCCAGCTCTTGCTTGGCTTCGGCAAGATGGCCGGACAAGCGCAGGAAGACGCCTTTGTTCAGATGGGCGTCGGCCAAGCCCGGATCCAAAGCGATCGCCTTTTGAATCTCGGACCAGCCTTCCTGCCGCTTGGCTTCGTCCCAAAGTAATAGGCCCAGTTGATTATGCGCCGCGGCATCCGCCGGGTTGACCTGAATTTGATGGCGCGCGGCTTCTACGAAAATCCCATGCATATGGTCGTTGGACGCCTGCTTTAACAGCTCCAGATCGGATGGGCGTGCCAGCAATACCTGCAGCCACAATTCGCACATTTCGTCCGAGGACTGCGGACCGAAGCGGACTCGTTTGGGGGGATGATTGGGGTTGCGCAAATTGTTGGTGGAATTGTCGTAGGTGTATTCGAGACGGAGGAGACTGCCCCTGGGAAGATGCACGGGACGCTCGTAGCGATAATCTCCTTGCCAGCGGAAATCCCATTGGCGAATCGAGACGAGTGGGACTAGACGGCCGTCCGGGAGGAGAGCGTCCGCGCGCATCGTTTTGGCTAGGAAATGGGCGTGAGGCAAAATGGCCAGCACATCGATATCTGCCGGAGTAGTGAACGAATCACGCACCACGGTGTTGGACGCCCCTGCTGCAAAGTCCAATGCCAGCGAAACCAGAAGGAGTTTGAAGGCCGTCTTGCTGGGCGGTTGGTTGGTAAAGTAAAGTCCCACCGAAGACTGGAGTGCCTCGGGTTTGCCCGTCCGATTCAAGTGAACCTGCAATACCAGGTCGCTCCCTTTCGGCAGACGCCAAAACAATCCATCCGGGGACGGGAACGCCACTTTGCCGGGCTGCCAATTCAAGAATTGTCCGTCAGGCATTTCGGCGGGAACATTCATGCCCGAGAAGCCGGGTTGTTCTTCCTTTCCGTCCAGCCTGCGCGCGGCGCTACTCGCGTCCAATTTGACAAAGGCATGGTGGACCACCTTGGGATTTCCCGGCCGGAATTCGATCGCCCGAACAAAGCGATCCTGATCGGTTGGGACATGCACCACAAAATTTCGATAGACGTCCGGTCCTTCGGCGCCAAGCGCGAAGGGCTTCTCCATGGTCACAACCAAGTCGGGTTGGCCCAGGGTCCAGCCGAGAGGCCACTCAGGCGGTGCCGGTGCACTCTTGGGGTCGCCTTCGGGACTGCCGGCTTCGATCCATTGCCCCACCAAGGACCGTTCTGCCGTCGTCAAGCGCCGTTCGTTGAGGAACTCACCAAATCCTTTTTCAGGAAGCCACGGCGGCATGGAGCCGTTCTGGACGACTTGGGCAATTTCTTGGGCATGCTTCTGTGCGTCCGCGAAGCTTACCAGACTAAAAGGGGTCGATTGACCGGAGTGATGACACGGGGCGCAGCGGCTGTAGATCAGCGGGGCAATGTCACGGCTGAACGTGACAGTTCTCCCAGGACTGGAAGATAAGCGAGTCTCGCTTTGGGCTAAAGAAGGGGACGAGAACAGTCCAACAATGGCCACAACCATTCCGGCCACGTTCCTCGGGAAAGGACCCAATACAAATTCATGCACCGCCGAAAGCCGTTTCGGAGCCGGCTGGCCTAATCGAGATGCTGGCGATGCTCTTCCTTTAACCACGTCTTCGGCGGATTGAAGCTTTCCCCCTTCGATAGAAAACCCCTGTTCCGGGCTTATCCAATGGCGAAAGACCCCCGGGAATTAGCTGCACGCGCCGAAGCTTAGACTCCTGTTCAGAGGAGCGGTTACACTCCTGAACTTCCAGTCACCCGTTCTCCGGATCGGACCGCGGCTGTGCCCGCCAGGGTCAGCCGCAGATCTTTGTCATCAGGCATTATGATCCGGATCGGACCGCGGCTGTGCCCGCCAGGGTCAGCCGCAGATCTTAGTCATCAGACATTATGATCCGGATCGGAGCGCGGCTGTGCCCGTCAGGGTCAGCCGCAGACCTTCGATATTAAAACCTTATTTGAGCAACGAAATCCCTGGGGCCGATCCTAACGGACACAGCCGCGCTCCAAGATCCCAGGCCGCGGTCCAGGAGTGTCATTTTCTGAAGTAAAAAAGACCGGGATTTCTCCCGGTCTTTCTGTGATCGACTGATCAGGGGCGTCTAACGCGTAACGGTTAGTGCACGCGGTAGAACTTCATGGTTCCTGTGATAGGCAAGGTAGCCGGACTGGTGGTATCGACATCAACCCACGGACCTGAAACCACATACGCACCTTGCAATGTGCCAGTGAACGTCACGGACAAGCTCTTGGTGTCCGAACTGAGCGAGAACTTAGAGATGCTCGCGGGAGTTGCTTTGGCATCATTGAAGTCCCAGAAAGCTACCAGGGTCTCACTGGTGAGGTCTTTCGGTGATGTGCCCGCTGCCAGCTTGGCGGCATCCGCGGCGCTAACTTCCGTGGAGAAGATCGCGAAGTCATCGATCATGCCATGCATGAAGTCGCCTCCGGGAATTCCATCGGTGCCCAAGCCGATTTCATTATAGGCACTGGGCAAGGGACTGGTGCTGCTTCCATTAAGGAAGAGCGTGCCATCGATATAGATGTTCTTTTGATCTGCCTTCTTGGTGAAGACAAAGTGGTGCCACTTATTCCACCAGGTATCGGCCCCCACGGCGCTATATCCAGGGAACGTATCGATGTTGGCACTGATCCGCTGAGTGGTTGTGTCGCAGCAGCCAGTGGTGTCGAAAACAACGTTATTATCACTCCAGGGCACGTGTGCTTGGAAAGCGCGCACGCCCGCATAGTCAATCCAGAAGGCGGACGAGTTGCCAATGTCACTGCGATAGAGCCAAACCGAGACGCTCATTTGATCATTTTTGATGGCGTTATTGAGGAAGCTGGCATCGAGAATGTCGACCCAAGCCCCGTTGGCTTTGCCGAAATCAATCGCATAATCTCCAGCTTTGGCGCTATGCCCGCCGGCATCGGCGGTGTAGACGGCCTTACCAACGACCAGGCCGCTGTAACTGTGAAGGACGTCCTTGGTTGTTCCCACGTATTGATAGGTCGTGTAGGACCACTCCTGAGTCGCGGCATTTGCGCCCGCATCCTGATATCCCAGGGTTATGGTATGAGTCGATGCGCTCGCGAGCAAGCCGCTCGACGGCACTTCGATGGTTGCCACTCCGGTGTCCTTCGTAAACTTCGGGGTCACGGCCACGCCGTCGATCTTCAAGGTCACGTTGGCCGCCGTCCATTCCGTCTTGCCGTCACTATGGCTGATGGTCAGGCCGGTATTCGGCTTAACACTCTTGGCGTTGGGCGCTGGAGACTGGGTCACGAATCGGCCTTCCGCTGGGAAGGGTAACTCGATGGCAGCCGACAGGAACTTGCCTGGGATGGGCGTCAACGCACTGGCGGGAGTCTTGTCGCCCTCTTTCCGCCAAGCGACCTGGCCATAATCGCCACCACCGCCTTCTTTGTAGATCATGCGCACGAAGTAACTCTTGCCGGCAACCAGGGCGATCGGATCGGAAGTCCGCAGCATATCATCATGAGTAGCGCCAGGTTCAGTGAAGTTGTTGCAGCAACCGGTTTCCTCGGCAATTTTGGTGAGGTTGGCTTCTTTGTCATCGGTGCTCAACCAAAGTTCGGAGGCGTCATCGCTGTAAACGAAGAACCGGTAACTGGCGGACTCGGTTGGGGTTAAATACCCTTCCATGGTTGCGCCATAGTTTTCATGGCCATCATCCGCAAAATAATCGCGGCTGTTAAAGGAATAAACAGCGCCAACTTGGTCCGGGGTCGCCGGATAGCGCGGATCGTCCAACAAACTTTGGACTGGCGTTGTCTCGATGCCACCCCAGTATGAAAACTTGAGGACGCCTTTCTTGGTCATCAAGTAAGAATAGAAGGTCGCTTTGGTCCCCGCGGCCACTTCGTTCTTGGAGGTATCCTTCACCCCGGCGACTGATACGGTGTAAGCGGTGGCACCGGGCGTCTGTTTGGCGGTCGTCAAAGTCACTACCTTGTTCTTGTAAGCGGCGGCAGTGACGGCCAGGGCCGGACTGAGTGTGTAATTGGCTGCGTTGGTCGCACTGGCTGCATCCAGGGCTTCCGAAAACGTAAGAGTGACCGTATCAAACGTGCTCGACGTAGTCGCCGAAAGGAGGGACGGCTTCGTCGTATCGATTGCATCCGTTCCCGCTTTGTATTCGTCGAGGTTGCTCACGCCATCCCCATCGAAGTCTTTGGCGGCATCGCTTG
>JADMIO011430534.1_pt1 | contig 50174 bp, 49 predicted proteins | sample 8958161 | NCBI WGS metagenome assembly JADMIO01 (sample SAMN16585339, study PRJNA669376) | soil metagenome | isolation source: Crop rotation soil | place: USA: Cullars Rotation, Alabama | collected 2011
GGCCGCGACTTCAAGTCACGTGAATTCCAAGCTTCGGATCCCACTGTGCTGGAAAGCCATGACATGATAACTCTTGGCGCGTATGGCGTCGGCGTCCTCGGACATCTCGTTGCCGATATCGAGCACCTGCGTATGGGAGAGCCCGCGCACCATGTGGCTCGCGCCCATCTTGAAGAAGACTTTGCTATTTGGCGCGCTGGCGCGGAAGCGGCGGACGTTGCTGCGGTTGAAGGTGGCGCGGCGTTGATTGGAAGCCCAGCCCTGGTTTGAAACCCAGAGCTGATTGATCGTCAGCGTCTCCTCGAGCGTCTCCAACATCCACGCGGACTCAGAATCGACGCCCGGCCACGCCGTACGCACGGCGGCGACGAGTGTCGGATCGCCGGCAAAGCTAAAAATGAACTGCGGATTGCGTGTCTGATCGTATTGCGCCCACGAAGCGTTCGACGCCGCCTCCAGGGCTTCGAGCGCGCGCTCGGCGGCGGCTGGCTTATGTTTGGCTTTCAGCAACTGGATGATGCGGCGGTCGCCTCCGACTTCGTAGTCGATGCCCCAGATCGCCTGGCCTGAGCCGGGCACAGCGGCACGGGCGGCGGCGATCCACTCGGCTTCCTCGCGCATACCGAAGAAGGCGACGTTGGCGTTGCGGTCGGCAAACATCGCTCGTACGCCGCCCACGCCGCCGCGCGCAGCGCGATCCAGCTCCGCCGCCATCGGCGGCGAAATCTCAACGCAGACGTGATCGTACCCGCTCGGTGCGAGCGCCGCGAACAGCGCGGCGGCGAGCTTGGGGTTTTCGGCGATGCCGTGCTCTTCGCCGAGAAGGAAGAATTGTGAAGCGCGTCCGGCGGCCAGCAACGTCTCCCACGCCGGCCCCGAGAAGTGAGCGCCATCGAAATTGAGCTTTTGCCGGTTCTGTAGCGCCGCCGCATTGATGCGGTCGACGAGAGTGGGCGGCGCCGACGTCGGCGCTGCGGCGGTCGCGGGCGGCGATTGGCTCTGCGCTTGCGCTGCGCCCGCAATAGACAAGCCTAGTGCGCCTGCGAGTGCAGCCCGGCGGTCGATGTGCATCGGCTTCTCCCCTTCAGCTCATCGCCGAAGGGATGCCCGGATCACCAGCTTTGGATGCGGTAAAGTTAAAGGCTGAGGTTCGTCAGCTTAGCCGTGGTGGAGGTCCAGGCGTCGGAGATGCGGGTCACGCTCGGAGCGATCACCTCTTCGTACTGGATCGAGAGCATCGCCAGGGCGACGAATGCCGCGCCGGCCCACCACCGAAGGTGATTGTTAAAGACGTTGGCGAGCGTCTCGCGCACGTCACCAAAACCGAGAGCGATCATCATGGCTCGCATAACTCCCGAGCATCATTGATGTCACTCAAGCGTAAACAAGTGCTAACCAAAAGGTTTACGCGCAGCGCCAATGGCAGTTTGTGCAGTTCTCAGTCGAGGCGGATGACGAAGCGCTTGCGCATCGGCGCAAGCACGCGCCAAACGCCGCTAAAACCGGGCTCGATGATGAAGCTGTCGCCGGCGGCATAGCGCTGGGTTTCGCCGTCATCCCCGACCAGCTCGCAGGCGCCTTCGAGTAGGTGGCAAAACTCCCATTCTTCGTATTTGACCCGCCAAGCGCCGACGCTGGCGCTCCACTCACCGGCAAAGAGCTTGTCGCCGCGCTCGTAGTCGAGGCGGGTCTCGGTCACCGGCGCGCCTTCGACGATGCGATCGGCGGCAATCGGTTCCCGCGTTGGGCTGGCTTCGCCGCGCACGGCGTGAAGCTTAGTCACGCGGAAGCGCTGTCTTGTTTCGGCTTGGCCTCGAAACCAGCCCAGCGGCCGAACATTTCCTCGGCACGGCGGAGGTTTTTGTCGAGCGACGCCATGGTCTTTGCGTAGTCGCCCGCTTCATCGCCCCGCCAAGCGGCGCGGGCTTGACCTATGATAACGCCTAGCCCTTGTGCGCGCGCCTGGCCGCTCATGCCGTCAGCCTCCAAGCCGGCCAACGCCAGCACCCAGCGCGCGCAGCGCACGTGCCGCTGATGCAGCGAGGCAAGCAGGATCGGGTCGCGATCGACACCTGCCTCCATAGCGCTCACCGCGGCGCGATGTGGCTCCATAGCTTCGAAGCGCCGCATGATCAGATCAAACAATCTGTCGCGGACGCTTTGTGCAGGATCCAGCGCTGGGCCGTCGGCGATGGCGCGGTCGAATGCTTCTTCGACACAATCAACCGCCTCCCACAGGCTCGCGCCGTAGAGTTCGGCCGCCGGCCGGCCCGCGGCCTCCGCCAACTTCGTAAGCGTGACTTCGCGCCAAGCGCCCTTCTCGGCGAGGTCAAGCGCTGCGCGGGCGAGATCGCGGCGGATGGTTGTGTCGAGGACGGACATGGGGAGGCTGCCTTCGGCTGGACGAAATTGAGTTGCAATCGGAACAAGGCGCGGCTTGAGGTTTTCGTCAAGTAAGCGTGGGCGCGGCGGGACGGTCGGGAGACGGACATGCCGGATGGAAATGCCCCAGCGCGGCTGCGTGAGGCCGCGGTGCGTGCTGCGCGCTGCGATCACGCATTGCAGGCTTCACTGTCGGCATGGAACCGCGCGCGGCTGGCGCCGCAAACGCCCGACCAGGATTTGCAAGATGCGTTGCGGCGCGACGAAAAGATGCGCCTGCAGGAGCTGGATTTCATCGAACTTACGCGCTCGGCGCAATCGGCGCGCGCGCTGACTGCGCCATCCGAACCCGCTGCGTTCGTGGCTTGGTTCGAAGCGCTGAAGCAGAACGGCCCGGGGCAAGGCGATGCGCTGTTTCCGTGGCTCGCCGAGAAAGCGACGCTGGCGGAGATGCGCTGGTTCGTGGAGCAGGAGGCCGCCGGCGAGGCAGGGTTCGATGATCTGGTGGCGCTCGCGCAGGTCAAGGCGCCGGTGCAGGCCAAGCTCGAGCTGGCGCGCAATTATTGGGACGAGATGGGCCGCGGCAATGCCAAAGGCATGCACGGGCCGATGCTGGAGGCCTTGGTGGTGGCGCTCAAAGTGACGCCGCGCATTGAGACGACGCTGGCCGTGTCGCTCGCGCTCGGCAACACCATGGCTGCGCTGGCCACGAACCGCGCTTATGCTTATCACGCGCTCGGCGCGCTCGGCGTGATCGAACTCACCGCACCCGGCCGCGCCGCAAAGGTGAGCGAAGCTTTGCGACGATTGAAGGTGTCAGCGAAGGCGCGGCACTATTTCGATCTGCACGCGGTGCTGGATGTGAAGCACTCGGAAGCGTGGAACAGGGAAGTGTTTGCCTCGATTGTCGCGGACAAGCCCGACGCTGCGCGCTGGATTGCCGAGGGCGCGCTGATGCGTCTGCAATGCGGCGCTGATTGCTTCGAAGCGTATCGCAAGCACCTATGGGGTGGTGATGGCGCCACGCCGCCCGCGTGAGCGAAACCGAAGACAGCGCGCTTCTTGACCTGCTGCAGCGCCTCAAGCGCAGCCACTATCGCTTCATCACTCCGACGCCTGCTACGCATGCGCGCGTTGTGGCGCGAAGGCCTCAGGCGCAGGACATTCGCGACGTTCTGGGATGGAGTTTGTCTTTTCAGGCTGATGCTATTGATCCCGACATATTCGCGTTGTTGGAACTCGGCGGCGTCTTGCGGCGAACCGGGAACGCATTCGTCAGCCGCATCCGTGTTTCTACTTATGACGATGATTACTTCATTCACTCCGCGCATCCGACCCTGGCGACCGACGCCGTTTTCTTCGGACCGGATTCCTATCGCTTCGCGCGTTTTGTCGCCCGTAACCTTCATGCGGACGTTGATCGCGTCGTGGATGTCGGCACTGGAGCTGGGATCGGCGCCATGGTCGCCGCGAAGGTTGCGCGGGGCGACGTGATCGGAACGGACATCAATCCGCTCGCCTTGCGTTACGCAGGTATAAACTTCCGCGCGGCGAACGCGCGGGCATCGGTCCATTTGGGCGGCGGTCTAGATGGCGTCGATGGTTCGATCGATGTGGTCATCGCCAATCCACCCTATATCGCTGACGCAGAGCATCGCACCTATCGCGACGGCGGTGGCTTGTATGGCGCAGAAGTCGCACTCGCGTGGGCGCGCGCGGCGGCTGACCGGCTTTCATCGGGCGGGCGCTTTCTGCTCTACACCGGCAGCGGGGTCGTTCGAGGCGCGCACATCTTGGAGCCACCGCTGCGTGAAGCGCTCGTCGGGTTTGAGATCAGCTACCAGGAGATTGATGCTGATGTATTCGGCGAGGAGCTGGAGCGCGACGACTACGCCGCAGTCGAGCGCATTGCTGTGGTGGGCGTAGTTGCCACCAAACGCTAGCTCCGCACCATTCTTAGCAGCGCATCGCCAAGCAGCTGCGTGGCCTTGGCCCGGTCGCGCCAGTTGAGCACGACGGCAGGCCCGGTGTCGGTCTTGTTGACGTCGACGACGTAAAGCCGCCCGCTTGCGTGTTCGCGCAGGACATCGAGCCCGCCCCAATCGAGCTTCATTGCCGCGCAGAACTTTTCCAGCTGCGCAATCTCCGTTGGCGAGAAGATGTCTTCCGGCAGTTTCACCACCACGGACGTGTTCTGAATTGAGAATCGCGCTGTTGCCGGCTTCTTCTTCAGAAAGACGACAACTGGCCTGCCGCCCACGCACGCGGTACGCAGGTCGTAGGCCCAGCCATCGTCGCCCTCGGTCTTGATGACGCGCTGATAGGCTTTGCCGTCGACAGGCAAGAGCGGACACTGCACGAGCCTCCCGTCGTGCAACCCATTGCCTTCGCCTTTTTCTACCGCGGCGCCCATGTGCGTGGCAGGGTCGACGGCGAGCGGATACCCGAACGCTTGCTCCATAATCGCGGCGACCTTGCTCTTCGACACATCGCCTACGCCGAAATTGAAGGCGCGGGCGATGGGCGCGGGAGGAGGCGCGGCGATGGTCTGATCTTCAAAGTAGAATGTAGCGTCTGCGCGCTCAGGCGACGAGACGAAGCGTACGCCCGCCCACACCGCCGCGGACCAGATGATGTACCAAGGGCGCGGCCGATATGGCGTGAAATAGATGCGCGGGCCCGGGCGCGTGAGGCCCGTCCATAAGCCGCGCAAACGTACAAAGGCGTAGTAGGTCAGCCAGCGGCGGATATCGCCCCACAGCTGAAAATCGTTCTTCATCCACACGCCGGTGGATTTCACGATGATGTAGCCGTTCTGGTAGCGAAAATCGCTGAGCCACCAGCCTTTTTGATTGCTGTCGCCCGGCGCGAAATCCAAAGAGCCGCGCATGCCTACGGGTGACTTGGCGCTTGTCCGGCGTTGTGCTGCTGCGGCATCCAGGCTTCAACCAGTGCGTCGAGCACGCCGAGCGGCACCGCGCCGGAGCCGAGCACCACGTCGTGATAGCGGCGCAGATCGAAGTCTTGCCCCAGCGTGTTGCGCGCGCGCTCTCGCAGCCGCTCGATCTCGCGGCGGCCAAGTTCGTAGGAGCACGCTTGTCCTGGCCAAACGATGTAGCGGTCAACCTCGGTGGCGATGGTGCCGGGTTGATCGCCGGTCGTGGTGGTGAGGTAGTCGATGGCCTGCTGGCGCGTCCAATGCTGCGCGTGCAGGCCGGTGTCGACGACGAGTCGCGCCGCGCGCCACAATTGCCAACGCAAATAGCCAATGCGACCGACCGGGTCGTTTTCGTAAAAGCCCTGTTCGTCGGCGAGCTGTTCAGCGTACAGCGCCCAGCCTTCAGCGTAGGCATTGAAGCCAAGCAAACGCCGGATCAGCGGCACGTTCGGCAATTCTTGGGCGATGGCGATCTGAAAATGGTGCCCCGGGACTGCCTCGTGGAAGTCCTGCGTCGGCAGGTCGATTTTGGTCATCTCGGATAGGTCGCGAAGGTTGACGTAATACACCCCCGGCGATGACCCGTTCAGCGAAGGCGGGGAATAGTATGCGCCCGGCTGGCCCGCTTCTGCGAACGGCGGTACGCGGCGCACTTCCAAGCGGGCGCGCGGCAAATGCCCAAACCACTGCGGCGCGCGCTGCATCACTGCATTTATGCGGCCTTGGACGTCGGCCATGAGCTGTGCGCGGCCAGCGTCGCTGTCGTCATACTGGTAGCGCTTGTCGGCGGTGAGCTGCGAAAGCCGTGCGCCTACCGCGCCATCCGTCAGCCCCACCCGCCGAAGCGCGATATCGAGCTGATTGGAGAGATCGCGCACCCGATCGAGGCCGATGCGGTGGATTTGATCCGGCGTCAGGTCGGTGGTGGTGTTGATCTTCAACGCCGCGGCATAAAAATCGTCGCCGCGCGGCAGCCGCGAAACGCCGGCTTCGTCGGTGGCGTTGCCTCGGTCGGCGCGGAGGAAGAGCACGGTGCGGTCTTCCGCCGGTAGGATGTTGTCGCGCACGATGGCCTCGCCCTGCGCCACAATATTGAGCGCCTGCTGGGCAAGCGCATCATGGTTTGGCGCGCTGGCGTTGGCGGCGACAAAGGCGTCGAGCTTGCGCTTGAGCGAAACAATGTAGGGCTGTGATTCAAGCGGCTGCGTGCGCATGCCATCGAGCGCGGCGATGGTTTCGTCCATGATGAAGAGGGGCGGGCGTACGCCACGTTGCGCGTCGATGCGCGCGCGCTCGGTCTCCTGATCGATCGCGACGCCTACTTGCTTCAAGCGTGTGAGATAGTCTTGCGCATCGGCGACGCTGTGAATGTCGACGCGTTCGTCGAAGAACGACGGCAGCGTGATGAAGGCGCTGTCCATTTGGTTGAGGACGTACGGTTCGATGCCGTTGAGCGGCGAAAAAGCGCCGTAGTCGAACGCCGCCCCGTCGGCGGCTTCTTCGAACTGCTCGCGAAGCACATCGTAAGTGAGGCGCTGCGCGGGCGTGAGATCGCGCGTGTTGATGGCGCGGATTTCGGCTTCGCGGCGCAGGGCGGCGCTGCGGCGGGAGTCGACGGCGTTGGCGGAGCGGTCATCCAAACGCGACGAATAGGCGCCGCCTGCTTGCTCGGGTGTGGCGCCCGCCTGGGTGGCGAGTTCGGGGCTGTCGGAGAGAATTTCCTGGGTCCAGTCGGCGACGCGGCCGTCGAACGCGCTCAGAGGTTGCGGCCGGTTGGGACCGCACGCGGCGAGGGCCAATGCTACCGTCAAGGCCGACGCCCATCCGAAAAACCGCATAACACCTCACGCCGCCAAGGCCGCTCCGACGCGGCTGCCCCACATAGCATGCGCCGCATACGGGAAAAGCGGCGTCCGAGCAGTGGCTTTGCGCTCCGGTGTTGCGGAAAAGCCGCTTTCGTGGTTGGACACGCCTCCGAATGGTGTGGAACACGCGGAGATCCCCATGACGACCGCCAGTGGCGGCCAGCAGACGCTTGGCAAAATTCTCTTTTATCGCCAGCTTGAGCCGCTCAATTACGAGAAGCATCGCAACCTCGGCGTCAGCCAGGTCACGAACCCGTTCTCGTTCTTGGCGGACACGCACTTGGTGCCGTTGACCGTCGACGAGTTCGGCCTTGCAGCTGTGTGCTACCCGATCATTTTCGACACGCAGACCAAGACGCCGCTGGCGGTGATGGGTCTGCGTCCGGGCATGAACGTGTTCCTGGGCGCCGATGGCTCGCTTGACCCGGAAGTGTATCTGCCGGCGTTTGCGCGCCGTTACCCGTTCCTGCCGATCCTCGCGCCGCAAAACAGCGGCGCGCCACAACCCGCAACGGATGCCGGCCAAGATGGTGACCGCGTGCTCGTATGCATCGATCGCGCCGCCAAGATGCTGTCCAACACGCCGGAATTGCCGTTCTGGGAAGGCAACAATCAGCCGTCGCGCTACACGCAGGAAGCGATCCAGTTCTGCCGTGAGTTCGACATGCTCGGCCGCCGCACGACCGAGTTCGTGAAACTGATCGAAGAGAACAATCTGTTCGAGCTGACGCCGCTGGCGCTGCCGCGGGCCAAGCCGGACGGTACTCCGGACGAGCCGCAGAAGATCGGCGAGTACCTCCGCATCTCGGAAGCGAAACTGAACGCGCTGCCGAAGGACAAGTACATCGACCTGCGCGACAAGGGCGTCACCGCGGTGATGCACGCGCACCTGCTCTCGCTCGGCCTCTGGCCGAAGATCCTGAGCCGGGCTGCGCGCATCCAGGCCGCTACGCCGCTGAGCTGAGCCCGGTTACACAAAGCACGCTGGCGCGTGCGTCGCATTGGCGGCGCGCGCGTCTGCGGCTATGCGCAAGTTGATGCTGCGGGCTCTGATCTTAGCGCTGGTGCTTGGCGTTTTCGCGTCGGCCCCGGCGCGCGCGCAGGCGGCCCATCCTCAGCATGTGCAAGTGGCGCTGATTTCCGATGCAGCCGCCATCGCGCCCGGCGCGCATTTCACCGTTGGCCTGGTGCAAACCATCGAGCCGGGCTGGCACACCTATTGGCGCAATCCCGGCGACAGCGGCGACGCCACCAAGATCGCGTGGCATTTGCCGACAGGTTTTAGCGCCGGGGACATTCAGTGGCCCGCGCCGGAACGCATGCCTGTCGCGTTCCTGATGAACTACGGCTACGCGGGCGAGGTCATTTTTCCGATCGCCATGACCGCGCCGGCGCGTCTGCCGATCGGGCGCGCCGCGACGCTGAACGCCGATGTGTCGTGGCTCGTATGCTCCGATATCTGCATTCCAGAGCAGGCGACCGTGTCGCTGACGCTGCCGGTGGAGGCGCGCGGGCGCGAGAACCGAACCGACGGCGTTCGTGTCGCGCGCGCCGAGGCGCTGCTGCCTGACCCCCTGGGGTCTGGTTTGCTGCGCAAGCTCGCGCATATCACCTCTGGCGATTCCGGCACGTTGAGTATCGAGCTGCCCGGTGACGCGTCGCGCCTGCGCAATTTGGCGTTTTTTCCGTATCCGCGAAACGCCATCGACCACGCGGCGCCGCAAAACCCGCGGGTTGGGCCGGGCGGCGTAAGCTTCACGCTGAAGGCTGGGAGCGCGCACAATCTCGGCAACGTTCCGCTTTCGGGCGTGGTGACGTCCGAAATTCGCATGCCGAACGGCGCCTGGCGGCGTTTCGCATTTGAATTGGAGGCGACGCCGGGCACGGTGATCGCCGGCACTACCGAGGCGCCTGCGGCGGGCGCCGAAGTCGGCGCCGCGGCTGCCGTGCCGCCATCATCACAGGGTGGCGGCTCGATTGGAGTCGCGATGCTGCTCGCATTCCTCGGCGGCCTCATCCTCAACATCATGCCGTGCGTTCTCCCGGTGCTGTCGATCAAGGCGCTGGCGTTCGCCGGCGGGGGCAACATCGCCGAGACGCGGCGTCAGGGCGTTCTCTATCTCATCGGCGTCGTCGGCGCCTTTCTCGGCATGGCGCTGCTGCTGATGGTGCTGCGCGGCGCGGGAGAGGCGGTGGGGTGGGGCTTTCAGCTGCAATCGCCGTGGATGAGCGCGGGATTGGCGCTGCTGTTCTTCGTGATTGGCCTCAATTTATTGGGCGTGTTCACGCTTGGCGGCGGGTTGCAGAACGCGGGCGCCGGGCTGACGCGCCAAGGCAAGGATTTGAGCGCGTTGTTTACAGGCGTGCTCGCGGTGGTGGCTGCGACGCCGTGCACCGCGCCGTTCATGGCCGGCGCCATCGGCATGGCGCTGATGCAGTCGAATGCGGCGACCTTGGCGATCTTTGCGGCGCTGGCGCTCGGATTTGCGCTGCCGCTGACGGCGCTTTCGTTTCTGCCGACGATGCAACGTTGGTTGCCGAAACCAGGCGCCTGGATGGAGCGCGCCAAGATCGTACTGGCGTTTCCGATGTTTGCCACAGCCGCGTGGCTAATCTCGGTGCTAAGCGCGCAGAGCGGCGCGGGTGGCGTCGTCGGCGTGCTGATGTTTGCGGCCGCGATCGCGTTCGCGCTGGTGGTGGGCCGCTGGGGACGCGTCTGGGTCATCGTTGGCGCAGCGGCGCTCGTCATCGCCGGTGTGTTTGCGATCCCCGCACTGAACGCGCCGCATATCGCATCCGTCCAGACCGCTGAAGCGTGGTCTTCCGCGCGCGTGGCGCAGCTACGTGCACAAGGCAAACCGGTGTTCGTGAACTTCACCGCCGCCTGGTGTGTGACCTGCCAAGTCAACGAACTCGGCGTGCTGCGCTCACCGCAAGTGCGGGACGCGTTTCGCGCGCATAACGTCGCCTATCTCGAAGCGGACTGGACCAATCCCAACGCCGACATCGCCGCAGCGCTCGCCGCGCAAGGGCGCGCGGGTGTGCCGCTCTACCTCTACTATCCGCCCGGCAATGCACCGCCGGTGGTGCTGCCGCAGATGCTGAACGAAGACCTGGTGGTGCTGACGGTCAGTGGTTCTCGCTAGCCGCCGGCGTCGCGAGGCTCGGATCGGTCGGCTGGTGGCCACTCGCCAATTCGGTCGCAGCTTGCGCGGCCATCGGCGCGATCAGGATGGCGTCAGACAGGAGCGCATGCAGATCGGTGAAGGCGCGCTGGCGGTCGCCTTCGGACTGCGCATGCTGGAATGTGTCGATTCGCTCGTGGGCGTCCTGCGAAATGCCGTGGAAGATGCACGGCAGATCTTGCGCGACACCGGCTGCGCGCAGCGAAGCCGAGAGCAATTCCGCATCCGAGGAGAAATGATCGAGGTCGGTCATGAACTCGGTGTTCACTACAGTGAGCGCGTTGATGCGCCGCGCCTCGGCCTCCACCTGGGACGCCAACGCCGGAATGTCGGCCAAAGTGGCGACGTTCAGCGCCATTGCGAGACAGGTGATCATGAATTGCTCCTTCGCCCCTAAGGCGAACAGCCCAGGAGCAAGGATCGCGCCGGGCGAGCGGCAGCTCTGGTTAACCAGCGCTTGCGCGACGTCAGCCAGGCGGGCACATGGGCGCCCAATCAGGAGTCACGCGTGAACGCGACAGCCGCCCGCAGCATCGTTCTCAACAAAAACAAGGCGTTGACGCTCGACGACGTCGCCGCCGCCGCCGCGGGCGGCGTGCGTTATGAGCTGGCCGCCGAGGCCGCCGCCTACATGGCGGCGCTCCGGGCAAAGGCCGAGGCGGCGCTCGCGGCGGAGCCGTCACGGCGCGTCTATGGGCTCAACACCGGCTTCGGCAGCAATTTCCGCGATTACGTCAGCCCCGAGCGGCTGCGGACCCTGCAGCGGAATTTGATCCTTTCGCATTGCGTCGGCGTCGGTCCGCTGGCGCCGCGGGAAGTGGTGCGCGCGACCATGCTGCTGCGCGCGCGCTCGTTGGCTCAGGGGCAAAGCGTGGTGCGCCCGGTGGTGGTGGAAACGCTGCTGGCGTTGTTGAACAAGGATATCGTCCCGGCGGTGCCGCAGAACGGCAGTGTCTCGGCTAGTGGCGACCTCGCGCCGCTCTCTCACGTCGCCGCCGTGGTGATCGGCGAAGGCGCCATTCTGCTCGATGCAAAGGGCAAGGCTGCGTTCGGCGTCGAGAGCGTGCCGACGCCGCGTTATCTCCAGGAAGCCGCCAAGCATGGCTTGCCGACGTTCACCCCGCTCGTGCTGGAGATGAAGGAAGGTCTCGCGCTCAACAACGGCTGCCAATACTCGGCGGCGTGGGCCATCTTGGCGACCATCCGCATGCGCGCGCTTGTCTCAACCGCGGCGGTGTCGACCGCGCTCGGCATTCAAGCGATGGTCGGCATGGGCCGCCCGTTCCGCGCCGACATGCAAGCGCTGCGCCCACATCCAGGGCAAACCACCGTGGCGGCCTGGGTGTGGGATATGCTCGACGGTTATATGTTTCGCAACGCTAGCGCAGATGATCGCGTCGCCTTCGATGGCGAGTTTCAGGATCCGTACAATTTGCGTTGCGCCTCGCAGATTCTGGGGCCGTGCGAAGAACTGGTCCAACGCGCCGAAACAACGCTCACGTGCGAAGCTAATAGCGTCACCGACAACCCGATCGACCTCAACACCAGCGCCGACACGTATCAAATCGACCAGATCACCTCTGGCGGTCACTTCCACGGTATGAGCGTCGCCGTCGATGCGTTTGGCTTGCTGCAGGCCGCCGGCATCATGGCGCGGCTCTCCAACATGCGCTGTCAGCGTTATGTCGATGCCCGGCGCAACAAGGGGCTCGGGCCGCAAGTGCGTGGGGAGGCGCCGGATCCGACAGAATCCGGCTTGCTGATGGCGGAATACACCACAGCGGGCCTCTGCAATCAGATTTGGGGCTTGGCGATGCCGTCGCACCTCATGTCGATCTCCACCGATTCCGGCCAGGAAGATCACGTCAGCATGGCGGCCAACGTGGCGATGCGCGCTTACGAAGCGGCGGAGCGGCTCTCGGAAGTGTTGGCGATCGAACTTGCCTACGCGTCGCAAGCGCTGCTGGTACGCGCCGCCAATGATGGCTTGGTAACGCGCGTGCTCGATCCGAACCTCGGTGGCGCGACGCCGGCGCCGACGCAAGCCGAGTGGGGCGGACGCAAGCGCAGCGTCGGCTTTGAAAAGACCTGGCGCATGTCGATGAGCGCCAGTGAGGTGGCGCCCTCGAAACTAACAGCGCCGGCCATCGCCGCCATCCGCGAAAGCATGCCGCCGCTGACCGGCGACCGCGAGCTGGCATGGGATTTCATGGCGCTGGCCAAGCGGGTTTTGAGCGGTGAGATCGCGGCGGCGACCGTGTACGCGTTCCCGCGACACTGAGGCGGATGAAGCCCCAGACGCTTTTGCTGCTTTCTGCTAAGCTCCGTTTTGAGAATCCGCATGACCGACAAGACATCCTCCCGCGTCGCCGCCGAAAAACCGCGCGGCCTGATTGACCGCTACGGCGATATCGCCGCCACCGAGCAGCGCATCGTCGCCGCAGCCGGCGCGGTCTATGAGCAATGGGGTTTCGAGAGGCTTGATACGCCGGCGATCGAATTCACCGAGGCGCTGGGCAAATTCCTGCCCGATCTCGATCGGCCGAACGAGGGCGTGTTTTCGTTTCAAGATGACGAGCGCTGGCTTTCGCTGCGTTATGATCTGACGGCGCCTTTGGCGCGCTTTGCGGCGGAAAATTTCGAGACACTACCGAAGCCGTACCGTCGCTGGGCGGCGGGGCCAGTGTGGCGCAACGAAAAGCCCGGACCAGGGCGCTTTCGCGAGTTTTGGCAATGCGACGCCGACACCGTCGGCAGTGCTTCGCCGGCGGCGGACGCTGAAATGATCGCCATGGCCTGTGCCGCGCTGGAAGCGGTGGGACTGAAGCGTGGTGAGTATCAGCTCAAAGTTTCATCGCGTCGCTTGCTCGACGCGGTGCTTGACAAGGTGGGCGCCACCGAAACCAGCACGCGGCTGACGGTCTTGCGCGCCATCGACAAGTTCGACCGGCTCGGCGCGCAAGGCGTGCTGCTGCTGCTGGGCCCGGGCCGCAAAGACGAATCCGGTGACTTCACCAAAGGCGCCGGCCTTTCGCTTGCTGATTCGAATGAGGTGCTCGGCTTCATTCGCGGCGCGTCGCGTGAAACGCGGGAAGGCACGCTGACCCGACTAACGCGCCTGCTCGGCGCCGACTCTCCCGGCGTTGTCGAATTGCGCGAGATCGATGCGGCGCTCACGGCGATGGGCGTCGGCGAGCATCAAACGGCGTTCGACACCTCGATCGTGCGCGGGCTTGAATACTACACCGGCGCGGTTTTCGAAGCGCAGTTCATCAATGCCAGTGGCGTGAGCTTCGGCTCGATCGGCGGCGGTGGGCGCTACGATGGCCTCGTCTCGCGTTTTCGCGGCGAGCCGGTTCCAGCCACCGGCTTCTCCATCGGCGTGTCCCGATTGGCCGCGGCATTGCAAGCGCGCGGCGAGAGCGCGCCGACGCGCGGACCGGTAGTTGTGCTCGCCATGGATAAAGCGCGCATGGGCGACTACCTGGCATTGGCGCGCGACCTGCGCAGCGCCGGCATACGCGCGGAGGTTTATCTGGGTGGGGCCGGCATGAAGGCCCAGCTCAAATACGCTGACAAGCGCGGCGCGCCGGTGGCGGTGATCCAGGGTGGCGACGAGCTCGCGCGAGGAACGGTGACGCTGAAGGATCTCCGCCTCGGCGCAGAAATCGCCGCGAGCCTCGGCGAGGACCGCGAGGCCTACGCCAAGTCGCGCGAGCAAGTGCAGCAAGAGGTGGCCGTTGGGGAAATGGCCGCTGCAGTAGCGAAGATGCTCGCCCGTTCGTAGCAATAACCTGCGCGAAAATAGCACTGCCGCTTGATTTTGGCCGCGGGCTGCCTAAGGCTCGTCGCCGATCGACTCCGCGGCGTCGCGGACGGTCGCGTTTCGGGGAGGAGACGCTCAACGACGCATGGCGGCCGTGCTGGTGACAGCGCGGCCGTCTTTGCATCTGCGCTCAGGGCCGCAGCAAGCGCTCGTAAAAGCCGCCGAAGCTGCGATCCGGCGCGATGAGATGGGTCTCGACGATCCAATAACGCTGGCGTCCGAACGCATCGGGATCGCTCAGCCGGGTGGGATTGGCGGGACTGATGCGCTGATGATCGCGCTCTCCCGGCCATGTCGCGTGCGGAAACTCGCCGATGGTGTGGCCGGCGATCTTGCCGCCGAAGATGTAGCCGCGCGCCGCAGCGGCATCGCAAGCAAACGCGTAGAGATCGGCGCCGGTGATGTCGGGCGTGGCGCGCGCGTGTGCGCACGTGGCGTGGAACACGTCAGGGAGCGCAGCGACCAGTGCGGCGCGCGAAGGATCGCCGCCGACGGCATAGGTCTGACCAATGTCGGCCTCCCATTCGCCGAACACCGGGCCGAGATCGAGATAAACCGTGTCGGCATCGCCGATCGTGCGTTCCGGCGGCTGATCGGCAAAAACGCAGAGTGTGTTGGCGCCCGTGCGGACGAGACGCTTGTGCCAGTGCCGCTCCACGCCGAAATCGCGCTCCGCAAGTTCGGCAATATCCTGATCAACCGCGCCTTCGCTGCGGCCCGGCGCGACGAAGCCTGCGGCCTCGATGGCCGCGAGCATCTCCAGCGCACGCACCTCCGCCGCGATCAGGCGTGAGAGGCGCGCTGGGTCGCCGGTGTTTTGCGGTGGCACGGTTTTATCCCTTACGTCACAGTACTTGGCGGACTGCGGCGCATTCTGCAAACTCGCGCCGCCAGATCTTCCAGAAGGACACCTCATGCGCGACGCCGTCATCGTCTCCTACGCCCGCACCGGATTGGCAAAATCCAGCCGCGGCGGGTTCAACATCACCCCGCCCATGTCCATGGGCGCGCACGCGGTGAAGCACGCGGTCGATCGGGCCGGGGTTGAACTCGACTTCGTCGAAGATTGCTACATGGGCAATATCGGCCATGCGGGCGGCAACATTGGCCGTCAGGTGGCGCTGCTGGCGGGCATGCCGGTGAGTACTGCGGGCGTGTCGATCAACCGCTTCTGCTCTTCGGGACTGCAATCGATCGCCATGGCCGCCAATCACATCCGCGGCGACAACGCCGAGTGCGTGGTTGCGGGGGGCGTGGAAAGCATCTCCGTCGCGGGCGGCGGCGTGCCGCGCGAGGCGATTGATCCCGATTTGCTCAAGACCGCGCCGGACATCTTCATGGCCATGATCGACACAGCCGACATCGTCGCTGAGCGCTACAAGGTCTCGCGCGAATATCAGGACGAGTACTCGCTCGAGAGCCAACGCCGCATGGCGGCCGCACAGCAAGCCGGCAAGTTCAAAGACGAAATCGTGCCGATGGCGACGAAGATGAAGGTGGTCAACAAGGAGACGAAGGAGGAATCGATCGTCGACTTCACCGTCACGCGCGACGAGTGCAATCGTCCGGACACCACCGCTGAGGGCTTGGCGAAGCTTGAGCCGGTGAAAGGCCCCGGCAAATACATCACCGCCGGCAACGCCTCGCAGCTTTCCGATGGCGCCGCGGCGGTCGTGCTGATGGAAGCCAAGGAAGCCGAGAAGCGCGGGCTGAAGCCGCTCGGGCGTTTCGTGTCGTGGGCCGTTGGCGGTTGCGAGCCCGACGAAATGGGCATCGGCCCGATCTACGCGATCCCCAAACTGCTGAAGCGCCAAGGCCTCACGGTCGACGACATCGACCTTTGGGAATTGAACGAAGCCTTCGCGTCGCAATGCCTCTACAGCCGCGACAAGCTCGGCATCGATCCGGAGAAGTACAACGTCAACGGCGGCTCCATCGCCATCGGCCACCCGTTCGGCATGACTGGTGCGCGTCTCACGGGGCATCTGCTGCAAGAAGGCCAACGCCGCAAAGCCAAATGGGGCGTGGTCAGCATGTGCATCGGCGGCGGACAGGGCGGCGCTGGGTTGTTTGAGATTTACAGCTGATCAGAAGAACGGCGGAGTGTGCTCCGCCGTTGTTTTGCGTAGTACTGCCAAATCTGGTGCGATGATTGCTTACGGAGCCAGGCGCGGCTGGAAGGGATATTGCTTCATAACGTTGCTGCGCGCTGCGGCGGTCGGCCCGCGGAAGCGGACGTTTGGATCGGTCTCTTCATGGCGCATGCCCCAGGTGACCCGGCCCTGCACTAATTCAATTATTCCTCTTACAATCTCGGGCGCTCGTGGCTCGCTCACCTTATGCGGCAGGTTCAACGCCTCGATCTCCGCGACGAGTCGCGTGCTCTTTTTCTGTTGTTCGAGATTCACGAATAGGATCGGGATGCCATAGCCAATAGCCGCCATCTGCACTTCCCACGACACCCATTCCGATTGTCCGGCGCCAACCCGGCTTGGCGCAACAAGAACGTCTGAGGTGTAGATGCGAGCCGCAATCTCCGCCTGAATACTCAGCTCCGGCAAATCGCCGCCTCGTGGGCCAGCCATCAGCTTTGACGCCGAGAGGGACATGTCTTGAACCGCGTGCCCGTTGCTATCGAGCGCCTTCACGACGTCATCGTAGAGCTTCTCGTCCTTGCCAAAGCGGTGACTGATAAACAGACGCAGCCGACGTTCTTCGCTTCCCTGCCGCCAATACTGGAAAGGCTGTTCGGTCATAGCGCTACCCACCCGTTTTTTGTTGCGCGGATGCAACCTCCAATTATCTGATGCGTCAAGAGCGCAAACAAAAACGGCGGAGCTCGCGCTCCGCCGTTTCCGTTTAGCTTTGACGTCAGTGCGAATGGATTAGAAATCCATGTCGCCCATGCCGCCCATGCCGCCCATACCACCCATGCCGCCGCCAGGCGCGCCGCCTGCGGCGGGCTTCTTCGGGGCTTCGGCGATCGAGGCTTCCGTGGTGATGATGAGGCCCGCGACCGAGGCTGCGTCCTGCAGCGCGATGCGCACGACCTTCACCGGATCGATGATGCCGGCCTTCACCATGTCGACGTACTCTTCCGACTGCGCGTTGAAGCCGAAATTGTCGTCCTTGTTGTCACGCAGCTTGCCGACCACGATCGAACCTTCAACGCCGGCGTTTTCCACGATCTGACGGATCGGGGCTTCCAGCGCCTTCTTGACGATGGCGATGCCGGTGTTCTGGTCGTCGTTGTCGCCCTTGATGTTGAGCTTCAACGCCGCGCGCAGGAGCGCTACGCCGCCGCCGGGGACGATGCCTTCTTCCACCGCAGCGCGGGTGGCGTTCAGCGCGTCATCAACGCGGTCCTTGCGTTCCTTCACTTCGACTTCCGTCGCGCCGCCGACCTTGATCACCGCAACGCCGCCGGCAAGCTTCGCCAGGCGTTCTTGCAGCTTTTCACGGTCGTAGTCGGACGTGGTGTCTTCGATCTGGGCGCGGATTTGGGCGATGCGGCCTTCGATGTCCTTCTTCGCGCCGGCGCCGTCGACGACGGTGGTGTCGTCCTTCTTCACGACGACCTTCTTGGCCTTGCCGAGCATGTCGATGGAGACGTTTTCGAGCTTGATGCCCAGGTCTTCGCTGATGACTTGGCCGCCCGTGAGGATGGCGATGTCTTCCAGCATGGCCTTGCGGCGATCGCCGAAGCCCGGCGCCTTAACGGCGGCGACCTTCAGACCACCACGCAGCTTGTTGACGACGAGGGTGGCGAGCGCTTCGCCTTCGACGTCTTCAGCGATGATCAGCAGCGGGCGTTGGCTCTGCACCACCGCTTCCAGGATCGGCAGCATCGGCTGCAGGCTGGAGAGCTTCTTTTCGAACAACAAGATCATCGGATCGTCGAGCGTCGCGTCCATCTTGTCGGCGTTGGTGATGAAGTACGGCGAGAGATAGCCGCGATCGAACTGCATGCCTTCAACGACGTCGAGTTCGGTTTCGAGCGACTTGGCTTCTTCAACTGTGATGACGCCTTCGTTGCCGACCTTCGCCATGGCGTCGGCCAGGAACTTGCCGATGTCGGTGTCGCCGTTGGCCGAGATGGTGCCGACTTGGGCGATTTCTTCCGAGCTGCCGATCTTCTTGGCGCGCTTCTTCAGATCTTCGACGATGGCCGCGGTGGCCTTGTCGATGCCGCGACGCAGATCCATCGGGTTGCGGCCCGACGAAACGGCCTTCATGCCTTCGCGGACGATGGCTTGCGCCAGAACGGTGGCGGTGGTGGTGCCGTCGCCGGCTTCGTCGTTGGTCTTCGAAGCAACTTCACGCACGAGCTGGGCGCCCATGTTCATGAACTTGTCTTCGAGTTCGATTTCCTTAGCGACGGTGACGCCGTCCTTGGTGGTGCGCGGCGCGCCGAAGGACTTTTCGATGACGACGTTGCGGCCTTTCGGGCCGAGCGTGACTTTCACCGCGTTGGCGAGGATGTCGACGCCGGCGAGCATGCGCTCGCGCGCGTCAGCGCCGAAATTGACTACTTTAGCAGCCATGTTGATTGAACCTCTATGTTTGAAACGGGGATTGGGGAATGGGGATTAGGGAATGGGGAAGAGATCCGGCGGCGGACGCCCCAATCCCTAATCCCCAACACCTAGTCCCGGCGCGCGGCGCTTAGGCCGCTTCCTTCTTGCTCTTCTTGGTTTCGAGAACGCCCATGATGTCGGACTCCTTCATGATCAGGAGTTCTTCACCGTCGATCTTCACTTCCGTGCCCGACCACTTGCCGAACAGGATGCGATCGCCGACCTTCACGTCGAGAGCGACGCGCTCGCCGTCTTCGTCACGAGCGCCGGGGCCCACGGCGACGACTTCGCCCTCTTGCGGCTTCTCTTGAGCCGTCTCCGGGATGATGATCCCGCCCTTGGTCTTTTCTTCTTCCTTGACGCGCTTCACGACGACGCGGTCATGCAGGGGACGAAAACTCGCCACTAGTGCTCTCCCTCGTTGAAATAACTCGGATTTTTGAACTCGTAACCGGCCGGAGAGAGCGTTAGCACTCACCGGGACCGGTTGCTAACCGGGCACATAGGGGCGGGTCACAGCCGCGTCAACACCTTGCGCCATGCGCCGTGGCAGGGAAGCCTCGCGCCGGCGGGAAGATGGGAGACGGCATGGGTGGTTTTAGAGCGCTGGCGATCGGGCTTGCCATGTTCGGGTTGGCTGCGAGCGGGGCGTTAGCTCAGGACGATGCCGATCAAGCTGCTCGCCTAGCGCTCGCGCGCCAGATCATCGCGCTCCGAGCCGACGACGCCAGCGACATGACCCTGTTTCGCGCCAAGCTGCCTTACTTCACCGCATCTATCGTCGGGGCTACCCGGTTGAGTGATGATGAGCGCGCGGCGTTACCGCAGATGCTTGAGCAAGCCTATCGCGCCGTGCGCGTGCCGGCGCGTGAGCAAGTGGCCACGACCTATGCGCGCATCTTCTCGCTGGCGCAGCTGCAGCAGCTCCTGAGCTTCTATCAATCGGACGCCGGGCAGGCGTTTTTGGCGCACCAGCAGGAACTCACGAGCGAGGGCATCAGCCTGCAGCGCCTCACCGACGCGGCTGTTCTATCTTCGGTCATGCATAGCTTGGAGGACCAGCGCCGCACCGCGCCGCGCTGACGTTCGGCGCCCAAAGCGCCATCTGCGCGTTGTGCGCCCATGGGCCATCCGAGCGAACCTGAACCCGACACGCCAAAGCCGCAGCCGGTCGAGCCGCCGCCTGGCGAAGAAGACGGGGTGGTTTCGCCGCCGCCGCCGCCAATCGAGGCGCTGCATCCACTGCGTCGCGTGGCCATTCTCCACTGAGCAAAAAAGAGGGGCCGCATCGCTGCGGCCCCTTCAGTTTCATGGAGTTTTGTTCGCCTAGTAGTACATCAGCGCATCCAGAATGATGCCGGTGGCGAGCGCGATCAGCAGGATGTCGCCGTCGTAGTACACGTACCGGCAGCCATACGGCGCAGGCGGCAGCTCGTAGTAGAGATCATACGGCACCGGTTCCCAGTAGAGGTACGACGGCCACGCATAACCGACGCGCCACGGGCGATACGGGCGATGCCAGCCGCCGTAGGACCACCAGAAATAGTTGCGGTGATAGTAGCTGCCGACGATGTGCGCGTAGCCATTGTCGAAATAGCCGCCGCGCGGAACGTGGCGCCAATCGGTGTAGCGCGGGTGATCGAAGTCGCGATGGGTATTGCGGTAGCGATCATAGCGATGATCGTCGCGGCGATGATCGTTGCCCGGCCCGTTCCAGCGATTGTTGGTCCACTGGTTGTTGCGGTTGCCGTCGTTGCGCCTGTGATTGTCGTAGTCACGCGCGCCGTTGTAGGTGTTGTTGTCGCGCCAATGATTTTGGCCGCCATTGTTGCGGATGTTGTTGCCGCCCTGCCATTGACCGGCATTGTTGTGGTGGACGGTGTTGCCGCCTTGACCCTGCCCGCCGCGATCGCCACGGCGTCCTTGGAAACGGTCGCCATCGCTATGATCTCGGCCCTGCCATTGGCCGCGGTTTGCGTCGGCGTTGCCGCGCCAGTGTCCAGGGTTGCCGTCGCCGCGGCCGCGCACTTCGCCGGGGTCCGGCCGTGCGCGTGCATCGTTTGAGTGATCCTGACCGCGCCATTGGCCGCGGTTGTTGTTCTGGTTGTTGTCGTTGCGTTGGCCGCGGTCGCCACCGTTGTTGTTGTCGCCGTGCCAACCGCCGTGATCGCCGTGGCGCTGCGCGTAGGCGGCGGGCGCCGCAAACGCCGATGCGCTCAGCGCGGCCACGGCCGCAATGAGTATCTTGTTCATTCCAAAGGCTCCCGAGTGCGCAAACGCACACCCTCGCAGAGGCTACTTTGGGAACGTGTGGCTGAACGGCGGCTGAATCAACGCGCCGCTACCTGGGCAGCGCCCCATTGAGGAAGAACTTCACCGCGTGGGCGACATATTGCTGAACCTCGGCGTCAGTCAGGCGGTAATTCTCATCCGACATGGCGCGGTAGTGGTGCTTGCTGCGGATGAGCTCGAGGAAGTACGGCGCCGCGGCTTCCGGGTCGGCGATCTGTGGCCCGCGCGTTTTCAGGTAGTCGGCCACCACGGCGCGGACCTTGTCCGAGCCGGTGGCCATGTAGCGCTGCAAAAGCTGCGGGAACTTGCGGCCCTCGCCGACGATGATGCGGAAGAAGGCGAGGTTCTCGCGCGCCAGCAAAGCACCCAGAAAACGCTGGCCGATGACCTCCAGGCCTTTTTCCAGCGGCAGATGGTCGACGCATTCCGGCGTCAGCGCTCGCACGAAACGGTCATTTTGATCCTGCGCCACCGCCAGGAAGAGGCCTTCTTTGTTGCCGAACTGCGCGTAAAGCGTCGCCAGCGAGCCGCCGGCGCGGCGGACCACGTCGTTGACGCTGGCTTCCTCGTAGCCCTGTTCGAGAAACACATCTCGGGCCGCCTGCAGGAAAGCTTGCCTGCGGGCTACGCCGCGGTCGACGTGACGGACATCGTCTTCAGCGGTTTCGTGCACCTTATGGGCCTCCGTAGCCCACGATACGGCGCAATTTGCGAAGGCGTCTCTACCCCTTTCGGCCTAGGGGTGTCGTATCAAGCGGCTGTCAGCGCCTGTTTGATGGCTTCGAGCATGGTGGGGCCGAGCGGCGCATCTTTGGGAGAGAAGGCCTCAACAAGCGCGCCGTCCTTGCCGATCAGGTACTTGGTGAAATTCCAGCGGGGCAACGCGGTGTCGCCCATTTGGTCGGCGATCCACTGATAAAACGGGTGGCGCTTGGCGGCGGAAACGATCTCGACCTTGCCGGTCATCGGAAAGGTGACGTGGTAGGAAGTATCGCAGAACTCGCGGATTTCCTGATCGGAGCCGGATTCCTGTCCGCCGAAGTCGTTGCAAGGCACGCCGATGATAACGAGGCCTTTGGCGGCCTTGGCCTCATAAAGCGCCTCAAGATCGCGATACTGAGGCGTCATCCCGCACGCGCTGGCGACATTGACGACGAGAACGGCCTTGCCGGCATAGTCGGCGAGGTTGATGTCGCCGGGCTCACCGAGCTTGGCGAACGAGAAATCGTGAGCAGTAGTCATTGGTCCGATTGGCGTTTCTGGCCGAAAGGCGGGCGGTTTAGCGCCGATGCGTCGGCGGAGCAATGTATGTGGCGTCGCGGTCATGGCCCTGCTAGGAGCAAAACCCATGCGCAAGCCAGAGCGTTTCCAGATACCCGGTTCACGAATTTGAGACCCGGCTCGCGTTGAGCCCAAAGCTCCGCGGGACCGGGACCGCTCTGCTACAAACCTCTTTTCGCTCCAATGGAGATTTCGGCCGTGGCCGACGACACCGCCAATTCTGGCCGCGATTACCGCGAAACGCTGTTTTTGCCCGAATTGCCGGGCGATCCGTTCCCCATGCGCGCCGGCTTGCCGAAGAAGGAGCCCGAGCGCGTCAAATACTGGCAGGAGATCGGGCTCTATCATTTGCTGCGCAAGGACGCCGAGAAGCGGCCGAAGTTCGTGCTCCACGATGGACCGCCTTACGCCAATGGCGCGATCCATATCGGGCATGCCGAGAACAAGATCCTGAAAGATCTGGTCGTCCGCTCGAAGCAGATGACCGGTTTTGATTGCGATTATGTGCCGGGCTGGGACTGCCACGGCCTGCCGATCGAGTGGAAGGTCGAAGAGGATTTCCGCAAAGCCGGACGCAAGAAGCAGGACGTGCCCGCGGTGGAATTCCGCAAGGCATGCCGTGCGTACGCCGACAAATGGATCCCGCTGCAGCGCGAGGAATTCATCCGCCTCGGCATCGAAGGCGATTGGGATCACTACTACACGACGATGAGCTTTCCCGCCGAAGCCGCGATCGCGCGCGAGTTTCTGCGCGTGGTGCGGACGGGGTTGGTTTATCGCGGCTCGAAGCCAGTGATGTGGAGCCCGGTGGAGCGCACTTCGCTGGCTGAAGCTGAGGTGGAGTATCAGGAGAAGACCAGCCCGACGATCTGGGTGAAGTTTCCGATTGTAGGCTACGACGAAAAGCGCAGCGAATGGATACGTAACGGCTCGGGCGATCTTTTCCTGTGGGACGACGAGAAACCTGCGTTTGACGAAGACGAGAAACGCGAGGCAGAAAAATCCGGAAAGCTCATCAAGAACGCGAAGGCGATGATCGAGGGCGCCAGCGTCGTTATTTGGACGACGACTCCGTGGACGATCCCGGGTAACCGCGCCATCTCGTTCTCGCCGTCGATCAGCTACGGCGTCTATGAAGTTCAAAGTGTCGAACAAGGATTCGCGTTCGAACCGTGGGTGAAGGCGGGAGACAAGCTCGCCGTCGCCGACAAGCTCGTTGAAGACGTGATGAAGAGCGCAAAGGCTGCTTCTTGGAAGCGGCTTGGCGATTTTGATCCAAGCGGATTGAAGGCATCGCATCCATTCCGCGGGCAGGGTTATGACTTCGATGTCCCACTCCTTGCGGGCGATCACGTTACCGATGACGCGGGCACGGGGTTCGTGCACACCGCGCCCGGTCACGGCGCGGACGACTTTGCGATTTGGGTGAAGAACTTCGGCCAGGAAGGCATCCCATTCACCGTCGATGCTGATGGCCGCTACACCAAAGACGCACCCGGCTTCGAAGGCCTGGAAATCATCCAGACCGAGGGCAAGAACCTCGGCAAGGATGGCCCTGCGAACAAAGCCGTGATGGATAAATTGATCGAGGTCGACGCGCTCCTGGCGCGCGGGCAATTGAAGCACCAATATCCGCACTCGTGGCGTTCGAAGGCACCGCTCATCTTTCGCAACACGCCGCAATGGTTCATCGCGCTCGATAAGCCGTACAAAGAAGGCGGCGGCAAAACCCTGCGCCAAGTGGCGCTCGCGGAAATCGAACGCGTCGATTGGGGTCAGACGCGCATCGGCGACGAGCGCGATCAAAACCGCATCAAAGGCATGATCGAGGATCGGCCCGATTGGCTGATCTCGCGTCAGCGCAATTGGGGCGTGCCGCTGCCGATCTTTGTCAGCAAGGCCGATGGCGCCGTGCTACAAGACGATGAAGTCGACGCGCGCATCCTCGACGCTATGAAAAAGGGCGGCGCAGATGTGTGGTGGTCGACGCCCGCGCAGGATTTTCTCGGCAACAAGTACAAAGCCGAGGACTACGACAAGATCGAAGACATTCTCGATGTCTGGTTCGATTCTGGCTCAACGCACGCGTTCGTCCTCGGCGATCGCGATAACCCCACGCGTGCCTCCTTCAAGGACCCCGCTTCGGTGCTTTACCTCGAAGGCTCGGACCAACATCGCGGCTGGTTTCATTCTTCGCTGCTGGAAAGCTGCGCCACGCGCGGGCGGGCGCCGTACGATGAAGTCATCACTTATGGCTTCACCGTCGCCGAAGACGGGCGGAAGATGTCGAAGTCGCTCGGCAACGGCGTCGAGCCGCAAGAGGTCGAAAAGCAATACGGCATCGAACCGTTCCGCCTGCTAATCGCCGCTGCGGACTATCGCGACGAGCTGCGGCTTGGGCCGACGATTTTGTCGCAAGCGACGGAGATGTACCGCAAGCTGCGGAATACGACGCGCTATTTGTTGGGTGCGTTGAAGGGGTTTGAGGAAAGCGAGCGCGTGGCGGCGTCAAAGGAATTGCCGCTGCTTGAGCGCTGGGTGCTGCATCGCTTGTTCGAACTCGATAGCGTCGTCCGCAACGCCTACGCCACGTACCAATATCGCGATGCACTCTCGGCCATCGTCGAGTTCTGCAACGTCGAGCTCTCGGCGTTCTATCTCGATGTCCGCAAGGACGCGCTCTATTGCGACGCGCCGAGCTCCCAGCGCCGCCGCGCATGCCGCACTGTGCTGGACGAAGTGTTCTCGCGCCTGACCGCCTGGCTCGCGCCGATCCTGCCGTTCACGATGGAAGAGGCGTGGCTGACGCGCTTCCCCGAGCAAAAGTCAGTGCATCTGCGCCAATTCCCAGAAACACCAGCGGCGTGGGAAGATGCGTTCGCGGGCGAGGAGATGGCCCGTCTGCGCGAAGCGCGCAGCGTCGTCACCGGTGCGCTGGAAGTGGCGCGACGCGACAAGCAGATCGGCTCCTCGCTGGAAGCGGCGCCGCGCGTGTTCGTGGAAGATGAAGGTCTGCGCGCCTCGCTGCAGCAAGTAGATTTTGCCGAGCTCTGCATCACCAGCGGCCTAAAGATTGTTGCCGGCGCCGGCCCGGCGGACGCCTTCCGTCTGCCAAACGTCGCCGGCGTCGCGGTCGTGATTGAAAAGGCGCCGGGCGTGAAATGCGCGCGCTCGTGGAAGTATTTCGATCCGAAAACCGCTGATCCGCAATTTCCGGACATCACCCCGCGCGACGCCGAAGCCGTGCGCGCCTGGGATGCCGCGCACTGAGGTGCTTAGCGCGCCATGGCTGAGAAGCACGCGCCGGGGCCGGTAAGCGCATGGCGGCCCAGGCAATAGGCGCGCTCGCCGGCATCGACCGAGACCGACAAGCATTGGCGCAGCTCCAGCTGATGCATTTGCATGCAATGCAGGGTGATGGGCTCATCGAGAAGCGCATTGACGCGTCCGCGTTCGCTGTTCTCGGCCCCCGCGGCCACCAACGCGCTGAGCGTGAGCATGCGATCGGTGACGGGCGTGTAGAGCCGTTGCTCGCGGCCGCCGCGCGCGCTCGCCGGGCGGACATCGCGGCCTGCAAGCGAATCCCAAAAACCGCGTCCGCCGAGTGCGTTGGCGTCGCTGGCGGGATGGCCCGCAGCTGCGCCAACATGCAGGCGCGCCAACATCTCCGGCGTAAGCCGCGTCGGTCCGAGATCGACGCGCAACACCGAAGAGACAAGCTGTACATGCGAGGCCGTGCGCGCAAAGCGATCGTAGCGCGTGCCGGCAAGGCCGGCGCGGGCGCCGTCGGCGCTGGCGGCGTTGAGGATGAGTTGAATGGCCTGATCGCTGTTCTGTTGGCGGCGTGCATAGGTGAGGTCGCCGCGCAACTGCCGCAGAACCATGCCGCGCCCGTCGTCGTGGATATGCCGCTGCACGCTCGCGGTGAACGTCGATGATTGCGCCGCCGTCAGTGCCCCATAGGCAATCCAGCCACGCGCGACACTGCGCGGATTGTGGCGCGAGAGCCGCGCCAGCGCGGCGTCGACCGTGCGTCCGCTTTCGACACTGGTGTCGAGCAGCGTGCTGACGTCGTTCTGATAAAGTGCGTAAGCGTCGAGTGCGTCATGCACAGGATCAGCAATGGCCGGCGCTGAGCCGAGCAAAACGAACGCGGCCGCAGCAGCCGTGAGGGTTCGCATGCGCTGATCATGGCGCGAGTCAGTTAAGCTGCGGGTCAGCGAACGCAGTTAAATCGCATCCACCTTAACGCACGTCAGCTATGTGCAATGGTAATGCAAAAGCTTGCAGCGCTAGAACGACAAGCATGCTGCAACGTTGCGCAGACCGTGGCGCGCCAGGCAGGCGGCGTCTTCGTCGGGTGTATGCGAAACCGAAACACACTGCCGGAACTCGAGCTGCTGCACGTGCAGGCAATCACGTGAGGTGCGATCCTCCAGCAGCGCATCAACGCGCGCGCTCGCTTGCGGCGTTGCGCCAATGATGAACAACCCTGCAAGCGTCAGCATGCGATCGGTGACGGCTTGGCGATCGCTGCGCGCCCGCATTGGCGCGCTTGGAGATGACGGCAAGCCAGCGAGTCCGTCCCAGAAGTGCGCGCCGCCGAAGGCGGCCGCATTTGTGAGTGGCACCGCACCGAGCGGGCCGAGGTGCAGGCGCTGTGTGATTTCGGACGAGAGCGCCGGCGCAGTCGCGGTGCGCAAGCGCTGATCGCGCGCGGCGCGTTGCGCGTCGTCGGCGCCGGCGAACGGGGCGTTACTTTGCATTTGATCCGAGAGCCTGTCGTAGCGATCTGCTGCAACCGAAAGCCGCGCTGCATCCGCCGACAGCGTGTCGAGCATCAGGCGCACTGCTTCCGCTGCGCCCGGCGGACGCCGCCGTGCATAAGTCGTGTCGCGCATGAACTGGCGCAGCACCGGCGCGCGCCCGGCGGCGCGCACGCGCGACTGCACGCCGTGAACAAAGGCCGGCGATTGCGCCGCAGTCAGCGCGGCGTACGCGATCCAGCCACGGCTTAGCGCCGCCGGGTCGTGCCGCGCGGCGTTCAACAGTGCCGCGTCCATGCTGTCGGCTGAATTTATCTCTGCGGCGGTGATGGCGCTGAGGTCGAGTTCAAAGCTAGCGTAGGCGTCGCCTGCCCGCTGCAGTGGATCGGTGGTTTGGGCGAAAGCCGCGGACGAGGCCGCAAGCGTCAAAACGAAGCAGAGAAGGGCGGTGCGCATGGCCATGATGATGGCCCGTCGCGCGCCTCTCGCCCAGACGAGGTGCGCCGCCTTGAACCGGCCCACGCCCCCGGCCATAAGCGCACCCGCATGTTGCGCTTCGGTCTTATCCTCGCGGTGGTCGTGATCATTCTCGACCAGATCGCCAAATACATCGTCCTCGGCCCGGGTCATTTCAGCCCGCCCGGCTGCCTGGAGGGCGGGTACGATTGCCGCTTCATCCCCATCTCGCCGGTCTTCAATCTGCAAATGGTGTGGAACCGGGGGGTCAGCTTCGGGCTGATGAAGGCCAACACAGACATTGTGCGCTGGGGCTTGGTAGGTCTTTCGCTGGTGATTTCCGGTGTTTTCGCCAGCTGGCTGCGCACCGCCGAACGCCGGCTGACCGCGGTCGCGCTTGGCCTGGTCATTGGCGGCGCGCTGGGCAACGTCATCGACCGGATTCGTTTCGGGGCGGTGGTGGATTTCGTCGATTTCAGCGGCCTCATGTTTCCCTGGGTTTTCAACGTCGCCGACGCCGCCATTACCGTGGGGGCGATCCTCTTGGCGGTCGATATGCTGTTCTTTGCCGAAACCGAGCCGGGAAAGGGCGCCCCCTGGAGTCAGATCAAGGCCAAGCTCCGTGGCCCGAACACCCCGCCGGGCGCCGCCGGCGGGTGAACCGGTCCCAGGAATTCGCCCCATAACCGTCAAGATCGGGGCTGATCCCTCTTTGCTGCAGTCCGGCTTGGCGAGCCGGGCGTGGCTCAGCTAGAACGGCGCGATCCAAGGGAGTGGGCGACTGATGTCGGCGACGAAAACCATAGCAGTCCTGGCCGCGGTCGCGGCAGCTTCGGCAATGACCACGGGCTGCGGCGGGCTCGCCCGCGCGGCCGGCGCCACCAAGGTCTCGCCCGACGAATTTCGCGTCGTAACGCAAGCGCCGCTGACGCTTCCGCCAGATTATAGCCTGCGTCCGCCGCGGCCGGGTGAACCGCGCCCACAAGAAACGAGCACGGGCGATGATGCGCGTGCGACCTTGTTCGGTCAGGACGTCGCCGCACAAGCCAGCACCGGCGAGCGTCAACTGGTGAACGATGCAGGCGCAAGCGCGACTGATCCGAGCATCCGCGACACCATCGATTTCGAAAGCCAAGGCGTCGTGCATCGCAGCACTGGTTTTGTGAATCAGCTGTTGTCGTTCGGCGGCGGCAGCGCGCCGCCCGCGAACGCCACGGTGGATCCGCAGGCCGAGCAAACGCGTCTGGCTGAAGAAGAAGCCACACGCCGCGCTACCGGTGGCGGCCAAGTCACCATCGAAGGCCGGCAATCCGGCGCATTCAAACTTCCCGGCACCTGAGCTAGCGCGTGAGGTTAGTCGCGCGTCTCGCCGCCTTTGGCGCGGCGCTTTGCATGCTTGTCGGCAGCGCCTACGCGCGCCCGATCCCGCGCCCCGAAACTTTCACCCTCTCGAACGGCCTGCAGGTAGTGGTGATCACCGATCGCCGCGCACCGGTGGTCACCAACATGGTCTGGTACCGCGTTGGCGCCGCCGACGAACCACGCGGCCATTCCGGCATGGCGCATTTTTTCGAACACCTGATGTTCAAAGGTACGCACCGCATCGCGCCGGGAGAGTTCGCCAAGATCATCGCCCGCAACGGCGGTGACGACAACGCCTTCACCAGCTGGGACTACACCGCCTATTACGAGCGCATCGCCCGCGACCGGCTTGAGCTGGTGATGGGCATGGAAGCCGATCGCATGCGCAATCTTAATTTGCCGCCATCGCTGATCGCATCCGAACGCGATGTCATCATTGAAGAGCGTCGCCAGCGCACCGACAACAATCCTGGCGCGGTGCTGAACGAACGCATGCGGGCGATGCTGTTTCCGAATTCGCCCTACGGCACGCCAGTGATTGGCTGGTTGCACGAGATGCAGCAGCTCGACCACGATCGCGCCATCGAATTCTACCGCACCTGGTATGCGCCGAATAACGCCATCCTGGTTGTCGCCGGCGATGTGGATGCGGCGACTTTGCGTCCGATCGCCGAGCGCACATTCGGCCGTTTGCAGCCGACGCGCAATTTACCCGAGCGTCATTGGGCCACCGACCCGCCCTATGCGGGGCCGATGCGCATTACCCATCGCGATCCAAAAGTGCAGCAACCTTCGATGTCGCGGCTCTATCCGTCGATCAGCTACACTACGGGTCACGGCCGGCAGGCGCATGCGCTCGATGTCGCCATGCAGATTCTCGGCGGCAGCCAAACCAGCCGGCTTTATCGCGCGCTGGTCGATGGTCGCCACATGGCCGTGTCGGCGTGGGCGAGCGCCGATACGTCTGGCATCGCCGGCGGCACGGCCTCTGTTGGCGGCACGCCGGTTGAGGGCGTCACGCTCGACACGCTCGAAGCCGCCATCGATCAGGTGATTGCCGATTTCCTGCGCGATGGACCGACCGACGAAGAACTCGCGCGCGCCAAGTCGCAACTCGCGGCGGCGGCCGTCTATGCTCAGGACAGCCAGGAGACGATGGCAAACCTGTTTGGCGCATCGCTGGCGGAAGGCGAGAGCATGGATGCGATCGTCAACTGGCCGGACGATATCCAGGCGGTGACGCGCGAGGAGGTTATGGACGCGCTGCGTTCGACGCTCGATATCAACAAGTCGGTGACCGGCTGGCTGATGCCGTCGGACGGCGCGCCGGCGGAGGCCGCGCAATGATGCGGGCGCTGGCTCTCGTTGCAGCGCTGCTGCTGGCGGCGCCAGCGGCGATGGCGCAGCCGCACCCGCAGGCTGCAGCTGAAACTACGCAACATGGCGTACCGGTGCAGCGCGTGGTGTCGCCCGGTGGCATAGAGGCATGGCTGGTGTCCGACTCCACCGTGCCGATCATTGTGCTGCAGGCTTATTGGCGCGGCGGCGCGGCGATCGAGCCCCGCGCCATGAGTGGCGTCACTGGGGTGATGGCCGACATGCTCACCGAAGGCGCTGGCGACATGGATAGCCAAGCCTTCAAACAGCGCATCGAAGACCTACACATGGGGCTCGATTTTGGCGCCGGCTGGGACGGCGTCGGCATGAGCTTGACGACCTTGTCGGAAAACCGCGACGCGGCGTTCGAGATGGCGCGCCTGGCGCTGATGCAGCCGCGGTTTGACGCTGAGCCTCTTGAGCGCATGCGCGGGCAGATGATGGTCGGTCTGCGCACGCGCGAGACCAATCCCAGCTACATCGCAAATCTGGCGCTCGATCAGGCGCTTTATCCCGATCACCCGTACGCGGTGCGCGCCACGCGCGAGAACGTGCAAGCGATCAATCGCGCTGCGCTGATCGAACGCCGCGCGGCGCTGATGGTGCGGGCCAATCTGCAAATCACCATCGTTGGCGATATTAGCCCGGAAGACGCAGGCCGCGCCATCGACCACATTTTTGGCGCGCTCCCACAAGGCGTGAAACCGCCGGAGCCTGCGGACGTGCAGCTGCGCGCACCGACGCCGCTGATCGTGCGCCAGCTGCCGCAACCGCAAAGCCTCATTTTGTTTTCTGCGCCCGGCATCCAGGATGAAGATCCAGATTGGATTCCGCTGGCGATCGCCAACTACATTTTGGGCGGCGGCGGCTTTTCCTCGCGGCTCATGGATCAGGTGCGTGAGCAGCGCGGCTTGGTCTATGGCATCGGCACCTCGCCCTCGGTGCGCGATCACTCGGCGCTGATCCGCGGTTCTGCGCAGACCGAAAATGGCAAGGTGAAGGAGGCGATCGACGTCACTCGCGCCGAGATCGCCAAATTCTATGCCCAAGGCGTGACCCAGGCTGAGGTCAACGACGCCATCACCTATCTCACCGGCTCATTCGCACTGGATTTGGATTCCGACGATAAGATTGCCGATGTGGTGCAAGGCTACCAGGTCGCGGGCCGCGACATCACCTACATCAACCGCCGCAACGATTTGATCCGCGCGGTGACCGTCGCTGACGTGAATCGCGTCATCCATCGGCTCTTCAATCCGGACAATTTCACGTTCGTGGTGGTGGGCCAGCCCACAGGATTGGACGCGCCGAGCTAGCTTGAGCGTGTTGGGGGAGCGCAGATGAATTTGACCAGGCGGGCTCTATCCACGAGCTTATTCGCATTGGGTGCGTGTGCGACATCGCCTGACGCAGTTGTCCGCGAGAGCAAGCTCAATATGTTCGTGATCGAGGCGCTGTCGCGCCCGGATCGGTGCGCCGTCTTCGGCTCGATGGAGCACACCGACATGATGAACCTGGCGGAGCCGTTCATCAGCTTCGAAATTCGCGAAGCGCCTGCCGACGCCGGCGGCCGCAAAATCATGGATATCAGCGACGACATGAACCTCGCCGGCACGTGGCCCGGCGCCTACGCGCTTCAGAATTTTTACCTGCCGGCCAATTTGCAGACCTACGAATTTCCGGGCTGGTCGCGCGGTGAGGCGGGCGCCATCGGCCGCTTCGACGTCGCCGGCGGCGAGGTCATCTATATCGGCCACCTGATTTTCCGTGCGCATGGTCCGCGTGTCGACATGCAGGTGGAAGACCGCATGGACGCGTTTTCGCGCCGTCTGCCGGCTGACATCCTCGCTAAACTGCAGAAGCGACTGCTGTCGGTGCCGCCGTTCATCACTTTTGACCAACAGCGGAGCATCCGCATACGCTAGCGGCGCCTCGCGTGGGCTGACGTAACGGTCATCTGGCGCTCCTGTTCGGCGGTGCTACACCTTCCTCGACAAGAGGAAACGCGATGGCTGATCTTGAGAAATTCCGCGCTGAAACGCGGGCGTGGCTCGAAGCGAATTGCCCCCCGTCGATGCGCACGCCAATGGGCGGTGAGGACGACGCCGTGTGGGGCGGCCGCAATTATGAGTTTAGGAATCCGGAAGCCAAGCTCTGGCTTGAGCGCATGGGCGCCAAGGGTTGGACTGCGCCGACTTGGCCAAAGGAATACGGCGGTGGCGGGCTCTCACCGGATGAAAACCGCGTCCTGCAATCGGAACTGAAGCGCATTGAAGCCCGTCCGCCGCTCTTCTCGTTCGGGCTGTGGATGCTCGGGCCGGTGCTGCTTGAGTACGCCAACGAAGAGCAGAAGAAGGAGCATCTGCCGAAGATCGTGCGCGGCGAGATCCGCTGGTGCCAAGGCTATTCCGAGCCGGGCGCCGGCAGCGACCTCGCGGGCCTGATGACCAAGTGCGAGGACAAAGGCGATCACTGGCTGATCAACGGCCAGAAGATTTGGACCTCGTACGCCAACTACGCGGATTGGTGCTTTTGCCTGGTGCGCACCGATACCAGCGTGAAGCACGAAGGCATTTCCTTCGTGCTGATCGACATGACCACCAAGGGCGTGGAGACGCGGCCGATCAAGCTGATCTCCGGCTCGTCGCCGTTCTGCGAGACCTTCTTTACTGACGTGAAGATTCCCAAAGGCAACATGGTGGGCCGCCTGAACGGCGGCTGGGAAATCGCCAAGCGGCTCTTGCAATACGAGCGCACCAACATTTCCGGGTTCGGCTCGAACACGCGCGTCGATGTGGTCGATCTGGCGAAGGATCATGGTCACCTGGAAGATGGCAAGTTGTCGGATCGCGACCTCCGCGCGCGCATTGCCAATCACAAGATGACCGAGCGCGCCTACGCGCTCACTGTGCAACGCGCCACCGAAGAGGCGAAGGTCGGCGGCAATGTCAGCGCCGTTTCTTCGGTGTTCAAAGTCGCCGGCGCAACGCTCAACCAGGAGCGTTGCGAGCTAATGGTGGAAGCCGCGGGCAATCGCGGGCTGGGGTGGAGCGGCGAAGGCTTCGCGCCTGAAGAGCTGGCGGTGACGCGCGCTTGGCTCAGATCGAAGGGCAATTCGATCGAAGGCGGCACCACCGAGGTCAATCTCAACATCGTCTCCAAGCGCGTGCTTGGGCTGAGGGACACGCAATGACGTTCACGCTCACCGAAGAGCAGCAATTGCTTAAAGACTCCGCGCGTGATTTCTGCGCGGAGCAAGCGCCGGTCACCCGCTTCCGCAAAATGCGCGACGACAAGAAGAACGGCCGCGATCCGGAATTGTGGGCCGAGATGGCGCAGCTGGGCTGGACCGGCGTGATCATCCCGGAAGAGTTCGGCGGCTCAGGTCTGGGCTTCGTGGCATTGGGTGCGGTGCTGGAGCAAACCGGACGCACGCTCGTGTCGTCGCCGCTGCTCTCGACAGCGCTGATCGGGGCCAGCGCACTGCTGCTGGGCGGCAGTGACGAACAGAAGAGGCAGTGGCTGCCGAAGGTCGCCGAGGGCAAAGCCATCTTCGCGCTGGCGGTGGACGAAGGTTCACACCACGCGCCGGCTAACTCGGCGCTCAAGGTCAGCGGCGGCAAGCTGAGCGGCGAGAAGAAGTACGTCGCTGACGGCCACATCGCCGACGCCTTCATTGTGGCCGCCAATGACGCGCTGTATCTGGTGAAGGCCGATGCGCCCGGCGTGAAGCGGCGCGAACTCATCACTGTTGACAGCCGCGGCGCGGCGGATGTCACTTTTGACAACGCAGCCGCCGAGAAACTTTCCGGCGGCGCCGATGTGGTTGAGCGTTTGTTGGATCGCGCGCGCATTGGCCTCGCGGCGGAAATGCTGGGGCAATCGACTGCATCGTTCGAGATCACCACCGAGTATCTCAAAACCCGCAAACAGTTCGGCCAGGTGATCGGCGGCTTCCAGGCGCTCCAACATCGCGCGGCAAAGCTCTTCACAGACATCGAGCTGACGCGCTCCTGCGTGTACGCCGCACTCGATGCGCTCGATCGCAACGCCAACTCGATCCCGGAGTACGCAAGTCTCGCCAAGGCGCGTGCAGGGGAGACAGTGCACCTGGCCACCAACGAGCTGGTGCAGATGCACGGCGGTATCGGCATGACCGATGCGCACGATGCGGGCCTTTACATGAAGCGTGCGCGGGTGGCTGAGGCGCTCTACGGAAGCGCCGCCTTTCATCGCGATCGTTACGCGAGCCTGCTCGGGTTTTAGCAACGCTTGCGCCCGCGCGACTTCCATTGTTAGGCTCTGCATCGAGGGGTTTCGATGCGAGGCTGGGTTTGGGCGCTGCTTGGCGCCGTATGCTTGATGGTTGCGACGCCCGTGTGCGCGCAGACCTTGGCCGCCGGGCAGGAATTTGACGATTGTGGCGGCGCCGATTGGTGCCCGCGCATGATAGTGCTGCCGGCCGGCAGCTTCCAAATGGGCTCGCCTGACACAGAGATTGGCCGCGACGGGGATGAAGGTCCGCAGCACCGCGTCTTTTTGCGACCATTTGCTGCCGGTAAGTTCGAGGTCACTTTCGCACAATGGGATGCATGCGTGGCTGACGGCGCTTGCGCGTCGGTGAGCGACGCCGACTGGGGGCGCGGGCAACGTCCGGTCATCAATGTGGCTTGGGACGATGTGCAGGCCTATCTCGCGTGGCTCTCGCACAAGACCGGCCAACACTACCGGCTGCTGAGCGAATCCGAGTGGGAGTACGCAGCACGCGCGGGCCTGAGCGCATCGCCGTTCGGAACTGGGCAAGACATTCGCGCAACGCAGGCAAACTACGCCGCGACCGACGAAAGGCGCACGCAACCCGTCGGCTCTTACCCGCCCAACGCCTACGGCCTCTACGACATGCCCGGCAATGTGTGGGAAATGGTCGGCGACTGCTTTATGCGCCGCTACTGGCACGCGCCAACCGACGGGAGCCCGCGCGCCACCGGCGATTGCGAGCACTGGCGCATCGCCCGCGGCGGCGCGTGGAATTCCTATGTCGCGCTGCTGCGTTCGGCAAATCGCTTGCGCTTCGAAAGCCAAAACCGCAGCAGCGCGCTCGGCTTCCGCGTGGCGCGCGCGCTTGAGTGAGGTGGGCTAAGCCTTCATCACCAGAAAGCCCGCGCGCGGGAAGTGCACCACCACGTCGCCCGCGCCCTCGGCGTGGCGGCGAATGGCGATCTCCTGCGGTGAGATGTATGCAATCTCGCCGATAACTGGATTGCGCCCGTAGTCGTCAGGCATGACCGACACCTTCATGCCAGCCGCGAGGCCTTGTGGCTCGCCGCCTTGCGAGGCGCGAGGCGCCTCTGGCTCTGACTCCGCGGCAATCTTGAACGCAGCTTCGGCGCTCATGTCGGTAGGCTTGCCATGGCCGATACCGTCCATGCGCGCGATCCACGCGGTGAGTGCCGGCATGTTGGCCGTGAGGCGTGTAAACGCGTCGGCCTCGCCGGAGCGCAAGAACCAGATGTTGAGATAGCCGGCGAGATCTGCCGCCGTTGGCGCGGCGCCCAGCACCCACGGGCCGCCATCGGCGAGCTGTGCGTTCAGCAGATCGGCGTTGGCCCGCCATTGATCGGCCATCAGCGGCGCGGCCGCTTTCATCGCCTTCACGTCGAACGGGCGACCTGAGAGCTGTTCGCGATCCTTGATGAATTCCTGCGGCACGTGCTCTGCGCGCGCGCCGAACACGACGGCAACAGTCGCTCCGAACCACGCACGTTCGGCCCAGTTGCGCATCAGCCAGCCAGCGCCGGCAGCGCCGCTCGGGGCGAAGGGCTTCTCGGGAAAGCGCCGGTCGATCTCGCGGATGATAAGGCCCGTGTCGCAATAGATGTCGGCGCCGATCTGCATCACCGGGATGCGGCGATAACCGCCGGTTAGCGGCGTCAGGTAAGGGCGCGGCATGATGTTGGGTTGCTCGACGCGCGACCATGCAAGGCCCTTCATGCCCAGCGCCACGCGCACCATCTCGCCATAGGGAGAAGTCGGGTACTGGTGCAGGATCACGCCGCTCATTGGAATTCCGTCGAAAAGCGAATGGTGTTGGTCTTCAAGCCATCCAGCACGATGTCGAGCCCGCCAGACCGCATCATCCACTCGAGCCGGTGATCGCGATACTGCCGCTTGAACAGCCCTGCCTTCACGGCCGCGTCGACATTGGCCATGCCTGCAAGCGAGGCTTGTGCTTCGCTCAGCGTCTTGGCGACGCTTTCGCGCGCCAAGCAGCGGGCGAACCATTGCCCAAGCTTGCTCTCCGGCGCCGGCCGTGACGCGCCGGCGAGATGAGGAACAACGGCCATGTCCGCGCGCAGAAATTTGTCACCGCCGAAATAGGGCGCGCCGCCGAGATAACGTTCGAGCCACGCATGTGCGCGCGTGATTTGCTTCTGCGCCTGGGCCTCAAGCACGTCGCGCAGTTCGTCATTTCCCCGTTTGAACACACGCAGTTCCATCAGACCCCAGCCGATGGCCTCAAGCTGCGTGTCCACGGCTTCCTCGATCATGCGGCCACGCGCGCGCTCCAAAGGGTTGGCGGGCGAAATGGCGGGCGAGGGCCACGTGTCCTCAATATAATCGGTGATGATGCGGCTATCGAAGATAGTGTGACCGTCGTGATCGAGCGCCGGCACTTCGCGGCGCGGGCTGGCGCTGGCGAATGCGTCATCACCTGCGCCGGTGCCAACGCCCGCAGGCATGCGCACCTCGAAGGCGACGCCTTTTTCACGCAGCGCGATCTTCACCTTCTGCGCATAAGGGCTGAGCGGGTGCTCCCAGAGGAGCGGCGTTGGCGCGGACATCTTTGTCCTCCCTGTTTTGAATGAACGTTGCGCTGCGATCGGGCGCACCGCAAGCCACACGCCACGTCAAGTCGGCGACGCCGAAACCGCGAGGTGACTCAAGTTTCGCTTGCCCGCCTCCGAAGCATCGGCAGAGTGGGGGCGATGGCTGAAACATTTGAACCTGTCTCGCAGGCGATCGCCTCAACAAAGCTGGGGGCGATCGCACCTTTTATTCGTGACGATCAATACACATTGCGCGATCTTGGCGCGCTGCAGCGGCGCTCGCTGCTGTGGAGCATAGTCGGTGCGCTGGTCTGTATCGTAGGACTCGGCGCCGCCGGCGCCGTGTTCCTTACAAGCCGCGATCCCGAAGACGTTGGCTCGGGCGCGTTGATTTTTCTGGTCCCCTGTTTGGCGGTGTATTTGCTGTTGTTGGCGGCCTCAGTGCGCATGCGGGCAGTCAGTGGGCAATTTCCGGAGCTCGCTGCTTACGACAGCCGCAAGCCGATCCTCTATCTGCGCAACTTCGCAGCGGAAAATCCAGAACTCGCGCACGATTCAGGGCTGCCGCTGGCGATGAAGGTGAGCTTCGAACACTTCATCGGCACTTATTTTTGGAAGTATGGACGCGTGGTCGCACTCGGCGATCCCTTGCAGCGACGCCCCGCCGGAAGCGTCTCGCGCCTGTTCGTGACTGATGCCGGCTGGCGCGATGCTGTCTCCGGCGCGATGGCACAAGCCCAGGCCATCCTTATCCACTATGGCGCCGGCGCGAACGTCGATTGGGAGGTGGGGCAGAGCGAACGCTTCGCCGATACGCCACGTCTGGTGATTTTGAACGTGAGGCGCGAATCCAAGCAGAAGCGCATTTCCGACATCAAGCCGCCGGCGCCCCTGGTCGCGGCGTTCGCGACCAGCAAAGTGAAGCTGCCGTCGGGCGCCGACGTGATGATCGGCGCTATCCGCGATCATAAGGGCGAAGCGATCCTGGCCGTTGAGCCGACGTCAGAGGGCCTCGCGAAACTGCTGAACAAGTTCAAGCGTAGTCTGGGCAGGACTGAGCCCGAACACCTGCCGCCGGAGATCAAGAAGCTGCGCGACAAACTGCACAACGCCACATATTGGCCGCCGCTGATCGCATTACCCGGAGTAGCCGCGCTCCTCCTTCTGCTCGGCGCGGCATGGGTGACGCCGGGGTTGTGGGGCTAACACGCGCAATGCAGTGGTGGACAGAGTTGGATTCGAACCAACGCGCCGGTTAGGGACGGGGTTTACAATCCCGCGGTTTCGCCCACTCACCCATCTGTCCCAAGCAAAGTTGCCCACCTCGCTCGTGGTGGCGACGCTTCGGTTTTTCGTCCGAAGCGTCGCCAACCTTCTTCTCGCCGCTCAGAGCGTCACCCCTTCACGCACACCACCTGTCGCAGCGTGTGCACGACATCGACCAGGTCCGACTGCGCGGCCATGACGGCGTCGATGTCCTTGTAGGCCATCGGCGTTTCGTCAATGACGCCCGCGTCCTTGCGGCATTCCACGCCTTCGGTCGCCTTGCGGTGATCCTCCAACGTGAAGCGCTGCTTGGCGGCGGTGCGCGACATCGCGCGGCCGGCGCCGTGCGAGCAGGTGCAGAACGAGTCCGCATTGCCCTTGCCAGCAACGATGAACGACTTGGCGCCCATCGAGCCGGGGATGATCCCCAGTTCGCCGGCGCCAGCGCGCACCGCACCCTTACGGGTCACCCACACGTCGGCGCCGAAATGGTGCTCGCGCGCCACGTAATTGTGGTGGCAGTTCACCGCGTGCTTCTCGAGCTTGAACTTCGGCAGGTTGTCGCGGAGCGCACGCAAGGTGCGCTCCATCATCACCTCGCGGTTGGCGCGCGCGTAGTCTTGCGCCCAGCCGACCGCTTCCACGTAGTCGTCGAACAGCTCTTCGCCTTCCATGAAGAAGGCGAGGTCCTTGTCAGGCACGTGGTAGCCGAGTTCGCGACGCAGGAGTTCCTCGCGCGCGCGCTCGATGAAGTATTGACCGATGCGGTTGCCCGAGCCGCGCGAGCCCGAGTGCAGCATCACCCATACGCGATCCTCTTCGTCGAGGCACACCTCAATGAAGTGGTTGCCGCCGCCCAAGGTCGCCAATTGCGCGGTTTGCGCTTTCGCCGATGCCTTCGGGTGTTTGTCGATGATCTTCGCGTAGCGCTCGTCCAAGCCGGAGTTGCGATACTCGGTTTCCACCGATGACGGGGTTTCGCGGTGATTGCCGTTCGGGCCGTTGCCGTGCGGCACGTTGCGCTCGATCGCGCCGCGCAAGCGCGACAACGAATCCGGCAGATCGTTCGCCGTGAGCGAGGTGCGCACCGCCATCATGCCGCAACCGATGTCAACGCCGACAGCGGCCGGGATGATCGCGCCCTTGGTCGGGATCACCGAGCCGACAGTGGCGCCGATGCCGAAGTGAACGTCCGGCATCACCGCGATATGGCTATGGATGAACGGCAGCGACGCCACGTTGCGCAATTGGTTTTGCGCTTCGTGTTCGACCGGCACACCCTTGGTCCACGCCTTGATCGGCGCTTTCGACCCTTCGATTTCCTCAAAACCGGACATGGCCGGCTCCTTTCAAACGATATTCTTCATGATGCTGGACAAGGATTTGCGGTTGAGGCGCTGCAAGCTATCGAGCGCTTCCGCGAGGAGCGGCGCGCCAACGGTTTCAACGATCCACGGACCCAAATCGTCCAGGGTTTTCAATTCGACGCGCGCGCCGATTTTCGCACCGCGCGCTTCAATCCACGCGACGGTGCGTTCAGTTCCGCGCCGGAATCTGCACTGGTGATACAGCACGCTTCTTCTCCTCGTTTCCGAGTGAGCGGCCTGGAGCAAGACACGAAAAACCCCTCCAGGCCGCGCCATGGAGGGGTTTTCGATGCTCCGTAGTCCGAAGACGTCAGATGCTAAAAACTCCTCCGCGCATAGCAATCGCGATGCTCGCCGCGATATGCGACGGGCGCCGGTTGCTTGGGAATGGTGTTCAGCGTTTTCACGACACGTCTCCGAAGGACGGCGCGTGTATCATACGATTTCCGCGTTTGCACGCTGAAAAATCGTACATCTTAGACTTTGTTGAGTTCGATGTTTTCGTGTTGCCGAACCGCCGCAGCCGCGAAATTGGCGCGATACTCGGCCGGCGTCATGCCGGTCGCGCGTTTAAACAGCGTGCGGAAGAACGAGATGTCGCTGTAGCCGACGCTGGTAGCGATGCTCTGCACCGAGGCGCGTTCGTGCTCCAGCATGGCCTTCGCCGATTCAATCCGCACCGCGCGTAAATAGTCGCTGGGCAACCGGCCCGTCGCAGCCTTGAAGCGGCGGAGGAAGTTGCGCGCGCTCATGCCGGCGCCGGAGGCGAGGTCGTCGACGCAGATTTCTTCGCGGAAACGCGATTGCAGCACGTGCTCGGCGCCGCGCACCGCGTCGTCATTGTGCGGCGGCGACAAGGGCAGCATCGCGTAGCCGGATTGATTGGCGCGCGGCATGTTCAGCAGCAGCGCCTTCGCCGTCTGCACTGCCACCTCGTGCCCGCAGAGCTTCTCCACCAGATACAGGCTCACGTCTGCCGCCGCGGTAAGGCCGCCGCTACAGAGCAGCCGCGAGTCCTCGGTGACAAACATATCCGTGCGCCAGTCGACGTCCGGGTAACGGCGCTTGAAATCGTCGCCCAGCGCCCAATGCGTCGTCGCTTTGCGGCCATCGAGCAGGCCGGCTTCGGCGAGATAGCCCGACCCCATGCACACGCCGGCAATGTAAGCGCCGTGCGCGTGATGATTGGAAAGCCAGGGGAGGAGCGCGCTGTGCTCAAGTATCTTCTCATCGAACGCCAGGCCCGACGTCGGCACCACCACAATGTCGGTTCGCTTCACATCGGCAATCGAACATTGCGGCGACATCTTCAGGCCCGCGTACGGGCTGCTCACCGGTCCGCCGTCGAGCGAAGCGGTGGTTACGCGGAAGCGCGGTTCGGGCGTTTCTCCCGTGAGTTCGCCCCACAATGCGCCCGCTGAATGGAAAACCTCGATCGGCATCAGCGCCGTGGAAGCGTAGCCGTCGTCGAGAAGCACAACAGTGACGTCGAGCATTTCGGCCTCCGGCCTACGCTTCCAAGTTAGCCCATCCAGCGGGGTCATTGCATCAACGTTCGGTCGCCGGGTCGATCACGCCGGTGATTTCCGTGATCTTGTTCGCCGGAAAGCCAGACAGGCGAGCGTGTTCACGGATCGCATCTTCATTCTCGGCGAAGTAGATGCAGAACGTCTTGTCCTTGGTCACATAGGATTGTTGCCACTGCACCTTTGGGGCGAGCTTTGCCAAGGCAGTGTTGGACGTCTTGGCTGCGCCCGACAGGTCGCTTGGACCCATCTGGCCGACGCCAGGGATGTCGCGCTCGATTACAAACTTCTTCATGGGGAGGTTCTCCGTTCAACGCCCGCGAATGGCTAAATGCCCATTCACAAGGGGTTTCGGGAGCAGCCCGCCTGCCAATCAGCAGGGGCTTTTCCGCCAAACTAGATGTCTTTTCCGTGAGCGGGCGTGCCGCTGGGCTTTTCAATGAACAGCCCCTGGGCGACGAGTGCGTCCCAGGTCTCTTCTGCGGAGTTAGCGAACTTGAACAGTTCAAGATCGTCCGCCGAGATGGTGCCGTACTCGACCAATTTTTCGAAATTCACGATTTCGCGCCAATAGGCTTCGTCGAAGAGCACGATCGGCATCTGGCTGGCTTTGCCAGTTTGTCGAAGTGTTAGGATCTCGAACAGCTCGTCGAAGGTGCCGAAGCCGCCGGGAAAGACGACGAGCGCGTTTGCGCGCATGGCGAAGTGCATCTTGCGCATGGCGAAATAGTGAAACTGAAACGTGAGCTCGGGCGTCGAATACGGGTTCGGCTCTTGTTCATGCGGCAGACGGATGTTGAAGCCGATGGTCAACGCACCCGCGTCGCGCGCGCCGCGGTTGGCCGCACCCATCGTGCCAGGTCCGCCGCCGGTGGTGATGACATTGCGATGGATGCCGCCTTCGTCGCGCAGGGCGCCGCCGCGTTCTGAAGCGATGCGTCCGAACGCGCGCGCTTCGTTGTACCAAAAAGCTTGCTTGCCGGGGCCATTCTCAAGTGTGCGCGCGCTGCCGAACACCACGATTGTCGACTTGATCTGCAGCTGCTTCAGAATTTGATCGGCTTTTTCGTATTCCAGAAGAAACCGTGCGCCGCGCATGGATTCGCCGAGCAGGAAATCCTGGTCCAGCGCCGCGAGGCGGAACGAAGGCGAAGCCATTTGCGCAGCATTTGAGGGGATATCGTCGCTCGTCATCCTGCTATGGTCGGCCTCGAAACCGCGAATCGCAATGCCCATCCGCCGCTTGCCTCCCGAAGCCATCAATCGCATCGCCGCCGGCGAAGTGATCGAACGTCCTGCTGCGGCGGTAAAGGAACTGGTCGAAAACGCATTGGATGCAGGCGCCACGCGCATTGAGGTGCGCATCGAGCGCGGCGGGTTGGGACTCATTTCGGTTGAGGACGACGGCGCCGGCATCCCGCGCGATGAATTGCCGCTGGCTGTCGAGCGCCACGCGACATCAAAACTCACCGCGAGCGATGCGGGCGATGTCGATCTTCTGAATATTCACACCATGGGCTTCCGCGGTGAAGCACTGCCGTCCATCGGCGCGGTAGCGCGCCTGACGATCACCTCGAAGGCGCGCGGCGCCGACGATGCTTGGCGCATAGATGTGGAAGGCGGTGCGCTTTCGCCGCCCACGCCATCGCCTTGGGCGGGCTTGAACCAGAGCGGCGCGCGCGTGGAGGTTCGCGATCTCTTCTTTGCGACGCCGGCGCGGCTGAAGTTCATGAAGTCGGAGCGCGCCGAGATGATGGCGGTCTCTGACGTGATGAAGCGCTTGGCGATGGCGCGCCCGGATGTGGCGTTCACGCTTGAGCACGATGGCCGCACGTCGTTGCGCTTGAGCGCCGAGCGCGATCCTCAGAACGAGGGCCGCCGCGCGCGCTTGGCGGCGATCCTCGGCTCGGATTTCGCGCCGAATTGCCTGGCGCTGGATCAAACGCGCGCTGATGTGCGCCTCTCTGGCTTTGCCGGCTTGCCGACCTTCAATCGCGGCACACGCGAGCATCAGCATCTGTTCGTCAATGGCCGTCCGGTGAAGGACAAACTGATCGTCGGCGCCGTACGCGCCGCATATCAGGACTTGCTGGCGCGCGACCGCCATCCGGTGGCGGCGCTTTTTGTGGATCTGCCGCCGGGCGACGTCGACGTGAATGTGCACCCGGCCAAGACCGAGGTGCGCTTCCGCGACGCGGCTTTGGTGCGCGGATTGATCGTCGGCGCGCTCAGCCACGCGCTCGCCGGCGCCGGACATCGCGCCTCGACGACAACCGCGCAATCGGCGCTTTCCGGCTTTCGCCCCCAAGTCACGCCGCAACCGGCGTTGCGCATGTGGGGCGCCGCGGAAAGCGCGACAGCGCAAGGCGATTTCATCATGCCGAGCGCGCGGGTGGAGCAGACCTTTTCCTCCCCCGTTTACGGGGGAGGTGAGCGCGAAGCGATCGGAGAGGGTGCGTCGCCCCCTCAGTCAGCTTCGCTGACAGCTCCCCCGCACGCGGGGGAGCAAAATAGTGAAGACGCGCAATTCTTTCCGCTCGGCGCGGCGCGCGCGCAAATCCATGAGACCTACATTGTGGCGCAAACCGAAGATGGCATCGTCATCGTCGATCAGCACGCCGCGCACGAACGGCTGGTGTATGAGCGCATGAAGCAAATGCTCGCCGATGGCGGCGTGCGCCGGCAGGCGCTGCTCATTCCGGAGGTGGTCGAACTCGATCCTGCCGAAGCGGAGAGCTTGCTCGCCCGCGCCGAGGAGTTGGGCCAGCTCGGACTTGTCATCGAGCCGTTTGGCGGTAGCGCTATTCTTGTACGCGAAACACCGGCGATGCTGGGACACATCGACGCGCGCGGCTTGCTGCGCGATCTGGCCGACGACGTCGCCGAGCTTGGCGAAGCGCACGCGCTCAAGGAACGCCTGGAGGAGGTGTGCTCCTCAATGGCCTGCCACGGCTCGGTGCGCGCGGGCCGGCGCCTCACCGGCGAAGAGATGAATGCGCTCTTGCGGCACATGGAGGCGACGCCGTTTTCCGGCCAATGCAATCACGGTCGCCCGACCTATGTCGAGCTGAAGCTCGCCGATATTGAGAAACTGTTCGGCCGCCGCTAAGCATCGCTCCACAGCAATGCCAAAGTTCAAGGTTCTTCAGCGCGGCGATCCAGCGCCCTGGTTCAAGGGCCGATCCGCCGCCAATCCGAGCTTTTCGTTCGACACCGTCGCCGGACGTAACATCGTGCTCTGCTTCGTCCAAAGCAGCGCCGACCCCGCCACGCAGGTTTTGCTCGCTCAAGCATACAAGGCGCAGGTGTTCGACGATGTGCACGCATGTCTGTTCGTGGTGTCCTGCGATCCGGAGGATGAGGCTCAGAATCGCATCACCCAGATGCTGCCGGGCAAGCGCGTGTTCTGGGACTTTGACGGCGCTATCTCGCGTGCTTACGGGGCGCTCTCGGAAGACGAGCCGCGAGCGTGGCGAAAACTCTGGATTGTCCTCGATCCGGCGCTGCGCGTCATTGATGTTGCAGACTATGGCGCAACTTCGCCCGCGCAATTGCTGGCCGATGTCGCCGCGCTTCCGGCTGCGGGTTCGCGCAACGAGTGGCCGCCTGTCCTCTCGCTCGCGAACGTGTTCGAACCTGAACTCTGTACAAGGCTGATCTCGCTTTATCAGGCGCAAGGCGGCGTCGAATCCGGGTTCATGCGGGAAGAAGGCGGTAAGACCGTGCTTCAGCACGATCACGCGCATAAGCGTCGCCGCGACGTGCTCGTTGCCGATGCAGAGCTGATCAAGACGTTGCAGGCGCGCGTCAATCGCAGGATCGTGCCGGAAGTCGCCAAGGCCTTTCAGTTCAAGGTCACGCGCATGGAGCGCTACCTGATCGGCTGTTACACAGCCGAGGATGGCGGCCATTTCCGGCCACACCGCGACAATACCACAGCGGGCACCGCGCACCGGCGCTTCGCTGTCACCATCAACCTCAATCAAGAATTTGAAGGCGGCGAACTGGCGTTTCCGGAGTTCGGTACCCGCTCGTACAAACCCGCGCCGGGCGGCGCTATCGTGTTTTCTTGCTCGTTGCTGCACACCGTGCACCGCGTCACCAAAGGCGAGCGCTACGCATTCTTGCCGTTCCTTTACGACGAGGCGGCCGCCCGCGTCCGTGAGCAAAACAACCCGCGCTTGGGCGACGGCGTGGCCGAATACAAAAAGGGCTGAGAGGGCTGTGCTGCTTCGCCCTCTGGCGGCGCATCGTCTTTCGGGGCACTTGGGCGGCTTGCGGTCAGGAGAATTTGTGCGTGCGATTGCTGGGATTGTTGGGGCTCGTTGCGATTTTCAGTGTGGCTGCGGCTTCCGCCCAAGAGGTCAATGTCGCCGCCGGCGGCGCTTACGGCCATGTTGCGCTCAATTCTGGTTTCGCTAGCCCGTACAAGATTACCTTGCCTGCGGGTGGCTCGGTGTCAGCGAACGGCTTGGGCGCCGGCTGCACCGGCATCATCTCGGATCGCGCCGTGTATTCGATCGACTACACGGCTGGCGCCCAATCGCTTTTCTTCGCCGCCATCGCTGGTGATGACACGATGTTGGCGATCTATGGCCCGGACGGCGCCTGGCATTGCGATGACGACGACTATGGCAATCGCAATCCGCTGGTGCGCATCGATGCGCCGCAGAGCGGGCGCTATCAGGTGTTCATCGGCGTGTACTCGCCGGCGACTGGGTCGCCAAATGCGCAATTGCTCGTGTCGGAAAATGCGCCGCCGCCGAAGCCGGATGAGGGCACCGGCTTCGAGCTGCAGTGATCACCAGCTGCCGGTGTTCGGCATCGACGCCCACGGCTCTTGCGGCGCCAATGCAGCGCCCTCCTGCAACAGCTCGATCGAGATGCCGTCCGGCGAGCGCACGAACGCCATGTGCCCATCGCGCGGCGGCCTGTTGATGGTGACGCCCTTGTCCATCAGCGCGCTGCACAACGCGTAGATATCCTTCACGCGATAGGCGAGGTGACCGAAATTGCGGCCGCCGCCATATTCGTGCTCATCCCAATTGTAGGTGAGCTCCACCATCGGCGCTTTCTTGTCTTTGGCCATGGCGACGTCATCAGGTGCGGCGAGAAAGATCAGGCTGAAACGGCCCTTCTCGTTGTCGATGCGGCTCATCTCCACGAGCCCAAGCTTGTTGCAGAAAAAGTCGAGCGCGGCGTCGACGTCGCCAACGCGGATCATGGTGTGCAGATAGCGCATGGGAACCTCGTAGCGAGCAATATACGTCCAGCAGGCACTGCGCCAGCGTCAGCCTTCGACAAGCTCAGGCAGACGCCAATGATAGTTGCGCCAATCTCAACGTAGCGTCTTCCTGAGCTTGTCGAAGGAGACGCGGGCCACGAATGCCGGCGAGGGAGCCGGCGCTCCATGCCTACCACTCCGCGCTTGGCCGTGCGCTTTCAAACAACTCCGCGATCCGCCGCCGCGTGCCGACGCGCACACCCTCCGGCAGCGCATTGATGGCAAAAAATCCACGCTCGGCGATCTCGCCATTCTCCTTTGGTGCACAGGGTTTCCAAGTCTCGGCGCGATAGAGGGCGATGTGGTCGTTGGGAAAGTTGGCGTGGTTGGCATAGAAGCCGATGAGTTTTACCGGCGTTGTCGGTTCGACGCCGCCTTCTTCCATCAGTTCGCGCGCGGCGGCGTCGGCGGTGTTTTCGCCATGCTCGACGCCGCCGCCGGGAAAGTGCCAGCCCGGCGAATAGGTGTGGCGCACCAGGAGCACCCTTCCGGCGTCATCCAGCGCGATGGCCCGCACGCCCAGCGTCATTGGTCGGCTGAAGCGCCACCACGTGCGGAAAAGCGGCGTCAGCACAGGCGAGAAGCGGATGCGCCAGTCGGTCATGATTTGCAGGCCATGCTTGCAAAATTGAGCCGATGCCGTTGCGCAAACTGCCGCCTAAGCGTTTGATGTTGCATGTCGCGCCTTCGTGAGCGCGGCATTCGCGCGCGGTATTCTACTGCGCAGCACGCTTGCACACGGTGGCCTGCTTTGTCATCCGCGCCCGCCATGAGCCAAATCACCCTTCCGCCGCCGAAGCTGGCTGGCGGCCCATACATCATGGGCGTGCTGAACGTCACGCCGGATTCCTTCTCAGACGGCGGCAAGTGGAATGACAGCGCCGCCGCGCCGCACGCGCTCGCCATGTTGGAGGCGGGCGCAGACATTATTGATATCGGCGGCGAATCGACCCGGCCTGGCGCCGAGCCTGTGGATCAAGGCGAAGAGATCGCACGCGTAGTGCCGGTCATCGCGGCGCTGCGCGCCTCCACGAAGGCGCCAATTTCCATCGACACCATGAAGCCCGCCGTCGCCAACGCGGCGATCGCTGCGGGCGCCACGCTTTGGAACGACATCAACGCGCTGCGCGCGCCCGGCGCGCTGGAGACCGCTGCGTCGCTGCATCGCCCGGTGATCCTGATGCACATGCTCGGCGAACCGCGCACCATGCAAGACGATCCGCGCTACAACGATGTCGTCGCTGAAGTGATTGCTTTTCTGAAAGAGCGCGTCGCCGCCGCCGAGAAGCTCGGCGTGAAGGATATTTGGGTCGATCCCGGCATCGGCTTTGGTAAGAACCTCGCGCACAATCTGGCGCTGCTGAACGCCACCGAGCAGATTGCCAAGGAGACGGGGCGCCCGGTTGTTGTGGGCGCCTCGCGCAAAAGCTTCATCGGCAAGATTGATCCCGGGTCGGAAGCAGGCGCTGGCCGCATCGGCGGCTCCGTGGCGTCGGCTTTGCTCGCGACGCAAAAGGGCGCCGCAATGCTGCGCGCGCATGACGTGGCCGAGACGGCGCAAGCGTTGAAGGTCTGGCGCGCGGCGCAGCGCTAGCCTATCTCGACGGCATGGCTCAACCCAAAGGCCGCGTTCTCATCATAGCGGGATCGGATTCCGGCGGCGGCGCCGGCGTCCAGGCCGACATCAAGACTGTGACCGCGCTCGGCGGTTACGCGGCGACGGCGATTACCGCGATTACGGTGCAGAACACCCAGGGCGTCAGCGCTGTGCACGATGTCCCGGTCGAGATCGTCCGCGCGCAGATCGAAGCGGTGATGAGCGATATCGGCGCCGATGCGTGGAAGCTCGGCATGTTGGGCTCAGCTGCGCATGTGCGCGCGGTGGCGGAAGCCTACGTCGCTGTTGGCAGCGGCGCGGCGATAGTGCTGGATCCGGTGATGATCGCCAAAGGCGGCGCAGCTTTGCTCGCTGACGACGCCGTTGAAGTCATCGCCACAGAACTCGTGCCGCGCGCGGCGATTGTGACGCCGAATGCTCCGGAAGCTGAAGCGCTGACCGGCGTCGAGGTGCGCGGACTCGATGGTCAGATCGACGCCGCCGAGGCGCTGGTGGAAAATCTGGGCGCCCACGCCGCGCTGGTGAAAGGCGGCCACATCGAGGGCGATATTATTCGCGACGTGCTGCTGACTCGCGAAGGCTATCGCGTGTTCGAAAGCCCGCGCATCGATACCAAGGCTACGCACGGCACCGGCTGCACGCTCGCCTCCGCTATCGCCGCCTACCTCGCGCAAGGCGCGACGCTGCCTGACGCAGTGGAGAAAGCGCGCGTCTATTTGCGTGAGGCCATCCTCAACGCGCCGGGTTTGGGGCAGGGGCATCAGCCGCTAGGGCACAATTGGCCGCTGAGGCGCTGATCTCGCCTCAAAGGCGAGCCGCATTCACCCTTAACGGATGACAAGGCTGGCGGCCAAGTGCGCGGCCCGCCATATCAGAGCCCATGAAAATCTGGCTCGTCCATGCCTTCACCGACCGTGTTTTCACCGGCAATCCCGCAGGCGTGGTGCCGCTCGATCGCTGGCTGCCGGACGCCACGCTGCAAGCCATCGCCACCGAAAACAATCTGAGCGAGACCGCGTTCTTCGTGCCGACGGGACTGAAGGGAAATTATCAGCTGCGCTGGTTCACGCCGGAAACCGAAGTGCCGTTGTGTGGCCACGCGACGTTGGCAGCCGGCGCCATTCTGCTTTCTGAAATCGAACCGAGACTTGAAGTGGCGGTGTTCGATAGTCACGCCGGCGCGCTTGTCGTGCGCGCCACGCCGGAAGGCTACACGCTCGATCTGCCGCGCGTGCAGCGGCAGATGTGGACGCCGCAGCCTGAACTGGTCGCAGCACTCGGCAATCCGGAAATCGTCGATGCCTTCGTCGCGGGCTACGCCAACATTGTCTTGGAAAACGAAGACGCGGTGAAAAAACTGAAGCCGGACTTCGCCGCGATCAACCGCTTGGTGCGCGGCCCGCGCCAAGGCCATCTCACGGTGACTGCGCCGGCCGATGAGGGCAAGCCGTACGATTTCGTCTCGCGTTTCTTCGCCCCAGGCGTCGGCATCAACGAAGATCCGGTGACCGGCTCGGCCTTCGCCGATCTCGCGCCCTATTGGTGCGACCGCTTCGATATGGAAAGCGTCGTCGGCTATCAGGCCTCCAAGCGCGGCGGCTACATGCGCGCAATTCAAACCCTGTCGAGTGTGCGCTTGCTTGGCCAAATCGCCGTCTATCTGCGCGGCGAACTCGATAGTTCGATCGCACGCTTGAACAACCGCACCGAAGAGCCGGAGGCGCCGCGCCGCAAGAAGCGCCGCACGCGCCGCACCTTGCCGGCGATCTTTGACGAACCGCAATTGCCGGGCCTCGACAGCGCGCCGCCGCCGCGACCCGCGCCCGCCGTCGTGCCGCCGCCAACCTCGCATCCGACGCCGCCGACGGAAGCACCATCATCGCGGGCGGAAACGCACGCGCCGATCGTGGTCCCGAGCGATCCGCTTTCCAGCACATTGGGATCCTAAGCTTAGAATTCCACGTGGACAAGTTGTCGCG
>JADMIO010607034.1_pt1 | contig 50166 bp, 38 predicted proteins | sample 8958161 | NCBI WGS metagenome assembly JADMIO01 (sample SAMN16585339, study PRJNA669376) | soil metagenome | isolation source: Crop rotation soil | place: USA: Cullars Rotation, Alabama | collected 2011
CGAAATCCCCGACGACCGCCTGCGTCTGATCTTCACTTGCTGCCATCCGGCGCTTGCGCCAGACGCGCAGGTCGCACTCACGCTGCGAATGCTGGGCGGACTGGAAACCGATGAGATCGCTCGGGCGTTTCTTGTACCCAACGTCACGATGGCCCAACGCATCGTGCGCGCGAAAAAGAAAATTCGTGACGCGGGTATTCCCTACAAGTCGCCCGAAACGAGCGAACTTCCCGAACGACTGAATGCCGTGCTCACCGTGATCTATCTGATCTTCAATGAAGGATACGCGGCGACGCGAGGCGGACCGCTCGTTCGAGCCGATCTCTGCGCCGAAGCGATCCGTCTGGCGCGGTTGATTCGAACTTTGATGGCGCCCAATCCGCCGTCCGAAGTGACGGGCCTTCTCGCGTTGATGTTGTTGCACGATTCGCGTCACGCCGCGCGTCTCGATGAGGCCGGAGACATCGTGCTGCTGCAGGATCAGGATCGCCGTAAATGGGATCAGGCCAAGATCGCGGAAGCCTTGCCGCTGGTGGAGGAAGCCTTCAAGGCTTCGCCCGGCCCCTACTCGATTCAGGCGGCAATCTCGGCTCTGCACTGTCAGGCAGCGCGCCCCGAAGACACGGACTGGAGACAGATCGTCAGTCTGTACGGGTTGCTGGAACGGCTGCAGCCGTCGCCGATCGTTTCATTGAATCGCTCGGTCGCGGTGTCGATGGTCGGTGGGCCCGAAGCGGCGCTGCGGTTGATTGACGAACTGGACGAGACCGGCGACCTCGACAGCTATCAACTCTTCCACGCCGCTCGCGCCGACATGCTTCGCCGTCTCAATCGACTGACTGAAGCCGCCAAAAGCTATTCCCGGGCTCTCGCTCTCGCCACCAATGACAGTGAGCGGCGCTTCATCGAGAAGCGGCTGAGCCAGACGACACAACGTTCACCATCTGATCTGCGATAGAGCCTTACCAGGTCGTTAGGTCAGCGAAAGAAGACGCTCCAGCACGTATCGACCAGCGCGTGAACCAACGACGACGCCATCAAACTTCCAGTGCGCTGCCACGCCCAGCCGTAAAACACGCCGGCGATACTGGCGAGCAGGAAGTAGCGATAGTTCGGAATCGGCGATCCGTTATTGAGATGCGAAGCGCCGAAGATAATCGAAGCGATCACAAGACCCAGCGCCGGCCGCTTCGTCACGCGAGTGATCCAGTTCTGCATCAAGCCGCGGAACAAAAACTCTTCGGGCAGCGCAGTAAATAAAAAGATCCCGATGAAGAGCGCGGGCGATGACAGCAGCTTGTCCGTCGTGAAGGCGTAGCCGACAAAATGAATGGCGAACGCGAGCGGTATTCCGATCACAGCGAAGGCGGCGAAACTGACGAGACCGGTTATGACAATCGTCCGGTTCCATTTGAAGCGATAGCCGACATTCGGGACGCGATTCCAGACGATGAACGCCAGAATGCCCGCATCGATCGCGAGCAATTGGGCGAAGGCGTAGTGGATATCCAACCCTTGCCGCCGGATGAGAACGCTGCGGATGACACCCAGTTCGATCGGCAGCCAACTCCAAAGGATGACGAACGGCTCGATCCAAATGCGAAGCGGGCGGTTCCGTACCGGCCAGAACGCGAGAAACGGGACGGCCAGATAGACAGCCATGACCGCCGCGGCTCGCCCCGAAGCGACGCCCACGCCGACGGCATATATAAGGTAGAGGACCCACAGACCCACGGGCGCCAGAACGATTCGCCTCGGATGGGCGTCGACCCAACCTTGAAGACGCTCCAGAACTCCGCCGGTTCCGAGCGCGATCATTAAAGCAAACGCGATCGCCGGACAGGCGATGAAGATGCCGCCAAAATCCATCGGCTAATCGAGCGCCTGGACCCGAATGCGATCGAGATAGAACTCGGCCAGTTTGCGCGTGCGGTCGCCGCTGGCGTCAAGCTTCTCGATCAAGTCGAGTGTCGGATTGCGGATTCCCTCGATTTGTTCGCGCTTGAGGCCGAGCGCTTCGGCGATGACGGGATCGGCGCCGTCTTCGGCAACGAGAAAGTAAGCAGCTACCGAGCGGGACTGTCCGTCACGATATAGCCGGCCGATGCATTGCTCGTGAACGCCCGGACTCCAATCCAGTTCGCCGAAGACGATCGAGCCGGCGACCGCCTGCAGTCCGTCCAGCCCGGCGCCGGAGCGCAACGAAAGAATGAGAATGCTCGATTCGCCCTTGGTGAACGATTCCTTGGCCCGCGCTTTCTCCGAAGGCGTCTCGCTTCCGGTATACATGATCGGATTCAGGTCGCGCAGTTTCGACAGCCAGATCGAATAGACCTCGCGATGCCAGCCGCACAGCACAACCTTCTCGCCGGACTCGACCAGCAAACGTACGAAGTCCGCGACGTACGGCGCTTTGGCAATTCCCGTCGCCTGGCGCAGGATGTTGTTGAATCGCTCCGACGCCTGCATCTTTTCGCCGCGGGTCGACTCCCCTTGCTGCAGGATGATGCGCGCCAGCTCAGCGGCGCTGTTTTCGACGCTGTCGAGCGCCGCTCGGTCCGAACCGATGCGATGCGGGATTCGAATGACCGGCGGCAACTCCCGGCCGACTTCCTCGCGCGTGTGACGAATCATGAGAAAGTGTTCACGCGCATACGAACCGAACGCTCTCGGGGCCGCGATCTTCTGGTTGGAACCGATACCAATACACCACTCGTTGGTGAATTCGGCCGCCGAGCCCAGGCATCCTGGGCTGAGAACATTCAGCACATTGAAAATCTCGCCGCCATAGTTGTAGATCGGCGTGGCAGACAAGCCCAGACGGAACCGGCAGCCGGCTGCGATGTTTTCTGCCGCCATGAATTTGGCAGACTCGGCGTGGCGCAGTTCCTGAATCTCATCGAACACGATGCTGCTCGCATAGCTCTTCAGGACGTCCGCCCAGCCGACGAGTTTGTGATAGTTGATGATCACGACGTCCGGACCGCGGTTCATAAAGCGCGGCAATTCGTAAGGCGTGCCTTTGCGAATGATGTGGGTCCGCAACGTCGGCGCAAACTTGCGGATTTCGTCTTCCCACTGGTCCGGCAAGTGCGTCAGCGTGACAACGACCGCCGGCAATGTCCGCGGATCCGTAAAGCTGCAAATCGCCGCGCATGTCTTGCCGAGTCCGACATCGTCGGCGATCAGTAAAAAACCCTGGTTGAGATAGACCTCCGCTTCCTTCGACTGATAGGAGCGCGGCGGCAACGCCATCGAAAAGGGTCGCGGAACATAATCCGGATCGATGATGCGTTCGAGACGCAGGATCATGTCGCGATGCCGCCGCGCGCCGGCGCGAAGCTCGCGCAGCGACGCTTCATCAACGTCATGCGGATAGCGCTCGCAGAACCACTCGAGATCCCGGCAGGTTTCCGCGGAGTGACTTAGCGCAATCGCGCCAACCCGATTGCGGCCGACTCGCGCAAAGATCCGTTTCAAGCGGATCAGGATGTGCGGTTCGGTTTCGATGAACCACTTGCCGTCCTGCAGCCACATCTTGCCGTACGTCTTCGCCATCAGATCTGCCCTTGCCAGACATTCGCGACGGCGATCGGCTTGCCGTTCAGTCGATCGGGAATCATACCGAGAGCCGAACGTGTGGTGACAAGAACAAGGCTGTGGATCTGCGGACTGGTGGCATAACGATGCAGTTGCCTTAGCGCAGTCGTCCGACCGCCCTTGATCTTGAGTTCGATGCCCATCGCGTGATCCGGCAAATAGAAATCGATCCGGCCAAAGGGCTGGCCAAGATCGTACTCGCGACAATAGGAGACACGATTCAAATCGAGAATCTTCGCGACACCGTTCTGAAAGTCGGCTTCATTGCCAACGATGTATCGGTACTCCTGAAACAGTCGGACGATTCCTTCCACAAAGATCCTTTCGCACAAAGGACGGCCATCTCAGGTCACCGCTGACGTTGACGCCATGTCCGCTGACGGGACGCGCGTCCCACAGCCGCACAAGTCGGAAGCGCGACGACCACCACGCCGTCGTCGTTTCAGTGAGTTATCCAGACTGCCAGGAGGAATGCGACCTGCATTGTTGGCGCCCATGGATTCGATTATCAAAGACGTCATCTTTGCGGTTCGCACGCTCCGGAAGAATCTTGGGTTCACGGTTGTCGCGGTTCTGATGATCGCGCTCGGCATCGGCGCCTGCGCGTCGATCTTCAGCGTGGTCAATGCAGTTTTGCTGCAGCCGCTGCCCTATGCCGACCCAAGCCGGCTGGTCCTCGTCTGGACGGAATTGCGGGCCCGTAACGTGATGGACTTCCCGTTTCCGATTCCCGATGTGAAAGATCTTCGCGACAAGGCAAAGACGCTTGAAGGAGTCGCGGGCCTGTTCGCTCCGGGCCGGACGCCGATCGCCGGCGATGACGGCCAGCCGGAACAAGTCCGCGCCATTGGCGTCACGAGCAACATCTTCTCGTTGCTCGGCGCGCGCATGCAGCTTGGCCGCGACTTCATCGATGACGACGCCACGCCGCAACCACCGCCTCCGCCGCAGGCGCCTGGAGCTGCAGCGCCGAACGGTCCCCCTCCGAATCGCTTACCCACGAGCGCCATCCTTTCTTATGCCTTCTGGCAACGTCGCTACGGCGGCGATCCGTCGATCGTCGGAAAGACCATTGACCTCGGCGGCAATCGAACTCAAATTGTCGGCGTCCTCAAGCCCGGCTTCGAGCTCCTCTTCCCTGCGCGAACCGGCATCGATTCGAATATCGACGTCTGGACGGCTCTGCGCCTGAACTTCGAAACCGCGCAGCGCAACACGGGCGCGCTGCGGGTCATCGCGCGCTTGAAACCCGGCGCCACCCTACAAAGCGCGCAAGCTGAAGCGGAAGGAATTGCGGCGGAAATGCGCGCCCTGTATCCGCGAAAGAAAGACGCCGACGTTCACTTTCGCGTCGTACCGATGCAGGAAGACATCGTCAGCGAATCGCGGCCATCGATCCTTGCTTTATTTGGCGCGGTATTTTTTGTCTTGTTGATTGCCTGTTCGAACGTCGCCAATCTGTTGGTGGTACACGCCGCGGCGCGTCGTCGAGAACTTGTCATACGCGCAGCCATCGGTTGCAGCCGAACGCGGCTCGTGCGCCAAATGCTGACCGAAAGCGTGATCCTTGCGCTCGCCGGCGCCGGGCTGGGGCTGTTTCTGGCGCAGTTGGGTATTGAAGGTCTGTTGAGTCTGGCGCCGGCCAAACTGCCGCGTATATCCGCGATCGCCATCGATCCGATCGTCATCGCCTTTACGATCGCCATTTCACTGCTCACGATCGTCATCTTCGGCGTGATTCCGGCCTTCCGCGCGTCCAACCCCAACATCATTGATGTATTGCGCATCAGCGGCGGATCTCCGGGACTGCGCGCGGGCCGCTTGCTGCGCAGCGCCGTCGTGGTTACGGAACTGGCGCTTTCGTTCGTTCTCCTGATTGGGTTCGGGTTGATGTTCCGCAGCTTCATCGCGCTGCAACGGGTGGACGCCGGTTACGATGCGAACAACGTTCTGACGTTCACACTGCAGGCGCCACAACGGGGCCAGGAGGCCAGGGCGGCGTTTCTTCAGCAGGTGACGGATCGAATAGCGGCAATACCGGACGTTCAGAGCGTCAGCGCGTCCACCCCCGTTCCGCTCGACGGTTCCGTGCAAAACATCCCCTGGGCAACCGAAGAAGCCGCTGCCGATCCGGCCGCCTTCCGTCAGGCCAACTTCTTCACTGTGCGGCCGGGATATTTCGAAACGCTCAAAACGCGATTGATCGTCGGCAGAACCTTCACGGCGGAAGATAACAATCCCAACACCAACAAAGTCGTCATCGACGACCTCCTTGCCGCCAAAGCGTTTCAGAACAAACCGGCCGTCGGCCAGACGCTGCTGGTGCGCAACCTGCGTTTGATCGGTCCAAACCCGCCGGCGAACGAAAAGGTCGAAGTGGTCGGCGTCGTTCATCACCAGCGTCACGAATCGCTGACCTCGGAAGGCCGCGAAGAAATCTTTTTCGTTGAGCAGTATCTCGGGGCCGGCGCCGCCGGGCGCTGGATCGTCCGCACGAAAGGCAAACCGGAGGCGATCGGAAACGCCGTGAAAGCGGCAGTCGGAGCCATCGATCCGAAAATCCCACTGGGTGAAGTCCAGCCGATGAGCGCCTTCGTCGACAAGTCGATGGGACCGACCCGCTTTGCCATGCTGCTGATCGCGGTTTTCGCCGGCATTGCCGGCCTGATGGCCGCTGTCGGTTTGTACGGCGTGCTGGCTACGGTGGTTCGTCAACGTACGGCTGAGATCGGCATGCGCATCGTCTTTGGCGCCACGCGGCCCAGGATTCTACGCCTGATCGTGGGCGAAGGCTTGCGGCTCAGCGCGCTCGGTATTGTCGCCGGATTGGCTGTGGCGTTTGCCCTGACCGGCGTCATTCGCTCGATGCTGGTGACCGTCACACCAACCGACCCGGTGACCTTCGGCCTGATCACAATCGTGTTTGTGATCATCGCCATTGTCGCGTCGTTTGTCCCGGCGTGCCGCGCCTCTCGATTGGATCCGAACGTCGCGCTGCGCGAAGAATAATCGGTTCGACTCTAAGTCCCAGCTTCTTCTGCAGCGTCTTCTGCCGCCTTTAGAGCGCTGCGCAGCTGCTCCAGCTTTTTCCTGCCTAAGCGCGACGCGAAGGTATGTTGCGCCTGCTGCCAAAGCTCGTAGCTTTGCTTCAGCTTCCGGGTTCCGGCAGTCGACAGACACAGCAGCCGCTCCCGTCGATCGTCGCTTTCGAACGGGACGATCAGTTCCAGCGTTTCCAGCGGACGAAGGTTGCGGGTCAACGTCGTTCTGTCCATCCCCAGCCGTTCGGCAAGCGCTGTGCGGCTGATCGCTCCGGCCCGCGCCACGTTGACCAGCAGTGAGTGCTGCGTATTTGTCAGTCCCGATGGTTTCAGGACAGCGTCATACAGAGAAGATATCCGGCGTGCCGCCCGGCGCAGCTGGGCGCAGGCGCAAGCGCCGGACTTTGCCGGCAACAGCCAGGGCGCGGCCTCTGAGCGAGTTGACATGCGTGTAATTACACGCATATAGTCAACAAATGTCAATGGTCAACGGTAACAACAGCAGCGAACAACGTTTTCACTATGCCTGGATTGTCGCGGCAGCCACATTCCTGGTGTTGCTGGTGACCGCCGCGGTCCGCGCCACGCCCGGTGTTCTGATGGTGCCGCTGAGCGAGGAGTTTGGCTGGTCTACCGCCGCCATTTCGGGCGCTGTCGCGCTCAACATTGCTCTGTTCGGCCTGATCGGGCCCTTCGCGGCCTCATTGATGGACCGCTGGGGGCTGCGCCGTCTGCTGCTTTGCGCGCTTGCGCTGCTGACTTTGTCCGTTGTGCTGACCACGCAGATGACTGCGCGCTGGCAGCTGGTGCTGCTGTGGGGACTTTGTGTGGGCTCGGCCACAGGCGTCACATCCATGGTGCTTGCGGTTGTCGTCACCAATCGCTGGTTCGAGTCCCGTCGCGGTCTCGTCCTCGGCGCTTTGACTGCGGCGAACGCAACGGGACAGCTTGTCTTCCTGCCGGTGCTGGCGCGGATGATCCAGGCCAGTGGCTGGCGTAGCGCAACGTGGGTCGTCGCGCTGTTCGCCGCGCTCGTTTTCGTCGTTGTCGCCGTGCTGATGAAAGATCGTCCCTCCGATATTGGCCTGAGGCCGTACGGCGAAAATGCATCGCAACGGACGCCATCGGGTTCGGCGCTGAAGCCGCTTGCTGCGCTGCGTCTGGCGGTTCGCTCGCCGGCATTCTGGGTTCTGGGGGGTAGCTTTTTCATTTGTGGCGCCAGCACGAACGGACTGATCGGCACACACCTGATCGCGGCTTGTCACGATGTGGGGATCTCGGAGGTTCGGGCTGCCGGTCTGCTCGCAATGATGGGGATCTTCGATATGGTAGGAACGACTCTGTCCGGCTGGCTGACGGATCGCTTTTCGAGCAGGTACCTGCTCTTTACATACTATTCCCTGCGCGGACTCTCCTTAATGTTTCTGCCCTACACGCTTCTGGCGGGCGGCAGCGGTCTTAACTGGTTTGCCGTGTTCTACGGTCTGGACTGGATTGCCACGGTGCCGCCAACCGTGCGTTTGACAGGTTCCGCTTTTGGACGTGAGAACACCGGTGTCATCTATGGATGGATTGGGGCGTCCCATCAATTAGGCGCATCCCTTTCGGCTCTCGTTGCGGGCGCCCTGCGGACCTCAATGGGAGACTACGGACCGGCGTTCCGCATCGTCGGCGCCATCTGCTTCCTGACGGGCTTTGCCTTCCTCTTCTTCCGTGGCGCGTTAACCTCCCGGCCTCAAAACGCAGCAACGTTGGAGCCGATTTCGGCATAGCGTTGATTCGAGTAGTGGAGGGATATCGTCTTCAAAGCCGCACAATCAGTGCACACACATCGTGGTGTCGTCTTTTGATGTCGTGGTTTTCAGCGATTCGGTTTGTCCTTACAAAGGAGACATTCTGCAGTCTATTGGGGATCAATGCCGGTACTGATGGGGTCCCTGATTTGCGAGGTGAGGTTGCTAGAATGGCAGGCATGGAAAAGATGGGCGCGACGACGGTCGATGTTACGGTGATGAATCCGGCTGTTCGTAGAACGTGGAAGGGATCGTTCCTTGTCGATACCGGCGCGACGGATTGCTACATCCCTTCGAAGTACCTTCTCACGATCGGTATTCGGCCCGTATTTAAACGCGACTACGAGCTTGCGGACGGCAGTTCGGTCACTATGGATGTCGGAGTGGCTCAGCTTGAGATCATGGGAGAAATCGTCGGCGCAACCGTCGTGTCCGGAAATGACGAAACTGAACCTTTACTCGGCGTCACAGTGTTGGAATCCGCCGGCATCGAAGTCGATCCTCGCAACCAAAGACTGAAGAAAATGCCAACGGTACGCCTGAAAGCGCTGGTCTGAGTCGGACCTCGAGACTGATAGGCCCGAGAGTGTGCGATGGCGTGAGGATGATCGTTGACTGGGACGCTACCGCCGTAGAAGTCGTCTCAGTTTCCGCAGACCGTCGCCTTTTGAGGCTTCAATTGTCCGTCGGCTTTTCCTCAATATGATCGATGACGAAGACGGGTTCGAGGCGCTTGTGCTTTTCCAGTTTCAGCCCGAGTTGCTTTTCAAGGGCGTTGAAGAGGGAGAGCCCGAGGTTTGGGTCCGATGGTCCGCCCGGGCCGGATAGTCCTCCGCCTCGATTGCCCACGTCTCCAGTCGGGTTCACCGCGCTAAAGGTCAGTGAGAAGTCCCACGCTCCCTCGATGCCCGTGGCATCCAGGACCGGGTAACGAATATAGGCGGGCGCGATCCTTTGAAGCTGTGCTACAAATTGCGCCATGGTCACGTTCTGACAGGTGGCAGCTGTAGACGGCGGTCCGCTCGCCAGGTCCCTTGGAGCCTGCGAAGGTCCGAATTTACATCCCGTACGATTCGAGGGGTCGGCTTTTTTGAGTTTCGGCTTATCCGAGACCAGGGTGTACGCGTCCAGAGGCCGGTCTTCATAATGGATGACCATCTTGAAACGATCGACCAGTAATGCGCCCATCATCGCCTGAAAGTCGTCGCTATAGAGTTGTGCGCCACTCGCGATCGTCGCGTCGGGCGCTTTCGCGACGATATCGAAGAGAGGCGAATACATATTCAGCCATTTTGGCTTTCCCGGAATCTCCTCGCCCGGCGGCGTATTGACTTCCCAGGCTTGCCGGATCATGGCGAACAGCGGGAACGCATGCGCGACGTAGCGACCGCCGGGTTGAAATCCGGCGCTTCCCATCGGTGTGCCCGGCGGGCTCGGCCGAACCGACGCCACTTCAAACTTGAGTGGTGGAGAAGGCGGCAGGCTGCTTGCGACTCCGGGCGAATTGGCGGTGGGTTTCTCGTTCACGCGGTCCACGATGAGGACCGGCAGCGGAACGCCTTGCGGTTCCAATTTAAGGCCCAGTTGTTTATCGACCGCGTCGAAGACGGTGATTCCGTCGGCGCCGGCTAACGGGAGCAGACCCTTCATGGTCCACTTGAGATCGAAATCCCAGGCCCCTTCGAGGCCGGTCGAGTCGAGCACTGAATTGGGAAGATAAGCGCTGGCCAGGCGAGGCAGAAGCGCCGCAAAGGCCGTCATAGTCATGTTGCGGCATGAGAACACCTGCAACGGTATCGCGTCTGGACTCGGCGGGACGAGTGGTTGGGGCTGGCATCCGGGCTCATCCGAGCCGTCCGCCTCCTTCAGTTTCGGCTTACCTTTGCCCATGGTCAGGACAAAGCTCGGCATGGGCTTCATATCCTTGTGGACGACCAGCTTGAAACGCTCCGCGAGTAAATCCTGCAGCATCAGATTGGCCGTCTCGGCTGAGGTCGCGGGCGGCGCTTTGGCAATCACATCGAATCGGTCGGATTCCAGCCAGCTCGGACCACCTACCACCATGTTGGGATCCACACCGTAAGCAATCTTGATCAGGTCGAGGATGGTTGCCTGCCGTATTTCATACCGGCCGGAGCGAAGGACGCCACCTTGCATGTTCGGATTCCTGGACGGGGCGCTGACATGGACATCCGCAATTTGAAAGGCAGGTCTTGCGGGTGTGGATTGACCGAACGCCGCGCCGGCCATCAGGACGACGAAGCGCATACGCGCGAAGGCTCGCAGCATGGTTCCAACCTCCTCGACAGACATTCAAACGGGTTCGGGACAATGGCGTCAGTTCACGGTTATACCGATCCGATTCCACCGGGTCTGGTGGGTCACGGGGTCCGATGAAAAATAGATCGTTTTCGCTTTACCAACGAATTGGCGACGCTGGACAGGACCGATGAATCGGCTATCGAGGCTATCGTCGCGGTTGTCTCCCAAAACGAAATACGTGTCCGCGGGGATTACGCGGGGGGCCACCGAGTCGCCATTAAACGTCCTGTCCAGAAACCTGCCGTCCGTGGAAGGGCGGAGAAAGCGCACATACGGTTCATCGATCTTCTTCCCATTGATAAAGACATTCCGATTGCGAATCTCGATTGTCTCGCCGGGCATACCCACAATGCGTTTCATGAAAATCATCGGGGGATGCTCAGTGGCTCTGTAGAAGACAACGTCTCCGCGTTTCGGTTGCGCGAACGCGTAAGCGCTCTTGTCCACGACCACATGATCTCCGCGCAGAACAGCAGGCGCCATGGAGGATGTGTCGGCAGCGAATGTCTGCATGACAAACGCACGGGTGGGACTCCCAACCAGAACCTGCTCGGGCGCCACGATAATGGCGAAAACGGCGACAACAAGGATGTAAACGTTCCAGCGATTGTAGCGGGCCAGCGGAAACTCCGGCAGCTGAGTTCGGGCGCATCGGACCCCGTCGAAGATCACAAAGACAGCCACGATAATGGCCACCGCAACGGGAAGCAGGAAATTCACCGGCCATGGCAGCCGTAAGAGCGCCAACGCCAGGAGCAGCACGATCCCCTGCACGGTCAGGTGAAGGATCAGACCGTGTAGCGGGCGGCCGCTATACAGGTTCCCGAGGCCAGGCGTCACGACCTGGAGCAGACCTGCCAGCCACGGCCGGTTCAGCGAGGCGCGCCCGGACTTGACCTTGGCGAACTCCGATTCGAGCGTGTGGCGCGCGCCGATCCGTCTCGATGCGATCAGGAAAGACTCCTCGGCAGACAGCCCCGCCGCCTGTAACGCCGGTATCGCGTCACGCAGATGAGCTTCCAGTTCGTCCAGGTCGTTGCGATCGAAAGCCGGAGATTGCGACAGGTTCCGTCGCCACTCTTGAATCGCGCCGTTCAGGTCAAACGAGGTTTGGTTTTCCATAGTTTCATCAAGGCTCCGTGGACGGCCATCCACTGCTGCCGTTCCTCTTTCAAGGCCGCCCGACCCTCTTTGCGAAGGCGGTAATACTTCCGCCGGCGTTCTCCTGCCACTTCGCGCCATTCGGACTCGATCATGCGCTCGCGCTCCATCCAGTGCAGGACGGGATAAAGCATTCCCTCTGTCCACTCGATCTGCCCATCGGACAACTCTCGAACACGGCGGATCAGTTCGTAGCCATAGCTTTCGCCTTCTGTGAGGACGGATAAAACCAGGGGCACCGTTGACGCCGCGACAAGTTCCTTGGAAAGCATAGCGCCGTTATACATAGCACTGCAATGCTATGTCAAGTCGAAATGGCTGAGAGGCCGAAACCATGACTGCGCGGCAGTGACAGACTTATGGAAGCGTGTAGCCTTGACGGGACTGTGTGACGACCAGGTTCTTGTCGCGGGTCTTCAGCGAGATCTCGCGATAGCCTTTGGCGTTGGGCGCGAGCGTTGAGGAGTAGCCGATGCTATACGCGCGGCCGATATGGGCCGCCAGTTCCGAATAGATCGGGACGACATCTTTCCAGTTGTTTGCCAGCACAATCTGGCCTCCGGAGACGCGGGACAACTCCTCCAAACGTTCCCTCGACGCCTGCATATATTCCGCAACCTGACGCTTGCCAACCGCACTTTGAAGCTGATCCTTTTCGCGCGCAGTGAGCGCGTCGAAGTCCATGTTGATCGCGACGACGTAAACCGGCACATGCTCGCGCGCCGCCACATCGATCATCTGCATGAACTGTGGATCCTGATGTGGCGACGGAAGTTTGCGATGCAATTGGAAGTAGCCGATGAGCGAGAAGTCACCACCGTCCGTCAGCACGACCAGCGCGCGCCTTCGGCCGGCGACGGGTATCAGTTCGCTCACAAGCGAATGTTCGACCGCGCGATAGAACACGGTGCCCTTCGAACCCTGATCGATACCGCTTAGGCTTCCGGCAACGACGTCGGGAGTGTCCGTCCAGTGGGTCAGCATGCGAAGCGTGTTTCCGAAGCTTGCAACACCGACGTGGTCCTGCGGCCGCATCCTCGAGATCATACCTTGCGCTGCCTGCGTCATCATACCGACGCGTTCGGACATACTTCCGCTGCGATCAAACAGGAGCAGGACATCAAACGGCGTGTCGACGGGACTGAAGTTGGTGATCGTTTGCGGAACGCCATTTTCCGCGATTTCGAAATCATCCGCCGTGAGATTCAATACCGGCTGGTTGTCGCGAGTGACCCACGCGTCGACCGTCACGACCGGAACATCCACCTTGATGGCATATTCGCTGGCCGAAGTCGCTTTCAAGCCGCTTGTATCAGGCTCGGAGCTCTCAGCCGTCGCGTCCAGGCGAACGTCGGAGCCGAAGCGATGAAATCCGGAATACAGCGCGTGCCCTTCGACATTGCTGTCTTTGTAATAGCTGCCCTCGAAATAGGTATCCATGGAAATGGGAACAAGCATGTCGACGGCGGACTCGCGCGCAAAGCGAACCGACATATGCATGCTGGGAATTTCCTGGAACATGAAGGAAGGCGTCGCCACCATGTTTGCATCGAAGGCGGCGGTGGCGCGATAGACCTGGCCCGTTACCGGATCGATGGACAGCACTCCCGACAGATGGTTGCGATAGCCTTCGATCGTCTTTGAACGCGAGCGCTCTTCGAATTTGATCTGCCAGGTGCGCACGTGGTCGATAATTTCCTCGCCGATTTTCGACACGCTGTATGCCGCGATATGGTCGCTGCGCAGGACTTCCAGCGGGAACGTCGGCAAGTTGGTCGTCACCCCGAAATCGCCAATATTGAAGCGGGAATTCTCGAAGGCCAGCGCGCGCTGCATTTTGGCCTGGCCGGCGGCGTTGGATTGATCGAAGAATTCACCAAGGCGGCCTCTAAAGAACGGATCGACCGCGACGCCGTCGACTTCGCGAACGCGCCGCATGCCGAACCAGCGATCTCCGATAGCGGTCGTGCGAAAGTCAGCAATGGTGCGACGAACGCGATACTGCTGAAAGCCGAGCGAGGCCGGATATCGGGAAGGGCCGCCTCCTCGGGGCGTCGGAACCGGAACGTTCGCCATCGCGGGCTGGATGTCCCAGGCCGCGCGCTGCTCGTAGTCCTCTTCCCCCACGACATCACTTAATGCGCGCGTGTAAGTCTCTACATACGCCGACGCACGCTTAACGACTTCATCAAGCGATGGCGTTTGCGGCCGCGCTACATGCGAAATGGAGAGATTGCCGGTGGAGGTCGACGTTTCGACGGCAAGGCTCAATGAGGCGCAGAAAATGAAAACAACTGCAGTAGCGCGGGACATCAAAAGTCTCCTTCGGATGATTTCGCGGACCGGTGTTTCTAAGTGCTGGGCCAGAATATAGAAAGGTGAAAAACATGAAGTCAAACAAAAAAATTGTCTGAAGTGAAAGTTGTACACGATCGCCATATCTTGACACGCCCTCGCGGCCGCATTACTGTCGTCAGCGAAAATGGCTAGAAAACGCGGCAACACCGGCTCTGGAGACCACGACCTCGGACGTAAATTCGACAACCTGTCGTGGTTGGCCGAACTGTCGTTCAAGAAGGGCAAGGAATACGTTCAGAAGGAATTTGAGCGGCTGCTGCCCGTCGAAGAAACCGGCAATTATCAGATCATCAAGGCCAAGGCCGGCAAACCCGCCTTGCGCACCGACGTCGAGCGCAGCAAAGATCACATCTCCTATCTCAGTTTCAATCCCCCGCCGTTCTGGGAAACGCCGTATAACGTCTTGCGCGCGACCTTTCATTCGTCAAAACAACCGTCGGAGTTGATCTACCACGGCGGCGAGGAGCTGCTGGTTCCGACGTCCGGAAAGCTCCGCTATCAGTTCTGCTGGGCAGGCCCGGGCAAGGCGCCGGAAGACATTCAGGAGACGGTTACCGAGTCGTCGCTGATTCGGATTAATCCGCAGATCCCGCATCACACTTTTGCGGCTGATGGCGGCAAGACGGAGGCGTGGATGATCTTCCGTCACTGGAGCGCATTGTCGGCGGCCATCAATGTCGACGCGGGGGAATCCGATCACGCCGCCTGGCGCCGCATGCGCCCCGCCGAACTGAAGCAGCATCCGTGGCGCTATGCGCTGATTGCCTGGGGTGTTTCCGAACGCATTCGCGTCAATCGCAGCGCGGCCGGGCTTAGCTGTGAGCAGGTGGCGAAGGATTGCGGGATCACCCCATCGCATCTGTCGCGTATCGAACGGGCCGAAGCCAATGTGTCGATCGACACTCTGATCAAGCTCGTGCGCTATCTCGGCGTCGACATCCGTGACCTCGTGGGCGGCTCAAACTGGTTATATAAGCTGGCGAAACGACCGACCGGTAAATCCGCAACCGCGCGAATGCTGCGGCCGCCAAGCGATCACTTCCTGCATTTGACCTGGAGACAGCTTGCGCAGAACGGAACAGCGGAATTCGATTCCGGACAAGCGAACCAGACACTGATCGTCCTGAACGGCCGGCTGATTCTGGAGATCAGTTCGGGCGGCGGCGAAACACGCCTGGACGTCCTGGAATCGGGTGATGTCGCGCATTTCCGAAAGCATGTGAAGGTCTCGGCCAAGGCGTGGGCAGACAGCGCCCTCCTCCAGATTTTCTATTCGGCGGCGCCGGCCGGGGGAAAATGCGACTGCGCCAATGAACAGGAAGTGAAATCGAAGTAAGACCGTTACGTGGGGGATTTGGTCGGCCCTGTTGCACTTTTGAGAGTTCGTTCGCTGACAGGCTGCTTCGCTTTCTCAAGCTATCCCTGTGGGCGATATTAAAATGGGATTCTTCGCGATGAAAACCAGTAGTCGAGCCGCGACCATCTCGTCATTGCTTGTGCTTGTCTTGCTTGCCGGACGCCGCGGTGGCGGAGCGCAGTCCACATCCGGCGCCATGGCGATTCCGGTGGAAAGCAAGATCGACTCCTCGACTGGACAGCTCCTGATTTCGGCCCAGCTTAACGACACACGACTTTGGTGCGGCCTCGACTCAGGCTTCAGCGCCCTCATCGCAATCGATGAGACACATGCGCAGAAGGCCGGTCTTCGAAAGGCGCCGGGAATTCCAACACCGGACGGGCGGCCGCCTTCTTCTGGCGATGCCAGCAGCATCGCCAGGCTCCGAGTGGGAGGCGTTAGTTTCGGCGAGCAATCGGTCATTCTGCGCCGCCTTCCCGCTGAGGCGCCGGAGATGGAATGCGTCATGGGGGTTGGTGTCCTGAAACGGTTCGCGGTCGAACTCGACTACGCGCTTGCGGGTGTGCGGCTCCATGATCGCGCGACCTATCGGCCGCTGGATGGGGCGCAACGGATTCCTTTGATCTTTCGCACGAATCCCAACGTCCCATTCGTGCAGATCGACCTGACGTTCGCGGATGGCACGCGCCGGCAGGCGCAGGTGCTGGCGGACACGGGGACGTCCTACTTCACGGCGATCTTTCTTCCACCGTTCCTGCAGACCATCCGTCCGCGGATTCCGAAGACCGCTCTTCCGGCAATCCGGAACGACTCCGCGAGACCCACACTGAAACTCGAAGCCGCCCGCCTGCCGGGCATCTCGGTGGGACCCTTTACAGTTCGGGAGCCCGTCGTAGCGTTGGTCGATTCCGGTATTGGTCCCGGTAACGATGATGGCACGCTTGGCGTCGGTTTCTTCGAACGCTTTGATGTGACGTTCGATTTCGACGGTCATGCGATGTACCTGGCGCCGAACAAACGAATTTCGGAACGTCAGCCGTTCGATGCAGGCGGCATCGTCTTTCGCAGGAACGCCACGTCCTATGAAGTCGACGTCGTCCTTCCGGATTCTCCCGGTTCTCGCGCAGATGTGCGCGAAGGCGATCGACTTCTGCAACTGGACGGACACCCCGTCGATCGTCTGACTCTTCTTGAACTCCGCGATCGGATGAGTCACGCAGGCGAGACACGCGCGTTGCGCCTCGCGCGAGGCAATCAAATCCTGAATGTCTCCCTCCGGCTGCGAGAACGTTTGTAGCAGGAACTCTTAGTTCTTGCTGAACTCGCATATCGACCCGATCTCCAGCGGGCCAGCGGGTTGAAGATCGACTCCTGGATTCCCGGCGAAGCGTTTTTCTGATGAACCGATCGCTTATCCGGTGTCTAGCTAAGGTATTAGGAAAGCCACGTCGGAATGGAGTTGGGCAAGACCGGAATCCAGGGTGGCCAGACGTCCCTTTCGGCGGCGTGCCAGTTCGGCAAGCCACGCATCCGTCACTTGAGAGGATCCTTGCAAACGTCGATGTGGCACGGACAGGAAACTTAGATCGGCGCTCCACCATACGTGGCGAGGATGCGCTTCAATTTCCTTTAGCGCCTGCCACGCGGCTTCGGCGCTTCCATCGACCGCTGTCCGCATGTGCACTCTGAGCAAAGTTCCCTGGGTGATCAGGCAGGTTGCAAACCGGTCGCGCCGCAGCGATGCGAACCACGAATGAATACGGGAGTGGTGTATGTGCGAGTCAATACGCAACGCTACCAACGCATTGCCATCAAGCAGCCAGGTCATCACTCTTCATCGAGACGGTGAACGAGATCCGCGGTTACAGGCTGTTTGCCGTGCGAGACAACGAAGCCATTCCGCTTTCTTGCTTTGACCGTTCCCGGCTTTTCAGTCACGACAAGCGAACGTTTCAGCAATCGGTTCACCGCTGCGCTGATGCTGCAGTCCTCGGCTTTAGCCAGAGATTTTGCAATCGAATAGAGCTCGTCATCGAGATTGACCGTGAGCCTCATAAGTTCGATTGTGGTGCAATGGTGCAGTGGTGTCAACCGTCAGTATAGCGGCGAATGCAGGCGATCAGGCGTGGTTCGCCTTGCGAGAAGAGGAGAAGTCGCGGAAGATTTCGGGGTGACGAACGTCTGTTGTCCTGTCTGCAGAAACCGTATTGATACTGCGGCGCGAGAAATGTCGTGTCGTGGGTGCGGGGCTGCGTTTACGAGGCTCGGTGAGATCCCGGTGCTGTTTCGCGATCCGCAGCGATATCTGAAGTCCTGTCGGGAGCAGCTTCGGATCCTGGAAGGTTCGGCAGCGGAAGTTATCGATCAACTCGAGGAGCAACTGCGCGAGCCGGATCTTCTTTCCTCGACCCGGGACCGCGGTGAGGCATTGATTGACGCGATCGGCAGGCAGACGGAAGACATTCGACGCATTCTTCAGCCCGTTCTTGAGTCGAGCAGAATATCCAGCGAGGAACCCGGCGTGGCGGCGAGCCAGCCGCAGACGTCGGAATTGCTCACCTACATTCATTACCTCTACCGCGACTGGGGGTGGCCCGCCGATCCCGATGGCGAAAATGAACGCGCTCTCCAGCAGGTTGAATTTGTGCGGCGGGACCGGCTGCTCGGACGAATGCTGGTCATCGGCGCGGGAGCTTGCCGGCTGGCTTACGATCTCCATCGAAGTGGGGCCGCGACGGAAACGACAGTCATCGATGTCGATCCGCTTCTCTTCACTGCCGCGCACACGATCATTCGCGGCGGCGCCGTTCAGCTGCATGAAGTGAACGCAGAGGTTCCTGAACTCGGCCGCGTGAGTAAACAGTGGAACCTTCAACTTTCACAGGGAGCGCTAAGCGACGAGCAATTTCACTTTTACATCGCGAATGGGCTGGAGCCGCCATTTGCGGACGAGTCGTTTGACGCTGTCGTCACGCCATGGTTCATCGATGTCGTGCCTAAAGACTTCCGAAATCTTGTCGGCAGAATCTGGAAGCTTCTGAAGCCGGGTGGCGTATGGCTGAATCTCGGCCCACTCTCGTATCGGCCGGAGATTCCGGTTAATCGTCGTTACTCGCGTGAAGAAGTTTTCGAACTCGCAACGATGGCGGGGTTTCACATCGACGAGTGGACCACTCAATCCACACCATATTTGGTTTCGAAACTGAACGGACGTGGAAAGGTGGAATGGACGATGGCCTTCTCCGCGACCCGCGTGGACATCGACCAGCAAGCGAATAAACCCGGGGATCCGCCGGCGTGGCTCCTCTTCGGACACATTCCGGTTCCGGCGTTTGAAGGATTGTCGATCTTTGCTTCGGAAGATCCGGCAGAAATGATTGTGGCGTCCGCTATTAACGGACGCCACACAGTGGACGATATTGCAGAGTTACTGGAAGCGCAGGCCGGCGCGACGGGATTGACGCGAGATCAATTTCGCGAAATCGTCCGTCGCTGTCTCATCGACATTCACCCGCGACTCAAACATTAACGGCCGTGGCCGCCTCGGTCGTGGCCGCGATCTTCATGCGATCGGCTGTTGCCGCCGTTGCCACCGCCGCGCGACTGTGAGCCCGAGCCTCGCTCGGGCGGCGCCACGCTGCGCTGCTGCGGCGCAACGCTACGCGATTGCGGGGCCATGCGATATTGCGGAGTCGCTCGTGCCGGCGCCGGCGCTGCCTCCGAACGCGGCGCGTTCGGGTAAGCGCGTTCGGAGCGGAAACGCGACGCATTTCCATTCTCGATCGTACGGTTCGGGCTTTGCGTAAACGCGCGACTCGGAGCGCTTGACGGGGCGAACGAGCGAACCGGCGCTGACGGCTGCGGCGCCGTTCGCGCCTGAGGTTGAATCACCGGCCGCGGCGAAGTGGCATGCGCCGTATATGCGCCGGCGCTGCGACGATAGCCATCGCGATAACTGTCGTGCGACCACACCGCTGTTCCGCGAGCGGACGCATACCGGGGAGCGTTGAAGTTATATCGGTTGATGAACGTGTTGTTCACCACGATCGTGCGCGAGCCCCAGCCCGGCCGCCAGCCCCAGTTATTCCAACCGTCCCAGCCGCCGCCAAAGTAAGCGACGACGCTGATGCCGCGGCCCCAGTAGAAGCCGAGACGTGGGCCATAGTTCCAGCGTGGATATCGGTAATAGACCGGCGGACCCCACACCCAATACGGATCATAAACAGGGACATAGATAATTTCGGGATTCGCCGGATAGATCTCCACGACCGGTTGCCCCATCTCCACCGTCCTGACCACTTGCTGCTGCGGCGTGCTGGACAGTCTGCCCGACTGTTCGGCGCGAACGCGCATGCGCTGCACGGCGGCCATCACGTCGCCTTGCTGAGCGAGAAACGCGTTGCCAAGAGCGGTCGTCCAGTTGACGTCTTCATTCAGACGCTGCAGCGCGTCCGGAAACATCACCAGGGCCTGCACACTGGGATCCCAGTTCTGCTGCGCGGCGGCTTGCGTCAACGCCGGCCCGGTCAGCCCGGGATTTCGCTGCAGCCACTGAGAAGCCTCAACGATCTCCAACGGATAGGTTGCCGCGACCAAAACCTGACTGATCAATGGATCCGGGTACAACGCAATCGGAGCGACCAGATCGTCCAGCTGATTCGAGTTCATCACCTGAACCGGCTGCGGCTGATTCGACGGGTAGGCGTTCGGTGGATACACCGGCGTCGGTTGCTGCGCCCAAACGGCGTTGGTTTGCAGGAAAAGGAGAGCGAGCAACGCGACCGTTCCCCGCCCTAAATAAGATCTCAAAAGGTGTTGCTTCATATATACCTCTATTACCGCTCCTACCAGTATAGACAGCAAAAACATTAAGACGGGATTAAGTCGGCATGAACCTTAATTAATACCGTCAATTAATACCGTCCAGAAAAGCGCTCCGCCCCGTGCGCATAAACCCAATTCTGATATAGAATTGGCCCCAAATCCGAATCTGGGAGGATTCTGTTTTTTTGAGAAGAGCATTACTCATTTTACTTCTCACACTTCCTGCGGCGTTGCTTGTGGGTCAATCCGCAAAATCCACGCCGCCGGCGGCCGCCTCAGCCTCAGACGGGCCACACCGGGCATTCGTTAACAAGAACTGCACGGCGTGTCACAACGATCAGGCCAAAACCGGCGGATTGAGTCTGAGCGGAAGCGATCTCGATACCGTTGGACCACATGCGGAAATCTGGGAAAAAGTTCTGTTGAAGGTCCGCACCGGACAGATGCCGCCCGCAGGCCGGCCACGTCCCGATGCCGCAGAGCAGAAAAAAGTTATCTCCTATCTGGAAACGGAACTGGATCGAGCCGCGGCCTCAAATCCAAATCCCGGGCGGGTTGGCGTCCATCGCCTGAATCGCACGGAGTATGCCAACTCGATCCACGATCTTCTCGGACTCGACATCGACGCCAAAGCGCTGCTTCTGCCCGACGAAGCGGACGAAGGTTTCGATAACAACGCGGGAAGTCTGGCGCTGTCTCCGTCGCATCTCGAACGCTACTTAACCGCAGCGCGCGAAGTGAGCCGGATCGCGATCGGCGATCCGTCGTCCGGCGCCGCGCCGACCACAGTCTCGTATCCGGTGCCGAAACTCCTGGAGCAGGACGTCCGGCCCAACGAAGAACTGCCCTTCGGTTCGCGCGGCGGCACGGCGATCCACCACAACTTCCCGCTCGACGGCGAGTATGAATTCAAAGTGCGCCTGCGCCGTCAGGTGTATGACTACATCGTCGGAATGGGAACGCCGCAAAAGCTCGAACTGCGCATCGATGGAAAGCTGGTCAAACGCTTCAGCGTCGGCGGCGAAGCCAAAGGCATTCTCGGACCACTGACGTGGAACGGCGAAATTGTCGGCGATACGGATTACGAACTGTACATGCACGCCGCCGATGATCCGCTTTCGATCCGCGTTCCGGTCACGGGCGGCGCGCACAAAGTCACGGTGTCGTTCGTGGACAGTCCGTGGGAGCGCGAAGGTTTTCAGCAGCCGCATCAAACAGATTTTGGGCGCGTCGCCGACGAACAGTACGACGGATACGCTGCAGTCGACACGGTTTTGATCCGCGGTCCGTACAAGCCCGGAGGCGCGGGCAACACGGAAAGCCGCAGGATCATCTTCACCTGCCATCCCAAGACCGCTGCGGAAGAAACCCCTTGCGCCCGACGCATTCTTTCGACGCTGGCGCGGCGCGCGTATCGTCGCCCCGTGACGGAACAAGACGTCCGCACGCTCCTCGAGTTTTACAACTCGGGCCGCAAGCAAGCGGGTTTCGAAGGCGGCATCGAGTCCGCGCTCGAACGCATGCTGGTCAGTTTCAATTTCCTGTTCCGCATCGAAGCGGATCCCGCCAATGCGACGCCGGGAGGGCCGTACCGCCTGTCGGATATCGAACTGGCGTCACGCCTCTCCTTCTTTATATGGAACAGCATTCCGGACGATGAACTTCTCGATCTGGCGACGCGCGGCAAATTGAAAGATCCAGCCGTTCTGGATCAGCAGGTCCGCCGCATGCTGAAAGATCCTAAATCGAAAGCTCTGGTCGAAAGCTTCGCCAGCCAGTGGCTGACGGTTCGCAAAGCACAGACCTGGCAACCGGACATCATCATCTTTCCGGAATGGGACGAAAACCTGCGCAATTCGATGATTCAGGAAACCAACCTGTTCGTCGACAGCCAGTTGCGCGAGGATCGCAGCATCGTTGATCTGATCACGGCCGATTATTCGTTCCTGAACGAGCGTCTCGCGAAGAACTACGGAATTCCGAACATCTACGGCGAGCGCCTGCGCCGCGTCACTTTTACGGATGGAATTCGCGGTGGAATTCTCGGACAAGGCGCGGTCCTGATGGTGACGTCTTATCCGGATCGCACGGCGCCTGTCGTTCGTGGCTTCTGGATTCTCGAAAATCTTCTCGGCTATCCGCCGCCACCACCGCCACCGAATGTTCCGGATCTGGCGGCCGTCAATGCCGACGGCAAGAAACGAACGCTGCGCGAACAAATGGAAATCCATCGTCAGAACCCTGCTTGCGCGGCTTGCCATGTGCGCATGGACCCTCTGGGTTTCTCGCTCGAAAACTTCGACGCGATCGGACGCTGGAGAACGTCGATGGACAACGTTCCGATCGACAGTAAAGCCACGTTCGCCGACGGCACACCGATCGATGGGATTCAGGGTTTACGAAAGTTTGTGCTGAATCGTCGTGACGACTACATCAACACCTTCACTTCGAAGTTGCTGACGTATGCGCTGGGCCGCAGCGTCGATTACCACGACAATCCGGCAATCCGCAAAATCATCCGCGACGCCGCAGCGAACGACTATCGCTGGTCGTCGATCATTTTGGGAATCGTTAAGAGCACGCCATTCCAATGGGGGAGAACAGCTTCATGATCATCACAAAGAGAAGCATTTCACGCCGCACGGTTCTAAAAGGCCTGGGCACAACGCTCGCGTTACCGTTCCTGGACGCGATGATGCCGGCTCTCACGGCCTATGGGAAATCGGCCGCGAAAGCGCCGACACGCTTCGGCGCCATCTACATTCCGAACGGCGTCATTCCCGGTAAGTTCTTCCCGGAAGCCACGGGTGCGAACTTCGAATTCTCTCCGACACTGCAGCCGCTCGAACCGTTCCGCGATCATGTAACGGTGGTGAGCGGCTTCGACAGCGTGCCGCCTCCGCCTCCGGGCGAGCGCCAATACAACAATCACGCCGACGCCAGCACGCGCTTCCTGACGGATACGACACCCAGTCACATTTTAAGAGCAGGCGTCTCGGTCGATCAGGTTCTCGCCCATGCGTGGGCCGATGAAACCTCGCTGCCGTCGATTGAACTTGCGTTGGAATCCGTTGACTCCGGAACGAGCTGCGACTTCGGTCGAAGCTGCGTCTACACCGGAACGATTTCGTGGGCCGGCGCCACGTCGCCGCTTCCCATGGAAGTCTCGCCCAGCGCGGCATTCGAGCGTCTGTTCGGCGACAGCGCCAACACCGACCCGGCCGCGCGTCGCGCGCGCATGCAACAAAAAGGAAGCATCCTCGATTCGCTGATGAGCGAAGTCACGGGTCTGCAGAAGAAAGTGGGAACGGCCGATCGCGCGAAGATATCCGGCTATCTCGAAAGCGTGCGTGACGTCGAGAAGCGGATTCAAAAGGCGATTGAGCACGCGGCCGATGTGCCGACGGTCGGTCGCCCGGCCGGAATTCCAGAAGCCTTCGCCGATCACGCAAAGTTGATGTTCGACATTCAGGTGCTCGCGTATCAAGGCGACGTCACCCGCGTTTCGACATTCATGATCGGTCGTGAGTTCAGCGGCCGCACCTATCCCGAAATCGGCGTGCCGGACGCGCATCATCCGATCTCGCACCATCAGCGCGATCCGATCCGCATGGACAAGCTGTCGAAGATCAACAACTACCACGCGACGCTGTTCGCCTATTACGTCGACAAGCTGAAGAACACGCCCGACGGCGACGGCTCGCTGCTGGATCATTCGATGATCATGTACGGGGCCGGAATGAGCGAAGGCAATGGCCACGTTCCGTTGAATTTGCCGATCGTGCTGGTGGGCGGAGCGTCCGGACAGTTGAAAGGCAATCGTCACGTCAAAGCGCCGCAGGGCACGCCGCTGGCGAATCTGCATCTCAGTCTGATGAACAAACTTGGCGTTAACGTCGAGAAACAGGGCAACAGCACCGGAGCCTTTAGTGACATTTAAGAAGCTTTCTCATTTATTGCTGTGCGGCCTGCTGGTCGCGCCGGCCGCGGCTTCGGCCCGCGCGGCGTTTTCCAGCGACGTCCCCCTGGTCGACGCCGTTAAACAGAAGGACAAAGCTGCCGTGCGCGCCTTGCTGCAAAAGCATGCCGACGTGAACGCGCCTGAAGGCGATGGCGCGACCGCGTTGCACTGGGCCGTTTATCGCGACGACGCCGAACTGGTCGACATGTTGATCAACGCGGGCGCGAAGGTTAACACCACAAACGACCTGAAGATTACCCCGCTCTACCTAGCAAGCGTGACCGGCAACGCCACAGTCGTCGAACGACTGCTGAAGGCAGGCGCGGATCCGGAAGCGGCCTCGGAAGCGGGAGTGACACCTTTGATGGAAGCGTCCCGGGCGGGAAGTCTGGCCGCCGTGAAATCGTTGATCGCGCATGAAGCCAATGTGAACGCGAAAGAGACCGAACGCCAGCAGACCGCGCTGATGTGGGCGGCGGCGGAGAAACATCCGGACGTCGTGAAGTTTCTTCTCGAACACGGCGCAGACGTAAAAGCGAAATCCGCCACTCACGAAATTACCGTAATGGATTCGGGCAATCGACGAATCAAAGCCGCCAAAGACGGCGCCATGCTCACCGAACGGGGCGGCAGCACGGCATTGGTCTTTGCTGCGCAAAACGGCGATCCCGAATCCGCCAAGCTTCTGCTCGGCGCCGGCGCCAGCCCGAACGACGCTTCGGCTGAAGGACATTCGGCTCTGGTGATTGCGACGTTCAATGGCAATGGTCCGGTTGCGCGCGTCCTGCTCGAGGGCGGCGCGGATCCGAACGCTGCGGGTGGCGGCTTCACCGCGCTTCATGCCGCCGCGTTGCGCGGCGATCTGGAAACCACGAAAGCTTTGCTGGCGAAAGGCGCGAATCCGAATCTGCCACTAACCAAGGGCAGTCCGGTGCGACGTTTCGGATCGCAGTGGGCGCTGCCCGGAACCCTCGCCGGCGCTACACCCGTGTTTGTGGCCGCGCTGTATCTTGAAGTTCCGATCATCCGCGAACTGACGGCTCACGGCGCCAACGTCTCGCTTGGCCTCGAGAATGGCACCACACCGCTGCTCGTCGCCGCAGGCATTACGGCCGAAAAGCTCGCTCGGCCTTCCGATCTGGCGCGCTGGAACGTCGTCGACAATGACACGCCGGTCGTTCCACGAGACGAGGGCGAAGTAATCGAGTCGGTCCGTCTGTTGCTGAACGCGGGCGCGGACGCCAATCAGGTGAACGCTTCGGGCGATACAGCGATGCACGCCGCCGCGGGCGCGTACATCACGCCGCTCATCCAGCTCCTCGCCGACAAAGGCGCGAAGCTCGATATCAAAAACAAGCTTGGACAGACGCCCCTGGCCTTAACGCAAGGTCCGCGGGGGCAACGCGGCGGCGCGCCGCCAAATCCGGAGACACAGGCCAAAGCGAAAGCCGCGGAGGAACTGCTCCGCAAATTAGGCGCAACGCAATAAAGGTTTTTCAGGAGCGACGAACGGGCGGGATGGGTGTGTCCGGAGAAAGCACTTCGACGTCGCCATGCTGCTCCGGCTTCTGGCGAATCGTCACGTAGAACACGGCCGCAGTCCACGTCGGAAACAGATCCAGGCCGGGGACGAGTTCGGCCATCAATGTCGGCAGAAACGCCCAGTGCCAGCCGATCAACCTCGTCAGCACGACGGCGACGCCCAGATCCACGATCGAATCGAGCGGCGAGACGCCTCCCTCGGCGAAGAACGGCAACAGGACGATCTGAACAGCGTCCGCCGCCATGGCCACCAGCCAGGCCAGCCGCTGCTCTTTCGATCGCAATCCTCTCAGAAGGCTGAACTGCATAGGCCCATTATGAACCCGCGACTCGAAAACCGCGACCGCGAATCGTTATCCTACTCGGCGCGGGTTCCGTCAGGAACCGCTTGCTCCGGTATGACGATCGGCGGAGCAGGCAAACCATCCGCGTAGCCCACATCGAAAAGCATGCCTTCGGAAACCAGTCCCGCCATTTTGCGCGGCGCCAGATTCACCACAAAGAGCGTCTGCTTCCCTTCCAGCTCCTTCGGATTCGCGCGTTCCTTCTTGATACCCGACAGGATCGTGCGTCGATGATCGCCGAAATTGACAGTCAGTTGAACGAGCTTTTCGGATTTCGGAACGTCGCTCACCTGCTCGATGGTTCCGACACGGACATCGATCTTCTGCAGATCCTCAAACGTGATTTCAGGCTTTACGGGAGCTGGAGTCATTGCACAACCTCAAATGATGATTGAAACCTATCGCAGAACGGCAAAAGCGGTGAGGCAAAGCCAGCCCGCTAGAAAGAGCAGGCCGCCAAAAGGTGTGATCGCGCCGAGAATTCCGGTTCCGGTCAAAGCGAGCGCGTAGAGACTGCCGGAAAACAGGATGATGCCGCCCGTGAAAAGCCAGCCGGAGGCGGCGAGCAGAGTGACGTTTCCGATATGACCAATCGCCGCGGCGACAATCAGGATCGCGAACGCGTGATACATCTGATAGCGGACGCCGGTCTCGAACACGGCAAGCATTTCGGGCGACAGGCGGCTGCGCAGCGCATGGGCGCCAAAGGCGCCGAACGCGACACCGAGAAAACCAAAGATCGAGCCAATCAGCAGAAATGTTCTATCCATGAATAAGTATGCGGATTCCGGCATCATAGCACGCCGTATAATGCGGTTCGATGATCTACGAAGCGCGTCCTCGCCTTGCAACCTTCTTGATAACCGTTGCCCTGCTGGCTCTCGCGACGGTTCGATCCGCCACCGCTTTCAACTACGTCGCCGACGCCAACGGCACATACTGGGGAATCCAGGACGCCGCGCCTCCGGGTGTGGACACCGGCAGCATTCGCGCGACGCAGATCGGCGCGGGGCAAGCGGCCGCGTATAGCACCGCGCTCAATGGATTCGGAGGAATCCGCGTGCTCGTTGACGCGAAACCGGCGCCACGATTCAACGGCGAAGTGATGCGCGGCTTCGGGTTGAAGTTCGATGGCACGGACAAATTCAACACGACGCAATCCATCGATATGAGCGGTGTGTTGATTTCACGTTCGGTATACATCAATCGCAGCGCCAACTGGGGACGCTGGTTCGACACGTTTACCAACACGACTCGATCGCCGATCAACGTGAAGGTCGCGTTCGGTGGACAATCCGGTATCGGCGCAACAGGCGCGGGATCGAGCGCGATCGTGAAGACGTCCAGTGGCGACGCGCAAGTCAGCCCGGCGGATTCATGGATCGAAGTCGCCTCACCAGCCCAGGGAACCAATCCGGTTGGCGGCCCGCAGATCACCGTTGTTGGAACGCCGACATCCGCTGCGGACTCGTTCGATGGCGCGATGACGTTCGCCGGCAACTGGCTCGACGATACCTTCAACAACGCGCTGACCTACTCCGGCCATGAAGGGAACTTTCAGGCATATGTGAACTCGCTCACAATCCCGCCGGGCCGAAGCGTTTCGCTGATGCACTTCATCGTGCTTGGCGCTCGAGTCACTGCCGCCAATTCGGACGCCATTCGGGCCGGTATTGAAGAAACCGCGAATCGTCTCGCCAAGACACCGGACATGGCAGGACTGTCGCCTGCCGAAATCTGTTCGATCACGAATTTCCGCATCAACATCAGCCGCGATTCCTGTGGCGACAAGAAAATGAGCGTGGTTCCGCAGCCGCCGGCGCCGAAAGCGAAGTTGGCGCAGACGACGTCGAAGTACGACGTGGTCGAGAAAACGATCGGACAATTGCGCGCCGACATGGAAGCCGGCAAGACGACGTCTGAAGAGATCACACAGGCGTATCTCGATCGCATCGAGTACTACGACAAAGGTCAGTTCGGATTTCACTCGTATGAAATCGTTGCCACCGACGCGATCAAGCAGGCAAAAGCGGCGGATGCCGCGCGCAAAGCAGGCAAGAAGGGGCCGCTGCTGGGAATTCCAATCGCCATCAAAAACCTCTACGACACCTTCGACATGCCGACGACGAATGGCAGCCTTACCTTCGAGGGCTTCCGTCCGACGCATGACGCTTTTCAAGTAGCCAGGCTTCGCGCTGCGGGCGCGGTCATTATTGGTAAGGCGGCATTAGAGGAATACGCGACGAGCGGCAACTATTCCAATGATGCGTGGGGCCAGGTTTGGAATGTCTTCAGCCCGTCACGTTCGGCCATCGCTTCCAGTGGTGGTTCGGCCAGCGCCGTCGCCGCAAGTCTGGCCGCGGCTGCGCTCGGTTCCCAAACCGGCGATTCGTTGTATGGACCGGCAAGCGCCGAAAGTCTGGTGACGTTACGCGGCACCGATGGTCTCGAAAGCGGAAGCGGCGTGATGCCGTTGTCGTGGCTGACGGATTTCGGGGGCGCGCTGACTCGTTCGGTTCCCGATCTTGCCGACATGTTGAATGTCATTGCCGGCACCGATCCGGACGATCCCGCAACAGCGCCGGCCAATTCGCACATTCCGACGGATTGGCGAACGATGCTCGACATCAACGCATTGAAAGGCAAACGCATCGGAATGATTCCCTCCACCTGGGTCGATCCCCTCGGCACGACCGGCACGACTGCCGCGGAGAAGGCGGCGTTGAAATATCTCACCGACGCCGGCGCAACGATCGTCGAAATGGGCGCGAGCGTTGGTGGTACCGACACACCGCCGCAGACCCAGGACAACTCGACCGGCAACCTCCGAGCCGAAGGTTGGGGGCAATATATCGATCATCATCCGGAACTCGCCGCGCAGGGCTTCAAGATCGCAACGTCTGTCGATGTCGACTGCTCGCAAAAGAAAGTCGCCTATGTCCGCGCCGAAGCGTCGACGTGTTCGGCTGCGCCTGCGCCGCGAATGACTGCCGCGGAGATTCAGGCGAAGCGCGACTATCGCGTGTCACGACAAGGCGTCGTCAAAACGTGGATGGACACCGCGGGCGCTGACCATCAGGGAGTCGACGCGATCGTGTATCCCGGCTTGCTGAGCGAGATCAGCGTCAACGATGGTGGTGGAGGACGCGCGAGCTTTGGACGCCGCGACACGCCCGGCGCCGCCAACGGCGTTCCGACGGTCGTGTTTCCGGCGGGATTCGACGATCATCATCAACCGATCAATCTGCAGTTGCTCGGTCGCGCCTGGGACGACGCGAATCTGGTCGGCATGGCATACGCTTTTGAGCACGTCGCCGAAGCCAGCGGCCACGGCCATGTCGCCGCGCAAACCGTATCGGCGCTCAAACATCGCTAAAATTTGAGTTCCCCTAAGGTATTCTTGAAAAATATGACGAAAAACACGATCGGATTCATGACACTTGCCTTCTGCATGGGGTCGATGATCGCCTGCGCTCAAACTCCAGCGCCATCGTCGGCTCCCAAACTGGACACGGAGGATCAGAAGACGCTTTATGCTCTCGGACTCATCCTTGGCCGCAACCTCAAACCGTTTGCGCTGACTGCCGACGAACTCGCGATCGTGAAAGCCGGCATCTCGGATTCCGTCACGGACGCCAAACCGCAAGTCGAGTTGGAAACCTACGGACCGAAGGTGAACGATATGGCGCAGAAACGCCAGGCCGCCGCCGGTGAAGTCGCCAAGAAGAGTGGACAGGATTTCGCCGACAAAATCGCGACGCAGAAGGACGCCACCAAGACTCCTTCCGGAATCGTCATCCGCGTCATCACTCCCGGCGCTGGTCCGAGTCCCGCGGCGACGGACGTCGTCAAGGTGAACTACGAAGGCAAGCTCGTCGATGGCACCGTCTTCGACAGTTCGATCAAACGCGGACAACCTGCCGAGTTTCCCCTGAATGGCGTCGTGCCCTGCTGGACCGAAGCGCTGCAGAAGATGAATAAGGGAGAAAAGGCCCAGGTCGTCTGCCCATCGGGCCTGGCTTACGGCGATCGAGGCTCGCCGCCGGTGATTCCTCCGGGAGCGACGCTCAGTTTCGAAATCGAGTTACTCGACTTTCATAAACCGTAATCGACATTTCGTTGAACCGTTCCAGAGGACGTGATTGTCTTATAAGACATGCTCTCCATCCTCTGGTTCGCGTTCTGGCTAGCTCTGGCTCAAGGCCGCGGGGCGCCGCCGTCAAGCGCCCCGGCCGATCGCGGTTCGATCGAAGGTAAAGTCATCCGCGCTGCCGCTCTTGGCGCAGGTATCCCTGCCGTTCTTCCAGACGCGCGGGTTGAAATCACTCCTGCCGTTAATCAGGCTATGGGCACGCGAGTCGACGGAACCTTTAAGTTCCTCAATTTACCACCCGGCAAATACACCATCACAGTCTCCCGCGATGGGTTCGTTCCCCAGGAGGATCGTGCCCACGGAATCACGCCTGGGGGACTCCACATCACACTCCTGCCGGGACAAGCGCTGAAAGACATCGTGTTGCCGATGGTCGCGGCGCCGGCTCTGATTGGGAAAGTTGTCGATCCTCATGGCGCGCCGCTCGCCGCAGCGCTGGTTCGAGCCTATGCGCGCGAATACACGCCTTACGGACCCGAATTAAATATGGCCCGTAAAGGAATGACGAACGACCTCGGCGAGTTCCGGCTGGCGGGACTGACGTGGGGCAATTACTTCGTCAGCGCCGGCTACAGCGATCGCGATCGAGCGATTGCGGTCGGACCAGCGCGATTGAGCGCGAACGTTGCCAAAGCGGACGCTGGCTACACCACCGTCTTTTACGATGGCGCCGATGATATCGGTCACGCGCAGGCCGCGCGACTGGCGCCTGGTGTGGACGCGGGAATCCTCAACATCTATTTAAGCAACGCGAACCGCTATAAGATTCGCGGGCAGACGGTCCCTCTGATCGGCGGCGCGTCCATCATGGTCGCGCCCTACGGCAGCGATCTGCGTAATCCCGACATCACAACCCAAACCAGCACGGCAGGATTGTTTGAAGTATCCGGCCTGTCGCCGGGCACGTACGAGATGGTCGCGATGACCAACGGTGGTATGGGCGTTTCGGATGTCGTTGCGGTGAACATTACGGACCGCGACATTGAAGGCGTCCGCCTGGCGCTTCATCTGACCGTCAACGTCAGCGGCACGGTAGCCCTTGAAGACGCCTCACGAGTCTCTGGAATAAGCCCGGCGGACCTGCGTGTGCGCTTGACGCGAGCGGGCGTCCAGTTCGATCAGCCTGTAGCCGCGCGCGTCGCCGCAGATGGGTCATTCACATTGGAACATCTTTCGCCGACTGCGGAATACGACATCGCGGTCGATAACCTGCCGCCGGGTTATTACGTCAAGAGCATCAGTTCCAACGGTCGCAATCTGCTGGGTGGCGGCGCGCCTGCGCCAGGCCAGCCGCTCAGGATTTCGGCCGGACCGGCAACCGATGACTTGAGTGTTCACGTGACCGGCGCCGGGGACGCAGTAGGAGCGGAAGTCGTGTTGGTTCCGAATGTGCCATTGCGCCGGCGGGTCGATCGCTACTTCACCGGCTTTACCGATCAGAACGGCGAGCTGCAACTAACGGGACTGGCGCCCGGCGACTACACCGCCTATGCGTTCGAGCAGATCGAACGGGGGGCATATTATGCGCTCGCCTACAATCCGTCCGCCGAAAACCGTTTCCGAGAGCGCGCTGTGCCGGTCACGGTCGGCGGCAGCGGCGGCAAGAGCATTCAACTCCGCCTCATTTCCGCAGGCGAAACGATCGGCGCTTTTCAATGACGCGTCTTTCGGCGGCATTGGCTGTGGCGCTGCTCGCGTCGCAAGTCGCGACGCCGACGCGCTCCATTCGTGGAATCGTGATCAAGTCCGGAACCGCGATCGAACAACCGTTGTTGAATGCGCGCCTGGAATTGAGTGGTCCTGCCGGCATGATCATCGCGCGCACCGACGTCGGTGGCCGCTTTGCTTTCTTCAATCTCCCGAAAGGCGTCTATCGACTAGCAATCACTTGCGATGGTTTTGTGCGCGAGGTTTATCCGAAACGCATCATCGTGTCGGACGAACAGCCGTCCGCGACGATAAAGTTCGAACTGGATCCGGCGCCCACGGCAACAGGTTGGGTCCTCGACATCTACGGCGAGCCCATCGCCAACGTCACCATCGAAGCGCTGCGCCGCAGTTACGACGTTCGCGGAAATCCGCGCATGACGCGGGTGGCAACAGGCATCACCGACGATAAAGGCGAATACCGCATCTTCTGGCTAGATCCCGGCGACTACTTCTTTTTTGCAACCTCGACGATTCCCGACGATCCGACCCAGCCACCGCTTGGTCTCGTCACGCCAACCTATTCTCCCGGAGTCAATTCGCCCGAAGCGGCAAAAGCAGTGAGTCTCGCCATCGGCCGCGAAGTGCGCGTCGACTTCCGTCTTCGGGCGGCTGGGGCATGGAAGGTTCGCGGGCAAACGATGGGACCACTGGGCCGCTCCGTTGCGGCGGCCGTCACTTTGACGCCGCCTGCCCAAGATCCGAGCTTGTCGCGATTCAATGCATCGACCGTCGCGAAGGGGCCAAATGCGGGAGAATTTGAGATGCTGAAGGTCCCACCAGGCGAGTACATCCTGATGGCGAAGGCCAGCTACGATGGCCAGCAGATCACCAGCGCGCAACGCATCACGATCCCACCGGTGTTGATTCCTCCGCCACAGGGATACTCAGTAACATTGCCGCTGGCACTGCCACTATCGATCGACGGCCGCCTCTATCCTGAGTCTCGTGACACTTCGGATCTGAAGGGCGCGCGGGTGGAATTGATTTCGGTCGATCCCGATCTCCCGTCGCCCAAGCTGGTCACGGCCCAGCCTGACGGGCAATTCACACTAAAAGGCGTCCCGTTCGGTTCGTACGTGCTCGAATTGTCAAACCTTCCCCGCGATGTTTACCTCAAGGCTGCGCGCTTTGGCGAGTCGGACATCCTCGACAAGCCAGTCACCATCGATCTGAAAACCGCCGCGATTCCCCTTCAAGTGTTGCTGGCCGCCGATGGTGGAAGGCTGCAGGTGACGGCGTACGCGACCGAAGCCGAAGTGGAAGCCGGCGCTACGGTCGTTCTTGTTCCTGAAGGAAAGCGCCGCGAACACCGGGAACAGTATCGTGTCGCCACATCCGACGATGACGGCCAGGTCACCTTCCGCGGAATTCCTCCAGGCGCATACAAGATGTTCGCCTGGAAGGATCCTGAGCCGAATGCCTATCTGAACGCCGACTTCATTGCGCAATACGATTCGCTGGGGACACCCGTCACCATTGCCAGCGGCGACAATCCTGCCGCCGGCGTGCGCGTCATTCCGAAGGATTAGTCGCGTTACTGCCGCTGCTGGTATAGCCCCAGAATGTTTCCACCGGGATCGCGAAACCGCGCGGTGATCTCCGGATGATCGGCGCCGACCGGCTGCGTGATTTCGCCGCCGGCAGCAGTGATGGCTTTGATGGTATCGTCGATATTATCGACCATGATGTAGATCATCAATCCCGGCGTCGTTGACGGCGGCCGCTTCAGCACCCAGGCGCCGCTGACCTGGCCGACGCCGTCATCGAAGGCGACCGAGCCGTCGCCGCGCGTCCGCACATTCCAGCCAAATACCTTTTTATAAAACTCCGATGAGCGGCTGATGTCGGTTGCCGGCATCTCGATATAGCAGATCTTCCCGTTCCCGAATGTTGGAGACGACATGAATACGAACTCCTTTCCGATCGCTCATTCTAATCCGAAATTTCAAAAACGCTTGACATGCGACATCTGTCGCGCATAGAGTGCGACACATGTCACATCCAAGCAAACATAAGGCAGAACGGCTGACGCGACGGGAACGGGAGATCATGAACGCCATATTCGCTTTGGACAATCGCGCTTCGGCCGAAGATATTCGCGGCCGGCTCGTGAGTCCGCCAAGCGACTCTTCGGTGCGCGTCATGCTCACGCGGCTGGAAAAGAAGGGCCTGCTGAAGCATCAGCAAGAGGGACTGAAATACCTCTACTCCGCGACGGTCTCGCGAAGCGCCGCCAAACGCACGGCTCTGCAGCAGCTGGTGGAAACGTTCTTTGGCGGATCGTTACGGGAAATGATGACGGGACTCGTCACGGAAGCCTCATGGACAGACGACGATCTCGACGCCATTCGCGATGAGATCGAACGCGTCCGCAAAGAAAAGAAGGCCCGATCATGAGCGCTCTGTGGACCGATTTCACATTAACGGCCGGCAATTCTCTCTGGTTTTCGACGCTCGTGAAAGTCACGCTGACCTGCGCCGGCGGACTGATTGCAACGCGGGTCGCCCGCAGAAGTCGAGCGTCTGTTCGTCATCTGGTGCTCGCCTTGTCATTCACCTTGCTAGTCGTGTTGCCGTTAGTGTCGCTGCTTGCGCCACCGTTACATATCGCGATACCGATCCAGTCGCCGACGGCGCCGGCGTCGACTGCCATCGCGGCGTATGATGTGCCCGTTGCCGCCGGGACCTATCAGCCAGGAGTTTCGAATGCGTTTTCCCTGCGTCCCCAGGAAACGCGATGGCGGACGACGCTGCCTTCGTGGCCCTCGCTGTTTTTCGCCCTTTGGCTGGTCGGCGCCGCCGTTGTGATGACGCGAGTGATTGCCGGCATCGCGCAGATTTCATCGCTCCGCCGTTCTGCGATTCCGTGGCGATCCTGCCAGACCCTAGTCGATGAAGTTGCAAATGACGCCGGTATCCACCGACACGTATCGGTTCTTATTCACGAATCGATCCGTGGCCCGATGACGTGCGGCGTCATGCGTCCGGCGGTTCTGCTGCCGACGGACGCCAGGAGCTGGCCCACCGATGAACTGAAACGCGCTCTCGTTCATGAGATCGAGCATATTCGCCGGGGAGACTGGATCAGCCGCTGCGCGGCCAGAGCGATTTGCGGCATCTACTGGTTTCATCCGCTGGTATGGATGTCGTGGCATCGATTTGTTCTCGAGGCGGAACGGGCCTGCGACGACGCTGTGTTCCAACGCGGAGAACCGACGGCATATGCGGATCAGTTGGTGGATCTGGCGCAGCGTCTTCGCGCCGTTCCCGCAGAACCAATCCTTGGTATGGCGACGCGCCACGACCTGGCACAGCGCGTCTCCGCTCTGCTCGATCAACAGCAACGACGCGGACCGGCAGGCGTCTTATGGATCGTATTGGCGTGCGCCGCTTCAGCTCTGCTCGTCATCGCGATGGCGCCGTTGCACATCGTCGCCGCCGAGCAAGCGTCGGCCAGCCAGGCGGACAATGCAAAATTTGATGTGGCTACTGTTAAGCCGTGCAAAGAGGAAGACTTTCAGGTCGGCAACCAAAGGCGCCAGGAATTCACGACGTCTCCGGGAAGAATGGTCATCAACTGCATCGCGCTCGATCGCATTACATTCTTCGCCTACGCCGGCATCGGCAATATGAACCACCCGCTTCTGAATGATCACGGCAAGGACCATGTGCGCGGCGGACCGTCGTGGGTCCATACCGATCACTTTGTCGTTGAAGCGAAGGCAGAAGGAGTCACGGATAGGTTTGTGTTAATGGGCCCGATGCTGCGCAACCTGCTCGAGGACAAATTCAAACTGAAGGTCCATCGCGAAATTGAAGAAGCGAACTTATATGCCATGACGGTTGCGAAAGGTGGTTTGAAAATAAAACCCATTGCGCCGGACGGATGCCGGAGCTTTGACGAAGTCAAGGATATGGACCCGCGAGACATCGTCGCCTTGGATCGAGGGCCGAGACCCGTTTGCGGTAATTTCACCGCGCTCGGTGATGGCGTGAATCGAACCTGGAGCCTTGGCGGTGAAACACTGGAGAGATTTGCCAATCAAACGTTGTCCTCAGTCCTCGACCGATTTGTTATGGATCGCACCGGTATCGGTGGACTCTTCAACATCCAGCTCAAGTTCGTCATGGACGACAGTATTGCCACCGGTGTTTTCGGCGGCCGAGGCGTGCGTTCGCCCGACAACCCCGTGCCTGACGGAATCGAGAAGGAAGCCAACATTTTTACGGCTTTAGAAGAACAACTCGGATTGAAGCTGGAAAAGACCAGAGGCCCTCACGAATACCTGGTCATCGAAAGCGCGGAAAGGCCATCCGGGTTCTGACGCGGTTTTGGCTGACGCAACGTCAGCATCAGGATCACAGCGAGCAGCATTCCGATCGAAGCGATCATCATCGGAATGCTGTAGCTGCCGAAATGATCGTGACCAAACCCGAACAGCGGCGGGCCCGCCGACGCGCCAATGAGAAAGGCCGACAACAGCCAGCCATAAATCGCGCCAAAACTGCGCAGGCCGAAGTAACGCACGATCAGCAGCGCGATGACATCACTCTCCGCGCCGAAACCAAGTCCGATCACGAGCGACAGGAACACCAGCAACCCAAAGCCCGCATGAGCGCCGAATAGACCGGCAAGCGCAAAACCGACCACGGACAGTGCGAAAAAGAAAGCGCCGACGCGCGGCACGAACCAGTGATCGGCCATCCAGCCGACGAGCACCCGCCCGAAGATCGTGGACAGTCCGTACACCGACGCCGTTACTGCCGCGCGATTCTGCGCAAAACCATTGTCCAGCGCGAGTAAAGGAATGTGCGGCACGACGCCGGTGAGCGCCGCCGAAGCGATCAGGATCGACGCGGCCATGATGGCGAACTCCGGAGTACGGATCGCTTCGGCAAGCGTCATCCCAGTGCTGGTCTCCAGCGTCACGGCGTTGGCGTTTGGCCGCGCTAAAAACAGATTCACCGCAAACGGCGCTGCCAGAATCAACGCAAGACTCGCTAACGCGGGCTGCCATGGCATTCGGCTCAACAATGCAGCGACGATCAGAGGAACGATCGTATATCCCGCGCCGATTCCCGCGGCGGCAATGCCGATCGCGATCCCGCGATGACGCGTGAACCAGCCGCTAAGCAGCTTTGTATAACTGATGCTTTGCGTACCGACGGTCAGACCACCCCAGACAAACGCGACCATATATAGGGTCACAAGCGACGTCGTTAGATATGCCGCGGCAGGAAAACCAAGCGCCAGCAGGATCAGCGCAGGAAACAGGACGGCACGAACGCCAAACCGATCGATCAAGCGTCCTGTAAACGGCGACGTGATCACCGCGGCAATATTGAAAACCGTCAAGCTGAGAAGAATCTGGCCGCGGTTCCAGCCAAAACTCGATTGAATGTGTGGGACGAACAAACCGAGCGCGCCGAAGACAATTGGACCGGGACTGAACGCCAGGCCAATGACCGAGCCGACGAGCACACGCCAGCCCGGGAAATCCAACCGGCCTTCGTCAGAAATATTCATGGAATGAATGTCCGGAAAGTCCCCTCCTAAGTTAGGAGGGACTTCGCGAGGCGCGTCAGCCCGAGCGAACGGGGTGGTTCCGAAAACGCCAGCCGTGATGTCGGCATGGGAACCACCCCGTCTGCTCGCGCTGACGCGCGCTCGCAGATTCCCCTCCTGACTCAGGAGGGGAGTTTGCGATTGAGCCCGCCTACGCCTTCAGAATTGGCGTCTTCGTATGAACCTTCGCCACATCCTGGAAGGACTTCGCCACAAACAGGATCTCGGTTTCCCGGAAGGGAGGTCCAAAGATCGTGATGCCTTGCGGCAGTCCGGCCGGAGCCGCTTCTGTCGGAGCGCTGAACGATGTCGCCACCTGCACGCCCGGATAACCGGCCGCGTTGTTGTTCGGCGGACCCGGTTGTGGAGGAGCAGCCGGAGCGTTCGGAGCAGCGCCCGCAGCGGCTGCCGCAGGAGCGCCTGCGCCGCGACCGCCACGACCACGTCCGCCGCCGCCTGCAGCGGGAGCGCCGGCAGCCGGAGTTCCAGCGCCCGCGCCTGCAGCAGCAGCGCCGGGAGCGCCCGGAGCGCCACCGCCTCGGTTACCGGCGGGATTTGCTGTGACGGAGAAATAGGCGTCGAAACCAGCCGTCGCTTTCGCGAGCTCCATCATCGACATCATGCGGATGCGTGACATCTGCAGATAATCGACGACGTTTAACAAGCGAGCCGACTTGAAGCCGGCGCCGCGCGGTGGGTTCGTCATCTGTTCGACTTTGCCAGCGCGGACGAATTCATCGAAGAAGGCGCCTTGTTCGAAGTTGTAACCGTCAGAGACCTGAGGCAGCTTGGAGTTGGGAATCGTCAGAGGCGTGATCGTTGCGCCAAGACTCTTCAACACGTCCATCATGTGCTGGCCGTCCGGACTGATCGGACCGTCCAGACCCGTCGCGCCGATCTTCATTTTGCGAATATCCATCGTGGCAGGAGCCCAGTTGAATGGAAGATCGGAGATGCTCATATCGCGACCATCGGGCTTCGCGATCACGGACATCACCATGGCGCAATCTTCCGCATAGCGGGTCATCGGGCCAAGACGATCGTAGGTCCAGCCGAGCGCCATCACGCCGTAACGGCTGACGCGTCCGAACGTCGGACGCAATCCCGTGACGCCGCAGGTGCGCGACGGTCCAAGGATGGATCCGCTGGTTTCCGTTCCGATGGCGAAACCGACGCAACCCGCGCCCGTCGCGGAACCCGGACCGGCCGAAGAGCCGCCCGATCCCGTCGAGACGCTCCAGGGATTGCGCGTCATTCCGCCGAACCAGTTGGCGCCCTGCGCCATTTCACCGGTGACGAGCTTCGCGATCAGAACCGCGCCCGCTTCGCGCAGCATCTCGACAACGCTGGCGTCGAACTCGGGAACGTTGTTCTTCATCGATGCCGATCCCCACGTCGTGGGATAACCCTTAACATTGATGATGTCCTTGCAGCCCCACGGAATGCCGTGAACGGCGCTGCGGAAACGGCCGGCAGCGATATCCGCGTCGGCGGCTTTCGCCTGCGTCATCGCCATCTCGTCAAGGAAGGTCACGGTATTGAGGAGCACCTTGTCATAGCGATGGAGGCGTTCGAGATACATCTTCGTCAAGTCGACCGACGACACCTGCTTCGTCCGCAACAGTTCCGACAGATGACGGATCGGCCAGAACGCGACCTCCTCCAGGTTGCCCGGCACTTTCACCGAAGGCGGCTTCGAGAACGCAATCGGCTTCGCGACTTTGTTGACCACAACGCCGGGAACGATCGCGTTGACGTGGAACGGCGGCGAGACGTCATACGGAATGTGAAACGCCTGAACGGCCTTCGATCGCGTCAGGCTCTGGTTTGCGCCCGCGACCATCTGCGTGCGTTCGGCTTCGGTGAATTCGACGCCGCTCAGTTTCAGCGCGTCGGTCACCATGGCGAGTGTGATCGATTGAGCGCCCGAGTCCTGCATGCGGGCCCACAGAACGCCCGGAACAAGGGACGCGCCCAGGCCGAGACCCGAAAAATACGCCATGAATCGGCGCCGAGTCGTGTCGACACTGACAGTTTTCTTTTTCTTCATTTCTTGCTCCTCCGTTACATCCTTTAAAAGGACGATGCATTCTGTCCCAAATTGACCAAAATGGAAATCGCGAACCGCCTTATTTCTGGACTAATTGATGAATTGCGAAGGCAGCTCCCTGGGAATCCATATACTGGGCAATTCTTCCGCCCGGCACATCCATCGGCCCGTTCATCAGTTGTGCGCCGTTTTTCTTCGCCCGCTCCATCGCAGCGTCAAGGTTTTCGACTTCGACGTAGAAACCCCATACCGGCGGGATCGGCGAACCCGGTGGGGTTTTCATCATGCCGCCCAGTTGCTTGTCGCCGACGCCGAATATGCGATACACGCCCATCGGACCCATATCCATGTCCTGCATGACCTTCCAGCCAAAAAGTTCAGAATAAAACTCGAACGCGGCCATGTTGTCCGGAGTGATCAGTTCGTTCCAGCAGAATTCCTGAGGTTTCGTCGAATCGTGAAGGGTCATTTCACCACCAGCCGGCTTGAACACACAAAAGGCCGCGCCCTGTGGATCGGCCAGCACGGCAAATCGTCCGACCGTCGGAATGTCGGTCGGTTCCTTATAAACGCGACCACCGCGCTTTTTGGCCAGCGCCGCGGCGGCGTCCACGTCCGGAACCTGGACATGCGCGATCCAGTTCGACGGAGCGCCCATTTTTGCGGCTTCCTCGGGTAAGGTCATGATTCCGCCGAGCGGGCCCTGACTTCCCACCCACATGACGTAGTCACCGCCTTCGGGAAATGGCTGCGTCTTCCAGCCGATCGTTTCCGTGTAAAACGCGATGCCCTTCTTCGTATCCTTCGCCATGTATTCGTACCAGACAAAACGTCCGTTGTTCGTGCTCATGAATTGATCTCCTCTATCGATGTTTTAAGGACGTAAACGAAAAAAAACTGACAATGGAGTCCGTCGCGAACGACGGATAGAGATGTCCGCCGGAGTGAATGATCGTAATGACCGGCGTGTTTCGCGATGACTTATAGAGCGTGCATTCCTTGCCGCAGGGTTCTCCCGCCTCCGTCGCGAAGTTCAACTTCCTGACGACCTCGATCGATTCCATCTGCTGCTTGAACTCGACGTTGTGATCTTCACGGCCACCGACTGCGATGAACGGCTTCGGCTCCTTCAATTGCACGGCCGGCGCGATTGTTCCCGCGACGGAAGCGAAGGCTGCGAAGGTCTTACTACGCGTCGCCCACAGCAAATAAACGAACCTGGCACCGTTGGAGAAACCTGCTGCGAAAATTTTGGAGTCATCGACGGCATACATTGTGCGCATTTGATCGATGACAGCATCTACAAATTTCAGGTCGGAGTTTGTCACGCTGGGATCTGCATTCTGGAACGACGTGTCACCCCGGCCAGGATTGCGTTCAAGCGCCTGAACATACACCACAACCGCTTCTGGCCAGGCATCCTGAAAGCCTGCAATGCTGAAATGCTTGGCGTTGTCGCCGCCGCCATGAAAAGCGAGTATTAACGGTGCTCTTGCTCGTGGGTGTTTGGAAGGCGCATAGACTAGTGCGTCGCGGTCAACGCCCTCGACCTTCAAAGTCATCATCAAAGGATTTGGGATCCGAGCGGAATCGAGAGTGAATTGAGTTGTCGCCTTTGTCGACAAGACGTAGGCAGCGAGCGTCAAGAGAAGTAACACGTGCAGGCGAAGGATTTTCATCCGAGGGATAGTAGTTTGACGAAATTGGCGCGCAGAGGGAAGTTGATTTGGTGTCGCTCGGACTCTAAGGTCGACCCACCAGACGCTCGAAGATGGTGTTCACGCTTGCCGTGTGGCGTTGCAGTTCGCGGAGGAGCGCGTCACTGGATGAATGACCCAACAGCCGCGCGCAGGCGGTGAGCGCTTCCTGATCCTGCGGCAGCGAGTGCGTTTGCGCATCGTCGACCATCTGGAGTTTGTTTTCGACGTCTCGAAGGAAGAGATAAGCGTCATGCAACTCGGCGTGTTCGGCGTCCGACAACAAGCCATGATCCCGCAACTTCGCCAGGGCAGGGATCGTGCTGCGATGGATGACGCCAGGCGATTGGGCGCCGTGCACCGCTTGCAGCGTCTGCACGACGAGTTCAATCTCCCGAATGCCGCCCTTCCCGAGCTTCACGTTTCGATCCGTCTGTCCGCGAGCCAGGATCTGCGCGTCCATCTGCGCTTTCATCTGCCGGACTTCTGCCAGCGCCGACTCATGAAACGACGGCGCATATATATAAGGACGGGACATTGCCAGAAACCTGCGGCCCAGAACCCGGCTTCCCGCGACCGGCCAGGCTTTCAACAACGCTAAACGCTCCCATGCGCCAATGCGGGTTCGGTAATAACGTTCGTATCCTTCGAGCGTGTCCGCAAGGTTGCCGGCTCGCCCTTCGGGCCGCAAACGCAAGTCGACACGATAGACGTACCCTTCACCGGTAAACGTGCTCAAGCTCTTCGCGATCTTTCTGGACAGCAGTCGAAAGTATTCCTCAGGCGGCAGCTCCGGAGCGTTGGCGCCGTGTTTGGAATAGACAAACATCAGATCGACATCTGAACTGAAGTTCAATTCACCGCCGCCCAGTTTTCCCATCGCAAGAACCGTGAAGCAGCGATAGGTCTTTGCAGGAATCTGATAGGTCCGGCGCAGCGCGGCCGCTGCAACGTCGCAGGTGGCGGAAATCAGTGTTTCGGCCAGCCAGGAGAGCGCCGTGTTGGTTTCTTCCACCGACGCGATCCGCAATAAGTCGCGAACGCCGATGTACAGCATCTCGCGACGCTTTGCCGCCCGCAGCAGATCCAATTGCGAGTCTTCATCGTCCAACATCGATAACGTGCCGCGCACGTCCCGACGGATCTCGAACTTGGTCCGCATTCGCTTCAACGTGTCGGGATCCGTGACCCAATAGAAATGATGCGGATCGCGAATCAGAATCTCCGCCATGTACGAACTTCCGCCGAGCGTCTTCGCCAGGATTTCCATCGCCTGCTTTGAATTTCGCAGGTAGGTGAAGAGGTGCGCCTTGTTCGTCTGTGCCGCGAATCGTTCCAGCCGCGTCAGCGCCTGATCGGGATCGGCTGACAACGCGACGTTGGCCATCAGGTCATTGATGATTTCGGCGAGCAAGAGTCGCTGGTCGGGATCGCCTGCGGTTCTTTGAAGATTCGCGTCAGCCTTGGGCCAATCCTTGATGCCGTAGGGCGCGAGCAATTCCGCAACGCGCGGCGCGTCGAGTTGTGGAGCGAGCAGGAGTTCCTTCAGATCGGCAGTCCCCATAGTTCAGAGTAAGATTAACGCGAGAGGATTCGAGACATCATGAAAATGACGACCCGCGCCCGCGCGCGCATCGTGTTTTTCGCTTTGTTGACGCTGATTCTGGCCATTCCGAATGCATCCAGGCTCCGCGCGCAAACAGCCCAGCCGGACATGATCACGAGGATCTTCTCGGGCGAGTTTGCGACCCGTTTGCCTGCAGCGCCCGACTGGTTCGATGGCGGCCAGTCGTACCTCGTCATCGAACGCGGCGAAAGCGCCGGTTCCAACGTCGTGCTTTATGACACCGCCAGTGGCCAGAAAAAAGAAACGCTCGTCACCGCGGCGCAACTGACGCCCGCCGGATCGAAAGAACCGCTGAGCATCGAGGACTTGAGCTGGTCTGCGGACAAGAATCGCGTGCTGATTTTTACCAACAGCCGGCGCGTCTGGCGAACCAACTCACGCGGCGACTACTGGCTTCTCGACCGGCGCGCCAACAAACTGCGCAAGCTTGGCGGCAACGTGCCCGAAGCCAGTCTGATGTACGCGAAGTTCAATGGCGACGCGACGAAGGTGGCGTACGTCCGGCAGAACGACCTGTGGGTTGAAGACGTCGCGAGCGGTTCGATTCAGCGGCTGACAAAAGACGGCTCCGACCTCGTCGTCAACGGCGGCTCCGACTGGGTTAACGAAGAAGAACTCGATCTGCACGACTGTTTCGAGTGGAGCCCCGACGGCAAGGCGATCGCGTTCTGGCAATTCGATCTGCACGGTGTCGGCAACTTTTCGCTGCAGTACTACCTCGGTCAGGAAAAGACGATCGTGACGCAGATTCCATATCCGCAGACCGGTCCGTATCCGGTGACGATGAGCGTTCCTTATCCGCTGGCAGGAACGCCGAATTCGGCGGTGCGGGCGGGCGTCGTGCCATCGACCGGCGGCAGCGTGACGTGGATGAAGATCGAAGGCGATCCGCACGACCACTACATTGCACGTCTGCAATGGATCGATGCGAAGACCGTGCTGGTTCAGCAACTGAATCGTCTGCAGAATACGGATCAGTACATCATCGTCGACGCCAAATCCGGCGCCACGCACAAGCTGTGGATCGATCACGATGAGGCGTTCATTCCCATCGGCTTCGGAGGACTCCCAGCGGCGCTTCCCATCAAGAATGGTTCAGAATTCCTGGTTCAAACCGAGCGTGACGGTTGGATGCACATATATCGCATCAGTCACGATGGAAAAGAAAGCCTCGTTACCCGCGGCGCCATCGATGTGGTCGCGTTGTCCGGAGTCGATGAGCGCTCCAACTCCGTATATTTCATCGCCTCGCCGCAGAATGCGACGCAACGTTACTTGTATCGCGCGCCGCTGGATGGATCGTCGGAACCGGTTCGCGTCACACCCACCACGTTCGTTGGCACGAACAACTATTCCATTTCGCCGGACGGCAAGTATGCGTTTCATTCGTATTCGAGTTTTGACGATCCGGGTATTCGCGAGATCGTTTCCCTTCCCGACCATCATGTCGTGCGGACGCTTGGAACGGCCGACGCTGCCAAGGCGAAAATGAAAGACATTCTCGATCCACCCGTCGAGTACTTCCAGGTGGACGCGGGCAAAGGCGTGAAGGTCGACGGTTACATGATCAAGCCTCGAGCCTTCGACGCTTCGAAGAAGTATCCCGTGCTGGTTTACGTCTACGGAGAACCGGCTTCGCAAACGGTGCAGGACAGTTGGGCCGGCTCGACCGGGTTGTTTCATCGTTACGTCGCGAGTCTCGGCTACCTGGTCGTGAGCTTCGACAATTCCGGCACGCCTGCGCCGCGAGGACGCGAATGGCGGAAGTCGGTCTACGGCGCGATTGGCGTGTTGTCGTCGGAACAGCAATCGACAGCGCTCCGCTCGCTCGCGCAGGAGCGCCGTTACGTCGATCTCGATCGTGTTGCCGTCTGGGGCTGGAGTGGCGGTGGAACCAACACGCTCAATCTGATCTTCCGCTATCCGGATCTCTACAAGGTCGGCATGTCTGTCGCGCCCGTTCCCGATCAGCGTCTCTACGACACGATCTACCAGGAACGCTACATGGGCCTGCCGAAGGACAACGCGCAAGGCTACAAGTCGGCGTCCGCGATCAACTATGCGGAGAATCTGAAAGGCAATTTACTGATCGTGCATGGTTCGGGCGACGACAACGTGCACTATCAAGGGAGTCAGTTGCTGGTGAACCGGCTGATCGAACTCGGCAAGCCGTTCGACTTCATGACCTATCCCGATCGGACACATGCCATCTCGGAAGGTCCCGGAACGACCGTTCATCTGTATCACCTGCTGACACGCTACCTGACGGAGCACCTTCCCGCGGGCCCGAAAATCTGATAGCGTTCGCGCCATGAACATCCGAACACGCGCACTTGTTATGGCCTTGCTGCTTGCAACCGCCGGAGGCGCCGGCGCTCAGGCCAAGAAAGCTACTGATCCGATCAACCGCATCACGCAGGAAGATTTGAAGGCGGATCTTTTCATGCTGGCGAGCGACGCCATGCGAGGCCGCGAGGCCGGCACAGTGGACGAACTGAATGCCTCGATGTGGATCGCCGAACGCTGCCGCCAGATTGGACTTCAGCCCGGAGGCGACAACGGAACGTACTTTCAGTTCTTTCCCATCGATCGGTTACGTATTTCGACCACGAGCCAGGTCACGCTTGGCGGCAAAGCGCTGCGGATGGGGACCGACGTCCTTCCCGATAATCTTGTCGTCGCGAAGATCGACGCGCCTTTGTTCGACGCCGGTCCAAATGATCCGCTCGACAGTCTCGATCTCGCCGGGAAAGTCCTCGTCGTCCATTACGTGCGGCCGGCGACGCCTGCACCGTTGCCCGGCCAATCCAATCCGAACCGCGCGTCCGGTCTGCGCACGTGGCTTCGGGATATCCAACGCGCGACACAGAAAAACGCCCCGCTGGCGATCGTCGCCATCGTGCCGGACAGCGAACAGGATCAATGGGACCGCACGGCGTATACATTTCCGCGGGGCACGTATTCGCTGAACCCGGATGGCACAACCCCGGAACCTGCGGCGGCCAGTGGCATGCCGTTGTTATATGTCCGCGAATCCGCGCTCGGAGGAGCGCTGCCGTCAGACGCGCGTCTCGTCGCTTCGATCACGGCCGATCGATTTCAATATCCTTCCGTGAACATCATCGCGAAAGTCCCCGGCCGCGATGCCAAACTGACTAACGAATACGTCATCTACAGCGCGCATCAGGATCATGACGGGGTGCGATACGCCGTGAATGGCGACGCGATCTGGAATGGCGCGGATGACAACGCGTCGACGGCGGTCGCGCTTCTGGCGATCGGCCGGGCCGTTGTGGCAGCGCCCAATCGTCGATCATCCTTATTTATATGGCATGGGGCGGAAGAGCGCGGCTTGATGGGCTCGCGCTGGTATGTGAAACATCCGACGGTTCCCTTGAAGTCGATCGCCGCTGTTCTCAACGGCGACATGATCGGCCGTAACGATCCGGACACGGCGGCCCTTCTCGGCGCCACGGACCCGCATCGTAACTCACCCGAACTGGTCGACGTTGCCATGAAAGCGAACGCGGACGTCACGAAGTTCAAGATCGACACGTCGTGGGATGACCCGAAGCATCCGGAAGGCTGGTATTACCGCAGCGATCATCTATCGTACGCGCGCGTGGGCGTGCCGGCGCTGTTCTTCACCACGCTGCTCCATCCGGACTATCACACGCCGGCAGATAATCCCGATCGGATCGATATCGCGAAACTCACGCGCATGACCAGATGGATGTACGCGACCGGCCGCGCTGTCGCCGATGCCGACAAGATGCCGGCCGTCGATCCGAACTTCAAGCTCGACCGCTGCCGCGACTCGACAGGCAATTACTGCAGCGGCAACTGAACGAAAGCATCCATAGTCCCCGGGTTACCATGAACTGTGCCCACTGAAGAGTTGCGCCAATCCGTTCAGCAGCTCGCGCCAGAAGTTCCTCGCGACCTGGCCGAGGCGTTTTTTTCGGGAATGGGCGCCGGATATTTCGACGCCTTCCCTCCTGAAGTGATCGCGTCGCATCTGCGACTGCTGGCCGATACCGGCGCCGACGCTCCCATTCACGTACAAGTGACTGCCAAAGACGAAGACCGCACGGAAATGGAAATCGTGATCGTCGGAGGCGACTACCTCGGCCAATTCTCAATCTTCTGCGGGCTGATGTCCGCATTCGCCTTGAACATTCGCGCAGGCGACAGCTATTCGTTCAAACGCCGCTCGCGCGATTCAAAGATCGTCGATGTGTTCACCGTCGCGCCGATTCCCGGGGAAACGTTTACCGACGCGCAGCAACGCGAATTCGTCAGCGAGCTTCAATCGTTGATTCGTCTGCTGGCGGACGGACAAATTCAGGAGGCGCGTACCCGGCTGTACCGGTTTCTGACCGAACGGATCGAACAGTTGAACGAGCCGCTTGGCGGCCTGATGGGTCCGCTCGAACTTCATTTCGATAACACCACCCACCCGGACCGGACGGTCATGGACGTCGAGTGCGAGGACACCTTTGCGTTTCTCTACGCGTTCTCAAACGCGCTGGCGCTGAGAGGCGTCAATATCAGCGCGGTCCGCATTCGCAGCGCAAATAACCGGACTCACGATCAGTTCGTGATCTCGGATTACAGCGGCCGAAAAATCAAGGAAGGTCCCGAACAGGAACGCTTGACGCTGGCGGTCGGCATGATCAAGCAGTTCACGCGCTTCGTTACCGAAGCGCCGGATCCGGCCAAGGCGATGCACCACTTCGATCAATTCATGGACAAGCTCGTTCAGATCGGCAACGACCATCTGTACGATCGGGCGCTTGCGCTTCTCGCGCGCAGTGAGGGCATGAGCCGGCTGGCGCGTTTGTTGGGTTCGAGTGACGATTTATGGGACAACTTCCTGGGCATTCACTTTGCCGAACTGGTCCCGCTGATTGAGGGGGTTGGCGAAAGCGACTTGCCCTCCTCCGTCGTGGCGGGCAATTTTGGCGATCGCGCTGCTTTGAACGCGTTCAAGGACCGGCAGCTCTTTCTGATCGAAGTCCGGCATCTGCTTGCCGAAGACGATACGCCGTTTGAATTCTCGCGACAGCTCACCGAACTGGCAGAAACAGTTTTGCGCGAGGCGGCTCGAATCGCGCTGCCGCTCGTGCCGCCGCGATTCGGCAAGCCACAAGGCGCTTTTGCCATGTTCGGCCTCGGGAAATTCGGTGGCCGCGAGATGGGCTACGCCTCCGACCTCGAGTTGTTGTTTGTCCATGAGGGAAACGGCGAGTTCTTCGAAGCGCTGGCGCATCAGATCCACGCCTTGATCGACGCCCGCAACAAGGCGATGTTTCACATCGACCTCCGACTGCGTCCGCACGGCGACGCGGGCCCCTGGTCGACATCGTTTGAAGAATTCGCAAAGTACTATCGTGAGGGCGGCACGGCCGTCCCATTTGAACGTCAGGCGTTGATCAAAATGCGTTGGTTCGCCGGCGACGCCGATCTGGGCCGCCGCGTCGAAGCACAACGCGACAGTTTTACTTACAGCGGATCGGCGTGGGACTGGGCTGACGCCATGACGCTGCGCGAACGCCAGATGCGCGAACTGGTGAAACCGGGCAAGGTCAACGTGAAGTACAGCGCCGGCGGTTTGATCGACATTGAATATGCAGTTCAGTATCTGCAACTGCTCAACGGTGGCGAGCATCCTGAAATTCGTCTGCCGACCACGCTCGACGCCTTGGAGAAACTTCGGCAACTTCAGATCGTCCGCGAAGACGACTATCGCCTGCTGCGGCGGTCGTATCTTTTTCTGCGGAAGTTGATCGACGCCTTGCGCATCGTCCGCGGCGACGCGACCGACCTGCTGCTGCCGGAATCGCCGGACGAATTTAAATCGCTCGCTCGCCGTATGGGCTATCGCGACTCCGATCGCACGAAGGCCGCAACCCGCCTGCAAAGCGACATCCGAAACACGATGACCGACGTCCACGATTACTTCGTGCGGCGCTTCAAGTCGACCTGATTGGGGTGGACAAAATTGTAGGGTTTTCGATATAAAGAGTATTCCCAGTACAACGTCGTGCCGGGAGCGACCGACTATGGAAGTCTTCAGTTTCAATTTTTGAGCTGAAGGCTTTTTTTGTTTATTCCGGTCGCCGGGACTCCATAACTTAAATCAAACCATAGGATCGCGAGGTTAGGCAGATGACTCCAAAAGATGTGTTTCAACTAATTAAAGACAAAGGCGTGAAGTTTGTCGACTTGCGCTTTACCGACACGCGCGGCAAGGAACAGCACGTCAGCGTTCCGGTCGCGTCTTTCGGACCGGACAAGTTTGAATCAGGACACTTTTTCGACGGCTCGTCGATCGCCGGATGGAAAGGCATTCAGGCTTCGGACATGATCCTGATGCCGGACCCGACCTCGACGTTCCTCGATCCTTTCCTCGAACAGACGACGCTCTGCATCACCTGCGACGTTATTGAACCGTCCGACGGCAAAGGCTACGACCGCGATCCACGTTCGATCGCGCGCCGTGGCGCGGAATACCTGAAGTCCACAGGTCTGGGCGACACCGCCTATTTCGGACCCGAGCCGGAATTCTTCATTTTCGACGCGATCGAATGGAGCATCGGCATGCAGGGTTCGTCCTTCAAGATTTTCTCGGAAGAAGGCGCATGGTCGACCGGCGAATCCTTCGTCAATGGTAACAAGGGTCATCGTCCCTCGATCAAGGGCGGCTACTTCCCTGTTCCTCCGGTCGATTCACTTCAGGATATTCGTTCGGAAATGTGTTCCATTCTCGAAGCGATGGGCGTCGTCGTCGAAGTCCATCACCACGAAGTCGCCAACGGCGGTCAGTGCGAAATCGGCACAAAGTTCGCTCCGCTCATTCAGCGCGCCGACTGGAATCAGCGTCTGAAGTACGCCGTGCATAACGTGGCGCACCGTCATGGCAAGACTGCGACGTTCATGCCGAAGCCGATCGTCGGTGACAACGGTTCGGGTATGCACGTCCACCAGTCGCTCTGGAAGGGAAGCGAAAACCTTTCCAGCACAGTGGGATCCGAAGCTTGGAATTCACGTGACTTGA
>JADMIO010817145.1_pt1 | contig 50166 bp, 47 predicted proteins | sample 8958161 | NCBI WGS metagenome assembly JADMIO01 (sample SAMN16585339, study PRJNA669376) | soil metagenome | isolation source: Crop rotation soil | place: USA: Cullars Rotation, Alabama | collected 2011
CTTTCCCGGGCGCGCCGCAGCTGCCGCGGGTCGCGCCGCCGCGGCCGCCGGTCTCGACTTCGGCTCCGACCCCTGCGATCGCTGCACCAGCGTGAACCGCATCTGGTCGCCGAGCATGTGATACATCCAGATTTCGGAGACCGAGATCTGCAGGTCCTGGCAGAGCCGGCGCGCCGGATCGATCATCGACTGCGGCACGTACAAGTGGAACGGCGCCCGCAACTTGGCGAACGTCCCCCATTGCGACATCGCTTCGAGGTTGTTGACCGACTCGGCAGTCTCTACCTCGACGACGCCCAGCAACTTCCGGTTGCGGTCGGTCGACTGAAGGACAAGATCCGGAAACCACGCGTCGGGTCCGGTGCCGACGGGCACCGCCTGCTCGTTTCCCGGATTGATGCCGACTTCGAATTTTCTTTTGTATCGTGCCTGAAGGAGGCGAATGACCCGGTCGTGCTCGAGCTGCTCTCGGACGGGCCGTACGAGGATCGGACTCAAATAGGACCCTCCGACGTGTGCGTATGACAAAAACCGGGCAAAACCCGACTCAAACCGGGTGAATATAGCACGAGTTCGCCGACGGGTCGTAAGTTAGGGTCATCGCCCGCGTTGAATACCTTGACGATCGATCGGTCGGGCTCCACAATGAGCCGTGCCTTCGCCCCCTGACCCCGCTGCCCGCGTGCTGATCGTCGACGACGATGTCAGCGTCACTGACACGTTTTCGCGAATGCTTCGTCTCGAGGGCTACGAGGTGTGGGCGGCGCTCTCCGCCGACGAGGGGCTGAGCCTGGCGCAGACCCATCGTCCGCATGCCGTGATCCTCGATTTGCGGATGCCGCTGACCAGCGGACTTCAGTTTCTTCGTGCGATTCGCGAGATTCCGGGCCTCACCAACACGCCCGTCGCCATCGTCACCGGCGACTACTACCTCGATGAGGCGCAGGCGAACGAGATTCACGAGCTTGGCGCCGAGCTGCGGTACAAGCCGCTCTGGCTCGAAGAGCTGGTGACCCTCGCGCGAGAGCTCCTCAAGATCCCCGTCCAGGAATAACCCGAGTGACCAATTCACGGTTTCTGAAAGCCTGCCGGCGCGAGCCGGTAGACGCAACGCCCGTCTGGTTCATGCGCCAGGCCGGCCGCTACATGGCCGAGTACCGGGCGCTGCGCGAGCGGCATACCCTGCTCGACATCTGCCGCAACCCCGACCTTGCGACTGAAGTGACGTTGCAGCCGATTCGCCGGATCGAGGTGGACGCGGCGATTCTCTTCTCCGATCTGCTGCTGCCGCTCGAGCCGATGGGGCTGCCGTTTGATTTCATCAAGGGCGAAGGACCGCAGATCGAGAAGCCGATCGAGACGCCCGCCGACATCGACAAGCTCCGGGTGTTCGAGCCGCGCGAATCGCTGGCGCACGTGCTCGAAGCGATCGGCCTGATCCAGCGCGAGCTGGCGGGCCGGGTTCCGTTGATCGGATTCGCGGGCGCGCCGTTCACGCTTGCCTCCTACGCGATCGAAGGCGGACATTCGAACAACTTCGCGCGCACCAAGTCGTTGATGTACGGACATCCCGACGCGTGGCATCGCCTCTGCGACATGTTCGCGACGATCATCGGCGACTACCTGAACGCGCAGATCGACGCCGGTGTCGACGCGGTGCAGGTGTTCGACTCGTGGGTCGGGACGCTCAGTCCGGCCGACTACCGTGAGTTCGCGCTTCCGCACACCCGGAAGATCTTCGACACGATCGGCACCCGCGTGCCGACGATTCATTTCGGCACCGGCACCGCCACGACGCTCGAGGACCTGCGCGATGCGGGCGGCGATGTCATCGGCGTCGACTGGCGCAGTCCGATTGACGCCGCCTGGGACCGCATCGGCCACGACCACGCGGTGCAAGGCAACCTCGATCCGACCTTGTTGCTCGGTCCGGTGCAGCGGATGTTCAGCCAGACCGACGACATCCTCGAACGGATCGGCGGCCGGCCGGGCCACATCTTCAACCTCGGTCACGGCATCCTGCCGATGACCCCCGTCGAGCACGTACAGATGCTCGCGCAGTACGTCCACAGTTCATCTCGACGACGATAAATGAATGGACGGTGAAGGTGTCCAAAGAACTGTCGTTCTCGCTTCACAGTTCCTCCTTCCCGGTTCGTGTTCAGGTTCGGTGCGGTGTTCCTGGTTTGGTGTTCCGGGTTCGGTCCGCCCTGGGCGGACCGGAACAACGAACCCGAACACCGAACACCGAACTTCGAACTTCGAACTTCGAACCGAACCTGAACACGAACTGAGAAGCGGGAACCCGGAAGCGTGAACGACACCGCTCGAGACAAACTTGACGTCCTCATCGTCGGAGCCGGCATTTCCGGACTCTCGGCCGCCTACGAGCTGCAACGTCGCGGACTGCAGGTGCGCGTGCTCGAGGCGTCCGACCGTCCTGGCGGCGTGATCTTCACCGAACGATTTGACGGTTGGGTGGTCGACGGCGGGCCCGATTCGATCCTCGTGCAGAAACCGGCGGGCGTCAGCCTGTGCCGCGAGCTTGGCCTTGGCGATCGCCTGGTCTCGACCCAGAAACCGCGGACGGCGTACGTCATGCGCGACGGCAGGCTCCATCCGATCGTCGAGGGATCGTTTCTCGGGTTTCCGGTTGGCGTGGCGGCGCTGGCACGCTCGTCGCTGTTTACGCTGCGCGGCAAGGTTCGCATGGCGTGCGAAGTGCTGGTGCCGCGCGGATCCGGCGAGGACGAATCGATCGCGACGTTCGTGCGACGGCGGTTCGGCGACGAAGCCGCCGAGTATCTCGCCGATCCGCTGCTCGCCGGCATTCACGCGGGCGACGCCGATCGGCTGTCGATGCGCGCGCTGTTTCCGCGGCTGCTCGAGGCCGAGCAGCAGGCCGGCAGCGTCATTCGCTCGTTCCGGCGGCTCCACGTGAAGCCGTCCGAACAGGGCGCGTTCGTTTCGCTGCCAGGCGGAATCGGTGAACTGATCGATGTCCTCGCTGGCGCTCTGACGCCTGGAACCCTCGCGCTGTCGGCTCGCGTCACCGAGCTGCGCCGCACCGGCACCTACACCGTGGAATCAACCGCGGGATCGTTCGAGGCGCGCTCGGTGATCCTGAGCGTCCCCGCCTACGCGGCAAGCAGTCTGTTGCGTGGCTTCGACACGACGCTCGCTGGACTGTGCGACTCCATCCCGTATGCATCCACCGCGACGGCCGCCTTTGGATACCGGCGCGATCAGATCAGGCATCCGCTTCGCGGCTCCGGATTCGTGGTGCCGCGCGTCGAGCGCAGTCCGCTGCTGGCGGCCACCTGGGTCACTTCGAAGTGGCCCGGACGCGCGCCCGAGGGGCACGCGCTGGTGCGGGCGTTTCTCGGCGGCGGACGTGACCCGCACCGGCTCGAGCGCACCGACCAGGAATTGATCGACACGGCCCGCGAGGCGCTCGAAGAAACCCTGCATATTGATGGAGACCCGGTCGTCGCACGACTGTTCCGCTGGACGCGCAATAGCCCGCAGTACGAGGTTGGTCACCTGGCGCGCGTCGCCGCTATCGAACAGCGGATGGCATCGATTCCAGGGGTGTTTCTCGCCGGCAGCGGCTTCCGCGCCATCGGCATTCCCGACTGCATCGCCGACGGCCGCGAGACCGGCGCCCGCGCCGCGACGTTTGTCGCGGCCCACTGAACGACCACGTCTCGCCGTAGAATCTCAGCCATGCGATTTCTCATCGTTCCGGTTGTCCTGTTACTCCTCGTCTTCCCCGCAAGCGGCCAGACGGGTGCATCGGTTGCCCCACCGATCGACGCGATCCTCAAGAGCATCAAGGCTGCCGACAAGGGCCTGCTGGCGGTGTCGGAGGAAGATGGCCGCTTTCTGCGCGTGCTGATCGCCGCTCGCGGGGCGAAGTCAGTGCTCGAAATTGGCGCGGCGAGCGGCTACAGCGGCATCTGGCTCGGACTCGGAGCACGCGAGACCGGCGGCCACGTGGTGGCGATCGAGTTCGACCCGAAGCGCGCCGGCGAGGCGGCGGCGAACATCCGCAAGGCGGGGCTGAATGACGTCGTGACCGTGGTGCACGGCGACGCGTTTCTCGAAATCCCGAAAGTGCAGGGCAACTTCGACCTGGTCTTCCTCGATGCCTGGAAGCCCGACTACAAGAAGTTCTTCGACATGGTCTTCCCGCGGCTCAACCCCGGCGGTGTGTTCGCGGCGCACAACGTCATCAACAAGAAAAGCGAGATGGAGCCGTTTCTCCAGACCATCCTGACGCACCCGAAGTTGTTCACCACGATCGTCTCGCCGGCGAACGAAGGCATGTCGGTCTCAGTCAAGCTGAGATGAACTCCCAACACCCCAATCCCAACCCCCAACTCCCAATGCCCAACGGGCAACGTCGACACTCGCACGACCTGGTGGTGGGATTGGGAGTTGGAAATTTGGGAGTTGGAAGTTGAAACCAGTCCACATCATCGGCGTGCCGCTGGACCTTGGAGGAGGCCGGCGCGGCGTCGACATGGGGCCGTCCGCGCTGCGGATCGCGGGCATCGGCGATCAGCTGGCGGCGCTTGGCCGGACCGTCGCCGACAAAGGCGACCTGCCGGCGCCGATCGCCGAGACGCAGCGGCCGGCGGACAAGAAGAAGAAATACGTCCGCGACATCGCCAAGGTCTGCCAGAAGCTCTACGACGCCGCGCTCAAGTCACTCGACGCCGGCGCCATTCCCATCGTCCTCGGCGGCGACCACAGTCTCGCCGCCGGGTCTGTGGCCGCGAGCGCCGAATGGGTGCGCCGGACCGAATCGAAGCCGCTCGGCCTGGTGTGGGTCGATGCGCACGGCGACATGAATACGCCGGCGACGACGCTGAGCGGCAACGTCCACGGGATGCCGCTGGCGGCGCTCCTCGGCAGCGAGCCCACCGAGCTCGCCTCGATCGGCGGATCGCCCTCGGTCTTCGCGCACAACACCGTGCTGCTCGGCATCCGCAACCTGGATGAGCGTGAGAAGGAACAGATCCGCGCCTTCGGCGTCCACGTCTTCACCATGAAGGACATCGATCGCGACGGCATCGCCAAGATCGCCGAGCGCGCGCTCGCAATCGCCGCGGACGGCACCGGCGGCATTCACGTGTCGTTCGACATGGACGTCTGTGACCCGGGCATCGCCCCGGGCGTCGGCACACCGGTCAAGGGCGGCCTCGACTACCGCGAGGCGCACATGGTCATGGAGATGGTCGCCGACTCGCGGCGACTGGTCGCCCTGGATCTCGTCGAGGTCAATCCGACGCTCGACGTGCGTAACGCCACCGCCGAATTCGCCACGGAGCTGGCACTCTCGGCCCTCGGCAAGAACATTCTCTAGAGCTGGCCTGCATGTTGCTCATCGAGCAACGTGAGCCGATTGCGCCTCATCAGCATTACTGCCGGGATGGTGGTGGCCGCCAGCATCTCGACCTGGCTTTTCGCCGCGGAGCATCCGGGAGAGATTCCGGCGCATGCGACCGCGCCGCCCCTGCTCGAACACGACATCGAGGTCAGCGCCGCGGTACGTGACGATGCCTTCAGGCGAGCGGCGGTGAAACTGGATGCCGGCGCGGGTCTTGGCGCCAGATCGGTCGACCCGACGCCCATCACCTGCCGTTTCATTCGCGACGAACCGTCAGGCACCTCCGCGAAGTTTTCGTGCGCGCTCGAGGATGGCCAGGTGATCAAGGTGAAGTACGGCCGCAACCCCGAGATCCAGGCGGAGGCGGCAGGCACCCGGCTCCTGCGCGCGCTCGGCTACGCGGCAGACGCTGTGACGGTGGTGCCGCGGGTGAGGTGTTACGGCTGCCCGCGTTTTCCGTTTGTGACCATGCAGATTCTCTCGCTCGCGCGGGCGTCGAGCATGCTCGGCGCCAACGGCCATGACCGCGGCTATACCGACTTCGAGTGGCCCGCGGTCGAGCGCAAGTTCCCCGCGCCGGCGATCGAAACCGACACGGTCGAAGGGTGGGCGTGGTGGGAGCTCAAGACATCGCAGGCGCCGCGCGCCGATCTCGACGCTTTCCGTTTGCTGGCCGTCTTCCTCGCGCACTGGGATAACAAGTCGAGCAACCAGCGGCTGGTGTGTCTCGAAGGCGAGACGCCGTGTGCGCGTCCGCTGCTGATGATTCAGGATCTGGGCGCGACGTTTGGCCCGACCAAGGTCAACCTGGAGCGCTGGCGCGACACGCGGATTTGGGGAGACCGCGCCACCTGCACCGCATCGATGCACCAGCTTCCCTACATGGGAGCGTCGTTCACCGACGTGCGTATTTCAGAAGAAGGACGCCGCCAGCTGGCGCAGCAGCTGGCGGCACTGAGCGAGGCCGACATCAGGAGCCTGTTCGCCGACGCGCGCTTTCCCGAGTTCTACAGCAGCACCGACGACACCCGCGATCTGGACGTCTGGACCGCGGCGTTTCGCGCGCGCGTCGATCAGATCGTCAGCGGACCACCCTGCCCTACTTCTTCTTCGCGAGAATCGCTTCCATCTCGTCCATCACCTGATTCATCCTCTTGATGGTCAGGTCGAGCGGTTCGTCGGTGGTCATGTCGACGCCGGCCTCCTTCAACAGATCGATCGGATACTTCGATCCGCCCGCCGCGAGAAACGCCAGGTAGCGCTTCTTCGTCGCCTCGTCGCCCGCCGTCACCTTCGCCGCCAGCGCTTCCGCCGCCGTAAACGAAGTGGCGTACTGATACACGTAGAAATTGCTGTAGAAGTGCGGGATGTAGCTCCACTCGTTGGCGACGTAGTCGTCCACGATGACGACTTTCTGGTCGTGGCCGTAGTAGCGCTTGGTGATGTCGAAATAGAGCTTGGCGAGCGCATCGCCGGTAATCGGCGTGCCCTTCAGCGCCATCTCGTGCATCCGCAGCTCGAACTCCGCGAACTGCGTCTGGCGGAAGACCGTCGCCTTGGCACCTTCGAGATAGCTCCCCAGCAGCGACAGCCGCGTCGCATCGTCCTTGATCTCCTTCAGCATGTAGTCGATGAGCAGCGCTTCGTTGAACGTCGACGCGACCTCGGCGACAAAGATCGGATAGTCGGCAAGTGGAAACGGCTGCGTCTTGTTCGAGTAGTAGCTCTGCATCGTGTGCCCGAGCTCGTGCGCCAACGTGCTGACGTCGTTGTACTGCCCCAGGTAGTTGAGCAGCATGTACGGGTGCACGTCGTAGGCGCCGCCGTTGGAGTAGGCGCCCGACTTCTTGCCTTCGGTCGGCATGAAGTCGATCCACCGGTTGGCGAAGGCCTTGGAAACGACGCCGGCGTAATCGGCGCCGAGCGGCTTCACCGCGTCGAGCACGTGTTGCTGCGCCTCTTCCGGCGTGTACCGCAGGTTCACTTCCGACACGAGCGGCGCGTAGAGGTCGTAGTAGTGCAGCTGGTCGACGCCGAGCATCCGCTTCCGCAGCCGCAGGTAGCGGTGGAACGTCGGCAGGTTCTTGTTCACGCCGTCGATCAGGCGCGTGTAGACGGTCGTCGGAATGTTCGAGGCGTCGAGACTGGCTTCGAGCGTGGACGGATATTTCCGCGCCTTCGCGTAGAACATCGACTTCTGCAGGTTCGAGTTCATCGTCGTGCCGAAGGTCCGGCTGAAGCTGCCGAGCGCGTTGAAGAACGCCGCCATGCCCGCCTCGCGATCCTGCCGCGTCGGCAGCGTCCGCACCTCGCCGTAGCCTGACTGGTCGACCTTGAGCCTGGTGCCGTCGCTCAGCGTGATCGTCGGGTACGGGAAGTCGGCGTTCGAGAGGATGCCGTAGATGTTCGACGCCGACCCGGCCAGCGGCGCGGCATCGGCGAGCAGCTTTTCTTCCGCGTCGGTGAGCGTATGCGGCGCGCGGCGCAGCACGTCGTGCAGGTAGAAGCCGTAGTTCTTCAGCCGGGGCTCGCCGGCGAGAAACCGATCGATCGTCGCGCTGCCGATCTTCAGGATCTCGGGCTCGATGTAGGCCGCCTGCGCACCGAAATCGGCGAACGTCTGCTGCATCTCCTGCTGCATGCCCTGCGGTTCTGACAGGCGCGTGTCCTCGTCGGACAGCATGCTGGCGTAGACGTAGAGCCGCGACAGCTCCTTCTCGAAGTGGGTCTTGGTCTCGAGCGCGTCGGCTAGCGTCTTCGGCGACTCGCCGAGATGGCCCGCGAAGGTGCGGATCTTCGGCAGCTCAGCCTTGATCGCATCCTTGGTCGTTCGCCAGGTGGCGACGTCGGGATAGATATCCTTGAGATTCCAGGTGTATTTCTCGGCGACCTTGGTCCGGTCGCGCTCCTGCGCCGCGATCAGTACAGACATAGCGACAACACCCGCCGTGATGAGCCCCACACAGATTCGAGCTCGTGACATGTGCACCCCCGGTAACCGGTCGAACTAGTCTACAGTTTTCAGTAATGGCAAAGACGAGGGTGCCGCCCGACTGGGCCAGCCTGCCGGAAGACCAACTGCTCGATTTGCGAATGGCCGACCTTCCGCTGGCAATCGAAGACACCCTCGCGGAGCGGGTTGCACAACTTCGCGAGGAGCTCGCTGCGCGCGAGCTGACATTCCCGCTGCATTTCTACCTGTCGGACGAGTGGTTCACCCCCGACGGGGCGACGGCGATCGCCGTCCCCTTCTATCTCGCGCATCCGCGGCTCGAGAAGCTCGAGGAGGCGCAGATGCTCGAAGTCGAGGGTGGCGAGCACGAGTGGTGCATGCGCATCCTCCGCCACGAAGCCGGCCATGCCATCGACAACGCCTTCAAACTGAGGCTGCGACAGCAGCGCCGGCGCGTCTTCGGCTTGCCGTCGAAGCCGTACCCGGAGTTCTACACGCCGAAGCCGTACAGCAAGAGTTACGTCCTGCACCTCGACGCGTGGTACGCGCAAAGCCATCCGGACGAAGACTTCGCGGAGACGTTCGCCCTGTGGCTCACGCCCAACAGCGAGTGGCGGCAACGCTACACCGGCTGGCCGGCGTTCAAGAAGCTCGATTACATGGACACGTTGATGCGCTCGCTGCGGCGCCAGACGGCGCGCGTCGACAACCCTGAAGAAGTGGATGCGCTGCCGCACCTGCGCAAGACCTTGCGGCAGCATTACCGCAACAAGCGCCGCCACTACGGCCTCGACTATCCGAATTTTTACGATCGCGACCTGCGGCGTCTCTTCTCCGACGCGCCGGAGTTCGCCGACAACATCACCGCTGCGCAATTCATCGCCAGGAACCGGCGTCCGGTGCGACGGGTGGTCGCCGAGTGGACCGGCATCTACCAGTACACGATCGACCAGGTGCTCGAAGACATGATCTCGCGCTCGCGCGAGCTCAAACTGCGACTGGCGGTTCCCGAAGAACACGCGCGGCAGGAATTCACCGTGCTCTTGACGGTGCAGGCGATGAACTACCTGCACAGCGGCGGACACCGCCTGTTCCTGTGAAAAAGCTTCGTATCCTCGCCCTCGTCCACGACCATCTCGTTCCGCCCGCGGACACGACCGGCATCGACATCCTCGAAGCCGAGTGGAAGATGGAGTACGACGTCATCGAAACGCTGAGAGAGATCGGGCACGACGTCCGCGTGCTCGGCATCCACGACGACCTGATCGGCATCCGCCCGACCATCGGTCTCTTCAAGCCGCACATCATCTTCAACCTGATGGAGGCGTTCGCAGGCGTCACCACCTTCGATCAGAACGTGGTCAGCTATCTCGAGCTGCTGCGCATTCCTTATACGGGATGTAATCCCCGCGGACTGATCCTCGCGCGCGACAAGGCGCTGTCGAAAAAGCTCCTCGCGTATCACCGCATCCCCGTGCCCGAATTCACGGTGGTGCGCCGCGGCCGCAAGCCGATGCTCAGCAAGCGCCTGCACTTTCCGCTGATCGTCAAGTCGCTGTTTTTCGAGGCATCCGCCGGGATCTCGCAGGCGTCGGTCGTGGAAAACGCGGATCAGCTCACGCGCCGCGTGCAATTCATCCACGACAATCTCGGCACCGCCGCCATCGTCGAGCAGTTCATCGACGGCCGCGAGCTCTACGTCGGCGTGCTCGGCAACGAGCGGCTCGACGTCTTTCCGGTCTGGGAAATGTCGTTCGCGCAGATGCCGGACAACAGATGGCGCATCGCCACTGAGCGTGTGAAATGGAGCACGCAGTACCAGAAGAAGCACGGCATCATGACCGAGGCCGCCGCGCTCGACGCCGCGGCCATCGACCGGATCCAGCGCATCGCCAAGCGCACCTACCGCGCACTGGACCTCAGCGGCTACGCCCGCATCGACATCCGGATGGACGACGATGGCGGGATGTTCGTGCTGGAAGCGAATCCAAATCCCAATCTCGCCTACGGCGAAGACTTCGCGGAGTCGGCGGAGACGAGTGGAGTAACCTACGAGCGCTTGCTCGATCGCATCCTGACGTTGGGCTTGCGATGGGAACCGGAGCGCACTGGATGAACGACGCTCGAATCGTGATGACGCTCATCGTCCGCGCGACGCTCGCGGTGCTGCTGTTCGTCAGTCTCTCTGGCACCGCCTCGGCGCAGAACTCAACACCGGTGCCCGGGCAGCCGGGAAAAGATGTCGTCTGGGTGCCGACACCGGACGACCTCGTCGAGCAGATGCTCGATCTCGCCAAGGTGACGCCGAAGGATTTCGTGATGGACCTCGGCTCGGGCGACGGCCGCAACATCATCGCCGCGGCGAAACGCGGCGCGTGGGCCATGGGCATCGAGTTCAACCCCGACCTGGTGCTGCTGTCGAAGAAGAACGCCGCAGCCGCCGGCGTCTACGACCAGGCGCAGTTTGTCGAGGGCGACATGTTCGAGGCCGACTTCTCCGAGGCGTCGGTGCTCGTCCTCTTCCTGCTGCCGGATAACCTGAAGCGGCTCGCGCCGAAATTTCTCGAGATGCATCCGGGCAGCCGGATCGTCTCCAACACGTTCGGCATCGAAGGCTGGATGCCCGACCAGACCGAGAACGTCCCCGGCTGCGATACCTGGTGCTCGGTGTTGCTGTGGATTGTCCCGGCCAAAGCCGAGGGCACGTGGCACACCTCGAACGGCGAGCTCACGCTGAAGCAGAACTTTCAGATGATTTCAGGGACGCTCGGCACCACGCCGGTCACCGGCAAACTGAACGGCGATCGGATCACCTTCACCGCCGCAGGCAAGCAGTACACCGGCACGGTGGTTCGCGATCGTATCGAGGGAGATGGCTGGACGGCGATGCGGTAGCGTTGGCTACGCGGAGCGCAGCAGCGACTGACGACGGTCCGTGCCTGGCCCGCGCGATGCGCCGCGGCGGTCGGAGCCGCTCCGGCGTTCGGCGATGAACCGATCGAGCGAAAATCCTTCGCTCACCAGCCGCCGTTCGAGGTCGGACTGGTACCGCATGCAGCCCAGCACGTCGTCAAACTCCTGAATGTTGACGTTGGTATCCGGGCCGTAGACGTGGAGGAACATCCGCGACTTGGAGCTGGCGCGGACAATGCGGACCGATTTGGCGCCGCGGGTGAAGAGCCAGGCTTCGCGAACCGCGCCGATGTCGGCGGGGCCGGAAGGTTGCGGCGTGGGCGCCAGATCTGCCATCAATCTGAGCATAGGGAACGCTCGGATCGATGGCAAGCTGGGCCGTGAAATAAGTACTCGGAGGCCTGAAGGCCTCCGGCTACCGGTCGAGAGACTCGGAGGCCTGAAGGCCTCCGGCTACCGGTAGAGGCCTCCGGCGACCGGTAGAGGAGACCTTCAGGTCTCCGTTATTGAACCGCGAGCAGCTGGATATCGAAGAGCAGCGTCGAGTTCGGGGGTATCCCCGGTCTCGACTGCGAGCCGTACGCTTGATCGGGCGGCAGTACCAGCCGGCGCGTTCCCCCGACCTTCATGCCGGGCACGCCTCGGTCCCATCCAGCAATCACTTGTCGTGCGCCAACCGTGAACGGAAACGGCTGCCCGCCGACTGAGCTTTCAACCTGTGTCCCCTTGTTTTCCGCACGTCCGGCGTCGTACAGCCAGAGCGTGTAATGCACCGTCGCGACGCGGCCAATCGTCGCTTCCGCACCGGTGCCCACTACGAGATCGGTTTGCGAATAGGGAGCCGACGAGGTCGGCCCGGTCGGCGACGAGCCGGAGTCACCGCCGCCACAGGCGGCGGCCATGAGCGAGATCACGAGGACGATCGTCAGAGCCGCAGGGGTACGCAACATCACGATCAAGGATAATACGCCACATGACTGAGCAGACGCGGGCGACAGCCGCGGTCGTGGATTTCATTACACACGCGCGATGGCAGGATTTTCCGGCGGAGGCGATCGCACTCGGCAAGCGGTGCATCATCGACGGACTCGGCGTCGTCCTCGCGGGATCAACGACTGAGGGCAGCAAAATCATTCACGACTACGTCAAGGGGGAAGGGGGACAGGGGGAAGGGGGCAAGACCGCGACCGTCTTCGCCACTGAACCATTCCGCACGAGCGCGGCGTCGGCGGCGTTTGCCAACGGCGCGAGCGGTCATGCGATGGATTGGGATGACACGCAGCTTTCCACGACTCCGGATCGCATCTTCGGACTGCTGACGCACCCGACGCTCCCGCCGCTCTGCGCGGCGCTGGCGGTCGGCGAGCGGCGCCGCGCCACCGGCCAGCAGTTCATGGAAGCGTTCCTGACCGGCTTCGAAGTCGAGTGCAAGATCGCGGAATCGATCCATCCCGATCACTACAAAAAGGGCTTTCATTCCTCCGGCACGATCGGCACCTTCGGCGCGATGGCGGCGACGGCGCGGCTGCTCGGGCTCAGCCCCGAGGCGACGGCGAACGCAGTGTCGATTGCCGCGAGCCTGGCCGCCGGCATTCGCGCCAACTTCGGCACCATGACCAAGCCGCTGCACGTCGGACGCGCGGCGCAGAACGGCGTCATGGCCGCCGAGCTCGCCAGCCACGGCTTCACCGGCTCGAAGGATGGTCTCGACGGACCGTGGGGCTTCTTCCAGATTTTCAGCTTCGGCTCCGGCTTCGACGCTGACCGCATCATCGGCAAGCTCGGCAATCCGCACACGATCCTGTCGCCCGGCGTCTCGATCAAGCCGTATCCGTGCGGCGTGCTCGGCCACCCGACCATGGATGCAATGCGCACGCTGGTGATCACCCACGACGTCAAGCCCGAGCAGATCAAAGCGATCCGCGTCCGCGCTGGATCGAACATTCTCAATCCGCTGCGCTACGGCATCGCGCAGACCGAGCTCGAGGCGAAGTTCTCGCCGGCGTTCATGGTGTCGGCGATCGCCCTGCGGCGAAAGGCCGGGATCCACGAGTTCACCGACGAGTTCGTCCGCAGCGAGCCGACGCAGCAGATGATGGCGAAGGTGACCAAGGTGCTCGACCCGGCGATCGAGGCCAAGGGCTGGGAGAAGATCCGCAGCACCGTCGAAGTCGACCTCGTCGACGGGCGGACGCTGGTGCAGGAAGCGGATGAGCGCTACCGCGGCGGGCCTGACCATCCGTTCACGCGCGAGGACCTGCTCGAGAAGTTTACCGACTGCGCCTCGCTCGTCCTCTCTGAACAGGGCATGACCGACGTCATCAGCAAGGTGGAATCGATCGAGCAGGTATCAGACATCTCGGCGCTGGTGCGTGCTCTTGGCGGCGCCGCGGCCGCGCGCTCCAGCGCGACGGCCGTGGAGACGCGATGAACCTCGCATGGATCTCGATTGCCGCGCTGGTCATCGCCGTCCTTCTGAGCTGCACCACCGCGATCAACGTCGGCGTGCTGTCGCTGGTGATGGCGCTGATCGTCGGCGTCTATCTCGGCGGGATGACGGTCAACGCCGTGCTCGCCGGATTTCCGACGCCGCTCTTCATCACGCTGATCGGCGTCACACTCCTCTTCGCGATTGCCGAATCTAACGGCACACTCGCCCGTGTCACCGGAGGCGCGGTGCGGCTGTGCCGCGGCCACGCCGGCATCCTGCCGATCATGTTTTTCGTGCTCGGCATCATCATCGCCACGATCGGCGCCGGTGCCACGCCGGCCAGCGCCCTGCTCGCGCCGCCGGCGATGGCGGTGGCAGGCCGCGCCGGCATTCCCGCGCTGCTGATGGCGATCATGGCGGGCAACGGCGCGCTCGCCGGCACGCTCTCCCCCTTCGCGCCCACCGGCATCGTCGCCAACGGCGTCATGAATCGCATCGGCCTCGGCGGACACGAATGGCAGACGTTCGCCTACAACGCGCTCGCCCACACGCTGGTCGGCTTCACCGGCTTTCTAGTGCTCGGCGGCTGGCGGTTGTTCAAGCGCCGCGACACCGCCGTCGTCCAGGCTGAAGACCCGGATGCGGGTCCGATGGACCGACGCCACTGGCTGACCGTCGCCGGCATCATCGCCCTGATCCTTGGCGTTGCCGGTTTCGGCATGGACGTCGGGATGACCGCGTTGATCATCGCGGCCACGCTCACCTTGCTGCGGACAGTGGACGAGGCGAAGGCGATCCAGCGGATGCCGTGGGGTGTCATCCTGATGGTCACCGGCGTGTCGGTGTTGATTGCGATGCTCGAGAAGACGAAGGGACTCGAGCTCTTCGCCACCGGGCTCGCCAACGTCTCGACGCCAGCGACAGTCGCGCCGATCGTGGCCTTCGGCACCGGCATCGTCTCGGTCTACAGCAGCACCTCCGGCGTCGTCCTGCCGGCGTTTCTGCCGATGGTGCCTCACCTCGCGGGACAGCTTGGCGGCATCCAGCCGTTACCGATCGCATGGTCGATGAACATCGGCGCCAGCCTCGTGGACCTGTCATCGCTCTCGACCGTCGGCGCGCTGTTTCTCGCCGGCGCGGTGCCGGGCACCGATACGCGCGCGCTCTTCAACGGCCTGCTGGTGTGGGGCATGTCGATGGCCGTAGTCGGCGCCGTCGTCTGCTGGATCCTGTTTGGATAATGAAGATCGACATCTGGTCCGACATCGTTTGCCCATGGTGCTATGTCGGCAAGCGCCGCTTCGAGCGCGCGCTCGACGCGTTTGACGGTCGCGATCGCGTCGAGATCATTCACCACTCATTCCAGCTGGATCCGGTCAGTCCTCCCGGCGAGGTGCGCAATCACCGCGACAACCTGATGAAGAAGTACGGGATGTCGCAGGCGCAGGCCGATACCGCGCAACTGACGATGGAGCGCACGGCCGCGGCCGAAGGGCTCGAGTTTCACCTCGTCGGCGGCGTCACCGGCAACACCTTCGACGCGCACCGCGTGCTGCATCTGGCGAAAGCCCGCGGCCTGCAAGCGAAAGTCATCGAACGCTTTTTCCGCGCGCACTTTACCGAGCAGCGTTCGATCTTCGACCACGGCTCGCTCACGGCGCTCGCCGCTGAGGCCGGCCTCGATCCCGACGAGGTGACGCGCGTGCTCAGCGGCACTGAGTACGCGGACGATGTGAGGGCCGATAACGAACAGGCGCGTGCGTATGGAGCGACCGGCGTCCCCTTCTTCGTGCTCGACAATCGCTTCGGCGTGTCGGGCGCGCAGCCGACCGAGGTTTTTGCCGAGGCGTTGCAGCGGGCCGCTCGGCCATAAACGATCGCGGCGGTGGCAACCGTGTTGCTCCTTTCTCCGGCAGACAAAGGCGGTCATCGCAGCTGATGGGCGCCGAATCCAAGGAGAGAACCATGGGTCACATGGATCACGATCGCCCGGACGACTCGAACCAGAACCGCCATCCGGCCGGTTCAGTCAGCGAAGAGACCTCGGCCACTGGTCAGCGCGTCAAAGGCGCGATGAAAAACGCCGCCGGCGAGCTGATCAACGATCAGAGCCTCGAGGAGAAGGGCGAGCGCGAGAACGCGGCCGGGAAAGATCGTCAGAAGAGAAACGACGCCGTCTAGCGCGTCATCAGTTCGAATTGTGGCGCCGGCGACATGGGTTGCCGGCGCCGCAGCTTTTCACTAGCATTACCCGTCATGACGCTCAAGCTATTCCGTTTGGGGCTGATCTGTTCACTCCTCATGGTCACCCCGGCGTGGGCGCACCACTCCCACGGCAACTACGACATGACGACGTTCACCAACCTCAAGGGGAAGGTGAGCGAGATCCACTGGATGAATCCGCATAGCTGGATCTACCTCGAAGTCACCAACGACAAGGGGCAGACCGACATGTGGGCCCTCGAAGGCGCGAGCATCACGCAGCTCAGTCGGAAAGGCTGGAGCAAGGAGAGCATCAAGACCGGCGACACCCTGACCGTGCGATGCCACCAGCTGCACGATCGCACCAACGGATGCCTGCTCGGGTTCGTGTCGATCGCCGGTGCGGCCGAGAAGGAATTCGACTAGCCGCGCGCCTCAGAGCGTCTGGTTCACGAATCGCGAGTCGAGCACGATTCGCCAGAACGCCAGGTGGGCGGAGACGAGCAGCACCGCCGCCACTTTCGTCCGCTTCGGATCGTGCGCGCAGATCCACATCAACGCGTACGCCGCCGGAAAGATCGCAAACACCACGTCCATGTCTTCGGCAAGGCCCTGGCTGTGCCAGACGAAGATCGCCATCAGCACTGACGGCAGCGCGTAACCCAGCGCCGTGCGTACCTCGTCGGCGTGTTGCCGCCATAGCGTCACGGCGACGGCCAGCAGCGGCGCGCCGACCACCCACGCGGTCATCGTCAGGTCACGCGCGCCCGTAGCGCTGAAAATCGGCGCGACGACACGATCGTCAAACACCTTTTCCACAAACAACGGCCGCCAAGGAATCGCGACGACGTGGCCGACCGTGACCGGCAGCTTCAGGATGATGATGTAGATCGCGACCCAGCCGGTGTACGCCGCGGTGGCCCACGCCGTGATGCGAAGGATGCGGCCGAGCCGATCCGGAAGCTGGATGCGCGGCGCGGCGAGCGCCGCCATCCACGCACCCGCCAGCGACACGAGTCCCCATCCATGGAAGGCAGCGCCCAGTCCCACCAGCAGGCTGCCGCCGTCCAGGCGCTTGACCTTGTCGCGCAACCCGCGAGCGAGCAGCGGAAACGCGGCGAGGTTGAGCGACATGTAGCCGAATTCGCGCCAGCCGAAATACAGGAGCGCGGACGGGGCGAGCAGCGCCAGACCGAGATAGCGGACGACCACCGCCGACCACCCTTCGAGCACGCCAATGGCGAGCGCGCAGAGGATGAACAGCGCCGTGCCGACGCGCGACACCGCGACCTGGGAGCCGGCGCGCGCCTCGTCGGTCTGCCCCAGCAGGCGATAGAACTGCCCTTCGAGCGCGTACGACAAATGCGCTTCGAAGCGCACGTGATCGACGCCCGCGTAGTTCATGAAGCTTTGGTGTTTCTGCGCGATCTCGTTGGCATCGCCCATCGTCACGAGCGCCGGCGAGATCGGAAAGGCATAGGCCATGACCGCGGCGGCGAGAAGCGTGGCGACGGCGACGTCGCGGCGGCGGCGATCATCGAAGCGGCTGGCCGCCAGCAGCATGACGCCGCCGGCCAGCAGGAAGCAGAGGCTCTGCACCTGAAACAGACCCCGGACGCTCTCGAAGCGATTGTCGGTGCTGAACGGAAATGGCAGCGCGCGCACCGTCACAGTGGTCTCGGCGGGCGGAGCCGTCATCGACTCGCGGTCGATCTTGCCGGTGTCGTCGACGGCAGGATCGCGCACCAGGGTGGTGATGTTGTCGCGCGAGGTGTCGTGCAGCTCGTATTCCCAGCCGGTCGCGGTGCCGTCAATCGGCTCACCAGCTCTCAGATCGTGCTGGCGTTCGACTGCCTGCCGTTGCTGCACGGTGACGCCGTCTCGCCAGCGAACGGTGATCCGCGGACCGGTCGACCTGACGTCAATCAGTGCCGCAGCGGCAATCAATACGCCACCGAGCACCATCCACAGGTGTCGCCGGGGTCGCGTCCTGGATGTCGTGGAATCCACCGGCGGGTACTCTATCGCGGTCCCCTTCGCGGGTTACCGGCCGCCGCGAGCCTGCGGCTCGTTGGGCCGTGCGCTGGGATTGACGAACCGCGGATCGTAGGTCGTGTCGATCACCTGGCCGTCTTTGATCAGCATGTGCACGTTCTTCGTCGCCGCGATGTCGGCCAGGGGATTCCCATCGATGATCGTCAAGTCCGCCAGCTTCCCCGCTTCGACCGAGCCGAGCGTCTTGCCCTGGCCGATCGACTCGGCCGCCCACAGCGTCGCCCCCTGAAGCGCCTTCATCGCCGGCACACCCGCGTCGGTGAGCGACTGCATCTCGTAGTGAAGGCTCAGGCCGGGGAAGAAGCCCGCGTCGGTCCCGGCCAGCACCTTGCCGCCCGCTTCGGCGTAGCGTCTGACGAACTCTCGTGTTCGGCGATATCCCTCGGCGTCGCCGGCGCGGCCGGGCAGCTGCGCCCACGACATCCGCACATCGTCTGGCACGAACGCCAGGGCTGGATCGGCAATCGCGGCCTTCGCCTCCGCCGCCCACTCGGCGCCTCGAGGCGTCGTGCTGCGAGAACGCCCCAGCATGGTGGCGTTGACGAATACGCCCTCGCGCACCATCAACTGGATCAGCGGACCGAACAGGTTGGTGTCCATCACCCGCTCGGGGTTGGTTCCAGCCGCCTGCACCGCCTCGGGACCCATTTCCTCGACGATGGCGCGCCCCAGCGTATCGGAGTGCTCCATGTACTTCAGGCCGCCGATCTCCACCGCCTTGCGAATGTTCTGAGAGTGCCCGACCACCGGCAGGCCCGCCTTCTTGGCCTCGTCGGTGATCGCCTTCAGCTGCTCGAGCGTCAGGTTGAGATCGACCTTGATCATGTCGACGCCCTTGCCGATCAGATCGCGCGCATACAGCCTCGCCTCGTCCGTCGTCTTCAGGCTGTGGCTGATGCCGCTTTCCTCGGCGGCCGGCCCGGCGGCCGCGGTTCCCGACACGAACAGCCGCGGACCCTTGATGCGGCCGCTCTTCAACGCCGCGCGCTGTCCGAGAATCCAATCGGTGTAGTTGTTGGTGTCGCCGACCGTGGTCACGCCGTAACGCAGAAAGAGCGGCGGCATGTAGTCACGCAGGTGAACGTGCGGATCGATCAGGCCGGGAAGGATCGTCCTGCCCTGCGTGCTGATCACCCGGGCGTTTTGCGGATAGGCGACCTTCCCGCTGACCCCGACGGCCGTGATCCGGGTGCCTTCGATGACGACGACAGCGTCGTTGACTGGAGGTCCGCCGCGTCCGTCGATCAGGGTGCCGCCCTCGAGCACCACCGTCTGAACCTGCGCGTTAGCGCCCGGCGAAAGAAAAAGCGCCGCGGTGGCATAGAGGAGAAACGCCCGCGCACGAGTCAAGGTGCGCTGGTGTACTACGTCTCGAATCGAGGGTCAAGACGCGCGAAAAAGACGTCGCCCGGCGTTTGACACCGGAGGGGCCTTGGATTAAGGTCGCCGCACGCGGGAGCCAATACAAATGAGCCACATGGGCGAAGCAATGTTTCGGCGACGAGTTGCGACGGCGGCAGCCGCGGCTGTGGCACTTTTTATGACCGTTGCGGATGCGCCAACCAGCGTCTACGCGCAGACGGCGGCGATTCCCAAGCTCTCGGGCATCTGGCACCGCAAGGGACCGCTCGGCGGCAAGCGCGACCCTGGCATCAACGCGACCAACCGCGCTCTCGGCTTCGAGAAAGCCTACGAAAACGCCTATTCACCGACCTATGACTGCGTGCCGATGGCGATGCCCTCGGTGGCGGCCGACAACTACGACTTTCAAATCGAGCAGAAGGAAGACCGGGTCATCCTGACCTACGAAAAGATGGATGTGGTCCGCACCATCTGGCTCGACGGCCACGACCATCCGAAAGCCGGCGCCTACGATTACTCGAACCAGGGATTCTCGGTGGGCCACTACGAGGGCAACAGCCTGGTGGTCGAAACCACCAAGTTCCTGCCCGATTCAAGGGGCTTCAGCTCCAATCGCTTCATCCCGAACAGCGCGCTCAAGAAGATGACCGAGCGCTACACCCGCGAGGGCGACCTGCTGAAGATGGAAACGACCACGACGGATCCGCTCTCGCTGAAGGAGCCGTTCCAGTTCAACTACGAGTACACCCCGCGGACCGATGAGTTGACGAAGTACGACTGCGACCCCGAAGACTCGCGATTCGGCGCGCAATTCCATAAGTCGATCTATCCGCCTGACTGATAACCCCTATATCTCTGAGGGCTACACGATGAAACGCTGGTTCCCACGGTCGGCGGCGGCTCGAGTCACTGTCGCGGTTGCGGCGGTGGTGCTCGGGTGTGCCCTCGACGCCTTCGCGCACCACTCCACGGCCTACTACTCGAAGGACCAGAAGGACTTCCTCAAGGTCGAGGGCAAAGTCGTGCGCTGGGAGTTCAGGAGTCCGCATAGCCAGTTGTACGTGGAAACTCCTGACAAGGACGGCAAGCTCGTGACCTGGCGCTTCGAAACCACGCCGGCGGCGTGGCTCCTGCGCGAGGGTTTCAAGAAGGAATCGATCGCCATCGGCGATACGGTCAGCGTCGAAGGATTTCCGATCCCGGGCACGCTCTACGCCTGGCTCGGCAAGGTCACCAAGCAGGACGGCACGAGGCTTCTTCCCCAGCGATCGTCGGCGACGCCGGAGTGGTGGAAGCCGTAACCGGGTCTCGCATGCACGTAACGTCTCTACGTCGACCTGAGGCGCGACATTGCCAACTCGATCAAGTTCGCCGACGGCAAGGCGCTCTTTGCCGACGCCCCGGATCAGCAGCAGTAACGTAGGCCGGGTTCCGCGACGCGGGCCCGGCGGGAGCACATGTGAAAAGACTCATCTGCGAGGAGAACAACCAGTTCGGCCTCGCCGGTGATCACGCGAATCCGTACGCCGGGAAGTAGCCGTAGCACGAACAGTCGCCCACGTAATCCGACAACCCTAGATTCGAGGATGCTCAAGATGCGCACCGTTCGCGATGTCGTCATTTGCGCGTTCGTCGTTCTTCTCGCCAGCGCCCCGGCATGGGCGCAGGCCACCGCGGAACTCAGCGGCCGGGTCACGGACGAAAGCAGCGCCGTGCTCCCCGGAGTCACCGTCACCGCGACACAAACCGCCACGGGATTCACCCGGACGGTCACGACCGACGACGCCGGCAACTGGGTCATGCCCAACCTTCCGACCGGCCCGTACAAGCTGGAAATCTCGCTCCAGGGATTCAAGAGCTACGCACAGACCGGCATCGTGCTGCAGGTCGATGCCCGCACCACGATCAATGCATCGCTCGGCGTCGGCAACCTCGAAGAAACCGTGTCGGTCGAAGCCGCCGCGCCAATCGTCGACGTGCGCAGCGCCGGCATCAGCTCGGTAATCGAACAGGAGCGCATCGTCGAGCTGCCGCTCCAGGGACGGCAGGTCACCGACCTGATCGTGCTGGCCGGCGCCGCGGTGGAGACGGGACGCCCCAACAGCCGCAACTTCCAGGGGGGCGTGAACATGTCGGTCGCCGGCGGCCTGCAGTTTGGCGTCGCCTACACGCTCGATGGCGCCGTCCACAACGACGCCCAGAACTCCGGCGGCCTGCCGCTGCCCTTCCCCGACGCGCTCCAGGAATTCCGCGTCGCGACGAGCGGCCTCACCGCCCAGAACGGCATGCACTCGGGCGCCTCGGTGAACGCGGTCACCAAGTCGGGCACCAATACGCTGCACGGCAACGCGTTCGAGTTCATTCGCGACAAGCGCTTCAACGCGACCAGCCCGTTTGCGGCGGTCGGCCCCGACGGCAAGCGGTTTGACGACGGCCTGCGGAGAAACCAGTACGGCGGCACGATCGGCGGACCGATCATGCGCGACAAGATGTTCTACTTCGCCGGCTACCAGGGCACCAAGACGCGGCAGACGCCGCCGGACCTGATCGCCTTTGTCCCCACGCAGGCCATGCTCGCGGGCGACTTCACCACCTTCGCCTCGCCTGCCTGCCAAGGACGCCAGGTCAACCTCGGCGCCGGGTTCGTCAACAACCGGATCGACCCGGCGCGGTTCAGCCCCGCCGCGCTCAAGCTCGCGAGCTTCCTGCCCAAGACGACTGACCCGTGCGGCCAGATTACCTACAGCCAGCCCGACAATCGCGACGAGGGACAGTACGTCGGCCGCGTCGATTATCAGCTCGGCGCCAACCACTCGGTGTTCGGCCGCTACATGGCCTCGCGCGACAAGAAGCCGGCGGCCTACGGCGTCACCAAAAACATCCTGACGACGGTGAATCCGTCGATTGACAACCTGGCGCAGTCGCTCACCCTCGGCGACACCAAGGTGTTCGGCAACAACACCGTCAACGCGCTGCGGTTCGCCTTCAACCGCACCGCGGTCAATCGCAACAACGACCCCTACTTCGATCCGCCATCGCTCGGCATCAAGGCCGCGACCTACGTGCCCGGGTCGATGATCGTCGTCGTCACCGGCGGCTTCAACATCGCGGCGGCGACGGCCACCGTGGGCATCGCCGACAACAACGCCTTCCAGGTGAATGATGACCTGACGCTGGTGCGCGGCAACCACCAGCTCGCGCTCGGCGGAAGCCTGGCGAAGTTCAGGGTGTCGTTCAGGACCTACGCGCGCGGCGGCGGACAGTGGAACTTCACCGGCGCGGCATCAGGACTCGGGCTCGCCGACCTGCTGCTCGGACGCGTCAACAGCGTCGACCAGTCGGGACTGTCCGGCGTCGACTATTACCAGTACTACCCGGCAACGTATGCGCAGGACACGTGGAGGATGAACAGCCGCGTGACCGTCAACGCCGGCCTGCGGTGGGAGCCGTTCCTCGGCCAGAACCTGACGCGCGGCGCCAACACGATCTTCATCCGCGATCGGTTCAAGAACAACCAGAAGAGCACGGTCTTCCTCGGCGCGCCCGCCGGCCTGATCTATCCCGGTGAACCGGGCTTCCCCGCCGGCACGTCGGGCCTGAACAAGAAGTGGACGAACCTGTCGCCCCGCATCGGCGTCGCGTGGGATGTCAACGGCGACGGCCGCCTCGCAGTCAGGTCGTCATACGGCCTGATGTATGACTATCCGGGCGGCGAGTACTTCAACAACCTGGCCGCGGCGCCGCCGTACGGCAACCGCACGCTGATCAGCGACCCGGCCGGTCTCTTCGACGATCCGTATCGCGACATCGGCGGCAACCCGCATCCGATCGAAACCGGGCCGAACACCGTCTACCCCGTGGGCGGCACGTTCTCGTCGATGAATCCCGACATCAACGCGCCGCGCGTGCAGTCGTGGAACGTGACCCTCGAGAAACAACTCGGCACCGAATGGGGCACCTCGGTGAGCTATCTGGGCAGCTACTCCGATCGCCTCTGGGGCCTGGTCGCGCTCAATCCCGGCGTCTACCTCGGTCTCGGCCCCTGCGTGCTGCAGGGTGTGGCGCAGCCGGTCTGCACGACCAACGGCAACCTCAATCAGCGGCGCGTGCTGTCGCTGTCGAATGAGAATCCGGCGTCGGCGCGGCTGATCAGCAACCTCGATAGTCACGCGTCGGTGGGCACGCAGAACTACCGCGGCCTCAAGCTGACGATGGCGCGCCGGTCCGCGGGCGGCGTGCAGGTCAACGCCAACTACACCTGGTCGCGCTGCTTCGGCCTGGAGATGGTGCCCAACGCACAGTTCGGCATCGGCTACACGAATCCCGCCGATCCCGACTACGACCGCGGCCACTGCGAGTCGGACCGGACGCACATCGCCAACGGCACCCTGGGGTACCAGACCCCGAAGGTGGACGGCCCGATCGGCATCCTCGCCTCGAACTGGCGCCTGTCGGGCATCGTCAACGTCCGTTCAGGCAGCCCGCTGTGGATCATCAGCGGCCGCGACAGCGCGTTCAATGGCCAGGCGAATCAGCGTCCCGATCAGATCTCGGACGACGTCTACGGCGACAAGACGCTGAACAACTACCTCAATCGCGCGGCGTTCGCGCAGCCGGCCAACGGCGCCTTCGGCAACCACGAGCGCAACAGCGTCAAGGGACCGGGATTCTGGAAGATCGACCTCGCCGTCTCTCGGCTGGTGCCGATCGCATCGACGCAGAACATCGAGCTGCGCGTCGAGATCTTCAACCTGACGAACAACTTCAACTGGGGCAATCCCAATCTCAACTTCAGCGCCGGCACCTTCGGCCGCATCACGACACAGGCGGGCGATCCCCGCATCATGCAGTTCGGCGTGAAATACGCGTTCTAAGTAGCGGAGGCCTTAAGGCCTCCGGCTACCCGAGAGGAGGCCGCAAGGCCTCCTCTCGTCGCGACCCCACAGGAGCATTCAATGAACCGGTCTGCACGACGTGTCGGCACTCTCCTCCTCGTTCTTCTTTTCACTTACAACCCGGCGTGGGCACAAGCGACGGCCGAACTGAACGGCCGCGTCACCGATGAAAGCGGCGGCGTGCTGCCAGGCGTCACCGTCACCGCTACGCAGACCGATACCGGATTCACCCGCACCGCCGTGACCGACGACGCGGGGTCGTGGGTCATCACCAACCTTCCGACCGGTCCTTACAAACTCGAAGTTTCGCTGCAGGGCTTCAAGACCTACGTGCAGACCGGCATCGTGCTGCAGGTCGATGCGCGGCCGACGATCAATGCCGCGCTTGGCGTCGGCAATCTCGAAGAGACGGTCTCGGTCGAGGCCGCCGCGCCGATCGTCGACGTGCGCAGCGCCGGCATCAGCACCGTCGTCGAACAGGAGCGCATCGTCGAGCTGCCGCTGCAGGGGCGGCAGGTCACTGACCTGATTGTGCTCGCCGGCGCAGCGGTTGAGACCGGACGTCCGAACAACCGGAGCTTCCAGGGAGGCGTCAACATCTCGGTGGCGGGCGGCCTGCAGTTCGGTGTCGCCTACACGCTCGACGGCGCGGTGCACAACGATCCCCAGAACGCCGGCGGCCTGCCGCTGCCGTTCCCGGACGCGCTGCAGGAGTTCCGTGTCGCGACCAGCGGCCTCTCCGCCCAGAGCGGCATGCACTCGGGCGCGTCGGTCAATGCCGTCACCAAGTCAGGCACCAACCGCTTCGCGGGCAACGCCTTCGAATTCCTTCGCGACAAGCGCTTCAACGCGACCAACCCGTTCGCGGCGATTGGCCCCGATGGCAAGCGCTACGACGATGGATTGAAGCGCAACCAGTACGGCGGCACGCTGGGCGGTCCGATCCTGCGTGACAAGCTGTTCTTCTTCGGCGCGTATCAGGGCACCCGCACCCGGCAAACGCCTGCCGACAACATCGCGTTCGTGCCAACCGCGGCGATGCTCGCTGGCGATTTCACCACCTTCGCGTCGCCCGCGTGCCAGGGCCGCCAGGTGAATCTCGGCGGCGGCTTCGTGAACAACCGGATCGATCCGGCGCGCTTCAGTCCCGCGGCGCTCAAGCTGGCCAAGCAGCTGCCGGCGACGACCGACCCTTGCGGACAGATCACCTATAGCCAGCCGGACGATCGCGACGAAGGCCAGTACGTCGGCCGCTCCGACTTCCAGCTCAATGCGAATCACTCGATCTTCGGCCGCTACATGGCCACCCGCGACAAGAAGCCCTCGTCGTTCGCCAAGACCGGCAACGTCCTGACGACGGTGAATCCGCACATCGACAACCTGGCGCAGTCGGCCACCCTCGGCGACACGACCGTGTTCGGCAACAACATGGTCAACGCGATGCGCTTTGCCTTCAACCGCACCGCCGTCGACCGCGACAACGATCCCTACTTCGATCCGGGCGACCTGGGCATCAAGGCCTACAGCTACGTGCCGCACCAGATGATCATCGTGGTCACGGGCGGCTTCAGCATCGCGGCGGCGACGGCGACGAGAGGCATCGCCGAGAACAACTCGTTCCAGATCAACGACGACCTGACGCTGGTGCGCGGCAGCCACCAGATCGGCATCGGCGCCAACGTCGCCTACTTCAAGGTGTCGCAGAAGACGTGGGCGCGCGGCGGCGGACAGTGGAACTTCACTGGCGCGGCCTCAGGGCTCGGGCTCGCCGACCTGCTGCTCGGGCGCGTCAACTCGCTCGACCAGTCGGGGCTCTCGGGTATCGGTTTCTACCAGTGGTACCAAGGCGTCTACGCACAGGACACGTGGCGGGCGACGCCGCGGATTACGGTCAACGCCGGCCTCCGCTGGGAGCCGTTCTTCAGCCAGAACCTGACGCGCGGCGCGAACTCGATCTTCGACCGCGAGCTGTTCAAGCAGAACGTCCACAGCACGGTGTTCGTCAACGCGCCTGCCGGATTGCTCTATGCCGGCGACAAGGGCTACCCGCCCGGAACGTCGGGATTGAACAAGAAGTGGTGGAACTTCTCGCCGCGCGCCGGCGTGGCGTGGGACGTCAACGGCGACGGACGGCTGGCGATCCGGTCGTCGTACGCGCTGGTCTACGACTTCCCCACCGGCGAGTTCTTTTCCAACCTCGCCGGCGCGCCGCCATACGGCAACCGCTCGCTGATCAGCGATCCCGCGGGACTCTTCGACGATCCCTACCGTGACGTCGGCGGCAACCCGCATCCGATCGCGGTCGGCAAAGACACCAAGTACCCGGTCGGCGGCACGCTCTCGTCGATGAACCCCGACATCAACGCGCCGCGCATCCAGTCGTGGAACCTGAGCGTCGAGCGGCAGCTTGGTGCGAACTGGGGCGCATCGGTCGCCTACCTCGGGAGCTACACCGACCGTCTCTGGGGACTCGTGCCGCTGAATCCCGGCGTCTACCTTGGGCTGGGTCCTTGCGTGCTGCAGGGCGTCTCGTTCCCGGTGTGCAGCACGACCAACAATCTCAACCAGCGGCGCGTGTTGTCGCTCTCGGGTGAGAACCCGGCATCGGCCGCGCTGATCAGCAACCTCGACACGCATGCCGCCGTCGGTACGCAGAACTACAAGGGCCTCAAGCTCCAGGTGCAGCGCCGCGCCGCCAACGGGCTGAGCGTCAACGCCAACTACACGCTCTCGCGCTGCTTCGGGCTGGAGATGCCACCGAACGCGCAGTTCGGCATCGGCTTCATCGATCCGTCCAACCCGGACTACGACCGCGGCCACTGCGATGCGGACCGTACGCACATCGCCAATGGCACGATCGGCTACCTGACACCGCGCTCCGGCAACCGGGCGGTCGATCTGATTGCCTCCAACTGGCGCGTCTCGGGCATCGTCAACGTGCGGTCGGGCAGCTGGCTGACCGTGCTCAGCGGACGCGACACGGCGTTCAACGGCCAGGCCAATCAGCGCGTCGATCAGATCTCGGACGACGTCTACGGCGCGAAGACGCTGGCGGCGTACCTGAATCGCGCGGCGTTTGCCACGCCGGGCAACGGCGCGTTCGGCACGCACGAGCGCAACAGCGTCCGCGGTCCGAACTTCTGGAAGGCCGACCTGGCGTTGTCGCGGCTGGTGTCGATCGCCTCGACCCAGAACCTCGAGTTCCGGGTCGAAGTCTTCAACCTGTTCAACAACTTCAACTGGGGCAACCCCAATCTGAACTTCAGCGCGGGGACGTTCGGCCGTATCACCACGATGGCCGGCGACCCGCGCATCATGCAGTTCGGCATCAAGTACGCGTTCTGACCAATGTTCCTCTCGCGACACAGAAGGGGCCGGCATTCGCCGGCCCTTTTTGTTGTTGCGTCGGCGATTGCCGCCGCCGCAATTCCCGCCGGACCGCTGATCGCCCAGCGCGCCGGGATGTTCCGGGGATCGTCGGAAGATCCCGCGATTGCCTATTCGACCGCCCCGCTCCATAACGTCGTCGCCGATCTGAACCGGCAACTCCAGGACGGCAGCCGCCGCCTGACGTTCGACCGCGGGATCGGCTACCTGCAGTCGGCCCTCGACGCGCTCGAGATTCCGGTCGACTCGCAGCTGCTGGTGTTCTCACCGACAAGCTTCCAGGCGCCGCAGATCAACGAGGGCAACCCGCGGGCGGTGTTCTTCAACGATCGCGTCGCGCTTGGGTGGGTGCGCGGCGGCGGCATCATCGAGGTCGCGGCGCAGGATGCCTCGCAGGGCGTCGCGTTCTATACGCTCGAGCAGCGGCAGGATTCGCCGGAGAGTCCGGCGCAATTCAAGCGCGCCTCACTGTGCCTCGGGTGCCACATGGCGGGCGACACGCTAGGCGTACCCGGCTTGCTGATGTTCAGCACGAGCCGGCCATCGGGTCCGCTGAAGTCGGGCGTGCCAGCGCCGGTCGATCAATCCACTCCCTTGCAACAGCGCTTCGGCGGCTGGTTCGTGACGGGTCGCACCGGGACGCCGCACATGGGCAACATGGCGGCAGCGCTCGATGGTCGCGCGGGTCGCGAACTGGCGTCGGTAGAGGGACTGTTCGACACCGAGGGCTTCCGCGCGCGCTCGAGCGACATCGCCGCCCACCTCGTGCTGTCGCACCAGGCCGGGATGTTCAACCTGCTGACCCGCGCCGGCTGGGAGGCGCGTGCCGCGGATCCCGCGCTCCACGCGCCGTTCGTCACCGCTCCCGGCGACGAGCGGCTGGTCGCGACGATGATGAACGGTATCGCGAGCGAGGTCGTGGACTACCTGCTGTTCATCGACGAGGCGAAGCTGACCGCGCCGGTGGAGGGATCGTCGAGCTTCACTGAACGCTTCTCGGCCAGCGGTCCAAAGGATCGCCAGGGGCGCTCGCTGCACCAGCTCGATCTGACGCGCCGGATGATGCGGTACCCGTGCAGTTACCTGATTTACTCGCCGACGTTCGACGCGCTGCCGCCATCGGCGAAGGACCCGATCTACCGCCGCGTGTGGGAGGTGCTGTCAGGAGAGGAACAGGGCGAGCGCTACCGCGCTGCCCTGTCGCTCGCGGACCGGCAGGCGGTCGTCGAAATCCTGCGCGACACCAAGACCGACCTGCCGTCTTATTTCCAGGGACAGGTTAGGTAGCCGTCCACACCTTCCGCGTGACTTCCAGCAACCGCTCCAGCTTGGCCCACTGATCCGCTTCGGTGATCGCGTTGCCGTGGACGGTGCTCGAGAAGCCGCACTGCGGGCTCAGGCACAGGCGGTCGAGCGGTACGAACTTCGACGCCTCTTCAATGCGGCGCGTGAGGTCGGCGACCGGCTCGATCGAGGAGACCTTGGTGGTCATCAATCCAAGCACGACCACCTTGTTGCTCGGCACGAAGCGCAGCGGCTCGAATCCGCCCGATCGCGCGTCGTCATATTCGAGGAAGTAGGCGTCGACGTGCAGCTCGTTGAACAGCGCATCGGCGACGGGCTCGTAGCCGCCTTCGGCCACCCAGGCGCTCTGCATGTTGCCGCGACAGAGGTGAATGGCGATGGTCAGGTCCTTCGGACGCGAGTCGATGACCGAGTTGATCAGCGCTGCGTAGGCGTGTGGCAGCTCGTTGGGATCGTCGCCGCGCTCCTTCGCCTGCGCCCGCTGCTGCGGGTCGCACAGGTAGGCGAGGTTGGTGTCGTCGAACTGGATGTAGCGGCAGCCGGCCTTGTAGAGCGAATTCACCTCATCGCGATAGACCTGCGCCAGGTCCTCGAAGAACTCGTCCATGTCCGGATAGGCGGTGATGTCGATGCCCTTCCGTCCTCCGCGGAAGTGCACCATCGTCGGTGACGGGATCGCGACCTTCGGCATCCGGGTCGTCACCGACTTCAGAAACTGGAAGTCGGCGGTCTGGATGTCCTGCACGTGTTTGAGCTTCCCGGTGACGGTCACCTTCGGGGGCGCGAAATCGAGGACGCCGTCGCGGGTGTGGAACTTGGCGCCGACGCCGGCCGAGGTGGTCACGCCCTGCAGCCGCTGCAGGAAGTCGAGGTGAAAGAACTCGCGGCGGAATTCACCGTCGGTGATGCTCTGCAACCCCACCGCTTCCTGTTTCTTGACGACCTCGGTGATGGCGGTGTCTTCGACCCGCCGCAGTTCATCCTTGGTGATTTCGTTGCGGCGGAAGCGATCGCGAGCGTCCTTGAGGTGCTGCGGCCGGAGGAGGCTGCCGACGTGGTCGGCGCGGAATGGAGGATTCATCTCTTTCGTGGCCCTTCGTACTGATCGATCGGTGGAGTGCCGTGCGTGTGAAAGCTTTCGATGGTCTTCAAGCCCCACGCCTGTCCTTTCTTGCGCTCAGCCTCGGTCCAGATGATCGGCTGCCAGTCGGGCGCCAGCACCAGCCGCGCGCCGGCGTTGGCGACTTCGACGCGGTTGCCGCCCGGTTCGTAGACGTAGAGAAAGAACGTCTGCTGGATCGCGTGCTTGTGCGGACCGGTTTCGATGTGCACGCCGGCCTCGAGGAAGATGTCGGCGGCGCGCAGCACGTCTTCGCGCGAATCGACCGCGTAGGTGACGTGATGGAAGCGGCCGACGGCGCCGTAGTGGTCGAGCGTGAACGCCAGATCGTAGCTCTTGTTGTTGGACGTCACCCAGCCGCCCGCCTCGACGCCGGTGTCGAGCACGATCATCTCCGTGGTGCGAAGGCCGACGACATCCTCGAGAAAGTGCCGCAGGCCGGCCACGTCCGAGGTGAGCAAATTCATGTGATCGAGCCGGCGCGCGTTGGCGCCGCGGCCTGGAAAGCGCTGCGCCTGGTTCTTGAGCGCGGGCTTGAGCTCGGGCGGCGGCTGGTACCATTCGCTGTCGTAATAGATCTCCATGCGGTGGCCGTCGGGCGTGGTAAACGCGTAGGTCCGCCCGTGGCCGAGATCGCCGTCGTGCCAGCCCTTCCCCCATCCCGAGGCCTCGATCACGCCGACGCGATGCTGCAGCGCCTCGGCGCTGCTGGCGCGATATGCGAAATGCCCCAGGCCGGCGACCTTCGATGCCGTCAGCTTGAGCGTGTGGTGCTCGTAGTCGTCCCAGCCGCGCAGATAGACCGAATCGCCGCGCTGGCCCGACTCGGTCATGCCGAACAGGTCGACGAAGAAGCGGACGCTGTCGTCGAGCTTTGGCGTCAGCAGCTCGATATGCGCCAGGTGAGCGAGATCGAAGGAGCGAATCGTCGACTGCACGGGACCTACCTATGTGCGCGAAGCATAGCGTAAAATCCGCACACCATTCACGGGGACCCATGACGAGCCTGACCAGACTCGTCCGACGAGCATGATCATCGACTGCCACGGACACTACACGACTGCTCCCAAAGCCCTGATTGCCTGGCGCGAAGCGCAGATCGCGGCGCTGGCCAATCCCTCGGCCGCGCGAGAGAAAGGCTCGATCCGCATTTCAGACGATGAGATCAGGGAGAGTCTCGAGGGCGCGCAGCTGAAGCTGCAGCGCGAGCGCGGCACCGACCTGACGATCTTCTCGCCGCGCGCCGCCGGCATGGCGCACCACATCGGCGACGCCATCGCCAGCCTGCACTGGTCGCAGCACTGCAACGACCTGATTCACCGGGTCTGCACGCTCTACCCGGACAACTTCGTCGGCGTCTGCCAGTTGCCGCAATCGCCTGGCGTGGCGCCGGACAACTGCATCGGTGAGCTCGAGCGCTGCGTGACCGAGCTGGGCTTCATCGGCTGCAATCTGAATCCCGATCCATCGGGCGGTTACTGGACCGCGCCGCCACTCACCGACCGCTACTGGTATCCGCTCTACGAGAAGATGGTGGAGCTCGACGTGCCGGCGATGGTGCACGTCAGCTCGTCGTGCAACCCCAACTTTCATGCGACCGGCGCCCATTACCTCAACGCAGACACCACCGCGTTCATGCAGTTCCTGACCGCCGACCTGTTCAAGGACTTCCCCATCCTGCGCTTCATCATTCCGCACGGCGGCGGCGCGGTGCCGTACCATTGGGGCCGCTACCGGGGGCTGGCGCAGGATCTGAAGCGGCCGGCGGTTGTGGATTTGATTCGCGACCACATCTTCTTCGACACCTGCGTCTATCACCTGCCGGGCATCGAGCTGCTGCTCAAGGTCGTGCCCGCCGACAACATCCTGTTCGGCTCGGAGATGGTGGGCGCGGTGCGCGGCATCGATCCGGAAACTGGCCAGTACTTCGACGACACCAGGCGCTACATCGAGCAGGTGCGCTTCATCAGCGACGCCGACAAGCAGAAGATTTTCGAAGGCAACGCACGCCGTGTGTATCCGCGCATCAGCCGGGTACGTGCCGTCACCACCTGAGAGGGAGCGATCATGAAGGACACAACCACGGATGTCGGCGCGCTCCTCGACGAGGGAGGCTGGAGCGGGTACCAAAAGCTGCTGGTCGCCGCCACGGCGATGACCATCATCTTCGACGGTCTAGACAACCAGCTGCTCGGGGCGGCGATCCCGTCGATGATGCGTGAGTGGTCGCTCGGACGTCCCGCGTTCGCGTCGGTGCTCGCAGCCGCACTCTTCGGGATGATGATCGGCGGCTTCATCGGCGGCTACATCGGCGACCGCGTCGGCCGGCGCATGGCCCTGCTCGGCAGCGTCATTTCGTTCGGCGCGCTGACGGTGCTGATGTCGTTTGCCAACGACGTCACCACGCTGACCCTGCTCCGCTTTTTCGCCGGGCTCGGCCTCGGCGGCGCGATGCCGAACGCTGCCGCGCTCGCCTCGGAGTACGTGCCGCTGCGCCGCCGACCGTTCGCGGTCACCTTGACGATCGTCTGCATTCCGCTCGGCGGCACGCTCGCCGGATTCACCGGCGCCGTGGTGCTGCCGGCCTACGGCTGGCGCGCGCTCTTCCTGGTCGGCGGCATCTTCCCGCTCGTCCTCTCGGCGCTGCTCTGGAAGATCCTTCCCGAGTCGCCGCGCTACATGGCTCGTCACCACGAACGCTGGCCCGAGCTCGTGACGCTGCTGAAGCGGCTCGGCCATAACGTCTCGGCGGATACGGCATTCGTCGATTCGAATGAGCGCGCCGTCGCGCGCGCGTCGGTCGGCTCACTCCTCGCGCCGGAATATCGCCGCGACACACTGGCACTCTGCGCCGCGTTCTTCTTCTGCCTGCTGTCGGTCTACACCGGCACCAACTGGGTGCCCTCGCTCCTCACCAGCGCCGGATTCGACGTCGCGATTGCCAACTACGGCCTCACCGCCTTCAACCTCGGCGGCGTCGTCGGCGCCATTCTCGGTGCGGTGCTCTTCGCCAAGTTCGGCTCGCGCATCACGATGCTCGGCATGACCGCGGGCGCGATCGCCGGCTGCCTGCTGCTGGCCAGTGTGCCGATTGGCCAGCAGTCCACCTTTGCGGTGCTGGCAATGCTGGCCTGGACCGGCGGACTGATTAACGCCGTGCAGACGACCATGTATGCGCTGGCGGCGCATGTGTATCCGGCGGGCATTCGCGCGACCGGTGTGGGCACCGCGGTCGCCTTCGGCCGGATCGGCGGCGTGGCTTCGTCCTACGCGGGTGCCTACGCGCTCGAGTACGGGCCGTCGCAGATGTTCGCGTTCATCGGCGGGATGCTCGCGATCGTCTTCGCGGCGCTCGGCTCGGTGCGCAGCCACATCCCACGACAGCGCGCGCTTCGGTCGGCCCCATCCATGGCTGCGGAACCGGCGAGGCATTGATCGAGGGATTCGCATGACCATTGGGTTTGTCGGCTTCGGCGAGGCGGGATCGACCATTGCCAGGGGCTTGCGCTCGGCTGGATGCGAGCGCACGGTCGCCTACGACATCAATCGAGATGACGCCAGCCGCGGTCCGCTGATCGTGGGCCGCGCGGCCGAGACCGGCACGACGCTTCTCGATTCGTCCGCCGACCTCGCGCGCGAGAGCCAGATCATCTTCTCGACCGTGACCTCGAATGCCGCGCTCGACGCCGCGTCGCAAACGGCGCCGTTTCTCACCCCGGATCACATCTACGCCGACCTCAACTCGGTATCCCCGGCGCTCAAGCAGGAAATCAGCGCGGTGATTGAGGTCACCGGCGCGCGCTTCGTCGAGGTGGCGGTGATGGCGCCGGTGGCACCCTACGGACACCGCGTGCCGATGCTGCTCGGCGGTCCGGCTGCACCAGATTTCATGGCCATGCTCGCGCCCTTCGGCATGCGCCTCGAACGGCTCTCCGAAGGCGAGATCGGCACGGCCGCTGCCGTCAAGATGTGCCGCAGCATCATCGTCAAAGGACTCGAAGCGCTGGTCTTTGAGTGCGTGCTCGGGGCAAGCCGCTACGGCGCAGACGAAAAGGTGTTCGCCTCGCTGGATGAAACCTTCCCCGGCATGAACTGGAAGAAACTCGCCGACTACATGGTCGGACGCGTCGTCGTCCACGGCGAGCGCCGGGCGCGTGAGATGGAGGAAGTGGCCGAAACGCTGCGGGCGATCGGCATCGATCCGATCATGGCCGAAGCAACCGTGCGGCGGCAGGACTGGGCCGCCGACCTCGACCTCAAATCGCATTTCGGACCCGAGGGACCGCGCACCTATCGCGAAGTACTCGACGTCCTTCCCGCGAATCATGAACATGCGTAGGCAGATTCTGCGTGCGTTGACCGTCGTGCTCGTCAGCCTGGCGATGAGCCACATCGCAGCCGCTCCGGACTGGAAGACCGTCAAGCCGACTGCGGCGGACTGGGCGGCAGTGGCCAAGCTCCCCGACCTCACCGGCGTGTGGGAAGCGCCACGCGGAGGCTCACCTCCTCCACCGGTCCCGCAGCTCACGCCATCGGCGGCAGCAAAGAAACGCGAGCTCGATGCGAAAAACACCGACGACACCGACGCCGCGAACTGTCTGCCCACGGGAATGCCCGCGGTGATGGGACATCCGTATCCCTACGAGTTCCTGCTCACTCCGGGCAAGGTGACGATCGTCACTGAGGCCTACATGCAGGTGCGGCACATCTACACCGACGGCCGTCCGCTGCCTCCGGATCCGGATCCGACCTTCAACGGCACTTCGATCGGACGCTGGCAGGGCGACACGCTGGTCGTCGAGTCGGTCGGCTTCTCGCCGCTGACGACGATCACCCGCAATATTCCCCACAGCGACAAGATGCGCATCGTCGAGCGGTTCCGCCTGACCGGCCCCGACACGATGGCCGTCGAGACCACCGTCACCGATCCCGAGGTGCTGGCGGCGCCGTGGACGTTCATGCGCACGCTCGCCCGCCACCGTGACTGGTCGATCCGCGAATACATCTGCGAAGAGAACAATCGCAACTTCCTCGATGCGCAGGGAAAGGCCGGGGTCAAGATCCAATGACAACAACGCGCCTCGCGATCGCGATCGCCTTCGTCCTGGGCATAAGCGCGGCAGCGCTCGCGCACCATTCAGCGGCGCCGGTCTTCGACCTCGACTCAGAGAAGACGATCACCGGCGTCGTCAAGGTGGTGGAATGGACCAACCCGCACATCTGGGTGTTCGTCGACGTGACCAACGCCTCGGGACAGGTTGAGACCTTTTCGTTCGAAGGGATGAGCCCGAACTATCTGTCGCGCCGCGGCTGGACCAAGAGCTCGCTGCAGACCGGCGCCAGGATCACCGTCACCTTCCGGCCACTCAAAGATGGACGTCCGGGTGGCATGTTCATGACCGGCAAGCTCGACGACGGCAAGGTACTGACGAGCGCCGGCGCCGCAAACGTGCAGTAAGACAGGCTCGCGCTGCTCTTCCGTTTTCGCTGGCGAACGATTTGCTGGCTTTGGCAGACGGAGGAGTCCATGCTTCAGCGAATCTCTGCCGCTCTCTTTCTATTCGGTCTCCTGACCGTACCCGCGTTCTCCCAAACGCCTCCGAACCCAACCCAGCAAACCGTGGTGACGCCGCAAGGCGACTTGCCGGTGTTCCGCGTCACGGTGATCGGACGGACGATCCCGGCGATCAACTATCGACCGCGATCCGGCGACACGCGCATTAATTTCGAAGGCACCTCGCTGATGCCGAAGGCGACGGGCTGGGCGTCAATCGAGGGAGAAAAGGGTTACATCAAGGTCGACGCCAGGTTCAACAAGCTGGGCGCGCCGATGCAGTTCGGCCGCGAATACCTGACCTACGTGCTCTGGGCGATTACGCCCGAGGGCCGGGCCAATAACCTCGGCGAGTTGCAGATCAACGGCGACGACGGCCATCTCGAAGTGACGACTGAGCTGCAGGCATTCGCACTGATGGTGACGGCTGAACCGTACTTCGCGGTGTCGCAGCCGAGCGACGTTGTCGTGGTGGAGAACGTGATTCGCTCGGGCGGATTCGAACGCACCAAGGGTCGATTCGAGACACTCGAAGCCAAGTACGAGCTGCTGAAGCGCGGCAGCTACCTGATGAGTCACGACCCGACGACGCTGAAGATTAAGCCGCTCGAGCCCGGGGCACCGCTCGACCTGGCGCAGGCGCGCAATGCGGTGGAGCTCGCGCGGCTCGCCGGGGCCGACAAGTATGCGGCCGACACGTTCGCGAAGGCCACGAGCCTGCTGAATGAAGCGGAGGTGGCGCGCGAGAAGCGGAAGAGCGGCAACACGGTGCAGCAGCCGGCGCGGCAGGCGGCGCAGACCGCCGAAGATGCGCGGCTGATCGCGCTGCAGCGGCAGGAAGAGGAATTCCAGGCTGAGCAGCGCCGGATCGCGGCGCAGCGCGAAGCGGATGCCCTCGCCCTGGCCAGGGCCGAAGAAGCACGCCGACGGCAGGCCGACGAGCAGGCGCGGCAAGCCGACGAGCAGCGGCGTCTTGCCGAACAACAGCGGCTTCAGGCGCAACAGCAACAGGCCGAAGCGGACGCGGCGCGGATCGCCGCTGACCGCGATCGGATGGCTGCGGAGGCCGCCGCCAACGAGGCGCGGTTGAGGGCCGAGCGCGAGCTGGCGAACGCCGCCGCCGCCCGCGAGGAGGCCGAGCGCATCAAGGCCGAAGCCGATGCCGCCCGCGCCGCCGCCGAAGCGCAGGCGCAGCAGGCGCGGCAGCTCGCCGAACAGTCCGAGCGTGAGAAGGCGCAGCTGCGCGACCAGCTGCGGCAGCAGCTCAACGTGATCCTCGAAACGCGCGAGACCGCGCGGGGGCTGATCGTCAACCTCTCTGACGTGCTATTTGACGTCGACAAGGCGACGCTCCGCCCCGGCGCGCGTGAGAAGCTGGCGCGGGTCGCCGGAATCATCTCGGGCCATCCCGACCTGAAGATCCAGATCGAAGGACACACCGACAGCACCGGATCGGACAGCTACAACCAGAGCCTGTCGGAGCGGCGCGCGATGGCGGTGCGGAATTACCTGATGGATCAGAAGATCGGACAGGCGATCGTCGCGACCACCGGCTACGGCGAGAGCCGTCCGGTGGCGACCAACGGCACCGCGGCCGGACGCCAGCAGAACCGTCGCGTCGAGCTGGTGGTCACTGGCGAATCGATCGGGCGCGCGCAGTAACACCACGCAGGGCGGGTCCTTCTGGACCCGCCCTTTTTCAGGCTACAATCCACGCACCTACCAGTGAGGGTGCTGCAATGAGACGAATCGCGTTGGCGCTGGCGTTGTTCGGGGTGCTCGGGAGCGCCTCGCTTGTTGCCCACCACAGTGCCGCCTCGGCCTACGACACGAGCAAGAAGATCACCCTGAAAGGTACCGTCACCAAGGTCGAGTGGAAGAACCCGCACGTCTTCTACTATCTCGACGCGACCGCTGACGGCGCCGGTGAGGTGATGAACTGGTCGATCGAGGCGTCCACGCCCAACCAGCTCTATCGCGCGGGCTGGCGCAAGGACGATCTGAAGGTTGGCGACGTGGTCACCGTGACCAACTCGTCGCCGGCGCGAAACGGACTGCCCAAGGCCTACGGCGGTACGTTGTCGCTGGCCGATGGACGCAAGATCTTCAGCGGATCCGCAGCCACCGACCAGTAAGCCTTGGCGCGCCGAAGCCGCGCAGCGGCGTAGGCGGCTACTTCGGAAACGTCGGCGGCTTCTTGTGCTCCGGGCCCTGCATCCCCGGCTGCGCATCCACCAGTGAGCGCTCGTTGTCGGCGCACCGCGCCGGCATCAGGCGCACGTCCTTCTTCTCCCTCCGCACGTTGCGCACGTAGGTAAACGGCTTCGTGTAGAACACCGGATCGTCGATCGTCACCGCCAGGCGCAGCGTGTCGGGACCGATCTTCTGCAGCCGCTCGACGATGTGCAGCTTGGCGCTGTGCTCGAAGCCGGAGGTATCCAGCCAGGTTTCTTCGCGCATCCCGATCGTGTCGACGACCAGCGTGTCGCCTTCCCACTTGCCGATCGAGTTCCCCATCCACTCCGGATAGTCGAGGATGTCATCCGGATGCTTGCGTCCGTCGGTGTAGATCAATCGATAGTCGATGTGCTCGGTGATGATCGCGAAGACATCGGGCGTCTGGATGATCTGGAACGGATTGGTCGACTGCAGTCCCCGGGTCGGGCCGTACGGCAGGCACTTGTAGGACGGCGAGTTCATCTGATCGAGCGTGCGGTATCGCTCGGCGCCGTACGGCGTGAGCGAGATCTCTTCGCCCGGCGCGAGCAGGATCGAGATGTCCGGCGCCTGTGAAATCCAGATCCCGGTGAAGTCGGGATGCGCCTGCGCCGACGCGATGCCCGGCGCGAGGGCCAGGGTGAGAATCGTGGTGGCAAATATTTTCACGCGTTCATCCTCGAATGAGAGGGATACCCAGCTCGGTATTGCCCTGGAGATCGACCGTTCGTGTCTGCGTCGTATGACCGGGCGCGTTGACGGTCAGGCCGACGGTGCCCTGAGTGATCGCGGTGAACATGAAGCGGCCGGCCCCGTTGGTCGTCGCGCTTCGTCCCGTGTCGGGGCCGAAGATGATCCTCACCGTGGCGCCGCCGATCGGCACGCCGGTGTTCGCTTCGCTGACGAATCCGGTCAGGGTATACGCCCCCAGCACGCTCTTGCTCGCCGCCGTCAGGGCGTCGGTGCCGCGGTCGTCGGTGCTCAGCAGTCGAACTTGTACTGACGAGGCCGGTGCCCGCGTCTTGTCGGGGTCGGAGGCGCTGAGCACCTTCGACATGACCGTCTTGGTCGCCCCGACGTGCGGCACCGAATCCGATCCGAATGTCGCCGAGAAACCGTTGCCGAACTGCAGGTCCACGGCCTTGACCGTGGCCCCGATGTCGCCCTTGGTTTCATGCACGTCGAAGTTCACGCGATAGGTCTGCGTGCCGTCCAGCGTGGTTTCACGAATCGCCTCGATCGACTCGACCGCAAGCGTGGCCGTCAGGACGGTTGGAGATGTGGCTGAGGTGTCGCCAGTCGTGTCACAACCGCCGAGCGCTGCGCCGGCTCCGAGGATCGCGACGATGAGAACCGTGGGGTGCCTGATGATGGGCCGCATGATATCGTGATAACACCGTCGCGGTCACGAGGACGAGCGGCGCCAAAAAAAGGCTTCTAGCGACCACGCTTCCGACACCGGAGGCAACCACGAAACGGTCGCGGCCGGGAGGTGCATGAATGGCAAATAGCACCGGAGGCAGTTGTTAAACTGCTTCCATAGCTAGAACACAAAAGGCCGGCTCAATGCCGGCCTTTTGTGTGTACGTCGGGACGCCTGCGGCGTTACTGGACGCCGTCGAGCTGCGCGAGGATCTTTCCCCTCGCGCTGTCGGCGGGCACGAAGCGCTGCACCCGCTGGCCGGCGAACACCTCACCGGTATAGATGTAGCCCTTCGAATCGGTGGCGATCATGTGCAGGCCGAAGAACTGCCCGCCGCTCTCGCCCATGCTCCCCAGCCGGCCAACGATCTTGCCGTCCGCGCGGTTGAGAAACCAGATCGTGTTGTTCTTGATGTCGGAGATGTAGAGGAACCGCTGCTCCTTGTCGGGCGAGAAGGCGACGCCGCCCGAGGCGCCGCGGTCCGAGGTCGGACCGTGCTTGGTGCCGGGCGGAATCAGGATGAACTCCTTCTTGAAGTTCCCCTGCTTGTCGGTGACGTGGATGCGGTCGGCGGCGCGATCGGCGGCGTAGACCAGGCCGTCATTCGAGAAGTTCAGCGTCAGGTGCCCGTAAAACTCCTTCGGGGCCGTCGTCCCGTTGTACTGATGGTCGGCGTCCTTGACCGAGATCTCCGACAGCTTGTGACCGTAGGCGCCCCAGCCGCGCTTGAACTTGAACGAGGCCAGGTCGAACACCATCACGCGGCCGCCAAGGTAGTTGTCGGCGACATAGATCTCGTTGGCCGGCTCGTCGATGCGGATCTCCTCGATGCCGCCAACGATCATCGGCGTGGTCGGCGGGTACTTGGCGCGAAACGCGGCGCGCCGGGCGGCCGCATCCGCATCGTTGCCGCCGCGGCCACGGCCAGCGGGCGCACCGGGAGGCGGCGGCAGGAAGCCGGCGACCGGGCCGGGGCCACCGACGCCGGGCGTGTGTTTCGGCATTTCCGCGGGACCGAACTTGTTGCCGTTTTCGAGCTCCGGGGTATGCGCAATCTCACCAACCAGCTTGCCGGTCTTCGTGTCGTACTTGCGGACGGTGTTCTGTCCCAGATACGCGAAGCCCTTGCTGTCGATGTCCATGCCGTGGCCCTGCGGCGCGTCGAACGACCCGATCACCGTGCCGTCCTTGGCGATGTGGATCATCGACGGCGGGCGGATGCAGCAGTCCGAGACGCCGGTCTCGGTTTCGAGCTCGAGGTTGGTCAGGTCGTTCGGGCGGTCGTAGACCCAGACGGTGTCGTCGTTCGGCGCGACGGCGAGGCCGGTGACGCCGCCGATCTTCCACTTGTTCGGCATCGGCTTGGGCCAGCCCGGATCGTACAGGTAGCGCGGCGCCGCGCCCTGCGCACCGACGGCGACATAGAGCGCCATCGCGCCGAGGACGGCGATCACAATCTTCTTCATACGTTCTTATCTCCCGTAAAGGAACATTTCCTTGCCGTTGGGCATGACGACTTTCTGCAGTCGCAGGACGTTCTGGCCGTCAGAGAAGCGATAGCCGATCGCGGTGATGACGTCGCCCTGCTTGAGGGTATTCCGGTCCCAGCCGTTGCCGGCCATGCGGGTGGTGCTCGGACCGCCGACGTTCCATTTCTCAATCTTGCCGGCGGCGTTCTTGACCTCGAGGCCCATCATCACGTGGGGATTGGCCCAGTCGTAGCCGGTGACGGTGCCCTTGACGGTGATTTCCTTCGAGGTATCCACGGGCCATGAATGATGGGCGAAAAGCGGACTGGCGGCCGCGAGGATGGCGGCTGCCACGAATAGATATATCTGTCGCCTGGTCGTCACGACACACCTCCGATCCAGATAACGGCGAAGCCTTGCGGGACGGATAGTACGCTGCTTCGAGGTCCGGAACAAAATTGACGCCTCCACGGGCCTGCCGCGAAGCCCCGTCGCTCGTGTCCGTTTAAGTCTTAGCGAGAGTGGCCGATTAGGAAAACGATGCCCCTCCCAACTGAAGCTAGCGACCCCCCGGCCCCCGGCAAGCTTGGTCTGTACATTCAGCAGCTCGACGAAGCCAATGAGCTACCGATGTTTTCCGGACAGCTCCTCGAGTTGCTGTCGCTCTCCATCGACGAACCGGCGGAGGCGCGAAAGCTCGTCGAAATCGTCGGCGGCGACTACGCGCTGACCTGCAAGGTGCTGCAGATCGCCAACTCCTTTCACTACAACCGATCGAACCACCCGATCGAGAGTCTCACCCACGCGATCGTCGTCCTCGGCGCAGGCACGGTGCAGAACGTGGCGAGCACGCTGGCGTGCTTCCAGTCGTCCGAGCGGCGCTCGGTCACGCTCCAGCACCTGATGATCCGCTCGATGCTGTCGGCGCAGGTCGCCGCCGTCACCGCGGAGATCAGCGAGTTTGCGGACCGTGAAGTCACCTATCTCGCCGGGATGCTGCACAACCTTGGTGAGATCCTGGTTGCGCACCACTCCCCTGCCCACCACGCCGCCATCGAAGGGCACGTCAAGACTGGCCTGTCGCGAGACGACGCGGGCGTGAAAGAGATGGGGTTCACCTTCGACGCGCTGGCGAGGGTGATGGGCCGTCGCTGGAAGCTGTCGCCGCGGGTCTGCTCGGTGTGGGATCCGGGCTCGACGTCGACCGACCTGACCATGCTCGCGCGTTTCGCCAACGAGCTGACGCGGGTGATGACGATCGGCCCGGCGGGATCCCAGAAAGCGGGCGTGTCGCTGCTGCTGATGCGCTACGGCTGGTCGTTGCGCCTGACGGCGGAGGAGATTGCCGAGGTTTGGGACCGCGCCGTCGCGGAGACGCAAGCGGTGTTCGAGAGCCTGGGCGTATCGGTCGGCTCGTTGAGCGCGCCGACTGTCAATCCCGCCGCCTACGTCGACAGCGCCGCGACCGCGCACGTCGCGGCGCGCTAGATCGGCTCGACCCCGGCGCGCACGCAGAAGTATTCCCACGCGCGGTCGAGCGCGAGGGGCGAGAACTGCGTCGCCGTCGACAGTTCCACTTCCTTGTCGGTGAGCTTGCGTGGCGTGCCGATCGCCATCGCCTGCAGCTGCACTTCCGCATCCACCTTCAGGTAGATGGCCGTGATCACCGCCTGCTTCAGCGTCTCGCACGCGACGACGGCGCCGTGTCCGCGCATCAGTGCGCAGGTGTTCTTGCCGAGCGTCGCCGCCAGGTCGCGGCCCTGGTCCATGGTGCGCACCAGCATGTCGGTGTCTTTGAACTTCGTCTGGGCGTCCCAGAGCGGAATCTTCGCGCCGATGATCGAGGCCACGTGCACGAGCGGCTCGAGCGTCCGGCCGGTCAGGCCAAACGGCAGCAGCGCGTAGGCATGGTTGTGCACCACGGCGTTGACGTCGGGGCGCGCCTCGTAGATCGCGCCGTGAATCATCCGCTCGCCGTAGGGCGTGCGATTCTCGGGGTCGAGCGACTTCCCGTCCTGCTCGAAGCGAATCAGATCGCTGAACTCGACCAGCTCGGGACTGCGTGAGCGCGCCATGACGTAGCGCTTCGGGTTGTCGGGATCCCGCACGCTGACGTGGCCGAAGGCATCGACCACGTCCTCGTGCGCGAGGATGCGGTTGGCCGCGGCCAGGCGCTTGAATTCGATCCGATCGGTGACCGGAACACCGCCCTGCGCCGCAGCAGCGCCTTGCGCGAACGCCTTCGGTGCGAATGCGCCAACCGCGAGCGCGCCCAGCGCGGTGCGGACGAATGCACGACGTGCGACACGGAGATCTTCGGACATGGGGTCCTCATTCTATATAATGACGCCCGTTTCCTGCTCACTCGAGGGACGCCAGACGTCCGGAGGCCGATGCGAATTCACACACTCACCGTTGCGTTGCTCACCGTGTTCGCCTGTTCGATGACCGTCGGCGTTGACGCCGGACAGCGCGGACAACCACAGCGGGTGCCGGAAGGATTCATCAGCGAGGGCGTGCCGAAGATGCCGACGCCGCCAGGCCCGGCGCCGAAGCGCGACCTCTCTGGCGCGTGGGTGGGACCGCAGAACATCAAGGGCGATCCGGTGCCGCCGATGACGCCCGCCGGCCAGGCCAAGTTCAAGGAAAACAAGCCGTACCCCGCGGCCGGGCCGAACCAGGATCAGTTCGAGCAGGCCTCGAACGACCCATTCATCACCTGCGACCCGCTGGGATTTCCGCGCAACCTGTGGGCGCACGCGATCACCATGCGCGGCGGCGTGCTGTTCGGCTCGGCACCGGGCCGGACGCTGATGAACTACGAGCAACAGCGGGTCTGGCGCGAAATCTGGATGGATGGACGCGAGCTGCCGAAGGTGGTGGACGTGAGGGGCGCGCCGGAGTCGCGCTACTACGGCTATTCAGTCGGTCACTGGGAAAACGACAACACCTTCGTGATCGACACCGCTGGATTGGATGAACGCGCCTGGCTCGATGAGCTCGGACATCCGAAGAGCACGTCGGCGCACATCCAGGAGCGCTATACGCGCGTCGATCAGTACAACATTCAGTTCACGGCCACCGTGGACGACCCGAAGTTCTACACGAAGCCGTGGACGTTTCTGCGCGCCAATCTCTACTGGATGAAGAACCAGGAATTCGCCGAGACCTTCTGCATCCCGTCAGAGGGCATCGAATACCGCGACTCGCTGGCCAAGCCGTCGGGTATTGCGATCACGGCTCCGAAGTAGCGCGCGTCAGCGGACCGGAAAGAGCTTCGCCGCCTCGTAGGCGGGTGCCGCGTCACGAGACGCGAGGAAGTCGAGCAGCGCCTTGGCCTCTTTCGAGTTCCTGGCGCTGGTCGACAAAAACCCGGTGATGTCGATGGGCGGTGCCGCGTCCGGCGGGAGCGCCCCGACGATGTCGAGTCCGGGATTGCGCATGTCGCTGATATAGGGGCCGAGCGCGATCTCGGCCTCGCCCTTGGCCACCGCGTCCTGCACGTTTCCGCCCGTCCGCACCCAGGTGATCTTCGGCCGCACCTGTTGCGTGATCCCCATTTTGTCGAGCGCCAGCAGCGCCGCGCCGCCGGCGCTCCCCTGCTCCGGATCCACGGCGCTGATCGACTTGGCGTTGAGCAGCGTGCGCTTCACCGCCGCGGCGTTGGAAATATCGGGCGTGGGTGCGCCCTTCTTCACCGCCAGCGCCACCCGCAGCCTGGCGATCACCGTCGCGCTCTCTTTCACGATGTTGCCGGTCTTGAGCGCCTCGGGAAACGGCGCGAACAACAGCGAGACGTCCGACGCCTGGCCGTCAGCCACCGTTTTCCGCGTGCTGACCCCTGTGCCGTAGGTCACCTTCACCTTGTTGCCGGTCCTGGCTTCGAAGTCGGCCACCAGCTTGTTGATCGTCGTCTCGATCGGATTGGGCGAAAGCAGCGATACCGTCTGCACCGGAAAAATCTTCGCCGCCTCGTAGACCGGCGCAGCCTCGCGCGAGCCAAGGTAGTCGAGCAGCGCCTTGGCAGCCTTCGAGTCTTTGGCGCTGGTGGAGAGGAATCCGGTCACTTCGACCGGCGGCGCCGCGTCCGGCGGCAGCGCCCCGACGACGTCGAGGCCCGGATTGCGCATCTCGCTGTAATAGGGACCGAGCGCGATCTCGCTCTCGCCCTTGGCGACCGCGTCCTGCACCATGCCGGCGTTTCGCAGCCAGGCGATCTTCGGCCGCACCTGCTCGGTGATGCCCATCTTCTCGAGCGCGGCCAGCGTGGCGCCGCCGGCGCTGCCCTGTTCCGGATCGATGGCGCTGATCGACTTGGCGTTGAGGAGCATCCGCTTGACCGCCGCGGCATTCGAGATGTCAGGCTTCGGGGCCCCCTTCTTCACCCCGATCGCCAGCCGCTGCGTCGCCACGACGGTGGCGCTCTCTTTCACGATGTTGCCGGTGGCAAGCGCCTCGGGAAACGGCGCGAACAGCAGCGTCACGTCGAGCGCCTGGCCGCTCGCCACGGTCTTGCGCGTGCTCACGCCGGTGCCGTAGGTGACCTTGACCTTGTTGCCGGTCTTGGCTTCGAAGTTGGCTACCAGCGTGTCGATCGCCGTCTCGATCGGATTCGGCGAGAGCAGCGTAATCTCGGCCTGCGCCCACGCGTTCGACTGGCTGCTCACGATGAGCGCCGCCACCATCAGCAGCGAAACAAGATGCTTCATGCGTCTCCTTTTAGCGTACATTCGACCGAAGAATCGACGTGAATTTACATCATCTGGTCCGCCGTGCCAGCGAGGCACAGTTCGTCCTGCCCGATGCGTATGCGGGTATCAGCTCGGGGTTCAGCCGGTGGTCGGTCATCAATCGCGAATCGGGATCGGTGCACCAGGAATTCGCCATCTGCCAGCTTGACGCCGGCGGCCACGTCGGCGCGCATCTGCACACCTTCGAGGAAAGCATCTACGTGCTCGAGGGCGAGCTCCTCTGCGACACCGGCGACGGCCGGTTCGTCATGCGCGAAGGCGACTACGGCGTGTTTCTCGTCGCCGCCCCGCATGCGCTGAGCAACGCCGGATCGCGTCGGGCGCGGTGGACCGAGATGCTGGCGCCGCAGCCGCGCGCCGGCGGGCATGGCGACGTCTATCCGGCGCCGGCCTTCGTCCATCACTCGCCGCCGCTCCCGATCGACGCGCGCGATCCGCGCACCCGCTTCTTCGGCAGCATTACCCGCCAGCACATGGATCCGGCCAAACAGACGCAGGACCTGCTTGCCGTCTCAGCCAGCATGCGCACCGCGCTCCTCGTCTACGGCGGTATCACCGTCAAGATGATGGTCGACAGCCAGCTCGGCGCGTTTCTGCAGACGATGTTCATGGTGCAGTACGACCCGCATGGCCAGGCCAGCAGTCACGACCATCCGTTCGAAGAGACCTACCTGATTCTCGATGGCGAGGTCGAGGCGTGGTTCGATGGCATCACGTACCAGTTGAAGCCCGGTGATATCGCCTGGTCAGGCGTCGGCTGCATCCACGGATTCAAGAACGGCGATGCGGGCGTGCGGTGGCTCGAGACGTCTGCACCGCAGCCGCCGGCACGGTATTCGTACCGCTTCGCGCGCGACTGGAATTACCTCGAAGAACGATTGAAGGCGAAGGGAGATGGCCGTGTCTGAACTCGGCTCGGTGGTGGTGATCGGCGGGACGTCGGACATCGGCAAGGCGCTGGCCGCGCATTACGCCGGCCGGGGCTTCCCCGTGATCGTCACCAGTCGGGATCTCACCCGCGCCGAGCAGGCCGCGCACGAGATCGGCGGCGCCTGCCGCGGACTCGCCGTCGACCTCAGCGAACCGCGCTCGATTGCGCAGGCGCTGCAGGCCGTGACCGACGTGTCGCACCTGGCGCTGGTCGCGGTGGAGCGCGACGAGAACTATCTGCGCGACTACAAGATCGATGGCGCGATGAAGCTGGTGACGCTGAAGATCCTCGGCTACACCGAGGCGATTCACGTGCTCGCGCCGCGCATGCGCAAGGACGGCTCGGTCGTGCTGTTTGGCGGGCTCGCGAAAGACCGTCCGTACCCCGGCTCGCTCACCGTCAGCAGCGTCAACGGCGCGGTGTCAGCGATGGTGCATACGCTGGCGATCGAGCTCGCACCGCTGCGCATCAATGCGATTCATCCGGGGATTGTCGGGGACAGCGCGTTCTGGCGCGGCAAGACCGAAGCGCTGGCTCGGGTGGTATCGCGAACGCCGACCGGCCGGCTGGTGACCGTCGCCGACATCGTTGGCGCCACGGCGTTCCTGCTGGACAACCCTGGCGTCAACGGCGTCAACCTCAACGTCGACGGTGGCTGGATGGTGATGTAGCGCGCGCTAGCTGTCGGCGGCGACGCCAATCACGATCAGCACCGCGTAATCCTGCTTGCTGCACCCCGCCACCGGGGGCATCGTCGCGCCAGGCGCCACGGGAAAGTTCGACTGCTTCGCGTTTTCCGGCGTGCACGAGTTCTTGCCGGCGGCCGGTTGGGTGTAGCGCGCCGAGCGGCACGCGAGGTGCGTCACGTCATAAAGCGTGGCGCCGTCGGCCAGCTCCCACCGCTGGTTGCCGTCCTTGTCTTTCGGATGCACGGTGAGCACGGTCGTCACGTCCCGATCGCCGGTCACCAGGTACTTGCCAGCCGGCAGCGGAAAGTCCGGCTTCTCCATGATCAAGCCGTGCTCTTCGACCCACCAGTCGGCGCTGTCGAACTTCCACTTCGCCGGCGCCACGCCGCCGGCCGCCTTCAGGCGCGCGTAGCTATCGAGCTCGACGCCGCGCGGCCCGGGATCCTGCCGCCACAGGCCCCACGTGTGCGCATTGTTGCCGGCCGTCGCGCCCGGCTCGGCCAGCGCCGCGATGAACTGTGCCGGAATGCGTTTGAACTTGGTGGTGTCTTTGCCCGCAGCGAACGCCGTCTGGCTGAACGTCGCGAACATCACGAGCACTGCCAACGCCAGAAGTTTATGCATGGCGATCCTCAACGCGAGACTACTTGAAATTCGCTGCGCCTGGAAACCCGGTGACGCTTGCGAGCTCAGCCAGCGTCATCACCTGCCCGACGTACGCGCGACCGTTGATGATCCAGGTGGGATAGCTCTCGATCCCCGCCCGGTTACACGTCGGTGACTGCGGCGCATTCGGTGACCCCGCAGGACTGCACTCGATGTACGGCAGCCGGCTCGCCGACGCCCCGAACATGTGCTTCTGTTCCTGGCAGTGCGGACACCACGAGGCGCCGTAGAACAGCACGCCCGCGTCCTTCAAATGCTCGGCGAGCGCACGAACCTGCGGATCTTCAGGCCCGACGGGCTCGGGCTGCGGAGCCGTGTAGTTCGCGTGCAGCGCCAGGATCACTACCGCCGCGAGCGCGGCGCGAGGTCCGACGGCCCACGCCCAGGAGTGATGCGCCATCTCGACCGGGCGCTGCCACGTCACGAGCGCGAAGGTCGCCGCCATCAGTGCGAGCGATGTCAGGCAGTACGGACACGTTGCATCGAGCACTGTGAGCGAGACGGTCGTGAGATAGATGCTGTAGCACAGTCCGAAGAACGCCACCGTCCAGGCGTAGGACCAGTGTTTGTCGGCGCGGCGAACGAAGAAGGCGATCCCCGCCAGGGTCGCGTAGCCGAGAAAACCCCAGAGCGAGGTCGGCAAGCCGAAGAGTTTCGACCAGCGGCTATTGAGGACGGTTTCGCATCCGCCGCCAACCGCGCATCCCTGCACGGCGCTGCCGCTGAACGCCGTCCACGACAGGTACGCCGTCAGCAGCATGCCGAGGCTGGCCAGCGCCAGCAGCGGCCAGTTGGGTGAGGTACGGGGTGCGAGTGTCGGCGACGCGGTTTTTGAACCGCGTCGCGTTTTCGATTTCTTGCTCATGCTGGCGCCGCTGCGCTACTGCGCCGCGGCTGGTGCTCCGCCGCGGCCGCCGCCGTCGCCGCCGACCTTGGTGCCGTCAGGCAGCGTCGCGCCCACGAGCTGCGCGAAGGGACCGCCATTGGCCGCGAGCCGCAACGTCACGGTGACTTCGTCACCAGCCTTGAACGACTTCGCGCGGTAGCCTTCGGCATAGATGCTGTTCGGCGCCTGCGTTTCCGCGCGCCACAGCACCACCTGGCCGTCGTCACCCTTGATATCAACCTGCAGCACGCAGTGAGGATTGGACCAGAGCCACGACTTGACAGTCCCTTTCATGGTGACCGTCTTGTCGGTGTAAAGGACCGAACCGGTGTGATGCGCCGAGAGAGGAACCGAGAGAAAGATACCGGCCGCAACCGCGAGAAGAATCAACCGCCCGTGTTTCATTGTGTGCTCCATTGCTTACTTGCCACTCAGGGGATTTCCGTAGACCGCGTTGTAGTTCTCGACCTCTACCGGTGAACAGTAGCGGTTCACCAGATCGATTTTGTTGTTCTGCCGCGTGAGCGGCAACTTCATCGTCGGCCACGGCTTCGTATACATGATCGGATCTTCAATCGTCTCCGACCATTCGAGCGTGCCGTCGGTCAGGCGGCGGAAGGTCTCGGTGACCTTTGCCTGGTCGCTGATCGGCCGGCCAGTGTTGTCGAGCCACACCCGCTCTTCCGGCATCATGCCCACGGTCACCACTTCGAGCGTGTAATCGTCAATCCATTTGCCGACCGAGTAGCCGAGCCAGCGCGGCTCCCGGTACTTGCCGTCGATCTCGACGCCGCCGTCGACCAGCTTCGGCATCGATCGACCGTCGGTCCAGATCGTCCGCCAGCGGTTGTCGTACTGATAGAGGATGGCGACCTTGTCTTCGTCCTGGAAAATCTGGACGCCGAGGTCGTAGTGGTTGTAGCGCGGAAACCCGAGCGGCTCGCAGCGGACCCGGGGATCGTTGGTCGCGCTCGGCGGCACGGAGTTAATCCCCTCGAGCGCCTTGTGCGACTTGAAGACCTCGAGGCCGTGCGGCGTGTACGGCGGCACATTCTCCGGCTTGCCGTCGTTCGGGTGCAGCTGGACGCCTCCCGACTGGTTGGCCGCGCGTCCGGCGCCGCCCCACATGCCCGAGAGGCTCCGCTTCGGCGCGGGCTTGGTGTCTCTGGCAGCAGCGCCGCCGCCGCCGCCGCGACCGGTCGTCGGTTCAGGCCAGGTCGTGGGCGCCGTTTGCGCCAGAGATTGAACGGGCAGGAGCGCGGCACTCAACAGGCCGGCGGTCAGGAGTAGCAGGCGATTTCGCATGGTGAAAGATTGTATCTGAGCCGGCTACTTTTCCCACTGCTCGCGCACCCAGCGCCCGCCGCTGCGCAAGGCCGTCATGTAGCCGCCCATTTCGAAATGGGTAACCCCGGACAGTGCTTCGAACTGGATTCGACGCCCCATTTTCTTGAGCGCCTCGGCGCGCTGCTCGGCCTGATCGAACGGGACGACTTGATCGTCGCGGCTATGGATCACATAGGTGGGGACCTTCGCGAGGCTGGCCAACGGCTCGGGGAAAG
>JADMIO011124135.1_pt1 | contig 50153 bp, 44 predicted proteins | sample 8958161 | NCBI WGS metagenome assembly JADMIO01 (sample SAMN16585339, study PRJNA669376) | soil metagenome | isolation source: Crop rotation soil | place: USA: Cullars Rotation, Alabama | collected 2011
TCAACTTTGGCCATGTGACCGCCGCCATTTCGACCGCCGCATTGAGCTTCATAGTGCAGGATCCAAGCGGAATCATGCACTGCGCGAGCGACATGTCCCTGTTCGCCAGCCGATTCAGGTATCGCATCATCTCGGTTTCAGAATGATATCGGTTGAATACAGGATGCGTGAGGATAGGGCTGGTGCGCGCGAGCTCAGTCGGGATCGAACTCGACCTCGAACTCGACCTCGAACTCGGTCGTTCGCCTGCCCAAACTGCCACAAGGTCATCGACGTCCGTCTCAGACGTGGTCTCGTCGACCGCGACCGTAAGCGTCTGAGAATCCAGCTGCCTCAGATTGACCCCGGAATCGGCAGCGCGCCTGAGAATCTGCTCCATTAAGCCGCTGCCTACGTCGACCCGCACAGTGTCGAAGAACGGATGCTCGCCTGTCCGGACGCCAGCCGCGCGCAAGGCTTCAGCCAGAGCAGCGGCGCGGGAGTGCACCGTTTCCGCAATATTCCGGATGCCTTCGGGTCCATGATAGGCCGCGTACATGCCGGCGATGTTGGCAAGGAGAGCCTGGGCGGTGCAGATGTTGCTGGTCGCCTTGTCCCGCCGGATGTGCTGCTCCCGTGTTTGAAGCGCAAGCCTGAGTCCAGGCCGGCCTTCCGCATCTTTGCTCACGCCGATAATACGCCCCGGAATCTGTCGCTTGTACTCTTCTCGCGTCGCGAGGTAGGCCGCGTGCGGTCCGCCATACCCCATCGGCACGCCGAATCGCTGCGCGCTGCCGACTGCGATGTCCGCGCCGAGTTCGCCCGGCGGAATCAGCAATGCAAGCGCAAGCAAGTCGGCCGCCATCACAACAAGAGCGCCATTCGAATGGGCGGATTCGATAAAGGCACGAGGATCGCGGATCGCGCCGTCAGTGGCAGGATACTGCAATAGCGCGCCGAAGATCGGCCGGCTGAAATCGAATGCTTCCGGATCGCCGATAATCACTTCAATCCCAAGTGGTTCGGCGCGTGTCCGCACAACCTCGATCGTCTGCGGATGACAATCGGATGCAACAAAGAACGCCGGTGAAACTTGCTCCCCTCTCCCAGCATTGGGAGAGGGACCGGGGGTGAAGGCCTCGCACATTGCCATGGCTTCGGCAGCTGCGGTGGCTTCATCGAGCAGCGATGCGTTGGCTATCTCCATGCCCGTCATCTCGACGATCATGGTCTGGAAATTGAGCAGCGCTTCCAGCCGGCCTTGCGATACCTCGGATTGGTACGGTGTGTAAGGCGTGTACCAACGAGGATCCTCAAGCAGACAGCGCTGAATTACCGGAGGCGTGATCGTGCCCGAATAGCCCATCCCGATATAGGATTTGGCAAGCGTGTTGCGTGAAGCGATGTCGCGCAGGTCGGCGAGCATCTCATGCTCGGAGAGCCCTTCGCCGACGGACTCAAGCCGAACGTCGGAGCGAATCTGAGAGGGAACGGTCTTATCCATCAGCTCATCGAGCGAGAAGAGCCCGAGGGTCGCCAGCATCTCGCGGATGTCGTGGTCGCGAGGTCCTATGTGGCGGCTGGCGAACGAGAACGGAGGGATCATTCCGACTCCGCCAGCGCATCATAGGCGGAGGCGTCCAGCAGCTCGTCGAGCTCGGAGGGGTTGCTGAGCCGGACCTTCATCATCCACCCGGCTCCAAAGGCGTCTTCGTTCACCGTCTCGGTCGCATCGGGAAGCGCAGTGTTAACCTCGACCACCTCGCCGCTGACGGGGCTGTAGAGATCGGAAACGGCCTTCACCGATTCGACTGTACCGAAGATCTCGTCTTCGGTAAGCATCCGTCCAGGCTCCGGCAGCTCGACGTAGACGATGTCGCCCAGCTCCGCCTGCGCATGGTCGGTGATTCCGATGGTCGCTACGTCGCCATCCACACGCACCCACTCATGGGTCTTGGAATACTTAAGCCCGGCTGGGGAAGGCATTGCGGCGTCTCCTCAGGTATCTCGAAGGGATTTCTTGCTGACTACGGTTGCCGGAATCCGGCTCTGGCGAACGGCGATCTCGACGGATGTTCCCGGCTTACTGAAGGCGTCCTGCACGTAGGCCATGCCGACGCAGTGGCCCACCGTTGGGGAGTAGACTCCGCTGGTCACGACGCCGATCTCCTCGTCGCCCGCCAGTAAAGTATACCCATGCCTGGGGGCGATCTTCCCGTCGACGGTCAGGCCCACGAGCTTGCGCGCTGCCCCGGATTCCTTCGTCTTCGCGATGGCTTCGCGCCCGATGAAATCGCCCTTGTTGAGTCTCACGGCGAGCTGCATGAGCAATGCCTCGACGGGAGACGTGGTCTCGTCGATCTCGTGGCCGTACAGCGGATAGCCAGCCTCGATTCGGAGCACATCACGAGCACCAAGGCCACAGGCCATCGCTCCCTTTTCCATGAGCGATTGCCAGACCATTGCTGCGGATTCCGCCGGTACTACCAGCTCGAATCCGTCTTCGCCGGTGTAGCCGGTCCGGCAGAGCGCAGCGGGAACGCCTGCGATGCTGCCGTTAGCGAACTTGAATCGTCCGATTGCGGCGAGGTCATCATCCGTGAGCTGTTGCAAAGCTGCCTCGGCGGCAGGTCCCTGGACAGCGATCATCGCGGTCTGCTCGGTGTACTCGTCAATCTGAACGTCGCCACGCGCGTGCCTTCGAATCCATTCGAGGTCGACGGCCGTGTTGCTAGCATTCAGGATCACCGAGAACTCGTCGGGCTTGAGCCGGTAGACGATGATATCGTCGATGATGCCGCCCTGCTCGTTGGGGATCAGCGAATAGTGGGCCGCGCCGGCCCCCAGCGAATCGATGTCGTTGGTAGTCACGTATTGGAGAAGTTGTGCAGCGCCCGGTCCCTTCACATGGACGCGCCCCATGTGGCTGATATCGAACAGACCCACCGCAGTGCGGACCGCCCGGGTCTCCTCGAGGATTCCGGAATACTGAACCGGCATGTCCCAGTCGGCGAAGGGAACCATCCGCGCGCCGAGCGACTTATGAAGGTCGTAGAGTGGAGTCTGTCTCATTGCTTCTCCGGCACTCGCACGCTGCCCCTCAAAGTCACAGTCCCCTCCCCCACCGTGACGTCGGTCAGGTACACGAACTTTGCGAGGCCCATGTCTTTATCTGCGTCTACGATCGGGTTGAGCATTCCAAGCAGCATCTTCGTCATTGCGGGCGTGGCGTCTTTCCCATTGAGCCTGAAAGCGGCATCAGATACGTGAATGAACTTGCCGTCGACCGGCGTCAGATGGCAGCGGCCTTCGACCCGCGTCGAGCCGCCCAGCAAAGGCGCCATTGCAGCAACTTCTGCCCAGCCGCCGGCCAACCGGACCTGTACGTCTTTCAAGACAGAATACTTGCGAGCAATGAACTGTTGCAAAGCATCCGCGCCAACGACCGCTTCAGCCTTGCCATCGCCTGCTTTGCGGATTACTATTCGCTCGTCGAATGCGATCTTCGTTGCGTCCAAACTGACGCCCGGAAACTCGGCTGTCAGTTTACGGACCGGCAGATTCTTGAGCTCAAAATCCTCGAATTCGAACCGCAGCCTGCTGACATGGACCTTCGCCCAACCACCCCGATCGAGCCTGAACGGAAGCTCATCGGTCGCGAATCCCCGTCCTCGAACCGTCGTGACACTGCTGTTGCCGGTGATAAGACCGAGCAAACCGCGCGGCTCGATGTCGGTCTCGATATGCCCGCCCTTCAGCGAGCGAGACAGGTCATGAGTTAGCGCATGCTCCCCGCGCCACCGTGCAATCCCCGAGAGCAGCGCCAGGCTGAACACCACAATCGCCGCGTCTTTAAGCTCGTCTCGCACCAGGTTCTCCTCAATAAGGTGCGATAATCGTGAGCCCGGGAATGAATTGGTAGTGTCGTGTCTCGCGAGTATAAAGCGGTAACTCGTGTGATAGCGCCGTCGAGGCGATCAGAGCATCCGGAATTCGCCAGCCGTGGCTGAGCGCGTACTTATCAAGCAAATCAAACGCAATCTCAGAAATGGGTGGAACTGGAGGCAGAACCACCATCCGCTTCAAAAGCTTGTGCACGTTGCGGAGTGCCAGCTTATTCTTGGCAGCCAACGACCAGCTCCATAGCCGAAATCGATGAAACGCGAATTCGTGGACCGGATCTAAGATCGATCAGGAATTGTTCGGCTTCCGGCAATCCACGCAATGCGTCGACAGAAATGTCCGTGTCGATTATTCCGACCGAATCAGTCGCTGGTCCCATTGAGCGCGCTGTTGCCTCACCCTCTCGACACTATCTTTCATATCCGCACGGTCCGCCCACATTCCGAAAACGCCCAGTTCGCTAAGCTGCATGGAAAGGTCGTCGTCCGGCTCGAGCGGAGTATCCATTGACGGTAGACCTGAATAAATGATCACGGTCACTTCGGTACCATCTGGAAACTCAACCGGATCGGAGAGCTTGACCTGTCCGTGTTCGATGTGACCGCGTTTCTGCGTCGGGGTCATTCGTTCATGCACCTCATCGCTGATTCTATCATAGCGAGTGGTTCATTGGCCGAGATAGGCTTTCCTAACCTCATCATTTTCGAGGAGCTTATCGGCAGCATCCTGCAGTACCACCCGGCCGGTCTCCAAGACGTAGCCGCGAGAAGCCACCCTCAGCGCTTGGAAGGCGTTCTGCTCGACGAGGAGGATCGTAGTCCCCTGTGAGTTGATGTCGCGGATGATGTGAAAGATCTGCAGCACCAGGAACGGCGCGAGGCCGAGCGACGGCTCGTCCAGCATAAGCAGCCGGGGACGGGCCATTAGTGCACGGCCGATGGCAAGCATCTGTTGCTCGCCACCGGATAGTGTCCCGGCCGTCTGGGCGATACGCTCTTTCAGGCGGGGGAACAGGGTGAACACGCGATCCATGTCTTCGCGAAGCTGTCCCGTCTTGCCCCGATGAAGATACGCCCCCATTTCGAGATTCTCGCGCACGGACATGTCTGCAAAGACCCGCCGGCCCTCCGGCGACTGGCAGATTCCTCGCTGGACGAGCTTGTGCGGGGCCAGACGGCTGACGTCCTCGCCTTCGAACACGATCTTGCCCGCACGGGCGCGCACGAGACCGGATACAGTTCGGATGGTCGTGGACTTGCCTGCCCCGTTCGCGCCGATCATAGTGACGATCTCGCCCTGATCGACCTGAATGCTTACTCCATCCAGTGCATGGATCGCGCCGTAGTAGACGTGAACTCCTTCGATCGTCAGCATGCTGCCGCCTCCTCGCCGAGATAGGCGGCAATGACTTTGGGGTCCCGTCGGATTGCCTCCGGCGTCCCCTCAGCAATGATCTCGCCGTAATCCAGCACGTAGATCCGCTCGCAGATTCCCATGACGACGGTCATGTCGTGCTCGATGAGCAGAATGGTCAGGCCGAACTCCTCGCGGATGTGCAGGATGTCCTCCATCAGCTCCTGCTTCTCCTGTGGATTCATGCCTGCCGCGGGCTCGTCAAGCAAGAGCAGCCGGGGATTCGTTGCCAGGGCGCGGGCGATCTCCAGCCTTCTCTGCGCGCCGTAGGCCAGGCTGCCTGCCTGGTCGTCCGCGAACGTATCCAGTTCAAAGCGGGCCAGCAATGCGTGGGCTTGTGCCCGCACCAGGGAATCCTCTTGCTCCATCCGTTTCGTTCGGAAGAGCGCGTCGAACAGGTTGGTCTTGCGTCGAACATACGATGCGAGCATCACATTCTCAATCACCGTGAGGTCGCGGAAGAGCCGGATGTTCTGGAATGTACGCGCAATCCCACCCGCCGCGAATTGCCAGGGGCGCATTCCCGCAAGGCTGACCCGTCTACGCGGTGCGGTCACAGCCCCCAGGATTGCGGCCGCCGCTACGAACAGCCACGTAACGTTTGCGGTTATCGATGTGGAAATGATCCGCCCGACAATCCATCCGCCGAGCGCCAACAAGATGACGTCCCAGACGAGCAATGCTATTCGCCGAGCCGGCGGATAAGGCCGCGCGCCTGCGATCTGCTTGCCCTCGAACTCGATCCGACCGCCGGATGGCTCATACACGCCGGTTAGCAGATTGAAGACTGTCGTCTTGCCCGCGCCGTTGGGCCCGATCAGGCCGACAAGCTCGCCGGGCTTAAGCGCAACATTCAGATCATCGACCGCCGTCAGACCGCCAAACACCTTGCGCGCGTCGACACAATTGAGGATCGTTCCTTCGGCTGCCGGCCGCTGTGCAGCGACTGCCGGCCCGGCAGTGTTTGGCGACGATTCCTTTGGCTTGCCCTTGAATCGTCGCCTAAGCGCGGCCAATGACAGCTCGGCCTGACCGAAGACGCCCTGTGGGCGCAGGATCATCATTACGATCAAGATCAGAGCATAGACGATAAGCCGGTGCTCATCTTTGAACCCCGAAATCGATCCCTTGACATTCTTAAGAAGCTCCGGTATTGCCGTTAACACTACCGCCGCGATCGCCGAGCCGGTGATGCTTCCCGTCCCGCCCAGGACCACCATGACAACCAGATTCATGGAGTAGATGAATCCGAACGTTATCGGGGCGATCAGGTAGGCGTGGCAGTAGAGTCCTCCTGCCATTCCCGCGAAAAACGCGCCCAGCATGAAGGCGGCCACCTTGACGCTGGTCGTGTTCACGCCCATTGCGTCGGCGGCGATCTCGTCTTCCCGAATCGATTGGTACGCGAGCCCATGAAGCGAAATCTTAAGGTTCCGGGTCAGCGCGATTACCAGAGCGGCCGTCATGTACACCGCGAAGAAGCCGGTCATCATCGGCAGACCAAAGAAGCCAAGCGACCCACCGAGGTACTTCAGATTCGGGCTGATCTTCTCGACGTTATTAAGCAGGACGCGGATGATCTCGCCGAAGCCCAGGGTGACAATGGCAAGGTAGTCCCCGCGAAGCCGCAGGCTCGGTACGCCCACTATCCAGCCGAACAACGCTGCCACCGACCCGCCCAGCAACATCGAGGCGGGCAGGAGCCACCAATGCGTGGCCGTGAAGTTGTGAAGCACGTCCAGGTCGGACCAGTTGGGATGTGCTTTAGAGATCACATCCTTCGAAGCGTTCCAGATAGGAAACGTCAGGGCCCCTCCGGCGTATGCGCCGACCGCCATGAAACCCCCGTGACCGATCGAGAACTGGCCAGTGAATCCATTTACGATGTTCAGACTGACGGCCAGCGTGACGGCGATCCCAGCCTGGATAAGCAGGTCCTGGTACGAATCTTGGAGGTTGTTGTTGAGCTGGTTGAGGCCGAGGACGGCGAGTGCCGTAATGCCGATCCAGATGAGACGGAGAAGGATTCGTTTCATCCGCTACACCTTCTCCGGAATATTCTTGCCCAGCAGGCCCGCCGGACGGAACATCAAGACGACGATCAGGATGATAAAGGCGAAGGCGTCCCGGAAGCTGGACATATCCGAGCTGCTTATGAATGCCTCGGCGAGCCCCATCAGCAATCCGCCCAGCACCGCGCCCGCGATATTGCCGATGCCGCCGACGACTGCGGCGACGAAGGCCTTCAGGCCGTAAATGATTCCGATAAGAGGATCGAACGGCTGACGGGTGAGGCCGTGATTGAGCAGCCCACCCGCGCCGGCAAGAGCCGCGCCCAGCAGGAAAGTAAACGTGATCACCGTATCCGTGTTGATACCCATCAGTGAGGCTGCCTCGCGGTCGAAGGAGACCGCGCGAATCGCCTTGCCGATCGTCGTCCGGCGAACGATGTACACGAGGATCACGGTCAGCAGCACTGCGGCCAGGAAAACCAGACCCTGCCCTTTGTCAAAGTTGAGCGAGACGCAGCCGAGCTTCAGGGTGATCGGATGGCCGATTCCTTCGATCGAAAATGCCCGAGGAGTTGCGCCGAAGATTGCCTGAGCGCCATTCTCGAGAAGCAGCGATACGCCGATCGCGGTTATGAGCGCCGTCAGTCTGCCGGAACGCCGAACAGGCTTGTAAGCTGATCTCTCGATAATGACGCCGAGAACCCCACAAGCAATGATCGCGGTGAACAGACCGAGGAAGCCCTGGGCGACCGGCGGCGCATGTTGCCCGATCAGGAAATTGACCGCGAACGAACCGAAGAACGCGCCGAGCATGTAAACGTCGCCGTGCGCGAAGTTTATGAACCGCAGAACGCCATACACCATCGTGTAGCCGACGGCGATAAGCGCGTAGATGCTGCCGATCTGGATGCCGTTGATGAACTGTTGGAGGAAAGACTGAAGGGCTTGCAAGCAGTGCTCCAGTGCTGGAGTTGACTTAAGTTTACTTCAGGATGAGCCCGTCGTGAATGGGGGGTCGGTCATATCCTCAAGATAAGCCCCGACCCCCACTTCGAGCAGCGGATGTTCAGACCTTGTCGATCGCCTCTTTGAAGACGAACTTGCCGTTCTTGACTTCCATGATCACAGCGCCCTTTTCCGCATTCCGCTGGGCATTGATAGTGATGCTGCCGGTGATCCCGGGATAGTCCTTTGTGGCTGCAATCGCATCTCGCAGCGTCTTGCCACCTGCCCCATTGGATCGCTTCAGGGCGTCCGCCAGTACCATCATGGCATCGTAGCCGAGGGCGCTGAGGGAATCGGGCTCCGTGCCCGGATACTTCGCTGCAAAGGCTGCTTTGTATGCCTTGATCTTCGGTGTATCGGCGTCCATTGCCGCATGGTCCGAGAAGTAAAAGTTGCCGATGTTCGTCCCCGCATACTCGTGAAACTTGGCATTGCTCAGGCCATCGCCGCCGAGCAGCGGGCAAGTTATTCCCATATCGCGGGCCTGCTTGGCGATCGTCCCGCCCTCCGTGTAGTAGCCGGAAACCAGGATGCAGTCCGGGTTCTCACCCTTCAGCTTGGTGAGCTGTGCTTTGAAGTCCTTGTCGCCGGCTGCGTATGCAACAGTATCGATCACTTTGCCGCCATGGCCCGTAAACCACTTGGTAAACTCATCCCTAATCCCGGTGCTGTAGGTTTGGCCCTGATCGAACATGATCGCTGCGGTATTGCACTTCAAGGAGTCGCGCGCAAACTTGGCGATAACCCCTCCCTGGAACGGATCGATGAAACAGACGCGGAAGACGTAATCTCCGATCTCCGTTACGGTTGGGTTGGTGGATGAGGGTGAGATCATCGGAATCTGCTTCTTCTGGCAAACCCCTCCGCCCGCGCGGCTGCGCGAGCTGGCCACTTCGCCCAGCACGGCGATCACGTCCTGTTCGCACAGGCGCTTGACCGCGATCTCGGCCTTCTGGGTATTGCTCTCAGTATCCTCCGGTCCAACGATCTCGATCTGCTTGCCCGCCACGCCGCCGGCCTTGTTGATTTCATCGACCGCCAGCCTGATTCCATTGTCGGTCGTTTTCCCGAATGCTGCCTCGGAGCCGGTCATCGATCCGTATTCACCCACGCGAATAATGCTGCCGGAGGCCTTACCTCCGTTGCCGTTGTCCTTCTTCTCGTCGCCGCCTTTGCAGCCGTTGCAGCCCGAAAGGGCAAGAGCTCCGACAAACAGCAAGACATATGATATGAATCTGGAACGCATATAGATCATTCCTCCAGGATGGGTCATGTTGTAAGCCGGCCGTCGAGCAGCGCCTGGCAGATGTCGTTTCGGCTGAGCATGCCGACAAGCCGGCCCTCGCCGGTGACGGGGATTCGCTCGAGGCCGTGCTCGCGCATGAGCTCGAGCGCCTCCGCGGCATCAGCACTCTCATCTATCGATACGGCGGGAACCGACATCACGTCTCGAACCGGAGTGGCACCGACCGCTTGCCAGTCAACAGCATTATGAAGCACGCGCTCGCTCAGAGTGGATTCCGCTGCGATTCCCAGAATGCTGCCTTCCGCATCCACAACAGGCAGCACGGGAACCTGGTACAGGTCGAACATGTCCACGGCTTCCCGCACGGTAGATTCCGGCGAGATGCGGACCACGTGGACCTTCATCAGCTCCAGCACTTTCACGCGATCAGATTCGCGCTGGAGCGGTCAAATCCTCTTGCGCGCCCGCCGGCAAACAGCGCGCCGGCAATTACAGCCAATGCAACCGCCGTCAGATACAGGCCCAGCTTATACGAAAATGGCTCAAATCGAAGTTGTACCGTATGCCAACCGGCAGGCAACGACACCCCCAGGAAGGCCGAGTCGACCGTCGATACCTTTGCCGGTTGCCAGTCCACGGTTGCCGTCCAGCCAGGGTAACTCGCCTGACTCCAGAGCAGCAGACCTGAGGTCCACGCGCATTCCACCTCAAACGCCGCTTCGCCCGGTCCCTGTCTGGTAATTCTTACAAATCTCGGATCTGGAGCTGGATGCCCGTACGTGACGATGGGCTTGTCTCGGTCTTTCGTCGCATCGTAAACGTAAGGCTTGAGCGCGTCGCCGCCGATTGCCGCTCTAACTCGAGCATCATAGCCCGGCGTCGCAACCGCATTGAGCGCACGCTGAGAGCCATCCACTCGCTGCCAGTCTTGTGCCAGCCAGGCGCGCGGTTGCGGATTCCGGCTTTCGTAGCCTATCGATGAATCGCGCAGGCTTCGCTGAAGTCCCGGATGATGATACCGCATTCCGCCGGGCAAAAGCAGCGACCGGGCATTGACCAGATTCATCCGTTCGGTCACTGCCGGATCGTGTCGCTGAATCGCATCGTGCGCAAGCCCATTCGCCTCCCACGCGGTTCGTATAGGCACAGGCTCGTAGCTATTCACTTCCTCAAATCCCAGCCCGATTCCGATATTCGGGAGCAGCGTCCGAGCTATCTCACGTACGTGTCCGTCAGATTGCGATCCATAGTCCTGGTATGAGGCGTACCTCTTCCAGGTATCCGGGCCAAAGGCATAGAACGTTCGACCTTCGCCTGGTCCCGGCAGATCGGCCGCTTTTGGCGGCGCGTAATCCAATGAGGCCGGCCGGACAGTCGGATTCAGTCCCGCTCCAAACCATGCGAGCTGTGCTGCGGCCAGCGCGGTAATGGCGACGCGCCACTGGTTGGCAATCCCCACGTCTCGGAGTCTTCGCAGCCCGGCCGCCGCGAGAACGGCGATTGCGAACGTGGTTACGAAGTTGAATCGCGCCGGGTCGTGAAATGACGCGATGCCAGGAACGATGTAGTAAGCCAGAAAGAACAGTCCGCCATACCGGCCGAGCGAAAGCCAAAGCGCCACAGCCCCGAGGAAGGCGAAGAACCTGATTGCCCGTCTCCGAAGTCCACGTGTGAGGGCATACGCGCCGAGCGCCAGGGGCAAGAGGCCAACATAGACGCAGGGCTCCCAGTAGTTGCCGGACCCCCAATAATCGCCCATCTGCGGGTTGCCGAACCAGTTCGGCGTTACAAAGTTCACGAGCTGCTCGGGCAAAAGCACGAAGCGGTTCGCCTCTTTCAGTTCAAGGTGCTCGTGGGTGGAGCGACCGAACAGCTCAATCATCGGAAGCAGCTGCACCGAAGCAATCATAACGCCCAACGCCAGAAATCCAACCAACTCGAGAATCGCCCGGCGAACGCGCGGCCTATGATTGCGGATCTGGATCAATCGCGCGATGGCATACACCCCCGCGCACGCGAACGACATGTAGGCAATCTGAGCATGGCCGGCCAGAATTGTCAGCGCGCTGACGCAGGCAAACCCCGCGCCATAACGAGCACTCGGCCGCTCGATAATCCGATCCACTGCCAGCAGCAGCCACGGAAACCATGCGGCGGTCTGGATGATAGTCGGGAACTGCAGCCTGGCGATGAGGAATCCGCTGCCGGCAAACACAGTCGCTCCCAGTATCGCGCTGAGCCGGTCGGCAGTTATGCGCCGAAGGTAAAGGTAGCTTCCCCAGCCTCCCAGCGCAAGATGAATGAATGTGTTGACCGTGAAGTAAAGCCAGACCGGCAGGAAAGTCAGCAGCAGTGTGCTGGGATAGAACACCGAAGCCTGAGGATTCCCCACGACCGGCTGGCCGTTCACCATCCACGGATTCCAGAGCGGAATTGATCCGTCGTGAAGGGATCGCTGGATCAGATGCTCGAGCGGATAAAAGTAGAGGATCAGATCGCCGAAGTAGAGCGCTCGCCCGAGCAGGATTAACGGATATAGGACCGCCGTGACAAAGCAAAGGATCGCGAGGATGGGGCCGAATCGGACGACCGCTCTGGTGTCTGTCGCTCTCACAAAGAAGTGTTCGGTTGGGAAGTTCTGGATTCCCGCGTTCGCGAGAATGACGGTCCTATACTAAACGCGCTTCAGGAACCGTCGGATTGAGAGTAGCGAGCCCGCGCAGCCGATGAATGCACCGAGCATCACCAGAACCAATACCACGATTCCGGGCCCGATCGGCGCGGGCATTTCTTCGAAGATCGGTGAGTGGATCTTGCTGGCAAAGCCTGAGAACTGGGCTACGACGAAAAGCACGATTCCGCTTGCGATTGCCGCTCCGGTCGCACCATAAAAGATCCCCTCGAGCACCAGGGGAAATCGGATAAACCCTGAAGTTGCTCCGACCAACTGCATGATCCGAATCTCACGACGCCGGGACACGACGGTCAGCCGGATCGTGTTCTGAATGACGAAAGCGGTCGCGAGGAAGAGCAGAAATGCGGCGATTCCGCCTACGTTCCGGACCATTGTGTGAATCGAGTACAGCCTCTCAACCGTCTCCTGCGAATCCTTCACTGTGTGCACTTCGGGAAAGACGCTTTGATCCGAAAGCTGCCGATGCAGGCTCGCAGTTTGCCGCGCATCTGAGAGCCGGATATGCAGAGCATCAGGCAGAGGGTTGTCCGGGACATCCTCCGTCAGAGCCGGATTCTTGAGCTTGATCTCGTTGAATGCCTGCTCACGCGTATAGAGGGAGACATGATCCACGCCCGAAAGCTTCTCAACCTTCGTCTTCACTTCGTTGGCGGTGTCTCGATCAGTTTCGTTCTGCAGGAAAGCGATGATCTCGAACTGCTTCGGCTGGGTCTCAATCAGCTGATCCAACCGATACAGCGTGAAGAGCGCCCCGCCCAGCACTGCCATTGCGATGGTTACTGTGCTCAGCGCGGCCAGGGACATCAGGCCATTGCGCCGGATGTTCTTGAACGCGTCGTCGATGAGGAAACTAAGAGTTGACAACCGCAAGTCCGTAGGTCCCTTCGAGCTCGTCACGCGTCAGTGAGCCGGCTTCCAATGCAATCACCCGCTTGCGCGCCCTGTCGACGATCTGCGTATCGTGGGTAGCAACCAGAATCGTAGTCCCGGACTCCTCGTTGATCTTGAGCAGGCTCTCAACGATTCCCATGGACGTGTCAGGGTCCAGGTTCCCCGTCGGCTCATCGGCAAGGAGTAGCGGTGGGGTATTAACGACCGCCCTTGCAATCGCAACGCGCTGCTGCTCGCCGCCCGAAAGCTGATTCGGAAATGCGTCGCAGCGATGCACCAGATCGACCATTCGCAGAGCCTCCGGAACCTTGCGCCGAATCTCCCGCCTGCCCGCGCCGATCACGCGCAGACCGAAGGCAACGTTCTCAAACACGGTCTTTGCCGGCAATAGGCCGAAGTCCTGAAACACAATTCCCATCCGGCGCCGCAGGAACGGGACATCTCGGGGCCGAAGCGTAGCAACATCGCGGCCGTCGACCACGACTTTCCCGGACGCAGGAATCTCTTCGTGATAGAGGAGTTTGAGAAGGGTGGACTTGCCCGAACCGGTAGGTCCGACGACGAATGCGAATTCGCCCTTCTGGACCTGAAGGCTGACGTGCGACAGCGCGGTACGCCCGCCCGGGTAGACCACCGTGACATCCTGAAGCTTGATCATTCGGATTGCCGCGATGGATTCGGTTGATTGCGCTGTACGATTGAAGCGCTCGGCGGAAAGACAGACGCGCCTATTTAACCCGATTAGGCCGCCGGAGTCAAGACAACCATGACGCGGGACAGTAAGCATCTGGGGTGGCGGGTCAACGATTTAACCGATTCACGAGACTACAGCTTGCTCACCAGTAATATGGCCCATAATTCGGAAAAAGATTCTTGTTGACAAACGGTGCGCAATTAGTTTATAGTGTCCCACAATTGGCCCTTCGTTGATCACGAGGGATGCCCAATGCCTCGTAAGTGTCGGACGCAACCGCTTGTGAGCTCTCATTCATCCACGCAAAGGAGTTTGGAATGAAGGTTGATCGTCGCAAAGAGGGGTTCACGCTGATCGAGCTCCTCGTAGTCATCGCTATCATCGCCATCCTCGCAGCGATCCTCTTCCCGGTATTCGCCCGGGCACGAGAAGCGGCACGTAAGACCGCTTGCCTCTCTAACTTGAAGCAGCTTGGACTCGCAGCCCAGATGTACAAGCAGGATTACGACGAGGCGTTTGCCGACTCGCGGTCGTTCTGGGGCGACTGTGTTCCGTCGCCATCCTGCGGGAATGTCGTGCAGCCCTGGCCGATGCCGTTGGCTGCGGCTGGCACCGCGGGATACTACGGAGCCGACCATCTCCTGCGATTTGCCGATCGGCGAGTCTTGAACGATGGCCAGACCCCCGGTGGAATCGGACGAGCATACAACCCCTATATCAAGAACGTGCAGATCTTCCGCTGCCCGAGCGATCCGGAAACACGCGGTTGGGCGAGCAATGGCTATTACACGAGCAATCCGAACGCCGCGTTCGCGTCTCAGGAAAGCAAAGCGAGCTCGTACTTCCAGCGGCACGCTCATGATGCGTTCGCAAGCATCATGAACACCAATATCAAAGACAGCCTGGTTCAGAGGCCATCCACGCTCGCCCTCTTCATCGAAGAAGGCTGGCATGGCGGTACCACCCGTCCTTATCTTTGGGATGGCGCGCAGATGGGCGATGCCCAGCGCTGGTCGAACGCTTCATTCTATGATGGCCATGCCAAGCGGATCGCGATCCCGTGGGTCTTCGATGCGTGCGGGGTCAGAGCCGACGAAGGCTTGGGGCCGTTCCCGTGTCCGATCGGAAGTTTCGACGGTAACTGGGTGCAGCGCATCCATCCGTGGGATTATCGTGATCCCATCGCAGACGTGAAGTAATCTCAAACCCCTCGTAACTGACCGGCCCCGCAGAATTGCGGGGCCGGTCGTCTCTTCGATTACGATGTCCTCAGTAAAGACTCGATCCCCTTCCCCCACTCGTCTCGCCGCAATCCTCTTTGCCGGTCTCATCGTCATCGGAATTACGCTGTACGTAAACAGACTGAGCGCGTCCTGGGTACCGCAGGCCGATGCAAAGGTTCGCGAGGCCCAGAAACAAGCCGCGGAGCGAGTTGCAGCTCAAGTCGAAGCCAATGCGGTCTCTCATCCGGACGATTCCCCAGCGCAGATGGCGTATGCCAGGATGCTCGTCGATCGCAACGAGTTCGTCCGAGCGCTCGAGCCGGCGGAGCGCGCAGTCTCAGCAAGTCCACAATCCGCTGACGCGCACTTGCTCCTCGCTATGATCTACACCACGCTCGACTACAGGCAAGATGCCATCGCGCACTATAAGCGAGCCATCGCCCTGAACCCCGGGATGCTGGACGCGTATCAGAAGTTGGGCGACTATCTGGAGATGGTAGGCGATCTTCCGGGCGCAATGGATGTTTACCGCCGCGCCGCTGCCGTCGCGCCGGATTCAGAGGGACCCAAGCTCAGCCTGGCGCGCAACCAGTTGTCTCAAAAGCATGCAACTCAGGCGCTCGAAACTCTTTCCCCATTACTGGGCCAGAGTAAGCCTCCGGTGGCCGCGCTCTATGTCGCTGCCGATGCCAGTAAGGCGATAAACAAGACGGACGACGCCGCCCGTTATCTACGGACGGCGGTTCAGCTCCAGCCCGGTTTTGCGGAAGCGTGGCACTCGCTGGGCTCAATTCTGAGTAACGAAAGCCACTTCGGCGAGGGCATTCCGGCCCTCCAAAAAGCCGTCCAGCTCGTGCCGCAGAACGGCACTTACCATTACGCGCTCGCCAATGCCATACGCTCTGATAAATCGCGTCCCAATGGCACACAGGAAGCGCGGAGCGAGTTTGAGAAGTCCATCGAGCTAAATCCCGGATTCCCTACTGCGCACTATTATTACGGCACAACGCTCGAGGAACTGGGCCAACCGGACGCCGCCGCGCGCGAATATCGACGTTGCCTCGAATTGGACGCGCGATTCGGCTCCGCCCGGTATAGGCTTGGCGTGGTCTTGCGCTCGCAGGGCAAGGTCGAAGAGGCGAAGTCATTCCTCCGCGGATTCGAGCAGCAAGCGAAGAGTGAGATCACAAAGGTGCATGGCGGCCGCCGGGATAATTCATTCGTAGATACCGCTGAAGCCCATTACCAGCGAGGCATGGCGATGCTCAATAAGCGCGATAAGAATGGGGCGATTGCGGAATTCCGAACAGCTCTGGAGCGCGATTCCTCTTACGGTCTTGCCCGACGCCAATTGCGATCCATGGGCGAGGCTGCGCAGTGACGGGGTTGCGCCGGCTCCTGTATCTTCTCCCTTTGTGCATCGCGCTTTACGGATGTAACCGAGCGGCTGATCCACCGGCTCTTGCGCGGCCTCAGGTTAAACCCGTTCCCGGCGTCAACGTGTCTGGAGATACTTCCCTACACTTTGTCGACCGCCAGCACGATGCGGGCCTGACGTTCACACATTCAGATGGTGGGTGCGGCCGGCACTACTACATCGAGCAGATCGGCTCCGGCTGTGCGTTTATCGACTTCGATAATGACGGCTTGCCGGATATCTTCGCTGTATCTGGAAAGCCCCTTCCCGGCTACAAGAAGACCGATTCCCCGCGATGCGAGCTATGGCATAACCAGGGTGGCGGCAAGTTCGAAAAGGTCACGGACAAGGCCGGGCTCGGCTTGCACGACTACGGGTTCGGCGTGTGCGCCGCGGACTACGACAACGACGGCTATGTCGACCTATTCGTGACTTGCGAAGGCGGCAATCATCTTTTCCACAATGAACGCAACGGGATTTTCAAAGACGTCACCACAACGGCGGGCGTTCGAGGAATCGGAGGAATCAGCACCAGCGCCTGTTTCTTTGACGCGGACAACGATGGCTGGGTCGATCTCTACGTCTGCCACTATGTCAAGTGGAACATCAAGGAAGACCGCTGGTGCGGCAAGGAGCAGACGAAGAAGAGTTACTGCGGGCCGGAGGTTTATCCATCCAACCCCGATACGCTGTTCCACAATAATCACGACGGCACGTTCACAGACATCTCTCAACAATCCCACATCATCCAGCCCCGCTCGAAGTCGTTGGGCGTGGTGTCAACCGACGTGAACGGCGATGGTTGGCCGGATCTCTATGTCGCCTGCGACCTTGAGCCCAACCTGTTGCTGGTAAACAACGGGGATGGCACATTCCATGAGGACGGCATCCAGCAGGCCGTTGCGTTCGGAATGGATGGCGCTGCCGAGGCCGGTATGGGTGTAACCGCCGGCGATTACGACAACGACGGGCGAATGGACCTGTTCGTCACAAACTACTCGTTTGAGATGAATGCCTTATATCGAAATGCCGGCCGCAACTTTTTCACTTACGAATCCCAGCGAACCGCCATCGGGCCGCCAAGCCTTGTGCCGCTCGCGTTCGGTACGCATTTCGGGGATTTCGACAACGACGGCTGGCAGGACGTTGCAGTTGCAAACGGCCATGTGTTGGACGATTGCCACGAGCAGAACCAGGCCCTGGAATATGCCCAGTCAATGGATCTGTACATGAACAACCAGGGCAAGACCTTCGATCATGCCTCGCGCCGTGCCGGACCGGCGTTTCAGGCGAAATATGTTGGGCGCGGGCTGGCAGTCGGCGATTACGATCGAGACGGCAAACTGGATATCCTCGTCAATAATGTGAATGGACCGCTGCGGATCATTCACAACGAATCCGGCGGTCTTGGAAACTGGATCGACTTCGACCTGCAGGGAACGAAGGCCAATCGGAGCGCGATCGGCGCAAGAGTTAAGATTAAGACGGCTGCCGGCTGGCAGATGCAGGAAGTTGCCAGTGGAAGTTCGTATCTTTCGCAAAGTGAGTTTCATCTGCACTTCGGCATTGGCCGCGCCACGGACATTGAACAAGCCGTCGTTCAATGGCCCGGCAGCGGAGGCAAGCCAGGATCGACAGAAACGTGGGACCGGCTAAACGGCAATAAGACTCATTCATTGAAAGAAGGCGCCGGCCGCGCAAGACAAGGAGACAAGCGATGAAGCAGCAGGTCAGCCCGGTTCTCGGGGTTGTGATCGCAGTTCTGGTCGTTGCCGTGATCGGCCTGGCGTACATGGCCATGCATAAGTCAGGTCCTCCGCCGGCTGTAAATCTGGCAACGCCGTCACCCGGCCAAAAAATGTCACTGCCGGCAATGGGCCAGACCAGATCGCCAAGCGGCGGCCCAAGCGGAGGCGGTGGGATAACGCTGCCTGGAGCCGGTGGAGGTGGCGGCATGGGTGGTGGAATGCCCGCAGCTCCGCCAACGCCGAACTAGCACTTCATAGAGTCATCGAGAAGCCGGTCCGTTGTCAACGCGGACCGGCTTCGCATCAAGGTGGCGGCTATTTGTAGCGTGGCAGCTCGATGCGTCGTACGAAAGGCAGCTCCAGCAAGGCGTCCAGCTTGTCCAGGTCCACTACGGCGAGGACGAGCTTGTTAGTGATAAGTGTTGCCGAGAGCTTCACCAGCTTGGCCTTAAGCTTGTCCAGCCCCGCCGGTGGCAGATCACCCAGCCATATTTGAACCTCGATCAGCTTGGTTCCGGCGAGCTTCTCGAGAAGCTTCCGCAATTCTGCCGAAAGCTTGACTTCACGGAAAAGTTTTGTCCGCTGCACCGGCGTCATCTTCGCAAGCTTCGTCTCGGCCTCGGCTCGACCGGTCCGCACGTCATCGGCGAGAGACAGTGCATCCGTATCGGCAAGCTGGTTAAGGCCTGCCTTGCGCTTGTAGGCGGCAGCCCCGGCCGGCATCGCGCCCAGCGCGCCGGAACCGCCGCTGCTCTTGGCCGCTGTTCCTATGCTAAGGCCCGTTCCCACGCTCAAGGCTCGTCTGGCAATAACGGAACCAGACGCGTATCCGGCAGCCACGTTGCCTCTCGTCAACCCCGCAGCCCTCTCGCCGAAGATGCCTGCATAGTCCACGCCTTCGGGCATCTCGACCGGTACATCGATGGTGCGCTGCTTGCCGCCCGCGTTGATCACTCGCTCCTCGACGGCGACGAATGAGGTGAACTGGCTCATCAGGCCGTATTCGAGCGCAGTTGATTCGATCTCGGCCTGTATCTTCGGGTCCGTCTTGCCGGCCTGGATGCCGTACCAGTCCTGACCCTGAAGGTCCTCAATCTTCTCCCGTGCCCAGAGCGTTCGGATGACATCCGAGCCAGGCTGGCTTGCCATCGGGAAGTTGACGTGGATCTTGCGCATCCACGGCTTGCCGCGCAGCATGCCGCTCAGCGTGATGAAGCCATCGCCCGGGTGGGTGTAGCGACCCTTGATGATGATCGGGCCGGCGGTGAAGACATCGGGGATGTGCTTCGGATAGACGTCGGCAACCGGCATGCCTTCCCAGTCGATCTTCGGATCGAGCAGCAGCGGTGAGCTTATCCGTTTGTAGAACTTTGTTGCAATCGCCTCGCCGTTGGCGCCGAGGTCCACGTAGTCCGGCGCTCCCCTGCCCTCTCGCGCCATTCCCTCGATCAGGAACCGGTTGACGCTGTTGCCGACGCCGAACGGGAACATCCTCGCCCGGCCGCGGTTCTTGCGGATGTAGTCGATGATCTGCATGTCGTTGCCGACGTAGCCATCGGTCATGTAGCAGACGATGCGCAGCCTGCCCGGATCGTCCGGCATTTTGAGAGCGTAATCGGCGGCCTTCAGGATGTCCGTGCCACCGTTGCCCTCGATAGGCTTGAGATAGTCCAGCGCCTTCTGGATGTTCTGCTGCGTCGGCTGGACCGGTCCCTGGAAGCAGGGATAGACATTGGTGTTGAATCCGATCAGCTGGAAGGTATCGCCCGGATTCAGGTTCTTGATGCAGTAGGCCATCGTCTCCTTCGCCTTTGCAATGGGCGCCCCGCTCTGGGAGCCGGTCTGATCGATAACGAAGACCATCTCCTTGGGCGATATCTCTTCCTGCTTCGGGACGAGAGGCGGCTGGATGATCAGGGTGAAGTATCCGCCGGGATGGCTGGTCGGGATTGCCGTGCCCGCAATGCCGGCAAGCGATGAATGTGCAAGTATCCCTTCGGTGATCTCAGAACCCGCCGCCGTGTATCTCAGAATGAAGTCCCTGTTGGGAATCGAATCCTGATCCCTCAGCTTGATCGCGCAGCGTGTCTGGCCGCTCCGCCGGATATCCACTTCGTGCAGCTGAGACCGGACGTCCGTGAGCGGCAATCCGGCATCCAGATTGACGCTGAGCGAGATGTCGTGTCCGGCTCTCGTCCCCTTCGGAGTGATCGGCGGCGTGATCTTACTGCCGTCGGTTACCACCGACTGGATTCCCGGATCGCCCTCCACGCTCTTCTGACCTGTGTCCGCTCCCCTCACTCCCGGCTGGCTGTGGCCTGCAATGAATCTCGGTCCGACCACCATGGGGAATACGAACTCGTAGCGGCCGGCCTCATACTTCAGCAGGTTCACGTAGTGGATCGTGATCTGGATCTTATCGCCGGGCATGATGTTGGCGACGGATTGGGTGAAGATGTTGGGCCGCTCCTGATCCAGCAGCGCGGCAGCCTGCCCCCGGCTCTTCGCCGCCTCGTAGATCTCCCGCGCCTCTTCCCGCTTCTTGATCTGCCCCCGGATAACCCGGCTGCCGATCCGCATGGTCATCTGGTCTACCGCGGCATCTTCAGACAGAGGAAATGTGTAGACCGCCTCGACCGGCGTAGTGCTGGGATTCGTGAACTCCTGCGTGACGTTCACGCCTGCCACATATCCGGCGATATCGACCTTCACATCGGTATGCGTCAGCGGGCAGACACCGGCCGGCTTGCCGGCCTTGTCCACGATCTGGAACTGACCGGGCGTGGATTGATTCTGGATTTGCGATTCTGGATTCTGGACTTGCGGCCGGCCGGCGGCCAGCGCGACGCATGCAGCCGCCACAGCGGCGAGGCAGATCGATTGCTTGATCATCGTGGACTCCCGGCAGAATCTGAGCTGCCCGCTACGCGAGCAAGTAGATCGTATTACTACAAGATTGGTTGCTTAAATGGAGCGATGGGTTCAATCTGAGAATTACCCTTGTAGCCATGTGATCGGCGCGAGCGCCTGTGCAGTTCTGGCAGGAAGGTAGATCTGTACGCTCTGCTCGCGGCCGTACATAGCGATTCTCTGAATGGCATAGTTGCCAGGATCTACTCTGGCCTGTCCGCCGAATTCGGCTCGATCCGAATCCAGCACGATCTGGTAGTCGATGGGATCCGGAACAGGGATTCGCAAGTCTGCATACGATCGCTCCGGGTGCAGGTTTATGGCGAAGACAAGCGGCCCACGCCGGTATACCAGCAGCTTCTCATCCTCATGAAGCAGCAGTTGCTCTATCAGCGGGTCTCCGAACAGATTCCAGCGCTCGTCCAGCCGCATCAGCGCCGCATCAAAGGCGGAAAGTCGCCGATATCGAAGTTGCGGGTTGTCGACAAGCGACCATTGTCGGCGTGCGTGCTGGTACGACCAATTGTTTCCTTCGCGGGGAAAGTCGATCCATTCCGGGTGACCAAACTCATTACCCATAAAGCTCAGCCAGCCCTCGCCACCGAGCGAGAATGTGAGGAATCGGATGAGCTTATGTAGCGCGATTCCTCGGTCGATCACAACGCTCCGGGAATCCACTCCCATGTGCCAGTACATTTCCTGGTCCATCAGCTGGAAAGCAATCGTCTTGTCCCCCACCAGCGCCTGATCATGTGATTCAGCATAGGCAACGTGTTTCTCATGCCCCCGACGGTTCAGCAGCGTCCCGTAAATCTCACCCAGAATCCAATCCTCATCCCGTCGCTCTTTGAGCAGTTTGATCCAATAATCCGGAATCCCCATAGCCAGCCGATAATCGAATCCCAGCCCACCCTCATCGATCGGCCGGGCCAGCCCGGGCATCCCCGAAACGTCCTCCGCAATGGAAATGATTTCCTGAGAGCGTTGCGTCTCCTCTTCTCCCCTTCTCCCCGTCTCCTCTTCTTGCGCACCCCCCTCCCCCACCTCGGCTGAGAGTCTTCGCAAGCCTTCGTGGCCAGTGCTATTGATAACCTCATTCGCCAGCGTCAGGTAAACAAGTGAATCAGAGTCTGTATTGTCCGAGAAGTAGTCGTCATAGCTCTTGAAGTCTCGCTCAAGGCCGTGATCGCGATAGAGCATGCTGGTCACGCCATCGAACCGGAATCCGTCGAACCGAAACTCTTCGAGCCAGTACCTTACGTTGGAGAGTAGGAATCGGAGTACTTCCGGCTTCAGATAGTCGAAACAAAGCGAATCCCAGGCCGGATGCTCCCCCTTAAAGTACTGGTTAGGCGTCCCATCGAAGAGGTTAAGCCCCTCGTTCACATTCTTGACCGCATGCGAATGGATCAAGTCCATGATCACCAGCAGACCCATGCCGTGCGCAGCATCGATCAAGGCCTTCAAATCCTCCGGAGTTCCGAAGCGGGAAGACGGAGCATAGAAGTTCGACACATGATAACCGAACGAAGCGTAGTACGGGTGCTCCATCACCGCCATCAGCTGGACGGCATTGTAGCCAAGATCAGCGATCCTGGGGAGCATGTTCGCCGTGAACTCCGGCCACGTTCCCACTCGCTGTTCCTCGAGCGCCATGCCCGGATGAGCCTCATAGATCCGAAGCCCGCCGACGATGTCAGGGACTGAATTGGACCATGAGTACGGTGCGGGCGGATTCCAGTACTGCGCGTTGACTCCCCCGGATTCATCCGTGACTACCCGCGTTGCATAAGCCGGAATCCGGTCGAGCTCACCGATCGCCGAACGAACGTGTACCTTGACACGGCTGCCGTGAGTGAGCAAACCTGCCGGAATTAGGGTGGACCAGACGCCTCTCTCATCCCGTTGCAGTGGATGTGACGAGCGATCCCAGCCATTGAAGTCGCCAGTCAGAGAAACGAAGCTAGCGCCCGGCGCCCACTCTCGATAACAAACCCCATCAGCTTTCGCAGTAAATCCGAAATAGCGATGCCCCTGACTGATCGGTCCCAGTATTCCACCCTGCGCCTCGATCTCCGCCCGCTTGGTGAGATATCGCTCGAATCGCTGTCGTAGCCGATCCGCAAATGGCTGCAGCCACGCATCTATTTCGATCAGTCCGGTTCCATCAGTCCGCATAGTGACATTCTACTGTGTTCATCGATCAGTTAAGTCATTGCGAATCGTCTGGCGCTGTGGTATCTTAGCGAAGCATTCGGGTGATGGGCGCTTGCGCCCGCGCCCGTTTGTGTTTGATAAGGAGACCCCACGCGCATATGTCCGACCAGTTTGTCCTCACCGAGAGCAGCTACAAGAAGCTCCAGGAGGAGCTAGAACAGCTCAAAAGAGTGAAGCGACCTGAAATAGCGGAGGCTCTTCGCAAGGCTCGAGCATTTGGCGATCTTTCAGAGAACTTCGAGTACCACGCTGCTCGGCGAGACCAGGGAATCCTGAATGGCAGGATTGCCGAGATGGAGAAGACCCTGGAGATCGCCCAGGTCGTCCCGGATGGTGCGCATGATCACGAGACCAGCGGGATCGGGCTCGGCTCCATTGTCATGGTCCGCGATCTCGAAGAAGGCGATGAGTGGGAATACACCATCGTAGACGCCGTCAGAGCGGATCCTGTGAATGACCTTATCTCAGTTCAATCGCCCGTAGCCCAGGCTCTTCTCGGCCGATCCGTTGGCGACCAGGTAGAGATCAAGACGCCGGGCGGAACCTCCCACTACGAAATCCTCAACATCCGCAGCTAGCCGTTACCGCACCTATCCCTTAGTCCTCTCCGTACGAGAGCCGGGGAAAAACCACAAGTCCCACTGTGATTGCCTACGTACCCGTGCATAATCGAGGACCGTATTCCCCGTAAGCCGCGCCTGAACCTTGCCTTGTCCAGACCGCCCGTTAGTCGCGCCGGCCACATCGACGATTCCCTGCCTGGACTGCTCGCTCCCTAATCTACGTATTTTCCTTACTAAACTTCCGTAGGATACCGTATTGGCTGGGCGCCGGGCGGAAAGTATGATTGATTTCGTCGCCAGCTCACCAGGCAGCCTTATCCAGGACGAGGGCCGAAAGGTGGTGCGGTCCAGCAAATCGCTTGGGAGACGTGATCCAAATGAACACCAATTGTAAAAACCGGTCTGAGGAGCAGTTTGAGCGAGACATGCGCGCAAGCCGCCGCTATCTGACTGTAATGGCCTACCGCATCGCAAGAACACCTGAAGACGCTGAGGATCTTATCGCCGAGACGTACGCGAGGGCCTGGCAGTATTACCACCAGCAGGACAGCAGTCGCGCCACCTTCACGCGCTGGGCGAGCAGAATACTACTGAACCTCGGGCGCGACGCTCATCGGAGCAGCCGCCGCCAGCCCGCCACTCAGCCCCTTCAGGATGCCGAGCTTCACGCAGCAAGCGTGCCCGGCCCGGCGGAGGTCGTGGAGCGCAGGATGGAAGTGCAGGATCTGCTTCACAGTCTGTCACCCAAGCAGAGAGAGATCCTTCTCCGGCTTGCTAATGGCCAGACCTATGAGGAGATCGGCCGATCTATGGGGATCGTGGTCGGCACCGTCAAAAGCCGCGTATTCCATCTGCGGAATGTAGTTGCGCCCAGGTTGATGGCCTGCCGAACCGCAACGGCCAGCGATTTACAACCCACTGCATAGCAATCGCGAACCGCGAGGTTCAGCAATAATACAAGAAGACCCGCCGGAATTCCGGCGGGTCTTTGATCGTTATGCCTTGTGGGTTATGGAGCCTGGACTGTCAGCCGTTTCGTTCGGGATTGCCCGTTCTCCGCCCATTGAATCCGGAGGACGATCTCCGAGTTCGGGGTGCCCGGCTGCAGGTCGAGCTTGATCGAATCCATTGCTGTTTCGCGGATCGAGGCCGGCCCGCTCTCCACTGTGGCTGAAAGGTTTGCCGGTTTGTCGCCGGTCCATTGCAGCGGTACGGCCAGCTCATCAACGCCGGGCCGCACGGTATGAGCAGCCGCTCCCGCGCCAACCGAAGCCGGCGTATTCCGCGTGCTGAAGAACCCGGTAAAGAAGCTTGCTGGAGAGTATTTGCCGGGTATCGTAAACGACGCAAGCGCTACGACTGCCAGCAGCGCCACTCCCCACCCCGCGGCCTTGCGCGTAAATAGCGCGCCCCAGGCCGGACGCAGGCTGAGCGAGCGCCGACGCCGGGCCTGCTCCTGCGAATCGATCTTTGCCCATACAACCGCCCGAAGATCGGCCGGCGCATCCATAACCGGCGCGGAATCCAGCATTCTCCAGACTTCGCGCAGCCCATCGGCTTCCGTGCGGCAATCGCCGCATTCGCTAAGGTGGGTCTCGAGCGGAATCCGGAGGGCCGCCTGAATGCTGCCTTCGGTGTACTCCGACAAAAGCTCCCTTGCGGAATCACATCGCATCTGCTTCACTGCCTCCAAACGACGAACGGAAAGATAATTGCGACCTGCTAAGGCCGTTTGTCCGACGACGCTAGATTCGGAAATGTTCCTTCACGGGAGCGAGCAATTGTCGTAAAGTCAGGCGCGCCCGATTCAATCGGGATTTGACCGTTCCAATGGGAAGCTCGAGAGTCTCCGCGATTTCTTCGTATGAACGTCCCTCGGAGTGGTACATCACGATCATCATCCTCTGATAATCTGGAAGCTGCTTGATCGCATCCTGAAGCAGCTCGCCGCGTTCTTTGAGCTCTGCCTTTGCCTCTGGTCCGGGCGAAGGATCTTCGACCTGACGCTGAACGCTCGTCTCCTCCAGATCGATGATCTCCTGAAGAGACTGTGTCGGGCGATTGCGCTTCTTCTTCTGATCGTCGAGGTAGACGTTCGTGGCAATCCGGAATAGCCAGGTTATGAAGCTGGAATCCCCGCGGAAGTTAGGGAGTGCGCTATAGACGCGAACGAAGGTATCTGCAGCGATATCGTTGGCCTCATCGTACCGGCCGCACATGCGGAATGCGTAGTTGTAAACTTTGCGCTCATGCCGCCGCATGAGGTCGTCGAAAGCCCGTTTATTGCCCTGCTGACACAGAGCGATCAATCGCCGGTCTTCATCGATGCCCGCGCTGCGGGAATCGCTCACTGTTGCTTTGGCTTCAGTTGCCATCACGCTTTCCGTTGGCCGAGCCAAGCGCCTTGCTTTCTTCCTGTGTCAGGGTGTGGCTGGGCTTGCCGGATTCGATCGACTTGGCGTAGATCCTCGCGTGCGAGCGCCCATACAGGCTGGAGATCGTCACGCCGTTGCGCTCGGCGTCCAGTAAAGCGAGAGAAAAGCTCTGCTCCCCGCCAACATCATCGAATGCGTCGAAACGAACCATACCCACTCGCTGGAGGCAGCGCTTCTGGCCATCTTCAAGATCTCGCACACCGTTCTCCAGATAGTCCACGCGTCCTCGGAACTCATCTACGGTAGCGCTGTACTCCCTGAGAGCGCTTTCTACATCTCCGCCCGCCAGACTGCGCATCAGGTTGGAATAGCGCCGATTCATACGGGCCATACGGACGAGCAGATAGATGAGAGCTGCCAGCGTTACAGCGTTCGTGCAGATCATGGCCAGCAGGAGAGAATCACGATGTTGGGCGAGGAAAGTCATATCTTGGCGACGGGCAAATCGGCGTAGCTCAACGTGCTATAATCAGGGCGCTCGGCATCGTCATTCCGGCGAACGCGGGAACCCAGGACCGTCGTTTCTCGCGAACGCGGGAATCCAGAGTATCACCTACTATGCCGCGAAAGCGCCGTCAGATCTTCATATCGGTCGTTTTTGTTGCTCTGCTTGCCTTCTTCCTTACCGTGTTTAGAGTCGCCCGAGTTCAGGGCGACTCCATGCTGCCGACATTTAAGAGCGGACAGATGGTGCTTGTCAGCCGGCTTACCGGGCCGCTTAAACGGGGTGACGTCGTCCTCGTGCACCATGGCGACGACATCCTTATCAAGCGTGTAGCGCGACTCCCGGGAGAAACTCTTACCGCTCACGAAGCGGAAGACTTCGATATGAGTGTTCAGGAAGACTTCTTCGAGAAGACGGGCGATCTCGACCGCCCACTGCGAGTCCAACAGGGTCAGATAGTCGTTCTGGGTGATAATCCGGCAGTCTCCGACGACAGCCGCATGTTCGGCCCTGTGTTCCTCGGCGACATCCTCGGCCGCGTGGTTAATGCCCCCCCGAAGCGTTAATATTCTATCACAATTGCCCCTTGACAGACCGTTTGCCGGTTGCTATAATCCTCTTACTCCCCGACGAGGCCGGCGCCACCCTGAACGTCCACTTCCTTATTCACCCGAAAGGCAGCGGAGTATGAAATCCTCCGTACCACCCGCCGTAGCCATTATCGCAATCGTCGTTGCGATCGCGATCGCGGGCTTCTTCGCATTCAAGACGTTATCGTCCAGGAGCACCGCGAGCGAAGACATTGGCAAAAACGCTGACGTCTCTCAGCTCTTGAACATGACGGATCAGGACAAAGAGAAGATGAGGAAAGAGATAGAGAAGGCCAAAATGGATCGCGACGCGGTTACCAGATAGAACCTCCGACCCCAACAGCATTCATTCCCATAAGGAGACAGCAAATGCAAAGACGCGCAGCATTCACCCTTATCGAGCTACTCGTCGTCATCGCTATTATTGCAATTCTTGCATCCATCCTCTTCCCCGTCTTCGCGCGTGCCCGCGAGCAGGCCCGCAAAGCCCAGTGCGGTTCCAACGTCCGCCAGCTTGCCCTCGCCGCGATCATGTATTCCAGCGACTACGACGAGACTTTCCCGGGCATGGATGAGCGTGGCGACGAAGGCGATGCCCATCCCCTCCTCGGCGAAAAGTTCAACGGCTCCACACCGAACGGCGGTCAGCCATATTACGCTGAGAACAAGTTTTGCCCGGCCGATCAGCTCTCGCCCTATACCAAGAATGATGGGATTTTCCAGTGCGCCAACCTCGATCAGCGCGTGGTACGGCACACATACCCCAACTATGCTAACAAGGTCTATCGCGGGGACGGTACATCTACAGAAGCCCGCGCCGGATCATATCTCTGGTTCTGCGCCCATGCCTGCATTCCGCAGGGGCCGGTAGCTCAATTCTGCGTGAATTCTATGGGCAAGCCCTCGTCGCGCTTCACAAACATTGGCTCGCTCTATACTCTTCTCGTTGCAGTCGGCATTCTTGCCCCGCTTCCGCCCGACAACTATGCAGTCTGCGGCCAAACACAATCGGCTATCGCCCGGCCGGCTCAGAAACCCATGTTCATAGACGACACCTGGGGCACGAATCACGAGGGCTTCCCCAACTCGCCGATTTACTTCCTGCCTAAAGGCGCGCTCTGCGCGCTCGTAACGGGCAATCCCAATGCGTGCAACCCCATCTCCACAGGTTGGAATACGGGCTACGCGGATGGGCACGCGAAGTACACCAAGACGAGCTTCTACCAGACTGTCGATCTCTGGCTCCATCCGAATGCTGAGTAGCCTACGGGAAACGACAGATTGCCACAAACACGAGGGCGCGCTTCCATGGGGGAATGGGAGCGCGCCCTTCTTTCTCGATGCTCTTCGGCACGTGGGGGAAATTCAACGCGCCTCATCTCGCCTTACGGACTGCAGTGGACGTTAGTTCCTCCGCATGGACCTCTCCAAAGTGTCAATCCGATTGCTTACCGGGTAGGATTCTTAGAGGAGCAACCGATTCGAGCATGAAGTGGATGATTCCGATGCTGGCGGCCGTGCCCGTGAGCATCGCGCTTGCGCTGTTTGGCGCCAACCCCTCTGTCCTCTTCGCAATCTCCGCCCTCTCCATCATTCCACTCTCCGGCCTCATGGGTGCTGCGACAGAGGAGCTGGCTAAACATCTGGGCCCCTCCATTGGCGGTCTGCTGAACGCTACGTTCGGCAACGCAGCGGAGCTCATCATCACCATTGCCGCGGTTCGGGCAAATGAGCTCGATCTCGTCCGCGCATCCATTGCCGGCTCGATCATCGGAAACATCCTTCTTGTGCTGGGACTATCCATCCTGGCCGGTGGATTGAAGTTCAAATCCCAGAGCTTCAGCAAGGACGTGGCCGGCGCGCACAGCGTGATGATGATACTCGCAGTGATTGCCATCTTCACGCCCTCTCTATTCGTTCACGCCAGTCCCGGCATGCGAGACACAAATCCGCGAGTTGAAGCGCTCAGCCTTTGGGTCTCAGGCGTGCTGATGCTCATCTACCTGAGCAGCCTCGTGCACACACTCCGCACTCATGAGGACATGTTCCGTGGCGGAGAAGAGGAAGAGTTCGAGCCGCCAACGTGGAGTAAGGGACGGTGTTATGCAGTTTTGGCAGGAGCGACCGTGTTCGTCGCCATGGAAAGCGAGATTCTGGTTCACGCCGTGCAGCCCACAGTGGAAGCGCTCGGAGTCAACAAGCTCTTCCTAGGCGTGATCGTGCTTCCGATTATTGGCAACGCCGCGGAGCACGCTACAGCTGTCGTTATGGCGATCAAGAATAAGATGGACGTAACGATGAATATCTGCGTCAGCTCGTCCACGCAGATCGCGCTGTTCGTAGGACCGCTCATCGTGTTCTTGAGCCTGGCGCTCGGACATCCTATGTCATTCATTTTCAACGACTTTGAGCTGATAGCTGTCGGTTTCTCGGTTATAATCGCGGCCTTTATCGCCCGCGATGGCCGCTCGGACTGGCTTGAAGGAGCCCAGCTTCTGACGGTCTATGCCGTTCTTGCGCTTGCTTTCTACTACATCCCCCGGTAGGACGTGCAGCCAAATCCTGTAATTCGGTCTAATATAGAAGTTGTGTCCGGCAAGCGTGGTTTTAGTATCCTGGAGATCTCAGCTACGCTGATTCTCCTTCTGGCGGTGGCCGGGATTGCGTTCCCCATCTACCGGAACGCGAGACGCGCCAGCGCCGCGCGCGTCTGCCTGAATAACCTCAAAACCATCGCGCACGCGGAGACCAGACTCGCAGCGCGGACAGGGCACTACACTGCGGATCTCAACCAGCTTGTCGGAGCTTCCGGCGGATTCCGGGCGTTGCCCGTATGTCCATTGCATGGAACGGCTTCCTACACAGCCACGACAGCCGGTACTGCCAAGGATGCGGTTAGAATTCGCTGTCGCAACGATGCGGAACACTCTGAAGACCTGGGCGCCAGGTCCGATTACTCGACCACGCTTACACTGCCGGGCATCAGCGCATCTCCTCATTAATAACTTCTTCGACCTTAATCCACACTCAGCCACCTTCTGATGCTGTAACTCCGTAGGAGTAGAGGTGGTTGATTCCTGACGCAATAACCCGGACATGAGAATAAGTAAGAACATTCTGCTCGCCGCGGTCTTGCTTGCGCTGCCTGTCGCAACGCGGGCACAGCTGCAGAGCGTCATCGAGAAGTTCGAGCGTGGCCCACACACCGGCCCGGTCGATGATGCTCTTGTCGGGCTGTATGTGGAGCCTCTCGGCGGGGAAGGAAGCTCGGCCGGAGCTGTTCGGGTGGGCAATGGCCTGCTCATCCGCTGCGACGGGTTCATCCTCGCTCCTTCGGCGATGTTTCAAGATAAGGACGGGCAACCCTTCGCCTCGGTCCGCGTGACGGTATTCATCCACCCTGGGCGGCCAAAACCGACGATAGTTGCGGGCAGGAAGCCCCGCTACATCGCCCGTGGAATCGGCTACACAATCTTCAAGATCGACGACGTGCATTTGCCGGCCCTCAAGATCGTCACATCGGATGCATGCAAGCCAGGTGATGTTGTCGAGGTGGCGTACTTCGGTTGGGACGAGAACGGAGCTTTCTCGCAGCCCATCCGGCGCGTTCCTGCGCCAATTGGGGTATCCGCTAAGGATCTCCCGCCCGGTGCAATCGCCTTTTCCGACACGCTGCCAAACATTGCGCCCGGCGCTGCAGTGCTGGATAAGAGCGGGCGCGCGATCGGGATCGTCCCGGGCATGTCGCCCGCGACTCCACGCTCCCACTTCATCTCCTTCTCAATGCTGAATCGGGTCACGAACTGTGTGACGGCCGCACCGCCGGATTCTAATGGGGACGCGGGGATGGTCGAGGTTCCCGGCGGGCCGATTCGCATGCCTGTAGCCGTGCTTGCCAACCAACCGGACATGGAGCGAGCCACGACCGCATGCGTTGCTCCTTTCAAGATTGACAAGCTCGAGGTCACCAACGGGCAATACCTCGCATTCTGGAACGGCTTGTCCGACGAAGACCGCAAGAAGCTCCATGAGAAGCTGTATCCGGCCGGCTGGTCCAACTTCTCGCCGCCGTTCCCCGCGGAGATTGAGAACCTCCCTGTGATAGGTGTGCGGCTGGATGGGGCTGAAGCATATGCGGCCTGGGCCGGCAAGCGGTTGCCGACGCCATACGAGTGGTGTCTCGCGGCATTTGGCCCGAAAGGGATGACTGCGCCGCCGGATTGGGTGAATCGGTATGTCAAAGACAGGAAGGATGCCTGGAAGCGGATTCACAGCAAGCACATGGAGCTTCTGGCCCAGCATCCCGAGCTGCGCGGCGACGACTTCCTGGACGTCGAGCCTCGCCATATCGCAATACCGATCATCAATATCCCACCGACACTGAATTCGATTGCTGCCCAGTCGAAAGAGGCCATCGAGGGCGAGCTCGACAATGTCTGGAACGACTGGAAGGACCCTCCTTGCCTGCTGCCGGTAGGCTCGCGTCCGTTCGATACGAGCCCGTACGGCGCGCAGGACATGGTGATGAATGCAGCCGAGCTTGCCCAGCCCTTCCCCGGCGCTGTCGGCGGACGTGATCCGCGATACCTGGAAGTCACGTGGCGGCAGGATATCGATATCCCGCCATTCATTATTTGCTACCCGGCGCGCCATCTATTGAACGTGGTAACTGAGATCATGGACCGGTCGGGCAAGGGCAATGTGGACGCCCTTCCGCCGCTCTCGCGGCTCTACCGGCGTGCGTTTGCTTCGCCACGGCAGGAGTTTCTCCTGGCCGCCGAGAGCATTGCGGAAGCGCAGTCACTCATGAGACCGGTCAGCGGCTGGGACCTTGCGTACCAGCCAGTCGATGCAAAGCACGAAGCAAGGCAGCTGTTGTGGAATGACGGCGACAAGTCCGTCTTCCTCCATCCGAACCATAATGAGGGCGCTGCCCTTTACATCGTCGATCCCAGCCGGATCGGGATCAACGATCCAATGAATCCATACTTCCGAGCTGCGGGGTATAGGGTATGGGCGCAGCAGCCGAAGCACTTCCGCATCGAGATGGGTCGCCCGGTCGCAATAGACTTCACGGATGACCCCGGCGCCTCCGGTGATGCTCAGGACCGCGCCACCGGCAAATTCGCCGAATTGTACTACCTGCGCACCATGGGCGGCTTCCGTTGTGCAAAATAATGGATGAAACCCCTTCGTATCGCCGCCCGTAACTTACGGATAAGCGCTCGCGAACGAGGAGAAGAGGACGATAGCGCAAGTCATGGAATCGACGGACGCCGCGCTGGTGCAGCAGACGCTTCGGGGCGAAACCGAGGCGTACGACTGCCTCGTCCGTAAATACCAGCGGCAGGTCTACAATCTGGCCTACCGCATGTTGGGCAACTCCGAGGACGCGGGCGACCTGGTCCAGGAGACGTTCATTCGCGCCTACGCGGCGCTATCGTCGTTTCGGTTGGACGCGAGCTTCCTGACCTGGCTCTATAAGATCGCATCGAATCTGTGTATCGACCAGATGCGGTCTCGCAAGAGCAAGGGCGCTCTCTCGCTCGATTTCGAGATCGAAGAGGGGCGGGAGCCGATGGCCGACAGGTCATTCGCTCCGGAGGATCGCGTTGTAAGAGGAGCAGTTGCCGATATCGTGGACCGCGAGGTGATGAACCTTCCGGAGAAGTATCGGATCGTCGTCATCAAGCGGCACTTGCTGGGCATGAGCATTGAAGAGATCGCGAGTGAGCTGGGGTTGCCTTCGGGCACAGTAAAAACTCATCTGTTCCGGGCGCGCGAGATGCTGCGAGAGCGCCTGAAACCGGTGCTGGGGATGGAACCGGATGGAAGAAAATAGACTATATCAGCAGCCGTCTGAGCAGTTTTCACTCTGCCTCTGGGTGAGGGAGAGGCTGCCGGACATGCAGGAGGGGCTGCTGGACGCGATGACCGCCGAGGCGATCCGCGCCCACCTCTCCGTATGCTACCTCTGCGCGAAGGAATACGATGAGATGGAGCAGACCGTCCGCCTCATCGAGACCCTGCCCTTCGTGGAGCCGGCGCGGAGCTACGCGCCCTCTATCATGGCGGCCCTCAAGCGGCAGCCGGACTCCTTTTTTCAAGCGCCCATGGCGGAGATGGAGACTGAAGCGATAGACCTGCTCTCCGAGCCGCGATCCGTCACCGGGCCTAGGAAGCGGCGTTTCTCGCTTGCGGACTTCCAGTTCTGGAAGAACCGCCAGAGCACAAGCAAGCTGGACGACGATTCCATCTCCCCGACCGATAGGGGAATCCTTGGGTCGTTCCTGGCCCTTGCCCTCATGGGGCTGACGATGTCCTCATGGGGCAAGGCTGCCTTTGCGTCGACTGGCTATGGCGTTGGCCATGCGTTTGAGCCGTTAAAATCCATCCCCGCGCTCAACGCCATCGCCTCATATGGCATGGCCAGCATGCAGTCAGCCGGCGAAGCAATGGCGCTGACGCTTCGATCTGCAACCGGTCAGCTCGTACCAACGCTCGCCGTCAATGCAGCGTTCGCATGCGTTGCCGGTTGGTGGCTGTTTCGGAGGGCCGCAGCAAGGGCGTAGGTACTCAGGCAATCAGGCGTTCAGGCGTTCAGGCGTTCACGCAGGAGAATTCGGATGTTCAAGATCATCGCGGCTGTTGGAATGCTAACCATACTCGGATTCAATTGCTCTCGCGCTGTCGGCCAAGCCGAGCGCCCGCTCGGCTTTCAATCGGAGACGTTCCGCAGCGTCGGTGATATAGATAACGATGGACGCCAGGATTACATCCGTACTTTTCCCGGGCCCGCAGACATCGTTGCGCCGCCTCCGCCGGCAACCGCAGAACGTCTGAACGCCACGACCCCTGCAGTTCCGGTCGAGCCCGAGCATAGAAGACCACATCCCCGCCCTGGCGATTGGCTCGAAGCCCAGCTGTTCTTCATCATCTGGGGCTTGCTCGCGACCATGATCGCGCTCGTGATCTGTCCCCGCGCATCCCTGATGACCGCTGCGGCGATTGAGAACGAGCCGATGCGCTGCGCCGCAGTCGGCGCTGTCGGATTGCTTGCGATCGGCCTATTCAATGTACTGAACACCATTCTCTTCGGCGCTGCGCTGTGGGCTCCGGTCGGAATGCTATTCTTCATCCTCTCGATGGTGATCTTCGTCTTCAGCGCCATCCTCGGCATAGTCTTCATCGGCAGCGGCGTAGCGAGGCGCTTTGGCTGGCACGGCCTCGGATTCTTCGGTCGGGCAGCCGCCGGTTTCGCCACGCTGGCCATACTCAACTGCATCCCTATCGCGGGCATGGCCTCGATGGGGCTCCAATGCGTTGCCGTCCTGTGTGGCCTCGGCGGCCTCATCGTCACCGGCTTCGGCAGTGACCCCCATTGGCTCACAAGGATTCTCTCCGGCAACCGGCCAAAGTAACAGGCGCGTCAAACGACAACTTACACGTTTCGCGTTGTGTTACAATGGAACCATTAACCGGGAGTTGTTGCCGTGGTAACCGAAGAGAATCTGTCGGGACTAAGTCCGCGTGGCAGGCAGGCGATTCTTCTCTATGAGGAGCGCTTGAAACCGCTCGTGGAACCCCAACACAACGGAGAAGCAATCGCTATCGATCCCGATAGCGGACTTTATGAGATCGGACGTTCACATGGAGAGGCTGCTCGCGCACTTGAGCGGAAAAGCGTTCCGTATCATCAAATAGTCACGCTCACAATCGGCCCTCCTACGGTCTCTGATATTATGCTCGCGTCCCGGATCGCTGCCGGTGACAAGTCTTGATCACAGGACGATTCGAATCAGGCCATCCACGGTTTGTCCTCGAACTGCAAGGCATGGACGGCCCCACGGAAGTCGACTTTGTGATCGATACGGGCTTCGCCGGAGATCTGTCCCTACCTGCTTCTCTGGCATTCCGCTTGCACGGAAGTCGCCTCCGGAACGTTCTACGCAGGATGGCAGATGGACGTTTGGTAGAATGCCCGGCGTTCAAACTGAACGTTCGCTGGAATGAAAGCGACAGAGTGGTTGACGTTATCGTGCTGGCTGGACCGCCGCTCTTGGGTACCGATTTTTTCGAGGGATGTATCATGCACACCGAGATGTGGCAGGGCGGCTCCGTTGAACTCGAGTTGCCTGAATGAACGCATTGCTCTGGTTTCACCTCTCCTTCTCTCTTTGCTCGCCTGCCCCACAAAAGCCTGCCGTAGTCCGCGAAGTCCTTGAGATCGTCGTGCGCGAGGCTCTTGCTATTCCGCCGGTTGGCCGCTCCGCGAGGGCGGCAACGCATACCGACGCCATCGAAGCTCAGATCGTTGCCGGAAAGTGGATTCCGCCGAAGGAAGGCGACACGGTCGAATCGCCGCTTGGCGTGCGGACCTGGAAGAAGATCTCAGCCGGCAAGGACGAATGGTTTCAAGATGGCGCGTTGCAAGGCGGCTACGCATACGTAAGCGTAGATTCACCAACAAACCGAGTTTCCATTCTAGAGGCAGCCGGCCACGGAATGGTCTATGTCAATGGCGAGCCGCGCGGCGGTGATCCGTATGGATTCGGTTACGTTCACTTGCCAGTCCAGCTAAAGCAGGGCAGTAACGACTTCCTCTTCTCAGTCAGCCGCGGCCGGCTTCGAGCCAAACTGACGGACCCCAGAGCAGCCATATCCATTGATACCGCTGATCCCACACTTCCTGACCTCATCCGGGGCGAAAAGCAAACCTCATTCGGTGGGATCGTCGTCGTCAATGCGACCACCGAGCCGGTCAAGAATCTGGAAATTGTCACGTTCCCGCGAGAAGGAGTCCCCGCCGGCGAGCAGCTTCCACCCATCCCGCCTCTAAGCATCCGCAAAGTTCCTGTGAGGTTCGGTCCCTGGACGCCCGTCCGCCAAGCAGATCGCAAGGAGATGCCGGTCTCGTTGCTGCTGCGTCGCAAAGGCGCAACCATCTTCCGAGCGGATATCAACTTGCGCGTTCGCCAGCGCAGCCAGACCTACAAGCGAACCTTTATCAGCAAGATCGATGGCAGCGTCCAGTACTACGCTGTGAATCCGATGATTCCCAAACCGGACCCGGGCAAGTCGGCGGGTGTCGGCATGGGCGCTCAGCTCGGCCAGCGGATAGGCATCTCTGAACAGACCCCGCCCGCCCTGTTCCTTTCGCTCCACGGCGCATCGGTCGAGGCTATCGGACAGGCAGACGCATACAGCCCCAAATCCTGGGGTCACATCGTTTGCCCGACGAACCGGCGACCCTACGGCTTTGACTGGGAGGACTGGGGCCGCCTCGACGCAATGGAAGTCCTGACCAATGCCGCGTTCGATCTGAAGACCGACCCGAAGCGCACATACCTTACCGGTCATTCCATGGGCGGCCACGGCACATGGCAGGTAGGCGCGACGTTCCCGGACCAATTTGCAGCCATCGGCCCCAGTGCAGGCTGGATCAGTTTCCGTTCATACGCCGGAGCGCCGACGGAAGCGAACCCGAGCCCGGTCCAGCAGCTGCTCCAGCGCGCCGCTTCACCCAGCGACACTCTCGCGCTGGTCCAGAACTATGCCGAGGAAGGCGTCTATGTGCTGCACGGGGACGCCGATGACAACGTTCCCGTGACCGAAGAGCGCGCGATGGTCAGGCAGCTGGCAGCGTTCCACCATGACTACCAGGTGCACGAGCAGAAGGGTGCGGGCCACTGGTGGGACGCATCCGACGAGCCCGGAGCGGATTGCGTCGACTGGGCTCCCATGTTCGATCTGTTCGCGCATCACCGCCGTCCCGATGACGAAGAGGTGCGGCAGGTTGATTTCATCACCATGAATCCGGCGATCTCCAGCCGAAGCCACTGGGCCCGAGTCATGGCTCAAGAGCATTCCTGCCTGCCCAGCGCTGTCCACCTAGCCAAGGATCCGGCCGTCCGCAGGTTCAGAGGCACGACAGAGAACGTCGCTCGTCTGGAAATCAACGTGCGCGAGCTGGCGAACGGCGACCGCCCGATTAAGCTTGAGCTCGACGGCGATAAGTTCGACGCGCCATCCAATGGAGAAACCACTATCCTTCTCCAGCGCCAGAGCGGCCATTGGTCGGTCACCCACGACGTGAGCGTCCCTTGGACGAAGAGCCCATATCGGGGCGGACCCTTCAAAGAAGCGTTCAACAAAGACTTTGTGCTCGTCTACGGAACAGCCGGCAACAAAGACGAGAACGACTGGGCATTTGCCAAAGCCCGATTCGACGCCGAGAGCTGGTACTACCGCGGGAACGGCGCAGTGGATGTCATGTCCGATCGCGAGTTCCTCGGAACGAAGGACAACTTTAAACACAACGTCATTCTCTACGGCAACGCGGACACGAACTCCGCCTGGGCGTCCCTGATCTCGGCAGATTGCCCGATCAAACTGAATCGCGGTGCGGCTTCCATCGGCAATCGTTCGGAGCATGGAAACGACATCGCCTGCCTTCTCATCTATCCGCGCATGGGGAGCAATGTCCGCAGCGTTGGCGTGGTCGGAGGAACTGGCCTCAGCGGAATGCGGCTGACAGACCGCCTCCCCTACTTCGTATCCGGGGTAGCCTTTCCAGACGTGACACTCATTAGCCCCGAGATGCTGGCCAAAGGAAGCACAGGAATCCTGGCAGCCGGATTCTTCGGCAATGATTGGAAGGTTGAATCCGGCGACTTTGCTTGGCGGGACAGCTCTGAACAGGCGAAAAGGTGATGAGGTGAGCGGGTGAAGAAACTCGGCTCACTCTTCTTACTCATCCTCATAGCCGGCTGCGGCCATCATACAGGTGATGGCGCTGTCCACGTAACCATCTGGAGCCAGTGGATCGGCGCTGAGGAAGGGAACTTCCTCAAAGTCCTGCGGCGCTACGAGCAGCTCCACCCCGGAATCGTAATCGACAACCTCGGAGCCGTCCGCGACGATACCAAGACAGTCCGCTCGATCGTTGCCGGCTCACCGCCCGACGTGTTCAACTACTACGATCCTCTCTACCTCGGGCCGCTCTCTGCGAATGGGGCTCTGGAGCCCATGGACGAGCTCTTCCGCGAATCGGGTTTGAAGGAATCGGACTTCGTCAAGGCCTCGCTCGATCAGTGCCGCTACAACCGCCGCCTCTACGCTATGCCATTCCTCGTGGACGATCAGGCGCTCTTCTGGAATAAGCGCGCGTTCCGCAAAGCCGGACTGGATCCCGACAAGCCGCCTGCGACGCTCGAGGATCTGAAGCGCTACGCTATCAAGCTCACAACCTTCGATCCCGCCGGTGAGATGACCCAGCTGGGCTTTATGACCTTCCACCACCGGACATTCTCGGCCGGAGACGCGGCGCTTTTATTCAAGCTTTTCGGCGGCAGGATCTACGATGAATCCGGTAACCACGTAACACCGGACGACCCCCACAACATCGAAGCCCTCGAATGGTACACGGATCTGGTGAAGAAGATGGGAGGCTACCGAAAGGTCAATGCCTTCGCAGCGGGGTTTGGGCAGGCACAAGGTGGTAGCAACCCCTTCTTCATGGGGAAGATCGGCATGATGGTGAATGGTGAGTGGAATCCCTACTGGGTGACCAAATACGCCCCGGATCTGGAATACGGCGTTGCACCCATGCCGACTCCTTCGGGACATCCCGAGCGAGCGAAGACCACCTGGTACGGCGGCAACATGTTCAGCATCCCCAAAGGCAGCAAGCAGAAGAAGGAGGCGTGGGACCTGCTCGTCTGGATGCAGTCCGATGAGGCACAGATCCTCTTTGCAGATGCAATGAACAATGTGCCGAACACGATCAGCGCGCTAAAGTCCCCCACCCTGCGCACAGGCGCGCCCTATAGGCAGAAGTTCGCGACCTTCCTCGACCTTGCCGAAGGGACAAACGGCGGCGTCTTCCCTGCCCTCCCGGTCGCCAACCTCTACTACAACGAGCTGCTGAACGCCCTGGACATAATCCTCGATGGCAGCAAAACGCCCACGCAGGCGATGAAAGACGTCCGGATTCGCGTACAACAAGAGCTGGATAAGTACAATTGACCGGACCATCACCCAATAGCGCTGACCCGCCCGTTGATCTGATCGCGGTTGCAGAAGAGGATATCCGCAAGAAATCTTCACAGCTGCGGCGAAGTCGGACAACTATCATCGTCACTCTGCTCGCAGCACTCGGCTACTTGCCCTTTGCAATTGCCAGCCCCTGGGGCGACATTGGCTACTGGGGCTACGCCGCCACGATCGTAGGGGTTCTGATCGGCTCAACACGCGCCCGGCTGCTAAGACAGGCAGCGCTGCGGCCGAGTATGTCGTTGCTTCACCCCGAAGCCCTGAGCGTTCTGGAGCGTGCCGCGATTGACAGCGATCGCGATACGCGATTTGTAGCCAGGCGTCATCTCGACGGTTGCGGGGTCTCTTCCGTAAGTCCGGCTGATCAGACCGATTCGATAGATGGTACGCATACCGCGGAAGATTTAGAAACGTCCCATGATGAGAAGGGTAAGGTTGACGCCTTCGTCAAGTCACTAATCAATGAAGACTTCCGAGTGCGTTCTCTCGCGATCTCCCAACTAGGTCGGCTCAGTGGCGATACCCTCCGCTCGGTTTCGGCCGCCTTGGTGGCTATGAAGAACAGACTGGCCCGACGCGTCCGAGCGTGGTCCTGGACCGCGATTGGAATCCCGTCCCTTCTCTTCACAGCGGACGAGCTATCAATGGTAGGCACGCCCATGTGGAACTCCTGGCAGAATCATGTGCAGGACGTGGGATTCTACGCGATGCTGGGACTCTGCATCGGCTGGCCGACCCTTCGCATGCGACGACAGCTGGCGGGAGCGAAGATCGCACTTACAAAACTCGATGACCCGCATGTGTGTGGCTCGCTGATCGAGAGCCTCCAGTCGGGCGATCGGGACACGCGGCAATTTGCGGAATCGGCCCTCGTCCGGCTGCTCCCCAGAGTCTCACCCGCGGATCGAGCGCTGTTCCCTCGCCCTGTGCGCGACGTACTCTGAGGAATTTGCTTGCCAATACGGATGGAGCCTTTGCCGTTGCCGCACTTGCGGCCCTGAGTCAGGTGGGGGATGGACAGGACATTCCGCAGGTCGCTCGATTGGCCGCGGGCGAGGGGGCGGGCCGATATGCCCGATCAGCGGCGGAGCAGTGTCTTGAGACTCTTACCCTTCGTGCGGGCAACGACAATCTGAGCCGTTCGCTATTGCGGCCGTCAGCCATCACCTCACCGGAAAAGGTCCTCATGCGTCCTGCGGGCGCAACGGAAGATCAGGATGCAGCATTGCTCCTCCGGCCAAGCGCCGGAGATCGGACATCGAATCCAGTGGACTGATCGCCCTACTTGCTTACCGATGTCTTCTTGTAGTCGCCTTGCAAGAACGATGCAAACGCTGCGCCGCCGGTGCCCTTCCAGTCCGTGATCGTCATGCTCTCCCCTTTCACGCTGTATCCGAAGCTCAGCAGCTCGCCGGTTGCGATACCAGTGCCTTCTTTGACGGCCCGGATTCGCGCAAACAGGAACTTGCTGTCGCTCGAAACGCCATAGTCCGCATCCAGCTCCAGGCGACCCAGCGGTCCTTCAGACGTGTAACGAACCACGTCTGCCTTGATCTCGAATCGGACGACGGTGTTATCCTTGTTGCGATACCAGGTGCCGAGCGGCGGCTTCTTTGTCGTGCCCTGTTGCGCTCCGGCAGTCAGCGCGAACAGAAGACCGATCATAATAGCGGCGGCAATCAATCTGGCCATGTCGAACCCCTTTGTGGTCACGGATCGTGTGAGCTGGAGGAAATCGAAGAACTGAGAAGCAGTGGTGGGCGGTACAAGATTTGAACTTGTGACCTCTTCCGTGTCAAGGAAGCGCTCTACCCCTGAGCCAACCGCCCAAATGGAGGAACTCGGACGCAGGTCGTTGGGTCAACCAATCACCCAATCAACCAATTGCCCAATCAACCAAGAATAGCGCCACGGGGAATCGAACCCCGGCTTGAGAGCTGAGAACCCCCTGTCCTGACCGCTAGACGATGGCGCCGAAATCAAGCCTGCATATTCTACTGGCCTGCCCCGGAATCTGTCAAGCGGAGCCTAACACTCCACGTCGAATGAGAGGCATCACCCAGTCCGTAGGGACGGCAGAATGTAGCTCGGCACTTCAGTGCCGTGCCACGACGCTGCCAACCACCGTGCCACCGGCGCTCAAACGCCCTCCGCAGAGCGCCGGAGCAAGTCATCTGAGTCGCATCGGCGACCAACATCATAGCCCGGTAGCCGCTCGATGTGCTCGTGAACCGCGTCAACAATGTCCGAGGAGAACGGGAAGAACGCATCCTCGACCTCATCCGCCGGCGTAATCCAGTTGCGTGCTCCAACGACCACCGGCGGGGCATCCAGATCGTCGAAGGCAAATTGCGCGATCTTTGCAGCAAACGTCTGCAGCACGCTCCCCCGCTCGCAGGCATCCGATGCCAGCAGAATCCGTCCCGTCTTCCGAACGGATTCCAGAACGGGCGCGTAGTCGAAAGGCACGATCGTCCGCGCATCCATTACCTCACATGAGATACCGAACTCGGATTCTAGCCGGTCCGCCGCCTCAAGCGCCCGATAGAGAGTTGCCCCAACGGTAAGGATCGTCAGGTCGTTGCCGGGCCGTTTGACGTCCGGCATGCCAATCGGCACTTTGTAGGACTCAGCCGGCACACCGCCGGAATGGAATAGCTCCGTCTGATCGTAAATCCGCTGGGATTCGAAGAACACAACCGGGTCCGTACCGGTAAGCGCCGAGTACATCAGCCCCTTTGCATCGTACGGCGTTGCCGGGAAGACCACCTTTAGCCCCGGCATATGCGCGGTCAAAGCCGTCCAGTCCTGGCTATGCTGAGCGCCATACTTGCTGCCAACGCTCACGCGCATCACCACCGGCATTCGGAGCATCCCGCCGGACATAGCCTGCCATTTTGCCATCTGGTTGAAGATCTCGTCGCCTGCCCTACCCATAAAGTCGCAATACATCAGCTCGACAAGCGCGGTGCCGCCTTCAAGCGCGTATCCCACGGCAGTCCCGGCAATCGCCCCTTCCGAGATCGGCGAGTTGAAGAGACGGTGATACGGAAGTGCTTCCGTCAGCCCACGGTATACGGCGAATGCCCCACCCCAGTCCCGATTCTCCTCGCCATAGGCAACCAGCGTTGGATCCTCATGGAATCGCTCGAAGATCGCCTCGAAAAGGGCATCGCGGATCCCGATGCACTTGGCCTTGGGTAGTAACTCGCCGTTCTCACCAATTCCATTGCGGCTGCGGGAGCCCAGTTGCTTAACCCGGGGATTCTCTTCCTTCGGCAGCTGGACTTCGCCACCACCGGGCGACGGCTGCTCGGAATTCGAAAACGTTGTCCGCTCCAGTAAGCTCCCAACAGAATACAGATCGGCCCGAGGCGAGATGTCGAGATCGATTGCAAGCTGGTACGCATTGAGGATTCGAGCATCGATCTCGGCCTGCATCTTATCGAGGTCATCGCGAGAAGAGACGCCGTTATCGACCAGCTCATCGGCGTACGTGATCAGCGAATCAACGTTGCGCCACTCCTCCACTTCCGCCTTTTCGCGGTACGACGAGGCGTCCGAAGGAGAGTGGCCACTGAAGCGATAGGTGACGGTATCCAGCAGCACCGGACCGTCGCCACGCTCCAGTATCTCCCGCTTCCGCGTATATGCATCGATCACGGCGAGCGGGTTGTAGCCGTCGATCCGCTCGGCATGCATCTGATCCGGCGTCAGACCCGCGCCCATCCGGGCAAGGATTCCGAATCCGCCGGTTTCTCCCACAGGTTGCCCGCCCATGCCGTAGAAGTTGTTCACGAAGTTCATGATGAACGGCAGCCCGCCGCGGTGCGCTTCGTCCCACAGATTCTTGAACTGATCCATCGTCGCAAAGCAGAGCGCCTCCCATGTCGGTCCGCACGTCGCCGCAGCGTCGCCGATGTTGGCGATCACGATGCCCTGCTTCCGATTCACCTTCTTGAAAAGCGCTGCGCCAACCGAAATGTCCGCCGATCCTCCCACAATTGCGTTGTTCGGGTACACCCCGAACGGCGCAAAGAAGGCGTGCATCGACCCGCCCATCCCTTTGTTGAAGCCTGCTTCCCGCCCAAAAATCTCCGCGAGCGTTCCATAGAGCAAGAATTCGATGGCAAGCCCACCCATCGTGCTCGTACTCGTTCTCGTACTCGTTCTCGGCCGTTCGACTGCTCGAAGGGTAAGGCCGTCATTATACGACCGCATGATTGCATCGAGCGAAGGCTCATCGAGCTTCTCGAGAGCGGACAATCCCTTCGCCAGAATCTCTCCATGGCTGCGGTGACTGCCGAAGATATGATCGTCGACTCCGAGCAAGAACGCCTGCCCGACCGCCGAGGCCTCCTGACCGATCGAAAGGTGCGCCGGCCCTCGATGGTTGTATTCGATCCCCTGGTAATTGCCCTTCGTCTTCACGTCGTTCAACATCGACTCGAACGCGCGAATGATCGCCATATCTCGATAGATCCGGATCAAATCCTCGCGCGCGAACCGGTCCAGCTCGTCCTTCATGGACTTCTGGTATGCGTTCACGGGAATCGGCTGAAACTCGACCGACCCGCCGGATCGGACCTGCTCCGGCAAAATGGAAATCGACTTGGGCACGTGGTTACACTCCTGATTGATTGGCTCTGATAGGATACCGCCCGGAGTCAACAGTGAGAGGAATAACTCACCTGCAAGGAGAACCGGCGCGCGGACATGAGCGATAGAGCAAAGCTTGACGATCTGGCGATTGAGCGTACGCGGCTGGCAAATGAGCGCACGCTCCTCGCCTACGTGCGCACCGCGCTCTCTCTCGCAGCAGGCGGGGCGGCGATGATGCAGTTCATGTCCAACCGTCCATCGGTGCTCGGGCTTGCCTGGGTGCTGGTTATCAGCGGAATCCTCGCCCTCTCGGTAGGCGTCCACCGCTTCCTCCGCGTCCGCAGCCGCTTGCGCTAATCCTGGACAGCTCCCAACCGACGCAGGTCGGTTTCGCGTACTTCTTGCCGCGGTTTCAACCGCCCGGATTCGCCTTGCGTGCCACGAAGAATATCCTGTCGCTCGTCGGCCGGACCGGCAGCAGTGAATAGCCGTGAAACGTCTGAATGGAATCGAATCCCGCCTCATCGAGCATCCTGGCAAGCTCTTCTTCGGTGTAGGCAAACTGAATGTGAGTCTCGCGAAACTCCCTGTCCACACCATTGCGCCCGCGCATGAAGAACCGCATCTCCACGGTGCATAGCCGGGTTTCAGGATCGTAGTCGCTCCTCCATACGTAGCGCAGCTTCCGATCCAGCTCCAGCGTCTCCTGATCGAAGAAGCCGTTCTCCAGCGCAAACACCGAATTGATGTCGAAAATGAACAGCCCGCCCTCGACCAGGTGTTGCGCGACCCGATGAATGGCCCGTTTCAGCCGATCGGGATCGGTGATGTAGTTCAGACTATCGAACAGGCTGATGCAGAGGTCGAACGGCGGCCCCTGAATATCCAGCTCAGCAGCATCCTGGCAGTGGTAGACAACGGGAGTCTCCGACTTGGCCGCCTTCTTGCGCGCCTGCCGAATCATTGGCAGCGAGAGATCTACTCCGACTACCTCGACTCCATCCGCGGCAAGCAGCTGGCTCACGTTGCCCGTGCCACAGGCAAGATCCAGAATCCGCCGGGGACGCACATTGCGAAGAGAGAGGAGCTCATTCACATACCGCACCCATCCTCGGTACGGTACATCAGACATCAAAACATCGTAGTACGGAGCGACAGCTTTGAAGGAGGATTGAGGTTCAGGCAAAGCAGTCATTCATCAGCCCGCCGAAGGCGGGGTTTGTGCTCTCAATAGCCACGGGGTTTAGCCCGTGAATCCCGTCGGTTGATCGGACCCACCTATCTTCTTGCTCGGCTCTTGGAACACGGCTGGTGGACCGGAGTCCCTTGTCGTACTGCTCAGTCGGTGCGCCTTAAAGGTGCGGCTCTTGCACGAAAACGGCCGTCGAAACCTCTCTGCCCACGGGAACAGGATTCTCGGAGCCCTCGATATCCAGGGTCAGCACATCGCCAAAGGGAGTCCTATCATGAATCACGATTCGCGCGCCCGGGACGAGCCCGATCTGGAAGAGATACGTCAGAAACTCCTCGCGCTCGTCCGTCACCTTGATTAAGGTCAGTGGCACGCCGATGGCGCAATCCGAGAGCTTTCGTGAGCCATCATCGAGGGTCGCGTCCACCGGATTCCCGTGCGGACATGTGGACGGATAACCCAGCGCGTGCTCGATCCTGTCCGCAACATCCATGGAGATGTAATGCTCCAGCTTGCAGGCCAGATCGTGGACATCATCCCATGGCAAACCCAGGTAATCCACGAGCAGCCGTTCCAGCAGGCGGTGCTTGCGAAGCAGTGTAATGGCCAGCTGATTGCCCTTTTCAGTGCACTTCACGCCCTGATACGGCGTATGCTCCACCAGCCCCATTTCGGAAAGACGCTTCAGCATCGTCGTCACCGAAGCCGGTGCCACATTCATATACTGCGCTATCTCGCCCGTGCCGACGGTAGAGACCTCACGCTCCAGCCGCCAGATCCCCTCCACGTACTCCTCAAGGCTCTCAGTGATTTGACTCTTGTCATGATCACGAGCGCCCTTAGGGCGGCAGGTCGCAGGCACGCGTATCTGGAACTCACGGGTTGGCAATTCGGGGACTCTCCAGGCAATCTGAACGTGTCGTCATTCCCGCGAAGGCGGGAATCCAGTACACACAGATTATAACATAGGCCCGAACGCCTCGAGGTTGAAATGTGTCTCTATAGATAGAACCACCCAGTCCCGTAGGGACGGCAGAATGTAGCTCGGCACTTTAGTGCCGTGCAATGCTCGGGCCGAGCCAATCGTCATCCCGTAGGGATCTGCTTTTCAAGCCTTTCTGCTTGATTGCCATGGGACGCCTGTGATATACTTCAAATGCAATCTCGCACGCATCGTAAAGCCTCAATGACGGATTCCTGCGACGCAATCTGGGACCTTCTTTCGCTCTACGCCGACGGCGTGGCCGGAGTTGACGACTCCGTTGCCGTCGAGCGCCACGTCTCCGCCTGCGAATCCTGCTCGCGCGACCTCGCCTTCATGCGCGGCACGAGCAAGCTTATCGCAACAGCCCCCGCAATCGAGCCGCCATCCACCCTTCACAACGCGATCATGGCGGCAACGGTCGAGCGTCAAACGTGGCTCGAGCGCATTGCTTACGCCTTCCGCAGGCCGGTCTTCCAGCGTACAGCCATTGCCATGGCCGGAGCTGCCGCAGCCGTTGTAATCATTGCTCGCACATTCCCTATCGGCTCAGAGCATACGATGCGCCCTGCTTCAATCGCGCTTAATACGGCACATTCGAAGGCCGTCGCCCGCTCTATCGACGAGCATTCCAATGAATTGCCGAATCCCAAACGGGTTCCTGATCGCAATTCCGTGAATCCCGAGCGAGCTTTAGAACCACATACCCGCCCAACGATGCCCCGGGTTGAGCGTGCGATCGCCCTGCAATCGCCGGAGAAAATCGAGAAGCCTCTCTTCACAAGCGATTCGGCCAACCGGCGTAAACCACCGACGCCCGGCTCTCGGAGAGCCATTGCGGCGCTGAACCGCCCCAAGAATGATCCGAAGACCAATCCGTCCGGCGGCGCACCTATGGACGTTAATCCGCCGATGGAGCCACTGACGTCCCCTGCCCCGCCGATGACCATGCCGGACGGCATGGCGAAGACGCCCAACGTTGTCGATCCCGGCGTCCCGGCGATCAAGAACGTGCCCACAAGTGGTGGTAAAATCACTCTGATGTCGAGCAACGGCATGTCGGCAAGCGCGGCGGCGTCACTGGCCGGATTGCGCGGAAGCCTCCAAAACCAGCGCAAAGACAGCGAGCGATCCATCTCGTCGGCGGTCTACCGCGCAAACGAAACCAACCAGGTGACGCTCGACCTGATCAAATCCAAGTTCTAACCATGCGAGCATTGCGCGACAATCAGAGACTGCGAAGGAGCAGCGCCGCCTGGCTGCTGCTCTGCTGGCTATGGCTGTCCGTTGCCGCGCCCTTCTCGCATACCCACGCGCCCGTGGCGCAATCCGAGCGATCGTCGATCAGCGCGCTCTCGGTCTGCATCGCGTGTGAGTGGGCAGCCGTCGAGCGCTCCGCAGAAGTCTCGCAACCACCGGCAATTCCCGTACCTCGAACGTCCGCCCGGCAATTCGTTGAAGCGGAATTCGAATCCTCAGGCGTTCCTGACGCCCGCCCCGCCTCTCGCGGCCCTCCCTCCGCCTGATTCGAGCCGATACCAGGCTTCGAATCGCATCCTGAGTCTTGCACCCGCTTTAGCTCGGCGTGAATGGTCTATTCGCGCCACATCGCGATTCATCAGGAGTACCTCAGGCATGAGGGGACGTATCCTGCCCGCCCTGGCAGTCGCACTCGCCGTGTCAGTAACCACCACGCGCGTTCTTGCCCAGAGCAATAGCAATTCTGACAAAAAAACCGAAGCGATTCCCGTTGAAGAGCAGGCTCAGGCGCCTCATCCGGCTCCTCAGCCAAAGCCTGCCCACCCCTCGTTGATGCCGGATTTCAGCGTCATTGGCAACAATCTTGGCCGATTCTTGGGCGCGCGGGGAGACAGAGAGCGAAACCACCTGCAGCTCGGAGAGTTCGAGCTCGGCCTCCAGGAGAAGATAAACTCCGGAATCCGGTTTGGCGCGTTCCTTACCGGCGATCCTGAACAGAGACGCAGTGTCTCCACGGAGGAAGCCTATGCAGCTCTCTCCAATGTCGCTCGCCTCCCATTGGGGGCTTTCGCCGGCAGAAAGCTCCTGGACATAGGCAAGGTGAACCCGATCCATTCGCATGCCCGCCCATATGCGGATCAGCCTGCCGTTCTCAACTATTTCCTCGGGCGCGAGGGCGTAGCCGGCAACGGCGCATCGGCCAACTACACACTGCCGATGACCAACCTGTTCGTGAATCTCGAGCTCGGACTCTGGGAAGTGAGCCCGGCGGGAAAGGGATTCCTGAACGACGGCGGAGGCCTGCGTCCCGGGAGCCGGATCGCAACTGGCGCATTCTATCCGGTCGGCCTCGGCGTTTCGCACGACTTCCCGCTTGCGAAGCTCTCGCTGTCCCACGCCTTCAACAAGGTGTATGAGCTCGAGCTCGGCGCGAGCCATGGATTCGGCCGCGCCGGCATCGGCGACCGGATCGATCTAACAGGTCTCGATCTAACCTATCGCAGCTTCCCGAACGCATTCAAGCGACTATTGGTGCAAGCCGAGGTCTTCTGGCATCACCGCGATGATGCGATCGGCGGCACAGGCGGGCATACGCGGTCCGGCCACTATGCTTTCGTAAGCTACCGGCCCAACCTGTACGCGGAATTGGGCGTGCGCTTCGACAACACGACGCTCCCCTGGCCCTTTCCCGGCAGGGAACAGAGCCTCTCACTGATCTGGACCGACAGGCTAACCGAAGTAACCCAGCTTCGCGTCCAGCTCAAGCATGGCGATCGCACCAATAGTGTTTTTCTTCCCGCCGAGCGGGGATACACGGAGGCATGGCTGCAGTTCGTTTGGGGCGGCGGCTCGCATAGGCATCCGATTCAGTAGGAGATTCAACGCATGATCCTTCATGCTCTAACGAGGCGTTTTTGGGTAGCGATTTTGCTGGTTCCAGGTCCCGGTGCAGCCGCGCAGTTTACAACGGTCAAGTCAGCGCCTTCACCCGGACTGCGAGTATTGCAGGCGACCGGAGATCAGAACGCCTCGATACCTGATACGTTGTCCCTCGATGAAGCGCTGCGCATCGGCGTTGCCCGGAATCCGCTGACAACGATCTCGGCTGCCACAGTGGGTGGGGCCTTGGCGAATTACAAATCTCTGGCGGCTTTCCCGCCCCTCACTCTTGGAGTCACCCGCGCGCAGGGCACGAGCACAGCGCCAACCCTCACAGGAGCCAATACAGACACTATCTTCGATCTCGGAGAAGTCGTCGACGTTAGCGGACAGCGGCGGTACCAGGCGGCTGGCGCAAAGGCCCAGCTCGGCTCGACACGGTACCAGGCCACAGAAACGAAGCTCATGCTCGAGCAGCAGATACGTGACGCCTACTGGTCACTTTCGGCCGCGCGATCGCAGTCGCAGTACGCTCTCGAGAGCCTGCAGGAAGCGCAGCGCGTGAACCAGCTCATCCGCACGCAGCATGAGGCCGGAGCGGCACCGCAGGTCGATGTCATCCGGTCTTCGATCGACGTCGCCAACGCGCAGCAAGCCTACATAACCGCTCAGGGGGCTGAGAAGACAGCACTTTCCGCCCTTAATGTCCTTCTGGTTCGGCCGCCGTTCGCGCCGATCAAGCTCGCCGATGATATCGCAGTCGGGGCCAGCACAAGCCAGTCCCCCACCCCAATACCCGAGCTTGCCGCGCTTACGAAGTCCGCCATGAATAACCGCGCTTTGATCAAGTCGGCGATCGAGCAGGTGCGAGTGGCCGAATACGCTGTCAAGCAGGCCAAAGCTACTCGCCTGCCCGACCTCTCGGTGGACTATCAGCGATCGGCGCAGCAATCGGCGGACACGCTGCTTTTGGGCGTGCAGTTTCCTCTTGTGGATTTCGGCAGCGTTCGATACTCGATCAAGGCCGCCCAGGAGACTGTCAAGCAGGCGGTTGCGCAAAGAGAGCAGGCGGAACAGC
>JADMIO011235784.1_pt1 | contig 50127 bp, 43 predicted proteins | sample 8958161 | NCBI WGS metagenome assembly JADMIO01 (sample SAMN16585339, study PRJNA669376) | soil metagenome | isolation source: Crop rotation soil | place: USA: Cullars Rotation, Alabama | collected 2011
CGCGACAACTTGTCCACGTGGAATTCTAAGCTTAGGATCCCAATGTGCTGGAAAGAGCGAGCCCGTTCGCGGAAAGTGAGTCAATGTGACAGTTGTCAGCATAGCACACGGCTACGGTGGGGGAAGAGGTCCCGCGCCGCCTTCCTCAGGCGGTTTCGTAGCGCTCGCGCCGCTGCTGCTCGCGCTCTGACTCCGCGAGCGCGCGCACGAACAGCACGACGAGCGCGACACCCATCACGAGCGATTGCTCGACCGCCATCACGATCCCGGCGATCGACTGGTCGTCGTGCGCGGAGAGGCCCCACACGCGGGCGTGGTGCTCGTAGTACGAGTACAGGGCCGTGGGGGCGAACGCGAGGCCCATCCCGAGCGCGCCGACGAACAGCTTGGTCGAGCCCATGTAGGCCACGGGGCCGAGCCCGTCGAGCCGCAGTCGCGCGCGAATCGGCGAGAGCAGGTGCCACCAGTACAGCGATCCCGCAATCAGGAACGTGATGTGCTCCAGCACGTGCACGACCGAGTGACGCAGGGCGAGGTCGTAGGCCGCGGGAATGTGCCAAGCCCAGATCACCCCGACGTAGAGGATTACCGCGAAGACCGGGCTAGCGAACGGTCCGGCGCGCCGCTCGAGCTCTCCGATCGCCCGCGTGACCGGGCGCAGGATCACCTTGGTGAAGCCGAGGACCGCGAGGATCGGCACGACGTCCAGCAGCAGCACGTGTTGGATCATGTGCATGAAGAACAGCTGGTCCGCAAGCGCATCCACGGGTGAGACGAGCGCCGCGAGCGTGAAGAAGAGCGCGCCGAGGAACGAGCACAGGCGCCAGACGGGGGCGTCGGCCTCGCGGCGCGGGGAGCCGCCGGTGCGGACCTGCCACCAGCGCCGCACGTAGGCCACGCCGACGAGCGCCACGCCGACCAGCACGCCGGGCTCGAGCGTCCAGGCCAGGTTCGCGGCGGCGGCCTGCGGGATCGGGCTCACGTGCTGATTCTGCCACCGGCGCGGAGCGCGGCCCGCCGCGGGGCCGCTGCAATCTTCCCCGGTCCCTTGCGGCCACGTGTCTCTCGCGTGTGGACGAACGAATGAATGTGGGTAAACCGATGGACATCCGCCAGGGGCGGGCGTAGCATCTTCATCAAGCGCAGACAAGAGCCCGACCAAAGGAGCCTGTGATGCAGATCGACATCAAGGGTCGCAATGTTCCGGTCACCGACGACATGCGGATGCACGCAACTCGTCGCCTGAACAAGGTCGCGCGGCAGGTCTCCCCGTTCGCACGCGTGGAGATCGAGATATTCAAGGAGCCGAACCCGCGCGTTGCTGCCTGTCACGTCGCCGAGGCGACGCTGTATCTGAAGGGCGCCACGCTGCGCGCCCGCGATTGCTCGCACGACATGCAGCACTCCTTGAACCTGATCGTCGACGAGCTCGCCCGCCAGGTGAAGCGCCACCGCGACAAGCGCCGGCACCGGCGCGAGGCGCGAGCGGCCGCCGCGAGCCGGCGCACCGCGGCGGCGGAGAGCGCGGGCGCGATGGGGCTGCCCGCGACCTAGCCGGCCTCGCCGCGCCGACTCGCGCGGTCCCAGGACGCGGCCGCGCGGGGCGGGTCACGGCCGGGATCGGCCCCCGAGCGGGTGGACGGAGACAGGCTCGCGGGCGGTCGCAGCGGCGGCGCGGGATACGGGTAGACGGGAGGCCTGCAAAGGCTATCCTTGGCCCATGCCCTCCCTGCTCGATCGCGCGCTGAACGTCGGCGAGGCGAAGAAGTTCAAGGAATACCAGAAGCGCGTCGCGCTGATCAACGCCTTCGAGCCGGAGCTCGAACACGACTCCGATGCGGAGCTGCGCGAGCGGATGGACGTGCTGCGCGATCGGGCAGTGGAGGGGGAGTCGCTCGAAGCGCTGCTGCCCGAGTGCTTCGCGATCGTGCGCGAGGTCGGCAAGCGCAAGATGGAGATGCGCCACTTCGACGTGCAGCTGATCGGGGCGATGGCGCTGCACGACGGCCAGATCGCAGAGATGAAGACCGGCGAGGGCAAGACGCTCACGGCGACCCTCGCCGTGGTGCTGAACTCGCTCGCGGTGCGCGAGGGGGTCGAGACGCCCGAGGGGGCCGAGCCCGAGCGCAAGGGCGTGCACGTGGTTACGGTGAACGACTACCTCGCCCGGCGCGACGCCGAATGGATGAGCCCGATCTACGACTCGCTCGGCGTGAGCGTGGGCGTGCTGCAGAACATGCAGCCCGCCGAGGAGAAGCACCGCGCCTACGCCTGCGACGTCGTCTACGGGACGAACTCGGAGTTCGGCTTCGACTACCTGCGCGACAACATGGCCACGGACCTGGCCGAAAAGGTCCAGCGCGGGCACCCGTACGCGATCGTGGACGAGGTCGACAACATCCTGATCGACGAGGCTCGCACGCCGCTGATCATCTCCGGCGCGCCCGAACAGGCCGCTGATCTGTACGTGAAGTTCGCCCGCCTCGCTCCGCGCCTGCAGCTGGGCAAGACGCCCGAGGGGATGGACCCGCGCATGAAGAAGTCCTTCGTCGCCGACTTCGACTTCGAGGTCGACGAGAAGCAGAAAACGGTCGCGATCACCGAGCAGGGCGTGGCGAAGGCGGAGAAGTTCCTCGGCATCGACCACCTCTACCGCGCCGAGAACGGGCACCTCGTCAACCACCTGATCCAGGCGCTGCGCGCGGAGGCGCTCTACAAGAAGGACGTCGACTATGCGGTGATCGACGGCGAGGTGAAGATCATCGACGAGTTCACGGGCCGCATCCTCGACGGCCGGCGCTGGTCGGAGGGCCTGCACCAAGCGGTTGAGGCCAAGGAGGGCGTGTCGATCCAGGAGGAGAACCAGACGCTCGCGACGATCACCTACCAGAACTTCTTCCGCCTCTACGACAAGCTCGCGGGGATGACGGGAACGGCGCTGACGGAGGCCACGGAGTTCATGAAGATCTACGAGCTGCCCGTGGTGCAAGTGCCCACGAACATGCCGATGGTCCGCGAGGATCGCAACGACCAGATCTACAAGACCAAGGAGGGCAAGTGGCACGCGGTGCTGAAGGAGATCACCGCACGGCACGAGAACGGCCAGCCCGTGCTGGTGGGGACGATCTCTGTCGAGGTCTCAGAGCTGCTGGGCGAGCGGCTCGCGCGCGCGGGGGTAAAGCACACGGTGCTGAACGCGAAGCCCGAGCACGCTGCGCGCGAGGCCGAGATCGTCGCCGAGGCCGGACAGCCCGGCGCGGTGACGATCGCTACGAACATGGCCGGGCGCGGCGTGGACATCAAGCTCGGTGGCAACGCCGAGCACTTGGCTCACCAAGAGCTCGCGCGCCAGGGGGTCGAGCGCGACGCCGAGGACTACGAGCGGCGCCTCTCCGAGGTGCTGCCGGAGCTGGAGCGCAAGGTGGACGAGCAGCGCGGGCACGTGATGGCCGCAGGCGGGCTGTTCATCTGCGGCACCGAGCGGCACGAGTCGCGGCGGATCGACAACCAGCTGCGCGGCCGCTCGGGACGTCAGGGCGACCCGGGCGAGAGCCGCTTCTTCCTCTCGGCCGAGGACGATCTCGTGCGTCTGTTCGCGGGCGACCGGATCTACCGGATCCTCGACAAACTCGGCGGCGTCGACGAGGAGGGCAACGAGGAGCCGATCGAGGCCGGGATGCTCTCCAAGCAGATCGAGAAAGCCCAGAAGAAGGTCGAGGAGCAGAACTTCCTGATCCGCAAGCGCGTGCTCGAGTACGACGACGTGATGAACGAGCAGCGCCGGGTGATCTACGCCTACCGCGACGAGGTGCTCGAAGGCAAGAGCATCGGCGAGGAGGCCCGGCGCGAGGTCGCGAACGTGATCGAGCGCACGATCGATCAGTACACCCCGGGCGACTTCATGGAGGACTGGGACCTCGACGGGATGTTCACCGCGCTTGGGCAGTTCTTCCCGATCGAGCTCGGCGAGCAGGACCTGAACCCGGAGCGGGTCGACCGGATCGCGCTGACCGAACGCATCACCGAGGAGGCGATGGAGCGCTACAACGCGCGCGAGGATGCGCTGGGCGACGAGCTGATGGGCGCGCTGGAGCGGTTCCTGCTGCTGCAGATCATCGACGAACGCTGGCAAGAGCACCTGTTCGACATGGACTATCTGCGCGAGGGGATCCACCTGCGCGGCTTCGCCCAGATCGACCCGCTGGTCGCGTACAAGAACGAGGCTTTCACGCTGTTCGGCGACCTGATGAACAGCGTTTGGACCGACTACGCGCGGATGATCTTCAACGTCCAGGTGAACGTCGAGGGCGAGAACGGCGGCGGGGCGGCGCCGAGCTTCGCCGCCGCGGGCAGCTCCACGCGTGCGGGTCGCGTCTCGTACTCGGGTGGCGAAAGCGTCGTGGGCGCGGGCGCGATGGCTGCCGCCGCCGCGGCCGCGGGCGTCGCCCCCGGGGGCGGCTTCGGCGAAATCGACCCGGGCGAAGAAGCCCTGCCCGTGGTCGAGCAGCGCGTCGTCGATGAGGAGCACCAGGTGGGGCGCAACGACCCCTGCTGGTGCGGGAGCGGCAAGAAGTTCAAGAAGTGCCACGGAGCATAGGCAGCCCCCACGGCGCGTCGAGGGCGATGCGCCAGCCGTCTGGGCCGCGCGTGTAGATCACGACCGAGTCGCTGCGGGCCGTGAAGCGGCCGTCGGCGCCGTTGCCGTTCTGCCCACTGAGCGTGAGGGTGCCGAGCACCGTGGCCACGTCGCCCGCCTCGATCACGGACTCGATCTCGATCCGCAGCTCGACGCCGTTCTCCACGAGTTTCTGCAGCGCCCCGGCGATCGCGTCCTTGCCGCGCAGGGCTTGGCCGTCGGGCTGGACGATCGCGGCGTCCTCCCGCCAGAGGGCGAGCGCGGCGGGGACGTCGCCGCGGCTGATCGCGGTGACGAAGGACTGCGCGAGCTCCCGCGGGGTGTCGCTGGCCACGAGGCGAGGATATTCGCGTGGCGGGCAAGGCGAAGCGGATCGGGCGCGATGCGGCGGGACACGTTGATAGCGTGAGGACATGGCCGCCACCGCTCCGAGTGAGTCGACTCCCGAGCGCCTGGCCTCGATCCGTGGGCAGATGAAGCTGCTCGCGGACTATCTTTGACCCGGCCGCGCTGGGCGAGCGCGTGGCGGCGCTCGAGGCCGAGATGGGGGACGCGGGCTTCTGGGACGACGCCGAGCGCGCGGCGGCGGTGTCGGGCGAGCACGCCCGTGCGAGCAGGCGCCTGGAGCAGTACGACGAGCTGAAGGGCGACGTCGAGGACCTCGACGCGCTGGTGGAGATGGCGGCGGAGGAGCAGTCGCTGCAAGCCGAGGTGGACGAGCAGATCGCCTCGGTCGAGGAGCGCCTGGCCGAGCTGGAGGAGCAGCGGCTGTTCTCGGGCGAGTACGACGCAGGCGATGCGCTGGTGAGCGTGAACGCGGGCGCGGGCGGCACCGACGCGCAGGACTGGGCGGAGATGGTGCTGCGGATGGAGATGCGCTGGGCGGAGGCGCGGGGCTTTCAGGTCGAGCTACTGGAGGTGAGCCCGGGCGAGGAAGCGGGGATCAAGTCGGCGACCTTCAAAGTCTCGGGCGAGAACGCCTACGGGCTGTTCGGCGCCGAGCGCGGCGTGCACCGCCTGGTGCGCCTCTCGCCCTTCGACTCCGCCCACCGCCGCCAGACGAGCTTCGCGGGCGTCGAGGTCGCGCCTGTGGTCAAGGACGCGGGGGAGATCGAGATCAACGAGGACGACCTGCAGGTGGACACGTACCGCGCCTCGGGTGCGGGCGGCCAGCACGTGAACAAGACGGACTCAGCCGTGCGGATCACCCACCGACCGAGCGGGATCGTGGTGCAGTGCCAGAACGAGCGCTCGCAGTCCTCGAACCGCGCGACGGCGATGGCGATGCTGCTGGCGAAGCTGCTCGAGCAGCGCGAGCGCGAGCGCCAGGAAGAGATCGCGCGGGAGAAGGGCGAGGCCCAGGACGTGAACTTCGGCTCGCAGATCCGCTCGTACGTGATGCATCCCTACTCGATGGTGAAGGATCACCGCACAGGGCACGAGATGGGGGACGTGCAACGGGTGCTCGACGGCGACCTGGACGGCTTCGTGCGCGCGTACCTGCTCGCGGCCGCGGCCACGAAGGGATAGACGTGGAGCTGACCGAGCTGGTCCAGCGGGCGCTCGCGGAGGACGTGGACGGGGGCGACGTCACGACGGAGGCGACCGTCGCACCCGAGGCGCGTGCGCGGGGGCTGATCGCGCAGAAGGCCCCGGGTGCGATCTACGGGCTGGAGGCGGCGGAGCTGGTCTTCACGCTGCTGGACGAGCGCGCCGTGGTCGAGCGCCTGGTCGAGGAGGGGGTCTGGCGCGAGGGAGGCGGGCCGGTGCTGCGCGTCGAGGGCAACGCGCGCGCGTTGCTGACCGCGGAGCGCACGGCGCTGAACTTCCTCGCGCACCTCTCGGGCGTGGCGACGATGGCGGCCGAGGCCAGCCGTGCTGTCCACGGCACGCGGGCGAGAGTGCTCGACACGCGCAAGACCACCCCGGGCCTGCGGATGCTGGAGAAGGCGGCGGTGGCGGCGGGCGGAGCGAGCAATCACAGGATCGGGCTGTTCGACGCGATCCTGATCAAGGAGAATCACGTCGCGGCGGCGGGTGGCATCGCGGCGGCGGTGGCGCGCGCACGAGAGGCGGCGCCGCAGCTGGCGGGGACGCTCGAGGTCGAGGTGCGCAACCCGGAGGAGATCGAGCAGGCGCTCGCGGCTGGTGCGCGGCGCTTGCTGCTCGACAACATGGATCTGCGCGAGCTGCGCGAGGCGGTCGCACAGGTCGCGGGGCGCGCGGAGCTGGAGGCGAGCGGCGGCGCGACGCTGCAGACGCTGGGAGAGATCGCGCGGACGGGCGTGGACTGCGTCTCGATGGGCGCGCTGACCCACTCGGCGCCCGCGCTCGACCTCTCCCTGATCCTGGAGCTCGTCTGAAGGGAGCCTCTCGGCCGCGGGTATCATGCCTGGCTCGTGACGGGGGCGGACTCACTCAGGGATCGGGGCAAGCGAGGCGCCGCACGGATCGGTGGCGCGGCGCTCTCGCGCGCTTGGCAGGGAGTGAACCGCCTGCAGCATTCGGGTGAGACGGGCCGGCGGATCGTGGAGACGGCGACACGGCCGCTGCGCTACCGCGACATGCGCGTGCGGCACGGGCTTCTGGCGGGGGCGCGGATCAACCTCGGGGGCTCGTTCCTGCGATACCTGACGGGCGACGCGGAGCCGGAGGTGCAGGAGGCGCTGGCGGCGCTGGTCGAGCCGGGTCAGACGGTGTACGACGTGGGGGCGAACATCGGCTTCTTCACGATGCTCTGCTCGAGGCTGGTGGGTCCCGAGGGTCGCGTGTTCGCGTTCGAGCCGATCCCGGAGAACCTCGCGACGCTGCGCCACAACGTCGCGCTGAACGGCCTTTCGAACGTGACGATCGTCGAGCAGGCCCTGTCCTCCTCGACGGGGACCGCGGAGATGTTCGTCTCGCCGTGGTCGGCGTTTCACTCGCTGAACGTGGAGGGCGCGAGCAAACAATCCGACCACGAGCCGCAGGAGGGGCAGATCACGGTGCAGACCGTGACGCTGGACGAGTTCGCGGGCCGCGAGGGAGTCCGGTCGCCGGACCTGCTGAAGGTCGACGTCGAGGGCGCGGAGCTGATCGTGCTCGAGGGCGCCCCCGAAACGCTGCACTCCCGTCGCCCGCTGCTGCTGTGCGAGCTGCACGACACGCACGCCGCCTACGAGAGCTTCGTGCAGGAGATCGGCTACGACGTGCGGGTGATCGACGCGGAGGGCCCGGACCTGGCGGACGCGCCGCGCAACGTGCACACGATCGCCTGGCCGCACGAGCATGCGCCACGCGGGCTCGCAGGCCTCGCGGCACGTTCATAGAATGGGCCTATGGACCTGCCGATGGCGCCGACGCTCGAGGCGGCCGAGGGCGTGCGGGAGCGCCTCTCGCCCGCGGAGATCTCCTCGCTGAAGGAGGAGGTCCGGGCGCTGGCAGAGCAGCGCAACGCGGTGATCCTCGCGCACAACTACCAGGTGCCCGAGATCCAGGACGTCGCGGACTACGTGGGCGACTCGCTCGGCCTCTCGCGCCAGGCCGCGGCGACCGACGCGGAGACGATCGCGTTCTGCGGAGTTCACTTCATGGCGGAGACCGCTTCGATCCTCTGCCCCGAGAAGACGGTGCTGATCCCCGACCTGGAGGCGGGCTGCTCGCTCGCGGCGTCGATCGACGCCGAGCAGCTCGCGGCCTGGCGCGCCCAGTACCCCGAGGGCGTGGTGGTGATGTACGTGAACACGACCGCCGAGGTGAAGGCGCTCACCGACTACTGCTGCACCTCAGCGAACGCTGTCGATGTCGTGCGCCACATCTACGCGACCCACGGCGCCGACACGGAGGTCCTGTTCGGCCCGGACATGTGGCTCGGGGCCTACGTGGAGAAGGAGCTCGGCAAGCGGATGCACGTCTGGGACGGTGAGTGCCACGTGCACGCGGGGATCCGCCCTGCTGACATCGAGGCGACGCGCGCCGCGCACCCGGGAGCGGACTTCCTGATCCATCCCGAGTGCGGCTGCACGACGCAGGTGATGGAGTACGTCGCGGCGGGAGACATCTCGGGCGAGGGCGTGCACATGCTCTCGACGGGTGGGATGCTCAGCTACGCCGAGGGCGCGGAGGCGGCGCTCGGCGGCGGGGAGGCCTCCGAGCAGGAGGGGCAGGTGCAGGAACCGGGGCTGGAAGGCTCCTCCCAGGCGGCTCACGAGAACGGCGGCCCCGGCAAAGTCCGCGAGGCGATCGTCGCGACCGAGACAGGGATGCTCTACCCGCTGCAGATGGCGGCCCCCGACGTGGAGTTCATCCCCGCGAACCCGCGTGCCGCGTGCGTCTACATGAAGATGATCACGCTGCGCAAGCTGCGGGACGCGTTGGCGGAGATGAAGTTCGAGGTGAGCGTGCCGCGGGAGGTCGCCGAGCGGGCGCGGGTGCCGATCGACCGGATGGTGGCGATCGGATAATTGTGGACGTATACGTCCACAATCCATGAAGTTAATCGGCGAATTCGCTAACATAGGAACCATGAAGGCGCCAGCTGACGTGGCTGCAGCCGAGCTCATCGGGGAGATCGCTCGCCGCAGCGGCCTGAAGCAGGCAGAGCTTGCGCGCAGAGCGGGGCTGGATCGGTCGGTGCTCAGCGCCTATGCCCATGGGCGTCGCCAACCGTCGGTCGCGGCCGTGGTGCGGATCGCTCGCGGTGTCGGATTGCGACTCGAGCTCGCTCCTGCTCCGGGAGATGCCTCGCTGGAGCGCTCGGGGAAGGTGCTCTCGATGGTGCTCGACCTCGCGGGCTCGCTGCCCTTCAAGGGTCGCGGCGAGCTGGAGTATCCGCCACTGATCAGGCTGCGCACGTGAGCGAGCTCGGGGTGCAGTTGCTCGCGGTGCACGACGGCCTGCGGGCCGCCGGCATCCAGCACGCGATCGGCGGTGCGATCGCGCTCGGGTATTGCGTCTTCGAGCCGCGCGGAACGCGCGACGTGGACGTGAACGTCTTCGTGGGCCCCGAGCGAGCCCGGGAGGTGTTCGCGGCGATGCCGCAGGGTGTCGAGTTCAGTGGTGCGCAGCTGGAAAAGGCCGAACGCGACGGGCAGGTGAGGCTGTACTGGGGGATCACCCCGGTGGACCTCTTCCTCAGCGTGCTGCCGTTCCACGACTGGGCCGAGTCGCACGTACGAGAGGTCCCGTTCGAGGGGCGCGCGATCCCGGTGCTCGACTGCACGGGTCTCGCGGTCTTCAAGGCGATGTTCAGCCGCACGAAGGACTGGGCGGACATCGAGGCGATGGCGGAGGCTCGTGCGCTGGACTTCGATCAGGGGCTTCGCTGGCTGTCCGAGATGGCGGGCCCGGGGTCAGCCGAGTACGAACGCTTCGCCGCCCTCAGACCTGCGGCCTAGAACTCCTCCGTCGAGTGCGGCCCCACGCACGCGACGGCGAGGTTGTCGGCGACCCCCGCGGCGACCTCGCGCACCTGATCGAAGCTGACGGCGTCGAGCGCGGCGATCGCCTCGTCGGGGTCGATCGACTCGCCGAAGACGATCTGCTGGTTAGCGGCGTAGCGGGCGACGGCGTTCGTGTTCTCGAAGGAGAGGACGAGCCGCCCGGCGGCGTACGCGCGGGCGCGCTGGACCTCCTCCTCGGTGGGCCCGTCCTCGCGCAGCTCGTCGACGATCTCGCGCATCCGCGTGTAGGCCTCGATGCACTTGCTCGACTCCAGGCCCGAGCCGAGCTGCAGGATCGGCACGTCGGCGAAGGCGTGGTTCAGTGCGTAGACCGAGTAGCAGAGGCCGCGCTTCTCGCGGATCTCGTCGAACAGTCGCGAGCCCATCGAGCCGCCGAGCAGCGTCGAGTAGATCGAGAGCGCCGCGCGCTCGCGCACGTCGCCGACCGCGACCTCGGGCCGGTAGATCATCCGCAGGTGCGACTGGTTCGTCTCGCGCTGCTCCACGAGCTTCTCGGGCGCGAAGACGGGGGCCGGCTCGTAGGGATCGCCCGAGGGCAGCGCGGGGAAGCGGCCAAACAGCTCCTGCAGCGCTGCCTCCTCGGGCAGGTGCTCGAGGTTGCCGACGAGGAACGCCCCACCGCGTGAGCCGGCCCAGCGGCGCTCGCGGAAGGCGACGATCCCCTCGCGCGTGAAGTTGCGCAGGTTCGCCTCGGGGCCGAGCACCGTGCGCCCGAGCGGGTGCTCGCCGAAGGCGGCCCTGTCGATCAGGTACTCCGCGACCATCGAGGGCTGGTCGAAGGCACGGTTGATCTCCTGGATCACGACACCGCGCTCGCGGTCGAGCTCCTCGGGGTCGATCCGCGGCCGGCCGACGAAGTCGCTGAGCAGGTCGATCGCCGCGGGTGCGCTCTCCGCGCGCACGGTGATGTGGAAGGCGACGAGGTCGTGGCTCGTGTAGGCGTTCAGCACGCCGCCGAGTCGCTCGGCGGTCTCGTTCACGTCGCTGTAGTGCGGGTACTTCTCGCCGCCCTTGAAGACGAGGTGCTCGAGGAAGTGGGCCATCCCGTTCTCCTCGGGGCGCTCGTTGCGCGCGCCCGCGTCGAAGGCGACGAGCACGGTGAGCGCGCGGGTGCCGGGGAGCGCGATCCGATGGATCGGCAGCTCGTTCGCCTCGACGGTGCTCGTCTGGATCTCGGCCATCGCGGCCCCACGATAGCCAGCGCGGGCCCGGCGCCGGTCGTGCGCCGGGAGGCATGTCGCGGCTCGCACCGGCCGGGGACGTGCAAAACCCCTTGCATGCAGGGTTGATTGCTCCCGCGGGGCATCGTCCTCGCTACCGTCACGGGCCATGCCGAGCACGGAGCATGCCGCGTCGCCGGGCCTACCGCCGGGCGGGGAGCGGCGCAAGATCGACCTGCCGCCGCCGGGGCGCGAGCGCCGTCGCGGCGAGCACCGCGCGCCACTCGCGGCCACGCGCCGGCCGTCGGCGCCGGTGCGCGACTCGCGCGAGACGGTCGTGGAGTTTCGCGGCGTCTCCAAGCTGTACGGTCCCGGCGGCGTCGGCCTGGAGCGGGCGACCTTCGCGGTCCGTCGCCAAGAGATGGTCTTCCTCGTCGGGCCGACGGGCTCGGGGAAGTCGACGATCATGCGCCTGCTGATCAAGGAGCTCGAGCCAAGCGAAGGCCGCATCCGCGTGGCGGGCCGCGATCTCGACACGATCGAGCGCAAGAAGGTCCCCTACTACCGCCGCAACATCGGAGTCGTCTTCCAGGACTTCAAGCTGCTGCCGACGCGGACGGTCTACGACAACATCGCCTACGCGCTGCAGGTCACGGGCGCCTCGCGCAAGCAGATCCGCTCGACGCTGCCGGACATCCTCCGCCTGACGGGTCTCTCGACGAAGCTGCACAACTACCCGCACCAGCTCTCGGGCGGTGAGCAGCAGCGCGTCGCGGTCGCGCGCGCCTTCGCCGGCCACCCACCGCTGCTGCTTGCGGACGAGCCGACGGGCAACCTCGACCCCGAGACCTCGATCGGGATCATGCAGCTGCTCTACCGGATCAACCGCGCGGGCACGACGGTGCTGATCGCCTCGCACGACAACGAGATGGTGGACCGGATGCGCCGTCGCGTGATCGAGCTCAAGCGGGGGCGGATCGTGCGCGACGAGGCCTCGGGCCTGTACGGCGCGCGGGAGGAGAACACCGACGAGCTGGGCGAGCGGCTCAAACGGGAAACGACCTGAGCGCGGATGCGGCCTGGCTTCTTCCTGAAAGAGTCGTTCCGATCGATCAAGCGCAACGCGCTGCCGAGCTTCGCGGCGCTGGCCTCGGTGCTCGTGACGACACTCGTGCTCGGCGTCTTCATCCCGGTCGTAGAGGCGACGAACGGCGCGGCGAACGACGTGCGCGGGCGCGTGCTCGTGGACGTGGACATGAGCACGAGCGCGACTCCCGCGGAAGTCGCGCGCGTGCGCGGCGAGCTCGAAAAAGCGCCTCACGTCAAGCGCGTCCAGCTCGTCTCCAAGCAGGAAGGCTACGAGCAGGAGAAGAAGCGCAACCCCGAGGCCTTCGCGTTGATCGGCTACAACCCGCTGCCGGACATCTTCCGGATCACGCCCGACAAGCCGGAGAACTCAGGCAAGCTGCGCGCTGAGCTCGACCAGTCGAGCCCGCTCGGCACGCGGCTGGTGACGGACCCCGCGATCGCGGAGGTGCAGAACCGCCAAGCGCAGACCGACCAGATCCTCTCGGCGACGCGCGTGATCAAGATCACGATGGCGCTGCTCGCGGCGCTGCTCGTGGTCGCCTCGATCTTGTTGATTTCGAACACGATCCGCCTGTCGCTGTTCTCGCGCCGGCGCGAGGTCGAGGTGATGAAGCTCGTCGGCGCGACCGACTGGTTCATCCGCTGGCCGTTCGTGCTCGAGGGGCTGTTCCTCGGAGCGGTCGGCGGCGCCGCGGCCGTGGGTTTGCTCGCGCTCGCGAAGGTCACGCTCGTGGACCCGCTCGCGAACACGGTGAAGCTGATCTCCCAGCCCGACATGATCGCCTTCCCGATCTTGATCGTGATCCTGATGGGCGCCGCGATCGCGGTCTCCGCTGCGGGATCGGGCATCTCGCTGCGGCGCTTCCTCAAGGTCTGACCCGTAGGCTTCCGGGAGGCGATGCCCCCCCGCAGAAGACAGCCGCTGCTGGCGGCGCTTGCGATCGCGCTGCCGGTGCTGCTGGTGCTGGGCGTGTACCTCGGCGGGCACCCCGAAGACCTGCCGAGCTTCGCGCGCTCGACATTCGTCGCGCACGAGGAAACCCGCGTGGTCAGCGAGGCGATCGACCGGATCGCGAGCGACTACTACCGTCCGGTCGCCAAGAGCCGCCTGACGAACGGCTCGATCGCAGGGGCGGTCGCGAGCCTCGGTGATCGCTTCTCCCACTACCTCACGCCGAAGCAGTTCCGCGAATTCAACGCGCCGCCGAGCTTCACCGGCATCGGCGTCTCGGTGACGCCCGTGAAACAGGGGCTGCGAGTGGCGAAGGTGTTCGACGGCTCGCCCGCGGCGCGGGCCGCGCTGCAGGACGGCGATGTGATCGCGACGGTGAACGGTCGCAAGCTCGCGCGAGTGCCGGCGGATCGGGCGATCGCGCTGATCAAGGGCCCCCCGGGCACGGACGTGAGGCTGGGGGTGCAGCAGCGCCGCGCGGGCCACGTGCAGCTGAACTCGCTCACCCTGACGCGGGCGACGATCTCCCAGCCCGTGGTGGCCTCGCTGACGAGGACCGTGAAGGGGATGAAGCTCGGGGTCGTGGCGCTCGCGACGTTCACTCCCGGCGCGCACGGGGAAGTGCGCGAGGGGGTGGAGCGCGAGCTGCACAAGGGGGCGCGCGGAATCGTGCTGGACCTGCGGGCCAACGGGGGCGGCCTCGTCGAGGAGGCGCGGCTGATCGCGAGCGTCTTCATCGAGAAGGGCACGATCGTCTCCACGCGCGGGCGAGCGCAGCCGAAGGTGACGCTCACCGCGGAAGGCGATTCGATCAAGCCGCCGTTCCCGATGGTCGTGCTCGTGGATGCGAACACGGCTTCGGCGGCGGAGATCGTGACCGCCGCGCTGCAGGATCACCATCGCGCGACCGTCGTGGGGACGCACACGTTCGGCAAGGGCGTCTTCCAGGAGGAGGAGCCGCTCTCAAACGGCGGCGCGCTCGATATCACCGTGGGCGAGTACTTCACGCCGAACGGGCGCAACCTCGGCGGCGGGGGCGTGAAGCAGGGAGCGGGGATCACCCCCGAAGTGAAGGTGCGCCACGGCGTCGACAGCAATCACGGCTTGAACGTGGCGCTGGACACGCTCGCGGCGAAGGTCCGGTGAGCCCGCGGCACCCGCGGGCGCGGCGCGGGGGCAAAGCCGAAGCACGGGCGGTCTGGCCCCCGCACACGCGTCAGAGCGCGCGCTCGGCGATCGAGACCCTGATGCGAGATCACGGACTGACGCGCACGTTCCCGCGACACGTGGAGCGGGAGGCGAATCGGGCGCGGGACCGCGGTCTCGACGTGAACGGGGACCTCTCCCGGCGACGTGATCTCACGGACCTGCCGACGTTCACGGTCGATCCGATCGACGCGCGCGACTTCGACGACGCGGTCTCCGCCGAAGCCGAGTCAGACGGCACCGTGCGCGTGTGGGTGCACATCGCGGACGTGAGCGCGTACGTGCGCGATGGCTCGGCCGTGGACACCGAGGCACGCAGGCGCGGCACGAGCGTGTACGTGCCGGGCGCGGTCGAGCCGATGCTCCCGCAAGCGCTCTCGAACGATGCCTGCTCGCTCGTGCCGGGACGCGAGCGACTCGCGGTCACGACCGAGCTGCTGCTCGACGGCGCGCAGGTCCGCGCCGCGGAGTTCTACCGCTCCGTGATCCGCTCGGACGAGCGTCTGGACTACGAGCGCGTGGATCGGATCTTCTCCGGCGAGGGGCAAGCCCGGGCACCGTGGGCCGAGCCGCTCGTCGCGGCGCGCATCGCCTCGGCGGCGCTGGGGCGCGAGCGCGAGCGGCGCGGAGCGCTCGCGGTCGAAGCCGAGGAGCCGGAGTTCGTCTTCGACGAGCGCGGAAACGTCGCGCAGATCCATGCACGCGTGCAGACCGAGTCCCACAAGCTGATCGAGCACCTGATGATCTCGGCGAACGAAGCGGTCGCGGGGCTGCTCGAGCGCGAGAAGGTGCCGTGCCTCTATCGCGTGCACGAGCGGCCCGAGCCCGAACGGATCGAGCGACTCGCGGCGCAGCTCGCGACGCTCGAAGTCCCGACGCCTCCGCTGCCCGAGGGTATGTCCTCGACGCAGGCGACGGAGCTCGTGGGCGAGATCTCCCAGCGCATCGAGCACTTCGTGCGGCGCAGAGGCGGGCAGGGACGGCGCGCGCTCGATGCCCTGGTGCTGCGCTCGCTGAAGCAGGCCTACTACTCGCCGCGGAATCTCGGCCATGCGGGCCTGCGCGCGCTGAGCTACTGCCATTTCACCTCGCCGATCCGGCGCTATCCGGATCTGGTCTGCCACCGTGCCCTGCTCTCCGCGGTCGGCGGCGGCGAGACGGCGCCGCGCGGGGGCGAGCTCGCCGAGCTGGGAGTCTGGACCTCCGAATGCGAGCGGGAGGCGATGACGATCGAGCGCGAGGCCGACGACGTCGCTGCGTGCTTCGACCTAGAGCGCCGGCTGTATGAGGAGGGCTGGGAGCGAGAGTTCTCGGGCGAGGTCGTGGGGGTGATCTCCGCGGGTGCGTTCGTAGCTTTCGGCTGCAGCCCGGGAGAGGCGGAGGCGGTCTACGAAGGGCTGCTGCCCGTGCGCGAGCTGCACACACCCGAGGCCGGGCGCGATTGGTGGGAGCTGAACGAGCAGGGCACGATCCTGCAGGGCGAGCGCAGCGGAACGACGCTGCGCCTGGGCGATCGCATCGACGTGCGCGTCGCGCGCGTGGACGCACCGCGCGGGCGCGTGGATCTGATCCCGGCGATCGCGCGGTCGCCGGGGAGCTAGGCTCGCGTAATGGCAAAGGGCAAGGCGAAGCGCAAGGTGGGTGCGGGCGACGTGGCGTCGAACCGCTACGCCTCCCATCGCTATGAGCTACTCGATCGGCTGGAGGCGGGGATCGTGCTCGAGGGGACCGAGGTGAAGGCGCTGCGCGAGTCGGGCGCGCAGCTGAAGGACGGCTACGCCGCGATCCGCGAGGGCGAGCTGTGGCTGCACTCCGTGCACATCCCACCCTACGGCCCCGCCTCGCGCGAGAACCACGAGCCCGAGCGTCCACGCAAGCTGCTGCTGCACCGGCGCGAGCTCGACCGTCTCGCGGCGCGCGCCGCGGAGCGAGGGCTGACGCTCGTGCCGACGCGGATCTACTTCAAGGGCCCGCACGCGAAGGTGGAGGTCGCGCTCGCGCGAGGCAAGGACCTCTACGACAAGCGCCAGGCGATCCGTACGCGCGAGACGAAGCGCGACATGGAACGCGCCGTGCGTGAAGCTCGGCGCTGAGGTCTACCAGCGGCTGAAGGTGTGCCCGCCCGAGGTGAGCACGTACGCATGCTCCATCCCTGCGACGAGCACGACGATCAAGGCCACGTACACCGCGCCGACCAGCAAGCGCGTGCGCGAGGACACGCGGTAGTAGGCGGCCTGCTCGATCGACCGCGTGCCGCGGAGCTTCCAGCGCCGCCAGGTTTCCATACCTCCCAGCAGGACGAAGATCAGCAGGAAGGGGTTCCAGCTGAGCAGGAACAGGGCGACCATCGCGCCGAGCCCGACGAACCACATCGCGGGCGCCATCGCGGCCATCGCGCGACCGCCGTCGAAGGGGACGACGGGAATGAGGTTGATCAGGTTGATGAAGAAGCCCACCCAGGCAAGGGCGCGCAGGAGATCGCTATGCGTGGCTTCGGCGATCGCGAGGCACAGCCCGGCTCCGAGGGAGCCAAGGACCGGTCCGGCCAGGCCGACGCGTGCCTCGGCCGCGGCATCGTCGGGCATCGAGCGCATCAGGACGACGGCTCCGAGCAGGGGGATGAACATCGGGGCGCTGGCCTTGATTCCTTCGCGTTGCAGCTGGATCACGTGCCCCATCTCGTGCACGAAGAGCAGGACGACGAGGCCGACCGCGAAGGGCCAGCCGAAGAAGAGCGAGTAGACGACGATCGAGGCCAGGGCGGTCCCCGCCGTGCCGAGCAGCTTGACCTTCGGCAGGAGGATCAAGACGCCCTTGATCGCGGAGAAGAACTTCGCAATCAGCGCCGCCGCCGCGGCAAGCGCGCTGCCCAGTCGCTTACGCAGGCTCCCGGCCGCGGCTCGATCTCGTGCGGGCTCGCCGAAGGGGTTGGCGCTCGACTCGCCGAACGGCGCGAGATGCTCGGCCGGGCGCGTCGCCGGCAGGCCGGCCGCGGGCGGAGGAGACAGCGATACGTCGCCACTGTCCATGGCTTCATTGTGGCAGGGCGGATAAGCCGCGCCTAACGCCGCCCTATACAGCCTCTCGCGGCTGGAGTCGCGAGGATGCCTCGGATGGCTCGGACTTTTTCCTGGAAAGTGCGGGGTGAACGGCGTGCGAGGCTTGCATCGCCCAGGGGACGGAGCTAGTTTGAATCCAGACGCGGAACCGAGCCGCGAAGAGCGAGGCCACTGAGGTGTGAGGCCGCGCCACCCAAGTGAAGGAGGGCCTTCGGGTCAGCCGGAGCGGGTTCCTCAAGCGGCCCGGGACCGCGTCGCTTTAGTTAAACCCGGGCAGCGCCAAGGACCCTTCCGGGCGCGCGCTCCTCTCTCTGGGTCGCCCGCTCTCAACCGCGCAGGGCGCGCAGCACGACGCTCGGGTGACGGCCCACCTTTGGCCCGAGCACGAGCGCGAAGAACGTGAGCGCGAGCCAGGGGCGCAGGTGCGGGCGGATGCGCTGGATGCGGCCGTCGGGTGCGAGCTCGAAGACCATCGCGTCGTCGATCCTGAACGGGCCGATCCGCCCGCTGCCAAGTACGACCGAGGTGGCGCCCTCGCGCACCTCGCTGCTCCAGCGCAGCCCGCGCAGGCTTCCGTAAACCGCGGCCAGCAGGATGCGCAGGTCGCCGCTGCCGCGGAACACCATTCGCCCCGCGATCGGCGAGTGCAGTTCGGCGCCGGGCGCGAGCGTCGCGAGCAGCGCCTCGAGGTCGTTGCTCTCGGATGCCGCGCGGTACCGGCTGATCGCGTCCTCCACGAGCTGCATCTTCGCAAAGACCTCGATCGTCGTCGTGCTCGCGCCGCGGGCTAGAATCAAGGGGCAAGCATCCCGGGGACGACAGGCTTCGACGCGGTCGGTTCGTGAGGATGGTCGCGAGTCGAGGTCCCGGGCGGCCTCGTAAAACACCCGGGAAAACAATAAGTGCGGACTCTCACGAGTACGCTCTCGCCGCTTAGTCAATAGCTAAGCCGTGAGATCTCGGGCCCCGCTCGCCTGCGGCGGGGAAGGCCGGGATCAGAAAGCAGGCTCACCCGAGGAGGTCCGCCTCAGCCGAGTCGGGGACAGCTTATGAGGCTGGCCCCTCGCAACCCGGCCGGCGTGGCGAGCGAGGGGTGAGATCAGAGCGCCGGCTACGCTCGTAGAAGCCATTTTCACGCGATCGCGGACGCGGGTTCGATTCCCGCCGTCTCCATAGACAATTGTCAGTGGTCTTTCGACGGGGGGACATGTCATACGCGCTATGATGCTCGTATGACGATGCTGAGCTTCCGGGTGCGCGACGAGGAAGCGGCCGAGATCCAACGCTGGGCCGCAGCATTGGGGGTGGATCGCTCGGAGATCTTGCGCGATGCCGTCCATCGTCATCTCATTGCTCTGAGCAGCGAGCAGGAAGCCGACGCATGGGCGCGGGCGCCCTTGACGACGGCGGAGCAATCACTGTCTGAGATCGCCGATTGGGGTCCCGCCGAGGACTGGGCCGACTGGAGCGATGCAGAGGGGTGAGATCTGGTTCGCTGCGACTCCTGGCGGCGACCGTCCGGTCCTGGTCTTGACACGAGATCCGATCGCCGACCGGATTGGCTCGGTCGTGATCGCGGCGCTGACGCGGACGCGCCGCGGATTGGTCTCGGAGCTCGAACTGACAGCGGCTGAGGATGGCGTCCCTTCGGACTGCGTCGTCAACTTCGACAACCTCCACACGCTTGCGCGCGGGACATTCCGACGGCGAGTGGCCGCACTATCCGCGCCGCGAATGGCTCAAGCATGCCGGACGCTTCGTGACGCCACAGGCTGCTGAGGGCGGCGGATCCAAGTACGTCCTTAGCGTTCTGCTACGCCACGCTCAGCACTTGCGGCCGAACAAGCGCGGGGTTTGCGCGAGGCGCGGCGGGCTTTGTTTCCGTTGATCGAGCAGGTCAACAACGACCGAGCGCCGGTAGAGAGCGAGTCGCGCTCCGGTCGGACACCAAGCTCAGCTGCGCCGCTCGCACACACGGGGTTTGCGCAACGTACGCACTCTCCGTAGACAACTGTCAGCAGTCTCCCGCCAGGGTGCCGACAGCGGCGCAGTTACCGGCGGGCCAGGCGCGAAGCGGGCGCGAAGTCGCCGTGCAGCACGAGCGGGTCGAGGTCGGCGCCATTAGGCCACACGACCGTCCCCAACTCGTCGTCCACGCGAACCTGCCCGAAGTAGTCGGGGTCGGCGAGTGGCTCGAAGATCGGCCCGTGCAACTCCGCAAGATCGACGTCGCGTGAGCTGCCGTCGCTGAAGCCCAGCCGAAGCCTGTAGTGGCCGAGAACCTGCACCGAAGTTACGCGAACGACGTCCATCGGGCCATCCCCTCTCCACTGCACTCTTATCGTGGGTTCGGGAAGCCGAAGTCAGGACGTGTCAGTCCGCACGCCTTCGACCCTCTCGAGGTTGCCGAGGATGTCGCGGCCGTACTTGTCGAAGATGCGGTTCCCGAACAGCCGGAAGGCCGTGCCGAAGATCCGTCCGCGTGGGCCGCGGCGGAACTCTCGTACCCAGATCATCTCGACCCGGCTCCCGCTCTCGGTCGGGGTCGCCTTGATCTCCCAGCTGCTACCGGGAACCGCGTATACGTTCGAGTCCGTCACGGTGGCGGTGACCGAGCCAGCCCGGGACCAGTCATAGTCGCAGCGCTCCCAGTTGTCCCCGATGCCCGCTCGAGTGCCCTCGGTCACGTCGGCGGAAGCGGCGTTCTGCTCGTGAACCACGAGCTTGGGGATCGATACGGCCGGAAAGATCTCCGCCCGTCGGTCAGAGAAGTCGCGGGCCGCGAGGAGCACGCGGTCGGCAGGCACCGAAGTCTCGGCAACCACGCGGATGGTCGTCACGGGCCGATGCTACTCCACGAGCACGGCAAGCGATCGGCGGCTTCGCCAGTCGCTTCGGCTGCACCCGGGGCGCCGGCCTTGCTCAGGCCAGTCGAGTGCCGGGAGACGAGCGCGAGCCGTAGGGCCTCGACCCGCCGTCGAGGGTTGATGAACTTTGTCCCGGCGGTGCGCGCGGACGATCAGTTGCGAATAGCCGCGCTCGAAGCCCGACGGCCGGAACGAGATGTCGAACTCGCCATAGGGGCAGCGGCGTGAGCCACGCGCTGCGGGTGGCGGAAATCGACACCTTGGTTGTCTGGTGGCCCGGGCGGGCCGCGACGAGGATGGGTGCCAAGCAAGTCACCCCAACGAGAGGACAACCATGAAGCCCGCAAAAGCCAAGATTGCAAAGTCCCGCACCCGCTCCCGCACGCGTCGCTCGTGCGAGCGCGTCAAATCGGTGATGGAAGACCTCGAAGAGTGGATCCACTACCTGATCGCCGCTGTTCTGATCGTGATCGCGACGACGGTGATGGGCGATGCGGTGTGGACGTTGATGACCTCGTCCACGACGTTCGCCGTCGCCGCCACCAGCGCGGTCGGGGGCGTGATGTTCGCGCTGATCCTCGTCGAGATCACGCGCACGGTCGTGATACCTCCCGACAAGAGCATCGCGATGCGCGGGCTGTTCATGATCGCGATCGTGAGTGCACTGCGCGAGGTGCTGGTCGTGAGCGCGGGCTCGATGGTCCGTCCCGCGTCTCCCCACGACCAGCTGACCGGCATGCCGCTGGAGGCGGCGATCAGCGCTGCGGTCGTCATCAGCATGGCGGCGGCGTTCGTCCTCGTACGTCGCAGCGGCAGCAAGTCCAGCTGACACGAGCTGTCCGCTCGTGGGAAGCGCGTCGCCGGGCCGGGCCGATCGCTGGCCCGGCCCGGCGCGAACCCCCATGCGAGCCGCGTCGGCATCACCCGCCTCGAGCTCCGAGCGAGCGAGGAGTCGCTGCGAGGGCCCTGCAGCCGTGAAGCGGGCCGCGTATGATTCCAATTCTCGGACGGTCCGGCGCCCAGCGTCGGTATGTACTGGTGATGAAGCTCGCTGGAGGGCTTCTGGGGACTATGTCGGTAGCGACGTTCAGGGAAGGCGATCCGCTCGCTCGCCATTCACTCTCGCCTGGTGAGCTCAAACTGCTGCTGACGGCGGAACGGGCGCACGACTCGTTCCTCGCGTTGCGCGGCGAGGACGGCCAGCTGGAGACGTACGAGCTGTGCGGCAGCGAGCACACGATTGGGCGCAGTCCGCAGACGGACCTGTCGCTCTCGTGGGACCACGAGGTCTCGAACCTACATGCCGAACTGCGCTGCCTGGGAGGTCAGTGGGCGCTCGTGGACGACGGCCTCTCCACGAACGGCACGTACGTGAACGGCCAGCGCGTCGGCGGGCGGGTGCGCCTGCGCAGCGGCGATCTGATCCGCGTCGGGCGCACGATGCTCGCCTACCGAGCCGTCAAGGCCAGCCTGCAGGAGACCCGCTGCGCGGGGGACATGCAGCTCGAGAGCACGCTCACCGAGACCCAGCGACGAGTCCTCGTGGCGCTGTGTCGGCCCTACAGGGACGACGCCAGCTTCGCGACGCCCGCAACGAACCAGCAGATCGCCTCGGAGGTATGTCTTAGCGTCGATGCCGTGAAGACCCACCTGCGGATGCTGTTCGCGAAGCTCGAGCTCGCAGATCTGCCCCAGAACGAGAAGCGCACGCGCCTGGCCGAGTACGCGTTGCGGTTCGGGTTGATCTCCCGGCACGAGCTTTCTCGCGACCGCTAGCATCGAGGCCACGCCGGGGCGTCCGGCAACATCGGGCGCGCGCCGCACCCGGATACTCGCGCCAAGAGCCATGAAGATCGAACGCTTCAACGTCGGCTGGATCACGTCTCCTGCGGTTGTCTGGCGCCAGGGTGAAGACCCGGAGCGCGAGCTGCGATTCCCGATCCCCGCGTATCTGATCGAGACGGCAGAGGAGCGGATCCTCGTGGACGCGGGCCTGCACCCAAGCGCGATCGCAGACCCTGCTGCCTTCTACGAGCGGCCCGAGGCCGGCATCTTCAGGCTCGAGCTCGAGCAGCCGATCGTCGAGCAGCTCGACGTGAGCACGCTGACGAAGATCGTCGTCACGCACCTGCACTTCGACCACGTCGGCGCGCTCACCTTGCTGCCGCCCTCGACGCCCGTCTACATGCAGAGGCGGGAGTGGGAGGCCGGCCACGATGCGGCGTCCGTCAAGCGCAACTTCTTCTATCCGCGCGACTACGCGATAGCCGAGCGCGAGCTCGTGCTGCTCGACGGCGACCACGACCTGCTGGGCGACGGCTCGATCGAGTTGCTGCTCACGCCCGGGCACACGCCGGGGCATCAGTCCGTGCGCGTGGGGGAGAGCCTGATCCTCGGCATCGATGTCGCGCACTTCCGGATCACGCTCGAGGATCGCCGCTTCCCCAGCTTCGCGGATGACTTCGAGGCCCAGAACCGCTCCGCCGGCCGTCTGTGCGCGTTGCGCGACGCCGGCGCCCGCGTGCTCCCCGGCCACGATCCGGAGTTGCTCGCACCCGGTATCGTGGAGCCCTGAGCCCGAGGCGTTTTGACGCAACTCTTACGTGGTCGGGGGCCGGATGTGGCAGGCTTCCCGCCTCGGCACTCGTCCGCGCGAGGGGCGCTCGCGAGTGTCGCTGCACTCCCACATGCGCCGCAACCTACTGATCATCCTCGGGGTCGTGGCGACCGCGGCGCTCGTCTGGGGCGTGCTCGCGGTCGTGCTCGACTCGCCGAGCCTGAGGCTCTCCTCGAGCTCGAGCACGCAGGCGAGCTCGCCCGAGTGCCTGCCGCGGAGCCTGCTGCACAGCGCGAGGCTTCCCGGCACCGCCGTGGACGTTTCGCCCACGCCTGAGAGCGAAGTTGCGAACGCCGGGACGCAGATCAGCTTCCTGGGAGCGACGGCCACCCAGATCGCGGACGTCGCGGTCGCGGGCTCGCGCAGCGGCCGGCACCCAGGCAGCCTGCGCGCCTACTCGCAGGGCGACGGCGCGAGCTTCGCCCCCGCGAGGCCCTTCGAGTCCGGCGAGCGCGTGACGGTGCGCGCGAGGATCGGAGCGGGCGCGGCCGCGAAGCGGATCAGCTTCGGCTTTCGCGTCGATGCCCCGTACTCCACGGCGCACACGACCGACTTCGAAAACCTGCCCGCCTCCCCGGCGGACCTGCAGAGCTTCTACACGCTGCCCGGCGCCCAGGCGCCCGTGATGACTGTGACCACGGCGGATCGCGATCCCTCCGCGGGCGACGTTTTCACGACGAACGGCCCCGGCCCCGGCCCCTACGGCCCGCTGATCTACACGCCGCAGGGCAGGCTCGTGTGGTTCGAACGGCTGCCGAACGGCGAAGCCGCGGAGGACCTGAACGTGCAGACCTACCGAGGGCGGCGCGTCCTGACCTGGTGGCGCGGGCACGTGCTCTCGCTCGGCTTCGGCCTCGGCGAAGACGTCGTGACGAGCTCGCGCTACCAGACGCTCGCGAAGGTGCGCGCCGGCAATGGCCTGAAGGCCGATCTGCACGACTTCCGCCTGCTCCCAGGCGAGATCGCCTACATCACTGCCTTCAACCCGATCCGCTGCGACCTCAGCTCGGTCGGGGGCGCGCGGGGCGGGGCGATCACCGACACGGCGATCCAGCAGATCGACATGCGCACGGGGCTCGTGCGCTGGGAATGGCACAGCCTCGACCACATCGGCGCCGAGGAGTCCGAAGTCGAAGCGCCCGAAGGCCGCGCGCCGTGGGACTACTTCCACATCAACTCGATCGACCCCGAGCCCGATGGGAACCTGCTGATCTCCGCGCGCAGCACCTGGGCCGGCTATGAGCTGGAGCGCGGTAGCGGCAAGGTGCTCTGGCGCCTGGGAGGCAACCGCAGCTCGTTCAAGATGGGTCCCGGCACGAAGATGGCCTGGCAGCACGACGCGCGCATGCTCCCCGGCGGCGAGCTGACGTTCTTCGACGACGGGTCGAACCCACCGATCCACCAGCAGTCGCGCGGCCTGCGGATCACGCTCGATCTCGCCCGTCACGAAGCGCGCCTCCTGAAGGCCTACGTCCACGAGAACCCGCCACTGCTCGCCGCGAGCCAGGGCAACATGCAGACCCTGCCGAACGGCAACGCGCTGCTCGGCTACGGCGGCGTGCCCGCGATCAGCGAGTTCGCGCCGGACGGCACGCTCGTGTTCGACGCCCACCAGCCCTACGACATGTCCTTCTACCGCGCGTTCCGCTACCCGTGGAGCGCCACGCCCGCCGTGCCCCCCGCCGTTCTCGCGAGCCAGAACGACACGGGCGAAGAGACGATCGTGCGCGCGAGCTGGAACGGCGCGACGGACGTCGCCTCCTGGCGCGTCCTCGCCGGGAAGAGCGCCGGAGCGCTGAAGGCGCAGGCGACGATCCCCGTCAGCGGCTTTGAGACCTCGATGACGCTGCCGCGCAAGTACGCCTTTGCGGCTGTGCGGGCGCTAGACGCCTCCGGCCGCGTGCTCGGCAGCTCGAAGACCGCGAAGGTGATCGGCTACTACTCGTCGCTGTCGGTCGCGAAGAGGAGCGGATGAGCGTCGCGCGCAAGAGCGCGACGCGCAGCTGCCGCTCTGCGACGGCGCCGCTGGGCCCGGCCGGCGCGCACCGCGCGCCGCGGGCTAATACGCCGGGGCCGACTTGTGCCCGTGCTTGTGCGTCGTGCTCGTCTTCGATTCCGAAGAGGAGGAGCTGCCCGATTTCCCGCCGCATCCCGCGACCACGAAGGTGCTCGCGAGCATCGCCGCCAGCGTTAGGATGGCGGCCAGTGGCGTTCTTCTCATCGGGCGGACTCCAATCGTCGCTCGGGGGCTCGGCGGCTCACCCTACCAGGCGTTCCCGGCACCACCTGAAGTACTTCGTAAGCCTGGGCGGCCGCGCATGAGCGTGCAGACCTCGAGCCCGCAGGCGCCTGTATCGGCGCCGGCCGGGGAGTCGCGCGGCAGGAACCAGACGTGGCTGCTCGTCGTCTGCTGCGTCGCGCAATTCATGGTGATCCTCGACCTGAGCATCGTGAACGTCGCGCTGCCGCACATCCAGTCGGCGCTCGGATTCACGGCGCCGCAGCTGCAGTGGGTGGTGGACGCCTACGCGATCTCCTTCGCGGGCTTCTTGATGCTTGGCGGGCGCGCGGCCGACCACTTCGGCCAGCGGCGCACGTTCGTGATCGCGCTGCTCGTGTTCGGCCTCACCTCGCTGATCGGCGGCCTCGCACCCGAACAGGCGACGCTGATCGGCGCCCGCGCCGTGCAGGGGGTCGCCGGCGCGCTGATGGCCGCGTGCTCGCTCGCGATCATCACCGCGTCGTTCGAGCCGGGTCCGAAGCTGCACCGCGCGATCGGCACGTGGGCCGCGATGAACGGGCTCGGCGGCTCGGCGGGCGTGCTGCTCGGAGGCGTGATCACCGAAGCGCTCAGCTGGCGCTGGGTGCTGCTGATCAACCCGCCGATCGCGATCGCCGCCGCGCTCGTGGCCTACCGCGTCGTCAGCGAGCGCCGCCGCGCGCCGGAGAAGAGCTTCGACCTCGCGGGGGCGCTGACGCTCACGATCGGCCAGGTCGTGCTCGTGTTCGGGGTCGTCGAAGCCGGGCTGAAGGGCTGGAGCACGGCCGAGGCGCTCGGGCCGATCGTCGGCGGCATCCTGCTACTCGCCCTGTTCGGCTTCATCGAGACGCGGGTCGCCTCGGACCCGCTGATCCCCTTCAAGCAGCTGAGTAGGCCGCTGCGTGCCGCGAACAACGTCGTGCTGCTGTTCAGCGCCTCGATCTTCCCGATGTGGATCCTCAGCTCGCTCTACCTGCAGCAGGTGCTGGGGCTCTCACCGCTGCACACGGGGCTGATCTTCCTGCCGATGACGCTCGTGATCATGCTCGTCGCCTCGCGCGCCGGCAAGCTCGTCAGCCAGTTCGGCGTGCGACCCGTGCTCGGCAGCGGGCTGATCATGCTCACCGCCGGCATGGTCCTGCTCGCGCAGATCGGATCGAGCGGCAGCGGGATCGTCTACATCATGATCCCGGGGCTGCTCACGGCGGCGGGGATCGCGATGTCGATCGTGCCTTCGACGATCGCCGCGACGCAGGGCGCGAAGGAGGGTCAGGCCGGCCTCGCCTCGGGCCTCGTGAACACTTCGCGCCAGGTCGGCGGAGGGCTCGGCCTGGCGGTGCTGATCACGCTCGCGACACAGCGCTCGAGCCATCTGATCGGCACGGGTCAGCAGGTCGCGGATGCGCTGACGCACGGCTTCAGCCTCGGCTTCTGGATCGGGGCCGCGTGCGCCGCGGTCGCTGCGCTGATGACATTCCTCGCGCTGCCCAAGGCGGCACCGGCATCGTCGCTTTCAGTGCGCTGGCTCGCGGTCGCGATCGCCGCGGTGCTCGCGGTGTTCGTCGGGCTGGCGATCGCGTTCGCGGGCTCGAAGGCGGCGCCGCTCGGCAAGTACACGCTCACCGACGCCTACAGCTATGTCGCGACGCCTTCGTTGCACCCGCCGAAGTTCCGCTTGGCCAAGCGCGCGCCCTCGGGGGCGCTCGCGTCCGGGTACGTCCTCGCGACGAACTTCGTCAACCTCAACGAACTGCCGATCCACGGCCAGAGCGGCCCGCTGATCCTCGACCGCGAGCTGCAGCCTGTGTGGTTCCAGCCGATCGACGAGCACGTCCTCGCCGCGAACCTCTCGCTACAGCGCTACGAAGGCCGGCCAGCGCTCGCGTGGTGGCAGGGCAAGGTCACGAACACCGGCTCGACCGAAAGCGGCGAATACGTCGTCGTCGACCAGCACTACCGCACGGTCGCGCGGCTGAAAGCGACCGGCGGCTGGGTGCTGACGCTGCACGAGATCGTGATCGACGGCGACAAGGCATGGGTCACGGCGAACAAGAACCTCGCGAAGGACCTGTCCGCCTACGGCGGCGCCTACAACGGGGCGCTGATCGACACCGCGGTGCAGGAGTACGACCTGAAGACGGGCAAGCTGCTGCGCAACTGGGACGCGCTCGACCACATCCCGCTCGGCGAGTCCGAAGCCTCGCTGCCGACCAACGGCTTCCCGTGGGACGCCTACCACGTCAACTCGATCGAGCTGATCGGCCGCGACAAGTTCCTCGTCTCGATGCGCAACACCTGGGCCGCCTACCTCGTCGACATCGCCAGTGGCCGGATCGAGTGGACTCTGGGCGGCAAACGCTCGGACTTCAAGTTCGGCGCCGGCGCGGCGTTCCAGTGGCAGCACGACGTGAACTTGCAACCCGACGGCACGCTCACGGTGTTCGACGACCACTGCTGCAGGCAGACGGGCGGGGGCACATCCGTCCACGCGACGGGACCCTCGCGCGGTCTGATCCTGCGGCTCGACCAGCGCGCCCGCACCGCAAGCCTCGCCGGCCAGTACGGCGAGCGCGAGGGGTTCGAATCGGAATACATGGGCAACACGCAGTTGCTCGCGGGCGGGGAGGTCTTCGTCGGCTGGGGGTCGGAACCGTTCCTCTCCGCCTACGATCCGACGGGGAAGCTGATCTTCGAAGGCGAACTTCCCGGGCCGGACCTCAGCTACCGCGCGACGATCGAGCCCTGGGTAGGCGAACCGCGCTCGCCGCCCGCGGCGGCCGCCCGCCGGCGTGATCGGCGCACGGTCGTGTACGCGAGCTGGAACGGGGCTACGCGTCTGAGCTCCTGGCGCGTGCTGGCCGAGTCCGCCGCCGGCGGGCATCCCAAGGTGCTGGCGACGCGGCCGAAGGCGGGCTTCGAGACGGCGATCCCCCTCGCGGGCGGCTACTCACGCCTGCAGGTGCAGGCGCTCGACGCGAGCGGCCGCGCGATCGGAACCTCACGCCCGTTCGCCGGGTAGCCGGCCACCAAGGCTCTCGAGCGTGGCTGAGCGCCTGCCCTGACTGCCCGGCGCTCGGTTGGCGGTGGCCGGCGCGATGAGTTTGCCCGTATCGCGGCGTCTACAAGGCAGCAAACGACGGAAAGGAGCGATCGAGATGGGCAGGATCGTCGTAACGGAGTTCGTCTCGCTGGACGGCGTGATGGAGGCGCCGGGCGGGGGCGAGGAGTACGCGCACGCGGGCTGGACGTTCAAGATCGATCGCGGCGCCGAGGGCGATGAGTTCAAGCTGAAGGAGACGATGGACTCGGCGGCGCTGCTGCTCGGGCGCCGCACCTACGAAGGCTTCGCCGCGGCCTGGCCGACGATGCAGGGCGAGTTCGCCGAGAAGTTCAACGGCATGCCGAAGTACGTGGTCTCCTCGACGCTGCAGGATCCCACGTGGACGAACACGACTGTGCTCGCCGGCGAGCTCGAGCAGGAGGCGGCGCGGCTGAAGCAGTCGCTCGAGGGAGACGTCGTCGTGCACGGCAGCGCGCAGCTTGTACAGGGACTGCTCGCGCACGACCTCGTGGACGAGCTGCGCCTGATGGTCTTCCCGATCGTGCTCGGCAGCGGCAAGCGCCTGTTCGCGCATGACGCGAGCGAGAGCAAGCCGATGCGGCTGACGGCCTCGAAAACCGTCGGGGACGGCGTGGCGGTGCTCGCTTACGAGCCCGTGCGCTGAGCGTCTGCTGTCATGCTGAGCGAATGGGGGAGATAGACCTGGGACAAGCCGCGCGGGCGGAGGCCGAGGATCGAGGGCGCAGCGCGGGCCGGCGTGAGCTCGGGCTCGCGCTCGCGAGCATCCTGATCCTCGCGGGCATCGCGTTCGCGGTGCCCGACCTGCGCCACGCGATGCTGCGCGCCCTCAGCGGCGACCTGGGCGGCTTGCGCCTCGAGTTCCGCGACCTCGGCGCCGAGGGCGTGGCGCTGCTGCTCGCGCTGATGCTCGCCCACGCGGTTCTCTTCTACCCGACGGAGATCGTGACCGCGACCGTGGGCTTCGTCTACGGGTTCCTGCCGGGCTTGGCGCTCGCGCTGGGCGGCTGGATCGTCTCGGGGCTGCTGGCCTACCTGCTGGGCTGGGCGATCGGTCGGCCTCTGGTGAGGATCGTGTTCGACGAGCGACGCGCCGTCGAGCTCGAGCGGCTGGTCGCGCGCGGAGGGGCGACGCTTCTCCTGGCGCTGCGGCTGATCCCGATCATGCCCTTCAGCCTCACGGGCTATCTCGCCGGGGCGGCGCGCGTGCGGCCGTGGCGCTACGTGTGGACCACGGCCGTGGGTTACCTGCCGCTGACGGCGATCGTCGTCTACCTGGGCTCGCAGGCGAAATCGCTCTCCGCGAGCGATCCGCGCGTGTGGATCGCAGCCGCGGCGATCTCGGCGCTGCTCGCGGCGGCCCGTTTCGTGAGCCTCCGGCGCCCGGGCTCGCAGGAGGACTGACCGCGAGCGATCATCCGCCGACGGGAGCGGGCGCCTCGGCGCCGGCCCCCTCGGCTCGCGCGGCGAGCGAGTGCTCGCGGCTGTCGCGCGAAGAGATCAACAGCGCCGTGAGCAGCGCGCCCGCGAGGGCGAAGAACGAGCCGACGAGGAACGCGCGCTCGAAGCCCTTCGTCAGCGCGACCGGCAGGCTGTGGGTGCCCGCATGCATCAGGTCCTGGGTCCGGCTGTTCGCGATCGAGGCGAGGATCGCGAGGCCGAGCGCCCCGCCGACCTGCTGGGCGGTGTTCACGAGCCCCGAGGCGAGCCCGGCCTCCTGCGGCCGGGTGCCCGTGACGGCGGCGATCGTGACGGGGACGAACGAGAGCCCGAGCCCGATCGCCGCGAGGATCGAGGGGCCGAGGATGTCGCCGGCGAACGTGCCGTCGTGCGCGGGCACATGCGAGAACCAGTAGAGCCCGCCCGCGACGAACAGCAGTCCCGCAAAGAGGATGGGCTTGAAGCCGAAGCGGGTCACGCCCGCGGAGGCGGCGCCCGCGGAGAGGATGATCGCGACGGCGAGCGGCAGGTAGGAGACCCCGGCCTTCAGTGCCGAGTAGTGCAGCACCTGCTGCATGTAGAGCGAGATGAAGAAGAACATCGAGAACAGCGACATGCCGATCAAAAGGGCGACGGTGTCCGCGCCGCGCAGCGTGCGCAGGCGGAAGATCGAGAAGGGCATCAGCGGGGCGCGCGAGCGCGACTCGATCGCGACGAACGCGACGAGCAGCACGAGCGCGCCCGCGATGAGCAGCAGCGTTTCGCTCGAGCCCCAGCCCGCGTTCACGGCGTTGACGAGCGCGTAGACGAGCAGCGCGAGACCGCCGGTGACCGTGACGGCGCCGGGGATGTCGAAGTTGCGGGTTTCGGCCTCGGCGCGGCTCTCGAGCAGGACGCGCGGGGAGAGGAAGGCGCAGATCACCCCGATCGGGACGTTCACGAACAGCACCCAGCGCCAGGAGAGGCCCGTGGTGAGGATGCCGCCGAGCAGCACGCCCGCGGCGCCGCCGGCGCCCGCGACCGAGCCCCACACGCCGAGCGCGCGGTTGCGCTCGGCGCCTTCGGCGAATGTGGTCGTGATGATCGAGAGCGCGGCGGGGGAGACGATCGCGGCGCCCATCCCCTGCACGGCGCGCGCGGCGATCAGCCACGCCTCGGACTGGGCGAGGCCGCCGATCAGCGAGGCGAGCGAGAAGAGCACGAGCCCGAGCGTGAACATGCGCCGTCGTCCCATCAGGTCCGCGAGCCGCCCGCCGAGCAGCAGGAAGCCGCCGAAGGTGAGCGTGTAGGCGTTCACGACCCAGGTCAAATCGTCCTGTGAGAACTTCAGCGCCCGGCCGATCGAGGGCAGCGCGACGTTCACGATCGACGCGTCGATCACCACGACGAACTGCGTCATCGCGAGCAGCGCGAGCGCGAAGTTCTTCGCCCTCGCGCTCATCAATTTCGAGGGCTCGGGGGCGGTCGCGGTTGCGGTGGCGAGGTCTGCGCTGGTGCTCATGGCAAGGCCTTTCGTCTCGATTCGCGCTCGATGATATGAACGCTCGCCCCAGCGACGAACGGGCCGGCGCGAAATGGACAGTCGCCCCCGCGCGCGAGCCCTCCCTGCGCGCCCGACGGACTCAGCGGCCGGACTCGAAGCGGGCCTGCTCCTCGGCGGTCCGTTCGGCCCAGGGGATCCGCTGCAGGCGCCCGTCGGGGATCGGCTCCCCGCTCTCGATCGAGTGCCCGTAGGTGCCTTCGGCGAGGCGCTGTTCGGCGCGCTCCACGGCGGCGAGCTCCTCGCGCAGGGGAGCCTCGAGCGCTTCCTCGATCTCCTCCCCGAGAACCGCCTCGGCCGCGTCAGCGTCGTCGAGGACGTCGCCTCCCTCGTCGCCCTCGGGCTCGGCGAGTTGCGCGAGCGCGGCTTCGATCCGGGCGCGCTCGCGCGCGAGCAGGTCGCGTGCCTCTGCAGGATCCATGCCGCGCAGTATGCACGCGAGGCCTCTCTCGTGCGGCGAGGCTACGAAGGCCGAGCGCTCGAGCGGATCGCCGCCGCGACCGCGGGCGGGTCATCAAAGAAGGGCACGTGACCCACGCCGAGCGAGAGATGCCGCGCGCGCGGGAGCAGCTTGCGCGCCCGGGGGGCCTGCGTGCGGTAGATCAGCAGGCGGTCGTGGATCCCCCAGGCGATCGTCACGGGGATGCCCGGATCGAGCTCCTCGCCGTGCGTGAAGAAGTAGCCGTTGAACGCGGTGAGCGCCCCCGCGAGGGCGGGCGACGCCCAGGCGTTGCGCAGAATTCGCGGCGGCTCCTCGCGCGGCATCCGCCACGGCTTGCCGAACGTCTGCCAGAACAGCGCCGTGGCCCCGGCGCGCGTGCCCGCGAGGGCGAGCAGCGCCGGGTGAAGCGCGTCGGGGATGCGCGTCAGCGAGCGCAGCGACTCCCGGGAGAATCGGCGTTCGGCGTCGGTCCAGAAGCCGACGGGGGAGATCGCGCACACCGAGGCGACCGCGCCGCGCCGCGCGAGCTCGAGCGCTATTCCCCCGCCCATCGAGTTGCCTGCGACGTGCGGGCGCTCGAGAGCCAGCTCCGCGAAGAACGCCTGGTATGCCGCGGCATAGATGGGGACCGCGGGTTCGACGCCGGTGGGCAGCGGCGGCGAGCCGCCGAAGCCGGGCGAGTCGCAGGCGATCACGTCGAAGTCCCGCGCCAGCAGCCCGATCACCGGGCGCCAGATCTGCCAGGAGAGGCCTACGCCGTGGATCAGCACGAGCGGCGGGCCCGAGCCCTCGCGGTGGTAGTTGATCCGCGCGCCCGCCTCGGCAACGCTCGCGCTCTCCTGCTTCGTCGCGACAGCGCTCATGCCGACCTCACGCCGCGATGGCGCTCGGCTGCGCCGCGACGAGCCCGCGGATCAGATCCGCGCCGCGCTCGGCGACCATGATCGTCGGGGCGTTCGTGTTCCCACCCGGGATCACGGGGAAGACCGAGGCGTCGATCACGCGCAGGCCCTGCAGGCCGTGCACGCGCAGCTGCGAGTCCACCACGGCCTCGGTGTGCGTGTCGCTCATCCGCGCCGTGCCCGCCGGGTGGTAGAGCAGGTCCACGCGCCGGCGCAGGTCCGCCTCGAGCTCCGCGCGGTCCACGACGCCGGTGCCGGGCTTCAGCTCCTTCACGACGACCTCCGCCAGCGGCGACTGCGCGGCGATCGTGCGCGCGAGCTCCATGCCCGCGAGCAGCGACTCCAGGTCCTCGGGCTCGGAGAGCGAGTTCGTGATGATCCGCGGCTTCGCGGCGGGATCGGCAGAGCGCAGCCACACCTGCCCGCGCGCCTTCGGCGAGACGAGCACGGGGCCGATCACCATGCAGTGCCCGTCGTATTCCTCCTGGCCGTGGTCCTCGAAGTAGGCGGCGCCCATGTGGAACTGAATGTCCGCCGCGGGCAGCCCGCCGCGGGTGCGCACGAACGCGCAGACCTCCGCGACGGTGGAGGTGAGCTTGCCCGAGCGGCGCAGCAGCCACTCCGCGAAATTCCTCGGGCTGTCGGCCTTGTAGAGCGTGTCCCGGTCGGAGACCTCCCACAGCACCGTGACGAACGGGTGGTCCTGCAGGTTGCGTCCCACGCCGTACAGGTCGTGCCTGACCTCGACGCCCGCGGTGCGCAGCTCCTCCGCGGGTCCGATCCCCGAAAGCAGCAGCAGCTGGGGCGAGTTGATCGCGCCCGCCGAGAGGATCACCTCGCGCTCGGCGCGCACGAGCTCCTCGCCGCGGCGGCCCTTGCGCAGGCGCACCCCCACCGCGCGATCGCCCTGCAGCTCGATGCCGAGCACGCTCGCCTTCGTGCGCAGCTCGAGGTTCGGGCGCTGCAGCGCGGGGCGCAGGAACGCGTCCGCCGTGCTGAAGCGCTGCCCGTTTCGCTGGGTGACCTGGAACATCGAGACGCCGTCCTGCTCGGGGCCGTTGTAGTCCGCCACTCGGGGGATGCCCGCAGACTCGCTCGCGGCGATGATGCGCTTGTTCAGCGGGCGCGGAGAGCGCTGCTCGGAGACGCGCAGGGGCCCGCCCGCGGCGTGGAACTCCGAGGCGCCGCGCACGTTGTCCTCGGACTTCAGGAAGTAGGGCAGCACGTCGCGGTAGCCCCAGCCCGGCGCTCCCTGCGCCTCCCAGGCGTCGTAGTCCAGCGGTCGCCCGCGCACGTAGAGCATCGCGTTCATCGAGCTGCAGCCCCCGAGCGTCTTCGCGCGAGGGATGTAGAGGGAGCGCCCCTCGGCGTGGGGCTCGGGCTCGGTCGCGTAGTCCCAGTCGAGCTTGGAGTGGAACTGTTCTCCGAACGCCGCGGGGATCTTGATCTTCGGCGAGCGGTCGCGACCCCCGGCCTCCAGCAGCAGCACGCGCACGTCGGGGTCCTCGCTCAGCCGGTTCGCCAGCACGCAGCCCGCCGAGCCCGCGCCGACGATCACGTAGTCGTACATCTCCGCTCCTCTCTGGGTCGCCTCACCTCGCGGGCACCCGCTCGCCGCCGGCACGCTCGATCGCGCGCTCCGCCTCCCCGCGGTCCTCTGCGGGGGTCGCGAACGCGTACTCGCTCGGGTCGAGCGTCTGGGTCTGCTCGACGTACTCGCGCATGTAGCCGGGCCAGTTCGCGACGATCCGCCCGCTTTCGTCGCGGTACCAGGAGTCGCACTTCATCCAGGCCGTCCCGGCAAAGCGCGCCTGCAGCGCGCGGTCGGAAGCGTCGTGGGCCTCTTGCTTGACCTCGATCGAACGCGCCCCGCGCGCGAGCATCTGCTGCAGCGCCTGGCGGATGTAGCCCGCCTGCGCCTCGAGGTAGAAGATGATCGAGCCGCCCGAGGTGTTCGTGTTCGGCCCGTACATCACGAACATGTTCGGATACCCCGGCGCGGTGATCCCGAGATGGGCGCGCGCCCCGTGCACCCACGCCTCGTGTAGCTCCCGTCCGCCGCTGCCGCGGATCGCCATCGGGAACATGAAGTCCAACGTCTTGAAGCCCGTGCCCCAGACGATGCAGTCGAGCTCGTGCAGGCGCCCGTCGGCCGTGAGGATCCCGCGCTCCTGCACGCGCGCGATCGGCTCGGTGACGATCTCGACGTTCGCCCGCGCCAGCGCGGGCAGGAAGTGCGAGCTGAACAGCACGCGCTTGCAGCCGAACGTGTAGTCGGGCCACACCCTCCTGCGCAGCTCGCGGTCCTTCAGCTGCGAGCGCATGAAGAGCGCGGAGCGAAGTCCCAGCAGCCGCCCGACCGTCCGCGGGTGGCGGATCGAGGCCGTGAGCGCCTCGCAGTACTGGAACATGAAGTTGCGGCGGAACTCCTGGATCCCCGGGACGCGTTCGATCGCGGCCTTGACCAGGCGCGGGTAGCGGCGGTTGCGCCGCGGCAGGAACCAGTTGCCGGTGCGCTGGAAGACCGTCAGCCTGCCGACCTGCTCGGCCAGCTCGGGGACGAATTGCACCGCGCTCGCCCCCGTGCCGACGACCGCGACGCGCTTGCCCGCCATCGGGTAGTCGTGATCCCAGCGCGCCGAGTGAAAGCTGTGGCCGCGGAAGCGCTCGATCCCCTCGATCGCCGGGTAGGCGGGCTGGTTCAGCTGGCCGGTCGCGAGCACGAGGGCGTCGGCCTCGAGACGCTCGCCCGACTCGGTGTCCACGTGCCACAGCGCGCGCCGCTCCTCCCACGTGCAGCTCGTGACGCGCTGCCCGCAGCGGACGAAGCGCTCGACGTCGTGCTCGCGCGCGACGGCGCGCAGGTAGTCGTGGATCTCCGCCTGCGGCGAGCACAGCCGCGACCAATCGCGGCGCTGGGCGAAGGAGAAGGAGTAGAGGTGGCTCGGGACGTCGCACGCCGCGCCGGGGTAGCCGTTGTAGTACCAGGTGCCGCCGAGGTCCGGCGCCTGCTCGAGGATCGTGATCCGCTCGAAGCCGTGGCGCTGGAGCTCGATCGCCATCGCGATCCCGCCGAAGCCCGCGCCGACGATCAGCACCGAGGGCGCGCGGCGCGCGACGCCGTTCGCGTGCGGGGCGTGTGCGCCCGCGCTGTTCATCGCCTACGCACGTCCCGCGGCGCGTGCCTGCGCGAGGCCGCGCCGGGCCATCAGGCCGTTCGCAAGTAGCAGCAGCGTCTTGTTCGCCGGGGCGCGAAAGCCGCCCGCGGTGTGCGGAGCGTAGACGCCGTCCTGCAGCCAGCCGGTGTACTGGCGCGTCTGCAGCCCCACGAGCTGCGCGCGGTAGCTGTGCGCGAGCAGGCCCGTGCGGCGCCCGCCCGTGGGCAGCGCGCCCTCGAGCGTGAGCCCCGCGGCGCTCGCCGCGCCGAGGGCGACCGGGACGCAGATCGGCAGACCGTCTGCGCCCGTCCAGCCCGCGAGCAGGTGGGGCAGGCGTTCGAGCCGCCTGCGCTCGCGCGCGACGTCGACCCGGGGCGCCGTGCCCTTGCGCGGCGGCTCCTGCGAGGGAGGGTCCTGCGCGGGCAGCGGCGCTCCCGTGACCGAGGGGGCCGAGGAGCATGCGGGGTCCTCCCAGCGAACGACCCGCTCGACCTGCACGGTCACGAGCACGCGGTCGGCGTAATAGGCACTCAGCCAGCGGTCCCAGAACGGGCCGCGCCGGGGCTTTCCCATGAACCGTTCGGAGGCGGGCCCGAGCGTCCCTTCCAGGTAGTCGCGGTCGGGCTCGGTCTCGTAACTCGCGGTGCCCTGGACGAGCAGGAAGTCCGGCTCGCGCGCGAAGCCGTGCTCGCGCGCGTGGTAGGCGAGCGCGACGCGCGGGTTCTCCTTGATCCGGTCGAGCTTGCGCCCGAAGCCGAGCGAGGTCGTGAAGCCCACGGTGCCCGCGGCGCGATCGCGCAGGCCGACGGGCGCGACGGGCGTGAGCACCACCCCGCCCGCGGGCGTCACGTAGGCGAGCGCGGCGGTGAGGTCGCCGCCGATGATGCCGTCCTCCCGCTCGGACCACATGCAGCCAGCGTACTCCAGCCGCTGTGGCGAGGCTGTGCTGCGCCTCACACGCCGGGCCGCCGGCTCAGCGCGAGCGCGGAGGGCCGCCCGCGATCAGCCGTTCGCCGACCCCGCGCATGGTTTCTTCGCCATAGGCCTGCGAGGGATCGCCGGTGCTGAAGATCGAGACCGTGAAGGTGGTGCCGGCGCGCTCGAGCCGCGCGGTCTCGTTGAACAGGCCCTCCGACGGCAGTGCGCCCGTCTTGAAGAACACCTGCCACTGCGGGCGTGCGACTTCGGGGATGCCCCAGCTCTGCTCGGGCTCGATCCCCGCCATCAGCCCGCGGGCGTACGCCCAGAAGCGGCGCGGGATCAACTGTTCGATCGCGATGAAGAAGCGCGCCTGGTCGGCGGCCGAGGTCTGCGTGTAGGCCCACCAGCCGACCCCCGGCGCGTAGTCGCGCATCCCGGCTTCGCGTGCCACCCGCGCCACGGCGGCGGCGCCGACGCGGTCGAGCACCGCCGAGGCCGCGTCGTTGTTCGATTCGTGGATCATCGGGTAGAGCAGCGAGCGGTCGAGCGAGCTGACCCCGCGGCGGTCCGCGGCGAGCCGCTGTAGGAAAGCGGTGAGGAACATCACCTTCACGACGCTCGCGCTCTGAAAGCGCGAGCGCATGTGCGTGCCGCTGAGCCGCCCGCGGTTGTCGAGCACCGCGAGCGAGGTGCGCCCGGCGCGCGCATCGAGGTAGCGCACCGCGGAGGCGATCGCCGCCTGCGAGGGGTAGGGGCGGGGCAGCGCGGGCGATCTCGGCGCGGCCCCCGCCGGCGCGGTCGTCGTCGTGGGCTGCGTGCCCGAGTCCCCAGAGGCGATCGCCCAGGTCCCGAGCGCCGCGCTCAGGCATCCCGCGAGTGCGGCGACGAGCAGCGCTGTAGGTCGCTGGGCCGGCACCGCCGCAGAGGCTAACGACCGCGGCCGCTGTCTCGGCGCGGTTACGCGATTGTGCCCGCTGCCCTCAGTGGCCGTGCTTGTGCTTGCGCTTGTGTGGGAAGCCGATCCGCGCGAAGGCCGTTGAGATCGATTCGGCCTTCGACTTCGGCAGGAAGCCCACGCGGAACTTGAACCTCAGCCTGTGCCCCCGCTGGGCTTTGGCGCCTTTGCGCGAAAGCGGGACCTTGATCGTGTACTTGCCCGCCTTTGCGAACTTGCGGAACTTCGTCTTCAGGTTGCGGTTTTTCACGCTGACGCGGCCGGGGGCGAAGATCTGCACGCGCAGCACGAGCTTGTTGTGCTTGATCCGCTTGCCGAGGATCTTGATTCGCGTTTTGCCTTTGCCGCCCGTGCAGCCCGCGACGGCGATGTTCGTGCTCTGTTTGATCACCGCCCCGCTCTGCGCGGTGAGCGTCGTCGGCATCAGCAGCGTCTGCGTGCAGAGCGCCCCGACCGCGGTGAGCGCGGAGTTCGGGCCGCTCGGCAGGTCGAGCACGAAGCTCGACACCGGCACGTCGGGGATCGAGGCGAACGTCGACTTCGTGATCCCGCCTTTGATGTCGGTGTTGCCTTCGAGGATCACGCGGATGCCGCCGTCGCCTTCGAGCAGCAGGTCGAGATCGGGGAAGGCTGCGCCGCCGTGCGAGACGAGGTAGGCCGGTCCAGACAGCGGCGCGGGGAGCACGGGGGTCTTCACCGTCGCGGTGCCGACCTTCGAGCCCGTCGGGCAGCTGAAGGGGTTCGCGGCATACGTCGCTTCAGGGCACGCTTTCTGCAGCGTCGTCAGGCGCGAGGGCAGCGCCTTCGGCAGTTCGGCGACGACCGAGTGGAGGTTCGCCTGGTGCAGGCCCTGAAGCAGGTTCACGCGGAAGGAGGCTCCGTTCGCTTTGAGCTGGGCGGGGTTCGTCGGGGCGCTCGTCGCCGCGGAGAAGTCGGGTTTGAACGGGAGCGCCGCGCAGTTGCCGACGGCGAACGGGCTCGCGAGCGCAAGCGTGGCGCCGAGCGTCGAGGTGAGCGTCGTGTTCGTCTGCAGTGGCCCGCAGTTGGAGGGGTTGAAGAGGAAGGCTTTGCGGTTCACCACGACGCTGATCTTGCGCAGGCGCAGTGGCACGCCCTTGAAGATCCTCGGCAGGTCGGTCGTCGTGACGATTACGCGGCCGCTGTGGGGATCGACGGTGATCGCCGCATGGGTGACGACGTTGCCGAGGTCGAACGGCCCCGCGGCGGCGTGTATCGGGATCGAGAGGCCGTAGGGCGCACCGGCGTAGGGGCCCGTGAGGAAGACGGGGCCGGTGAACGACAGGGGTTCCGAGCCCGCTCCGACCAGGGCCGTGGCGGTCCCGATCTGGCTCCCCGCGCCGCACGTGCCCGCCTGTGCCTGCGGTTCGCCGCAGAGCGTCACCGCTGGGATCTCGCCGACCAGTCCCGGCGGCAGCGTCGTGGAGACCTTGCCGAGGTACTGGTTGCCGTCTTCGCGCTGCAGGTTGAAGGTGTAGTTCGTGTAGGCACCGGCGTTCGGCGCGCTGGTCGCGGTGGACTGGGCGAGCGCGAACGGCGTCGAGGCGGGGCAGCCGCCAACGGCGAAGGGCGTCGAGCCGCTCGCGGGCGCGGCGCCGGTCCACGGCGTGAAGGTGAAGTCGGTGGTCGCGGGCGCGCACGAGAGCGGGTTGGCCAGCGGCGCCCGCGGCCCGCCCGTCAGGGTCAGCGTGAGGTCGCTGAAGGGCAGTTGCGGGTTGTGCAGGAAGCTCACGGTGAGCCTCCCCGTGGCGGGGTCCGGGACCGCCTGTCCTTCGAGTCGCACCGAGACGTCGTAGACGCTCTCGGCGTCGATGAAGACGAGGTAGGGGGGACCGTTGATCGCCGAGGTGCCGTCCGCCTGGCCGAGGTACACGTTGCCCGCGAGACTCCCCGGAGGCAGGGCGGTTTCGATGTTCACGGTGCCGATCTTCGAGGCGGCCGGGCATTCGACCGGCGCGGAGGAGCCACGGTGGAGCTGGCTCTGGGTGCACGCCGCGAGGCCGTTCGCGGCCGAGGGGTCGAGCGTCAGCCCTTCGGGCAGCGTCACGTGCGCGTCGTCGATGTCGGCCGTGTTGATCTGGTTCGCTTTCTCGAACTGGGGCACGTGCACGTCGGTCGTGACCCCGTCGGGGCTGTCGTACTGCGAGGTTTCCGGGGCGATCGACGCGCTCGGTTCGAAGGGCACTTTGTCGCAGCCTTCGACGCCGACCGGCGGCGTGGTCGGCGCGCTCAGCTTTTCGACCGGCGGGTAGGTTTCGAGTTCGAGCCACGAGGTCGGCGAGACCGCGCAGTTGCTCGGCAGCGTGAGGAAGTTTTCTTTGCCTTCCTTGCCGGCGTGGCCGTTGAAGAACAGCTTCGATTCGACGGTCTTCAGCGGCGCTTTGATCAGTTCGAGCGGCCCGAGTTCGACCGTGACTTCGGGGGGGACGTCGTTGATTTCGAACCACTCGTGGAAGTCGCCCGATGTGATCCCGCGCGGGTCGAGCGCGTCTTCGTGGGCGTCGCTGACGTGCCCCGCCAGCAGCAGGTGCACGTCTTCGACCAGGGGCGGGACGCCTTCGACGTCGATCCCGAACAGCAGCGGCAGGCCGGGTTCCTGCGGCAGGTTGTAGACGTTGCCTTTCATCGTCAGCGTCTGCGGGAGCAGGGGAATTTCGACGTAGGCCTTCAGTTCGACAAAGCCGGCTTTCGTGCTCACCGGGCAGCTGTTCGCTTCGAACTGGGAGCGCGGACAGGCGGCGAGCACCTGGGGGTTGGCGGCGAGCCCGGGCGGGACGTCTACCCGCAGGCGCTTGACGGCCGAGCCGGTTGGGGCACCGCCGGAGGTGCTCAGTTCGAACCCGGTGAGACCCCAGGGAGGGTGGCCCGCGGCCTGCGTGTAGAAGGCGGAGTGGGGGCTCGTGTAGCGGCATTCTTTGACCTGGGCTTCGCTGCCGGAGCAGGTTCCCGCTTCCCACTTCGCGAGCCCCAGGCTCCCCGCGGCGTGCGCGGCCGGCGCGAGCCCCACCACGGCGAGGCAGCAGAGCAGCATCGGCAGCACGGTCGCGCGGTGGGTCTTCATCTGATCGAGCCCCTCTCCCTGGGTTTTGCAAAAACGAACGCCCGCTCAGGCGGGCACCCAGGACATACCCCAATTCCAGCGTGGCTACTCAGTCGCCCGGCGGGTGTTCGATGCGCGCGCTCCGGCCCGCACGCGCGCGCCGCGCGCCGGAGCCTCAGCTCTCGCGCGGCACGTAGGGCGCGAGCTCGCGCCGAGCAATCGAGAGCTTGTGCACCTCGTCGGGACCGTCGGCGAGGCGCAGCGTGCGCAGGTGCGCGTAGGCGGAGGCGAGCCCGAAGTCGTCGGAGACCCCGCCGCCGCCGTGCACCTGGATCGCGCGGTCGAGCACCTTCAGCGCGACGTTCGGGGCGGCGACCTTGATCGCGGCGATCTCGGTGCGGGCGTGGCGGTTGCCGACGGTGTCCATCATCCACGCGGCCTTCAGCGTGAGCAGCCGCGCCATCTCGATCTCGATTCGCGACTCGGCGATCCAGTCCTGGACGTTGCCGCGCATCGCGATCGGCTGGCCGAAGGTGACGCGCGAGACGGCGCGCTTGCACATCGCCTCGAGCGCGCGCTCGGCGGCGCCGATCGCGCGCATGCAGTGGTGGATGCGCCCGGGGCCTAGCCGCGCCTGGGCGATCATGAAGCCGTCGCCCTCGCCCGCGATGAGGTTCGAGACGGGGACGCGAACGTTCTCGAAGTCGACTTCGCCGTGGCCGTCCTGGTCCTGATAGCCGAATACGGACAGCCCACGCAGGACGGTGACGCCGGGCGTGTCGAGCGGTACGAGGATCTGGCTCTGCTGCTTGTAGACCGAGGCCTCGGGGTCGGTCTTGCCCATCACGATCATGATCCGGCAGTGGGGATGCAGCACGTTCGTTGTCCACCACTTGCGCCCGTTCAGCACGTACTCGTCCCCGTCGCGCTCGATCCGCAGCTCGATGTTCGTCGCGTCCGAGCTCGCGACGGCGGGCTCGGTCATCGCGAACGCCGAGCGGATCTCTCCTTCGAGCAGCGGGCGCAGCCAGCGCTCCTTCTGCTCGTCGGTGCCGAATTCGTGCAGCACCTCCATGTTGCCGGTGTCGGGCGCGGAGCAGTTGCAGGCCTCGGAGGCGATCGGCGAACGGCCGAGCAGCTCCGCGAGGGGTGCGTAGTCCGCGTTCGACAGGCCCGCCCCGTGCTCCTCGTCGGGCAGGAACATGTTCCACAGCCCGCGCTCGCGCGCGCGAGACTTGAGCTCCTCCATGATCGCGGGCTGGTGGTGAGGGTCGCCGGAGTTGCGCAACTGCTGTGCGTAGACGCTCTCAGCCGGGTGGATGTGCTCGTCCATGAAGGCGGCGAGGCGCTCTTTGAACTCTGAGCAACGATCGCTCGGCTGGAAGTCCATCGTCTCTCCTTTGATTGGCGGACCTCGATCGGTCCGCGATCTGGCCGCGTTCTGGGACAGACGGTGTATACCGACTCTCCGGCGCGTGCGGCAAATGCATGGAGGCGGTCGCTAGCGTGTGCGCGCCGATGAGGCGCCGAGCCCGACAAGCCCTCCGCCTACCGAGCGCGTTCGCGGCGCTCCTCGTCCTGTCGGCGGCGCTCGTCGGCTGCGGCGGCTCTGGCTCACACGGCGGCGTGGCGCGAGGCCCGCGTGCCTCGCCTCGCAATCCCCCCGCGAGGCCTGCGCCGCCGCCGCTGCGGAGGCCGAACATCGTCTTCGTGCTGACGGACGACCTCGCGGAGAACCTCGTCGGATACATGCCGCACGTGCTGCAGATGCAGCGCGAAGGCGTGAGCTTCTCCAACTACTTCGTGACCGACTCGCTGTGCTGCCCCTCGCGCGCCTCGATCCTCACGGGCCGCTTCCCGCACGACACGCGCGTGTTCGACAACAGCCCGCCGGAAGGCGGCTACAGCGTGTTCCGCGAACGCGGCGAGGAGCGCGAAACCTTCGCGCTAGCGCTGCAGCGTCAAGGCTACGAGACGGCGCTGATGGGCAAGTACCTGAACGGCTACAAGCCAAACGGCGCGATCGCGGGCCTCGGGGCGGGGGCGACGGCGGGGGACGGGGCGAGCGTCGCGGTGAGCGCCCAGGGCGGGGCGCGCGTGCCGCCGGGCTGGAACGAGTGGGACGTCGCGGGTGACGGCTACCCCGAGTACGGCTACCACATGAACAGCGACGGTCGCGTGCACGGCTACGGCTACCGCCCGCGGGACTACCTCACGAACGTGATCGCCCGCAAGGGCCTTCAGTTCATCGACGGCGCCGCCCGGCGGCGCCGTCCCTTCATGATCGAGCTCGCGACGTTCGCGCCTCACTCCCCGTACACGCCAGCGCCGCGCGACTACGGGACGTTCCCCGCCGCGCGCGCCCCGCGCACGCCGGTGTTCAACGCGGTCGGCAGCGACGAGCCGGCGTGGCTGGCTCGCTTCGAACCGCTCGGCGCCAGGCAGGTGGCGCTGATCGACGCGAAGTTCCGCAAGCGCGTGGAGGCGGTCCAGGCGGTGGACCGGATGATCGGCGAGATCGAGGCGGAGCTGCGGGCGAAGGGGCTCGCGCGCGACACCTACGTCGTGTTCAGCTCCGACAACGGCCTGCACATGGGCGAGCATCGCCTTCGCCCGGGCAAGCTCACGGCTTTCGACACCGACATCAAAGTCCCGCTCATCGTCACGGGCCCCGGCGTGCCCGCGGGTCGCGCGGTCGGTGCGATCGCCGAGAACATCGACCTGTGCCCGAGCTTCGAGGAGATCGCGGGTGCCACGATCCCGCCGAGCGTCGATGGTCGCAGTCTGCTCGGGCTGTGGCAGGGCGCGCCGGCCAGGGGCTGGCGCAAGCTGGCGCTGATCGAGCATCACGGGCGCGTGCTCGACTCCAGCGACCCCGACCTGCCCGCGCGGGGCGCGGGCAACCCGCCGAGCTACGAGGCGCTGCGCACGCGGCGCAGCCTGTACGTCGAGTACGTCACGGGCGAGCGCGAGTACTACGACCTGCGCCGCGATCCCTTCGAGCTCGACAACCTCGCCGCGCGGCTGCGTCCCGGCAAGCTGCGACGGCTGCACCGGGCGCTCGTAGGGATCGAGCTCTGCCACGGCGCGCGCGCCTGCTGGCGCGCGCAGCACGGCGCCAGCCCAGGACGTAGGCTCAAGCCATGAGCGACGAGCGCGGCACGGCGAGCTATCGCGAGGCCGGGGTGGACTACGACGCGCTCGACGCCGGCAAGCGCTCCGCGATGGCGCAGGCGCTCTCGACCTCTGGGTTGCTGCAGGCCCGCGGCGCACGCGCAGTGGACGCCTCGCGCGGCGAGCCCGCGTTCGTCTTCGAGCTCGGCGGGCGCAGCTTCGCCTTCGTCGTCGAGGGGCTCGGCACGAAGTCGATCGTCGCCCGCCAGGTGCTCGAAGCCCAGGGGGAGAATCGCTTCGCGGACGTCGCCTACGACGCGGTCGCGGCGATCCTGAACGATCTCTGCTGCGTCGGGGCGCTGCCGCTGGTCGTCAACGCGTACTTCGCGACCGGAGCATCGGAGTGGTACGCGGACCGCGAGCGCTCGGCCGCCCTGCTCGAGGGCTGGCGCCGCGCCTGCGCGGACGCGGGCTGCACGTGGGGCGGAGGCGAGTCGCCCTCGCTGCCGGGACTGCTCGACCAGCGCGAGATCGAGCTCGCGGGGGCCGCGGTCGGGGCGCTGCCCGAGGGTCGGGCGCCGATCCTCGGCGAGGAGCTGGCGCCCGGCGATGAGATCGTGCTCGTCTCCTCCAGCGGCTTGCACGCGAACGGCGCCTCGCTCGCGCGGCTGATCGCCGGGCGGCTGCCCGAGGGCTACGCGACCGTGCTCGCCGACGGGAGTGGCTTCGGCGGGGCGCTGCTCGCCCCGTCGGTGATGTACGTGCCGCTAGTGGCCGCGGCGCTCGAGCGGGGGCTGCCGCTCAGCTACCTCAGCCACGTCACGGGTCACGGCCTACTCAAGCTGATGCGCCCCGCCCGCGAGTTGACCTACCGGATCGAACGTCTGCCGCCGGTGCCGCCCGTGCTCGAGTTCCTCGCCGCCGAGGCGGGGCTCGCGCCGCACGCGGCCTACTCCACGTTCAACATGGGGGCGGGCTTCGCACTGTACTGCCCGGCCGGCGCCGGGGAGGGCCTGGTCGAGCTGGCGGGCGAGCTCGGGCTTTCGGCGCTCCTTGCAGGGCGCGTCGAGGCCGGCCCGAGACGGGTGATCCTGGAGCCGGCAGGGGTGTGCTTCCAGGGCGAGGAGCTCGAGCTCTCCGCCGGCCGTGACTAACCGTCAGCTTCAGCTCTAGTGTTTCTGATGATCGGGCGGTTCGAGAGCCTCGTTGGGATTAGTGGCCGGGCAAGGGGGCATCACTTGCACGATTGCCTGCAAACGCTGGGCGCGAGAGCGCTTGGAGCTTGCAGCCGCCCGTGGCGATGGATAATCTTCTGCGAAGACGTCGCCACTGTTCTCTCGCGATTTGCGGGGGATCTCGATATCGCCGGACCGGCAAGGTTCCGGAGCTACCCGGATCGAGGCGGACCTGTCCATCAACAGAGGAGAGAAAAACTGATGCGCAGAGCATCCACCTGTCTGGCCTTGCTCGGCTCCATTGCCGTCCTGGGCCTTCCGGCTGCGGCCGCTGCCGCGCCGACCGTGACCTTCAAAGCAAAGGCCGTGCCGATCCCGAAGAACCCCTCCGGTGGCGGTGGCAACTGGCCTCACACGGGCCTCATCTCGCCGAAGAAGGGCGGTCTCGGAGCGGCGGTCGAAACCAATTACGTGATCAGCGGCTCGGGCTACGGTGCCTCGGCGGCGAAGCCCGAGGGCGGCATCCCGCCGCTTGCCGGGGTCAACTTCTACCTGCCCACGGGCGCGAAGGTCAACAGCGCGCCGTTCTCCAAGTGCTCGGAATCGACGCTGAAGAACTCCGGCCCCTCGGGCTGCTCCAAGAGCTCCGTGGCGAGCCCGGTCGGCGAAGCCGAAGGCGAAGTGAGCTTCGGTGCCGAACGTGTGCCGGAGAAGGCGACGCTGCAAGGGTTCTTCGCGAACAACGGCCTGCTGTTCTATGTGCAGGGCTCATCGCCCGTGTCGCTCGAATTCGTCTCGTCGGGCCAGTTCGTGAACTACAACAAAGAAGGCTACGGCCTCGAGTTCAAGGCGCTCGTACCCGCGATCGCCACGGTGCCCGGTGCGCCGCTGGCATCGACGCACACGATCAACATCAAGGTCGGCGCGGCGATCAAGAAGGGCAAGAAGCTGATCTCCTACGGCACGCTGCCCAAGACGTGCCCGAAAGGCGGCTACCCGATCAAGTCCGAACTCATCTTCGGCGGCAGCTACGGCGGCGAACGTGAATTCGGGATCCCCGCGGAAACGGTGACGGTGACGTACAAATCGCCGTGCCCCAAGTAGGGAGCAGGGCGGCGGAGACGCTCTCGAAGGGAGCGTAGAATCCGCGGCAGTGAAGTACGACGGGCGGCTTCATCGATCAGATGGAGCCGCCCGCCTCGTTGTATGAACCGCAAGGAAGGAAAGGGTTGAGGCAGACCGTCGGGCGGAGGAGAGGCGCGGCCGCGCTTGCGGTCCTCCTCGGCGTGGCCGCGCTCGTCGCGGTCGTGCTGCTGGCCACCTCCGCCGGCGGCTCGAACGGCAACTACACCGTGCGAGCGGTCTTCGACGACGCGGGGAACATCATCCCCGGCGAGAACGTGAAGATCGGCGGCGTGAAGATCGGCACGGTCGGCTCGGTGACGCCGACGCCGCAGGCGAAGGCCGCGGTGGTGTTGCACATCACGAACGCCGGCTTCAAGGACTTCCGCGCCGACGCGAGCTGCACGATCCGACCGCAGGCGCTGATCGGCGAGAAGTTCGTGGACTGCCTGCCGACCCAGCCACGCGTCTCGGGCACACCGCTGCCGCCGCCGTTGAAGAAGATCCCGAAGGGGCATGAAGGAGCAGGGCAGTTCCTGCTCCCGGTGCATAACACGCACTCCCCGGTGGACGTCGACCTGCTGGGAGACATCAACCGCCTGCCCGAGCGTCAGCGCTTCACGATCATCCTCAACGAGCTCGGCGCGGGGCTCGCCGGCCGCGGCAGCGACCTGCACGAAGTGATCCAGCGCGCGAACCCCGCGCTGCAGGAACTCAACAAGGTGCTGGCGATCCTCGCGAGCGAGAACAAAGTGCTCGCGCGGCTCGCGGTCGACTCCGACCGCGCGCTGCAGCCGTTCGCGGCGGTGCGAAACCAGGTCGCGGACTTCATCCAGCAGAGCAACACGGTGGCGCAGGCGACCGCGCGCCACCGTGGCGCGCTCGCGCGCAACCTGCAGCTGCTCCCGAAGTTCCTCAAAGAACTCGGCCCGGCGATGGATCGGCTCGGGCGCTTCGCCGATCAGACGACGCCGGTGTTCACCGACCTGAAAAAAGCGGCACCGGGCATCGACAAGGCGTTCACGAACCTGCCCGCCTTCTCGAGGAGCTCGACGAAGTTCTTCAAGAACTTCGGCCAGACCTCGAAGGTCTCAGGACCTGCGCTGACCGCGATCCGGCCGCTGCTCGGCCGCCTCGGCCGGCTCGGCAAGGAAGCCAAGCCGTTTTCGTTCAACGCCGCGGAACTGCTCACGAGCCTGCGCTCGACGGGCGGCTTGGAGCGGCTGCTCGACCTCATCTTCCTCGGCTCCGGCAGCAATAACGGCTACGACGCGCTCGGCCACTTCCTGCGCACGGAAGTGGTCGGCACGGGCTGCATCACCTACGTGGTGATCGCGAGCTCGCTCTGCGCCTCGCAGAAACTGTTCAACGTCCCGCCCGGCAGCTCGAGCTCGGCCCAGACCGCCTCGGCGACGACCGCGCGCAACCACGGCCAGGCTTCCAGCGTCGTGATGGCTCGCACGCTCGCGGTGCTGGGTGGCGCCACCCCGGCGCAGGCGCTCGCGAAATACCCGGGTCCGATCGAAGTGGCGCCAGGAAGCTCCGGCGCGGGTGGCGGCGACGAAGCGAACCCCGTCGCCAAGCCCGTGGGCGGCGCGAGCGCCGGCACCACCTACTACACCCCGCCGGCGGAAGGCTCCGGCGCGGACGGCATGCTCCTCAACTACCTGCTGGGGAACTGAGCGATGAGTAGAGCCGCAAAGCTCCTGCTCGCCGCCTTCGCTCTGCTGCTCGTGCTCGCGCCCGCGAGCTCGCTCGCGGCCGAAGAACCCTGGAGCTCCTCGACGCCGACGACCACGCCGGAAAAGAGCCCGTCCACGGAATCGACCCCCGCGCCGGCGCCCGAACCCGCGCCGAGCACGAGCACGCCGAGCACGACGACGGAAACGCCGACCGCCTCCACGCCCTCCGCCCCGCCGGCGACGACCGCCCCCCAGGTGAGCAGCCAAAGCGCGCAGGGAAGCACGCCCTCGGGCACGGGTGCGCGCGGCACGCATCCCGGCACGGTTACTCCCGTGCGGGAAGGCAAGGGGCAGAAAGCGGGCTCGCCGGGAGCGCGGGCCAAGCCCAAGCGCGGCAAGCGCGCACCGAAGCCCTCGGCGCTCACCCCGCCGCTGCCCCTTTCGCTGTCCTCGTCGATCGCGGGCGTGCCGGGCTTCTTCATCGAAAGCTTCCGCATCCCCCCGTTTCTGCTGCCGATCTTCCAAGCGGCCGGCAGCGCCTACGGCGTGCCGTGGCAGGTGCTGGCGGCGATCAACGAGGTCGAGACCGACTACGGACGCGACCTCAACGTCTCCACCGCGGGCGCGGAGGGCTGGATGCAGTTCCTGCCCTCCTCATGGGAGACGTACGGCGTCGACGCGAACGGCGACGACTTCAAGGACCCGTACAACCCCGCGGACGCGATCTTCGCCGCCGCGCGCTACCTGCGGGCCGCGGGCGCGAACAGCGACCTGCGCGGCGCGATCTTCTCCTACAACCACTCCGACGCATACGTCGAATCGGTGATGCTGCGCGCGAAGCTGCTCGGCGGCACGCCCGACGTGCTGCTCGGCGCGATCGCGGGCCTGACCGAGTCGCGCTTTCCCGTGCACGCGAAATCGCACTTCAGCGACGGCTTCATCCCCGCCCCGGCAGGCGCGAAGGGCAACGGGGAAATCGCGGGCACGACGATCTACTCCGAAGCGGGAGCTCCCGTGATCGCGGTCCAGGACGGGCAGATCGTGCAGATCGGCGACTCGCCGACGCTGGGTCGCTTCATCTCCTTGCGCGACGCCTACGGCAACACGTACACGTACGCGAAACTCGGCAGCGTCGCGACGCTGTACCCGGTGCTGAAGCCGCACGACGGAGGCCCAGCGACGCAGACCGACCAGCGCGGCGAAGGGCCGGTCGAACCGAAGCCGACGGGCCCCGCGAGCGCGGGCACGCACACCGGCGCAGCCCCGTCCGCGCACGAAGGCGAAGGCATCTCCGCACTCTCGCTCGGCGCCCCCAACCCGCTCGAAGGCGCCGCGTCCGGCGCTTCTCAGGCGCCCACCTCGACCGCGGCCCCCAGCGGCGCCGCGGCGGCGAGCGGCGAACCGAGCGCCCCCGCAGAAGCCCTGCCCAGCTCCTCCGGAGCCTCGACGGCGCCCACGGAAAGCGCTCCCGGACAGGATGCCCCGCGCGAGTTCCGCGCGGGGCCGAACGACGTCTACCTGCGCGACCTGCACGAGGGCGTCCGAGTGATCGCGGGCACCGTGCTCGGTCACGTGGGAGACGGCGGCGAAGATGGGAGCGAACCGAGCATGTTCTTCCAGCTCCGCCCGGCGGGGGTGGGCGCTCCGCTGATCGACCCGAAGCCGATCCTCGACGGCTGGGTGCAGCTGGAGAACACCTCGATCTTCCGCGCGAAGGGACAGACGCCGTTCGCGGCGGGCGGCCCGACCGCGGGCCAGGTGCTGCTCGAGTCCAAGGAACAGCTCGAGCAGCAGGTGCTCGCGAACCCGGAGATCGAGATCTACCCCTGCGGCCGCCAGGACATCCAGACGGGGCAGATCGACCGGCGCGTGCTCGCCACGCTGGAGTTCCTCGCGGTCTCGGGACTGAAGCCGACGGTCTCTGCGCTCGAGTGCGGGCACTCCGAGCTGACGAGCGAAGGGAACGTCTCCGAGCACTCGACGGGCGATGCCGTGGACATATCGGAGATCAACGGCACGCCGATCGCGGGGCACCAGGGCCGCGGCACGATCACGGACACCACGATCCGCAAGCTGCTGACGCTGCAGGGCTCGATGAAGCCACATCAGATCATCAGCCTGATGAGCTACCCCGGCACGGACAACACGCTGGCGAAAGCCGATCACTACAACCACATCCACGTGGGCTTCAGGCCGTCTTTCCAGCACAGTGGGATCCGAAGCTTGGAATTCACGTGACTTGAAGTCGCGGC